>Ga0326511_10002721_pt1 | contig 14289 bp, 23 predicted proteins | sample 0_2496_0518_D_FD_203701 | JGI IMG/M metagenome (GOLD analysis project Ga0326511, IMG submission 203701) | Bovine rumen microbial communities from UC Davis, California, United States - 0_2496_0518 | ecosystem: Host-associated > Mammals > Digestive system > Stomach > Rumen | place: USA... | reverse complement strand
AATTTCCCCTTCAGATGGAACAAAGTCAGCTTTATCACCTCTCTTTGTTCTATAGAAAAGGTCTTCATCAACTTTCTTGAATTCTTCCTCATTAAGGTAAACAATCAGTTCAGCTTTCTGCGTAATCCCATCCTTTTGAAGGCTTCCTGATATCATATTACCAAGCTCGAATATACTCATACTGCCAAACTTAAAGTCCATATTATTAACTTAGTAAATTTAGAAAATTATCAAAACTTTGTTTAAAACGTTTCCACGCCTTATTTTCTTTCTTAGGTTCTAATGCTTTCTTCATGTCTTCTCCCATTGAACCTCTTAACTTATTCGCCAACTCATTCTGGTGTCCCTTCAATGCCATTTCTGTCATCTTCTTTTCACTTTGAAGTGTGGCATATTCTCTGGCTAAACCTATGTTACTCATTAGTATTACTCCTTTCTAAGGCTTCTTGGGCTGTGTGTATTAACCATACTATACCACTAGCAAAAAAACCATCTAATATCATTATTATCCACCAAGGTACATATCCAAACGTTAATATCATCATTGGTGTTAGTTTAAGTGTTGGCAATAGTAACGAATTACTAGCACTAAGAATAAACCCTACCCAAGTTGGGAAACAAATCATACATGAAAATAATTCCCCTAAGTTTGGATGAATCTTTTCAGCAAGACAACGTATATGGTCATAAACGTGCATAGGCCCATGAGCATATACAAAATGATTTGATATCGCATATGCAATTATCGAAAACACAAATATTACAATCCACTCCATTAATCTTCAAGTTTTTCTACTCTTATTGACTCTGGGGCAAGACCCTCAGTATCCGTTTGAGGCGTTTTTTCTTCGTTCTCAGCCTCTTTCTTCTTCTTACTATACTTCCTCTTAGGCTTCTCTTTTTTAGCCTCTGAGAATGAAAATTCAAGTGTCTTAAGTTCCTCATATGAATGTGTTGAAAATACTTCCTTAAGTTCTTCAACCTTATCCTTAAGGAGCTTAAGTTTAAGCACGATGTCTTGGTTGGCCTTAATTGTTTCTTCAATAAGGTCAAATATATCTTCATACGAAGTATCGTTTGAATTTGCAAAATAATAGGTGAGGTTTGGGTCAGAATCTGAAGGGGTAACTTTAATTCTTCCGTCAGCACTTGGATAACATTTCCAATTTTTTGGCATCACAACCTTAACCATAAGGGCTTCGTTATACATTTCGATACCACGAAAATATCCCTTTAAGTCATTCATTCTATCTTGTAACGATTTTTTCATATTTTAAAATCCGCAAATTATCATTGTTATTATATAAGCCAATGATGCAAGGAACAAATATAGTCCCTTATCAGATGATACTATCTTTCCTCTTCTTAGTCTGAATACACTTATAATGTGTAGGGCACTACCAATAATATTGAATATTGCCATTATGAAGAGAAATACTTTAATTTGTAACAATAAACTTCCTATCATAACTATATTATTTTTAAATTAAATATTACTTACCAATATAAAATATAATAAAAATGCCTGGAAATCAAAGTTTTTTCCAGACATTTTTTATTGATTTACTTTAAATCAATTGCTCCTGTTATTCCAACTGTCATTCCCCATTCTTTTCTAAGTGGGTCATATCCAATCGTTGCTCCTGGGCCGAATGATAATCTATTCCAAAGGCTTCTTTTCTGTTTCTTTTTCCAAACTGTAGGGTTTGTTATATTACCTCCATTTTCAGGATTAATTACGATATGATTCATACCGCCTTCTTCCTTATTAATGATTGTGAATTTATTCTTTACCTTTGCCTCAATTGAATACCACTTAGGTTCTGTAAATGAATTAACATTCAACTTATATTGGAATGTATCATTTGGTTCACTTATATATTCATATGTCTTGGCAATTGGTGGAATAATAATCGGAACGGTATCATATACAACACTATCCTTTATCTTTGGCTTATTTCCATCGACTTTACCAGTATTATATTCCTTTTCATGGTAGAACTGAACGATATAGTCTATTTTATCCTTATATTGCTTCAAGGAATCATAGAGTTCTTTATTTGTTTTCTTCAGTTCGCTAAACTTCGTTTCATAATAATACTTGTGGTATTGATTAATGGAATCAACATAATCAATTTCATCCATCATCTTCTTACCATTATCAATTTGGTAATTAACATAAGCAACCAAACCAACGATAACTGCAATCAACAAAGCTATAATCCATGAGGAATACTTGTTGTAAATTTTTTTTAGAAATTCTTTCATAAACATTATTTTTTACTAAGTTGTGTCTCCAAGTCCAATAATGGTTTTAATATTCTTGCACTATTTTCCATTTTTTCCTTAATAACCTCTTCTGTTAATACAGGGTCATTATGGAATGACGCACAAAGGAAACCAAGTGGTTTACCATTTATTGTTATATAAATTGTTGCAAGATATCTACCACCAATTGATTCTATATGTTTTGCAAATGCAACATCAATTGCTGAAATTTCTTCTAGCGTAGCATATTCATATTTTTTGTGAAACATATAGTGAGGATACTTATACAAAGTTAAAGGAATGTTCTGAAATTCAGTTCCGACATATTCTAGGCATTTTTCGTTATTAACCTCCTCATATGACATATCTGCATATACAAATGGTAAACCTCCAGCACTTTTTTTACCGTTATGTAATTCAAATAAGAATATTCTATCAGAATTTAATGTATAGCACAGTACCCTTAATTCCTTCTGTATTGCAGGGGTGGTTATATCCTGTCTGATTTCCATTCCCATTTCTTCAGTTCCCACATTCTTACCTTCTATCCAGTTTGAAAGTGCTTCCATCACTCTTTCGCTACCAGCAGCAGTATATAAAACCTTACCACCAGCAGCAAGGATAATTACTGTTGTTACTGTGATGAAGAATTTAGCTAATGCCTTCTTAGAAGCTCCAGATACAAATGAGAATGCTTCTTTAAAAATTGATAAGTACTTTGATAATCCTTTATGCTCACTTCTATTTGGGTCAGAAACATCAATGTTAATAATGTCCTGACCCTTTAATTTTCTATTATTTTCCATTTCTCTGAGTTTTTAAATATTTTTTTGTTAAGGTTATTTATTTCATCAACTTTCTAGCCTTATTAATCATATCCGAAAACTCTTTATTCTCTTGCATTCTGAAGTTAGATGTAGAAGTCTTTGCTTCAGCACTCTTATATCCCCAAAGATGTTTCATTTTTTCTTTTTGTTCGTTTACGAGTGTCATATTCAACTTCTTAGTTACTTCAGGCTTATCACTCTTCCATTCAACAAGATATTCATTATCAGCGGTATCTCTCATGATGAATCTCTTACCCTCTACCTTTAAATCATCTGGCACTTTTGAAAGCATATGTCCTTCTGAGATAAACTGTGTCTTAAAGGTAAGTCTCTTAATCTTCTTATTTTCGTACATTGTCTTATCGTTATCTTCAATGTCTTTTTTATTTAGCTTGCTACCAGTAAGTCCAATTTCAGCAGCAGTATCCTTACCTTGTTTTACTGCCTCTGCATGGTCTTTTGCAGCATCATAGATTTTACCATTATCATCAAAGGTTGCATTTCCGAAATCATCGTTCTTATGCTTATCTTCAGCATCCTTTGACACATAGCCCTTCATCTGAGATTTAACTCTGTCCTGGAAAGGCTTATTAATGTTATCATATCTTAGGTCGTGCATGCCCTTGTTATCAGTTGCATTAATACCACCACCTATTTTTCTATCTGACTTTGTAAGACCACCATCATAATTTCCAGTCTCTTTCTTAATGTCAGAATACGCCTTTGTATTTATTGACTTGTTATCATCATTAAATACGACAGGCTTAAATTCGTTGGACTCCTTTATTACTCTACGGAGTTCACCAACATTTACCTTAAATGTTTTACCCATATTAAATAATCTTTTCTTTTATGCATCCAATGTTATGAACTTCTTTATTCATCTTTCACATTGGAAAAAAACTTATTATTATTGAAATTGATTTATATACATTCCTCTTAACAATTGCTCAAACATAAGCTTTGTTAATTTTCCTTTATCAGCAACTTCCTTAGAATCCTCTTCCTTGATTTGTTCATCAATTTCACGAACCCTTTTGATTGCTTCTTCATTTGCTTCGTAATCTATCATAATGCATTAATGTCGCTAGGAACTAAGTAATAACTTCCATTCATGTTTACAAGTGTTACATCTGAATCTGTACCGCCTATGTTCCCTCCGCATCTATTAATTAGCCCTTTGTTTGCGTTTAGGAATGATTCTATCGGTGTTTTCATGTTGTATTTAGGATACTTTTGTATTTTTTTTGCTATTTCTGGCGTTATTCCTTTACCCCATTTAGTAGTATAATCGGCATCATTTCTTAACAAGTCATGTATTATCTCCCTACTATTTTCACTGTCATATGATATATCATATTTTTGAGAACGAGGATGATTAACTTGTTCAACCCCATTAATATAAGGATTTTCTTGATATTGATATCTCTGCGCTTGTGCTGTTTGCGGATTTGACATTGCCAACATTCCACCAAGAGCTGCGCCTTTTAACCAATTACCGATTCCTTCTTCAACAGCTTCATCTATTATCTTATTTCTTCTAATAGACTCCCCCATTGCAATAGAACCACCTCTCTTCAAAGCTGGCTTCATATCAACCTGGTTTGCTGGGGCTTTTGTCACATCGCCAAGATTATGAGCTTGTTTTAGTATTGGTTCACTAAATGCGTTTCCTCCTACTTTTTTTTTAGATTTGCCACCAAAAGCAGGAACATCATATGTACCAGCACCTGGGTTTGTGCCACCACCCTGCATTACACCAGCAGCATTGGTAGCACCGCCACCACCAGCAGCTGCACCATCTTCGCTTATGATTCTATATACAGTTTCCTTTACAATTCTATGTAAATCGGATTCTGTGAGCCTAATTAGTTTCTTCATATATAAACACATTTATTTACATATAAATATCCCATTTATACCAAAACTACAATTATTAAGAATATTTAAGAAGTTTTATTTTGATATTTATCAAAAAGTTAGTATATTTACACTATGAAAGTAACAAAAAAATTATTAAAAGAATTATATAAAAAGTATAACGAGATATACTTTAATAATGAATTGTCAATGTGTGATTGCCATTACACAAGATTAGATGTATACGGTCGTTACACAAATAAAGAAGATGATGATGGAACTATTCATGGTAAGATATGGATTACAAATGATGTGGATTGGACTGAAGAAGTGCTGCGTGAAGTGATTGTTCATGAAATGATACACCACTATGTAAAATCTATCAAGAAGAAAAACGAATATCTTTTCTTTAAACACGGATTACATTTTAGAAAAAAGATGCATCAATTAAATAAAGATTTTAATTTGGGAATTACAATAAGCAGCTGCCCATTAAAGAAAAAATCCAAGAAAGATTAGTTTCTTTCCTGAATTTTAATTTTTCTTAATTGTACTGACCACCTCTTCTAGAAATTTGAGATTGTCTGTTTCCAATCATACCACTCATTCTACCAAACTTGTTATTATTATACTTACCGCCAACAAGTTGTGCAATTGTCATTTGTGGGTCTAACTGACCAGAATCAATAAATTGCTCAAGCTGTTGCTTTAAATTATTAAGATTATTCAACTGTCCTTGAGTGTTCCAATTTTGTCTGGCATTATTAAACCTCTGTCCTAAGCCACCACCCTTATTTCCTTGAAACATAGTGTTAGCAGCAGTCTTGGCTTGATTCCATTTATCGCCAAGCCATCCTTCATCCATTTCTCTAAGGTAAAGCTTAACAGATTCATTAACCAAGTCGTGAAGCTCAGACTCGGTGATTACTACTTGATTTCCTTCGTATCTCATTGATTTATAATATTTTATCCGTTATTATTATCATCAGCTGACTCGTCTTCCTGAGATTCTTTCTCTTCATCGAGCTTAATGTATTTTCTGTTCTGCTGTTCCTTAATTTTTGAAATTGCAAAAACACCCATTGTGTCATTCTTGAAAGCTTTATACATGGTGTTGTCACCATCATATCCATAGAATTCAAAAGGTCTAAGTTTCTTTCCCATTTTTATTTAGATTTTATATTTTATTATTTTTCAAATGTTTTCTGATATAATCTCCTAAGTTTCTTCTTGAAGTCTTTCTTAGGTACTTTATAAGATAGATAATATCTTGATTCTCTTTCACCTGTTACCTCATTGTGAGGCTCATCGATATTCTCTTTCTTGATGATTATTGTTTCATCCTGTAATTTTCTTCTCAGGGTATCATTATCAAGTCCATGAGAAACTAACGTAACACTTGGTCTTGCATGTATAGGGTCTGTTAAAAGCTCTGTGATGAATTTCTTAACTTCAACAAAGAATCTTAAAAATGTAAGCTCTTCTTCAGACTCCTTCAATACATCTATCTTAGACTCTTTGATGTAAACTAACTTCATCTTGTTATTCCTCCCTTCCACATTGCACTACGATTCCAGAGTGTCCTATATAATTCCTCAATAACTTCAGCAACAATTTCCTTAACTGATTTCTTGAAATCCCTTGAATCATACATGGAATTAATCTTCCTGGATACAATGTTTTCAACATCAGTCTTATTTATCTCTTCAGTTATTATCTGATTTAATCTCTTTTCTGAAATCATATTATTACACATTTATTTACATATAAATATTACATACAAAGAAAAAGGACACTATTTCTAGCGCCCTTTTGAATTATAATATAAAAGGGAACTATATACTTGTTGACTCCAAGTTCCCTTCTTGAATAAATATACGTCAACTTTTTGCTATTATACTAATTCATTTTGAATGTTATTTAAAGTGTTTTGTACTGCACTGATATATGACCCAAAAGAGTTACCTCGTATAAGTCCATTTCCACGTTTCAATTGCATCATATAAATCTTCTTCATTCGCTGTGCTAATGCTCCAAGCGTATCAATCTCTTTACCAATTTGCATAGTATTTTGCGGATTTTGCAACTGTCTTGCTGACATTGGAAATTGAGTTTCAAAAGATTGCTGTTGCATTTGCTGTTGACCTTGTTGCATTGCTTGTTGGTTTGGCTGTACGAAGTTGTTGCTGTACATATTACCAAAACCTTCTTTGACAATACTATCTACAGATTCTTTCACAATCCTATGAAGGTCTGATTCCGTTAGTCTTATTAATTTATTATTCATATTTAAATACGTATTTACTTGTTTATTTTCTATATAAATATCAGTAGATACAGAAAATGCAGCCCAAGCGGACTGCATTTTTATTCATTTACCATTATTTAGAGTCAACAGGTATATAGTTCCCATATAAAAACCAAAATTATCCAACAAATGACATTGTTTCAAGAATCTTTTTTTCTATGTTACAAATATGTTTTTGATATTTAATTTTTGTTTCTTTTAATGACTCTAAACAAGCCTTTCTTGCATCTTTCAAAGATGGATACAATTTTTTTTCACAATAATGCGTATCACAAGGCCTATTTTCATATACTCTTGCTATTTCAAATTTATTTTTTCTTTTATCTGTACCAACCTCAACCACAAAATCTTCTTTACAATCAAAAGCAATATGATTTATTGTTTCAGATGATAGAGTGTTATCTTCATTTGCAAAATAAAGTTTATCTCCAATTTTAAAAGTTTCAAGAACTTTTTCTATTCTATCATCATCCCTAACAGTATCATAATATTCAAGAAAGCATTTCTGTACTTCTTTGCTTGGTCTTCTAAAAGAGATACAAGCAAAACCGCTTGAATACGTATTTAAATTAACCTCTGTTCTTTCACGAGTCCACCAATACTCTTCATAATTCCAGTGTTCAAAACACATTAATGACATGTTTTCTCCTGGAACTTTGATTGCTACTATTTTCTTGATATAATACGAAGCATCAGCACTTGGGCTAAAATTATTTTTAAATCTGTTATCAGATAAATAACCATCAATTTCATCCCTTCCAAATTTTTCAGAAAGAATACCAATCATTTCTTCTTTTGTATCATAAACCTCAATGATACCAGTTTTAAATTCTAATTTCTCCATATTACATTTATATTTAAATAATATTTTCTACAAATATACAAAAAAAAGTTGAACTGACCAATTATCAATTCAACTTTTAATATTCTTTAAACATTATCTTTTTGTGATGCTTGCTTAAGTTTTTCCATTAATCCAGCATCCTGTGTTATACTATCCCTCCAGTTCATAAAGCAATTTCTCAATTTTCCTACAACCTTCAGGTTTGCATCTGTAAGCTGTAATGCCTCCGACCATAGATATACACCATCACCTGATGGGTCATTATAACGGAACTGGAACTTCAAGTTAAGGGCTGGTATCTTACCATCAAGTGTAAGGTCATCAGAATCAGGATAATATCTCAATGCATCATTTTCAAGCTTGATGTTATCATTGATTGTCTTCTTGATTGTCTCCTCCTGTGATGTCCTTATATCACCAAACTGTGGGGTATCCTTTTTAACAACGAAGAAATTCTTGTGAGTATCTTCTTCGTCACTTTCCCTTAAGACTTTTTTTTTAGAATTATCAACAGCTTCTTCCATAAGGATTTTAGACCTGGTAACAAAGTTATCATTTTCCTTTTCCTCTGTTATAAACTGGTCTGCTGCCTCACGTGCTTGCCTAACTCTACCTTCTCTGAGTTTTTCAAGCATCTTCTTGGTTATACTCATATCATTCATACTTAGAAATTCATTTCTTGTCCATTCCAGAAGTAATCAACAATTCTCTTAAAAGAGTTACTTCTTGGTTTAGTTTCAACTTTTTTTCTTGCTGGTTTTGCGTTATCCCATTCTTCCACTTGTGCCTCTTCTATACTCTTTTCTGGAACAAGTGATGACACGCTATGAGGATTTTCCTCATTTTTCTTATCCATTATTGGCTTCTTTGGGCCAAAAGAGTGGAAATTGTTATTTTCCATTCCTTCTTCTTTATTTTCTTGATTATTTTCAACTGGTATAACAACTGATGGGTCACCATTCATAACTTCAATAGCTTTCTCAACATCTTCAGCTGTTGGCTCATACTCAGGCTCTTTAATTTCTACAGCCTCGCCACCAGTACTTAATATCTCTACCAAAACTTCTTGACTTGGTTCTGGATTTTGCTCAATCAAATTCTTCTTTGTCTTTGCTGGTTTTACCTTCTTTGTTGCTACCTTTTTAGTATTTGCTTTCTTTGCCATAACTTTATCTAATATATTATAAATATTATTTTAACTGAAAATTTCTCCAATATTGTCAGATAACATTATCTTTGAACGTAATTTTCTTAATGATTTTATCTTTATCTGTCTTACACGCTCGGAACTTAATCCAAGTTTATTACCAATTTCAATTAATGTTAATTCGTCACCATCATTTAAACCATAGTAATTTTCTATGACAAATTTTTCTCTTTCACTTAAAACTGGAATTAATTCGCTTATTATCTTTTTCTGATTCTCACTAGCCTCATGTTTTGATTCCTCATGTTCATTGGAATACATAATCTCATCTGATGACACCATTTCATCTTCTTCATCAGCTACCCTATTCTCAATGACTTTATCGTTAGATTCTTCCTGTTCAAATTCAACATATGTTATCAACTTGTTTCTCTTAATAGTATCAAGCATGGCATGTCTTATCCACCATACAGCATAGGAAATAAACTTAACATCCTGATTTTCATCAAATTTATCAATGGCCTTAAGTAATCCCATATTACCTTCAGAAATAAGTTCACCAATTGAAATACCTCTTCCAGTATATCTTTTCGCAATATCGAAAACAAACTTAAGATTCGACTCAATTAATTCATCTTTTGCTTTCTTGTCACCTCTCTTACATAATCTGAGAAGTCTCCTCTCTCTAGCCTTAGAGAGAGGTTTATACTTCTTTAAATCATTATAATAGGTTTGTACTGTTTCTGTAAAATCATTTGCATATTGATTCATAAATTAAAGGTTAAACACTTATTTCAAAGACAGCTTTGAAATATTATTCTCTTTCTTAACAACAATGTGAGTATCACAGAAATCCTTGAAATCATCAAGGTGTGTGATGTTTATCACATGTTCGTAACCAGAAGATATCTTATCTATTAAAGATTTTATATTATCATAATTTTCTTTTGCCACACGACCAAGAATCTCATCCATAACTATTGTTGAACACCTCGGTATTGTTGACATATCTGATAGTACTGACCTTAATGCTAATGCTGATGCAGTTAACTCAAATCCACTGCCACCATGAAGATTGGAATATTTACCGTCCTTAATCATGAAGAACTTAACATCACTTTTATCGTCAATCATTACCTCAACATCAAAGTCACATACATCAAGCAATAATTGTGAAAGTCTTGCATTAATAATTGGTAACGTCTTCCTTAATACCATCTTTGATATACCATTCTTTCCAACAAGGTCGAGATAAATCTTCCAATTCTTAATAAGTATCTCTTCCTCGGAAAGTTTTTTAATTAATACCTTTCTTTCTTCAATTTGTTCATTATGACTCTTAATTGTGGCCTCATTATTTGAGATATTTCCAACGTTCATTTCCTTTGTACCTCTCTTAGTCCTGATGACAATATCATTATTCCTAATTTGGATGTCTATGGCGTTGTTTTTATCAATGGCTTCACTATTGGCCTCATATTCCTTTTTAGTGGCTGAGAGGTCTTTATATTCATTCCTGAGACGTTCTACGTTAAGCTCTAGAGCTGCTTTCTTTGTAATAATCTGTGTTTTCTTTGTATAAAGTTCTCTATTGACCTTTAACTTATCAACTTTCTCTTGAGCCTGTTTTTGCTCCTCTCTCTTTACCTTACCTTCCTCAAGTATCTTATCAACTTCCTTCTTGAATTCTTCAAGTTTCTTTTTATCAAAGTTCTGTAATTCTCTTCCACATACTGGGCAGAATTGACTTGATTGAAGGTGTTTAAGATTATGTTCGGCATTTTTATATCTCTCAGTAATGGTAGCAATTTCACCATTTCTCTTAATTAAATCAGCCTGAAGTTTATCATATTCCTCCACTGAGAAATCAACCTCACCTATTTCTTTAAGTTCTTTATCTATCTGGTCAAGTTCATCCTTTTTAATCTTACCAGCAGATATACAATCAGTAATCTTTCTATTAAGTGTCGTTATATCAATCTTAAGAATGTTTTCATCAATTGTCTTCTTTGAAGATAATAATGTGTTTCTTGTTTTCTCAAGATTTTCAATTTCCTTATCAAGTTCCTTGTTTTCTTTTTTCAGCTTCTTTATTTCAGCTGTAAGGGTCTTGATATTAACGTCAAATGCCTGTATCTCTTGTGTGAGACTTTCCGTGTTATATCTATTAGATAATAGGAATGGTTTAATCTCGGTATTATACTTCTCCCTTGCTAATACATCTTTTTCCTCTATAGGGAGTAGACCAATCCACCTTGCAAGTAGTCTACCTCTTTCAGTATCTTTCTTTTCAATTAGGTCATCAAGACTTTTACCGCTTACAGACATTATAAGGTCAAAGTCAGTTTCTCTACCAATTGCTTCCTTGATAACTTTATTTGTCTTGATGCTATTTTCTTCCTGTTGGTCATCGATATATTCTTCAAGTTCTTCCTTGCTATCACCAACAATCTTATAATATTCAACCTTCTGTGTGGTTTTACTTGCAGGTGTTCTTCTTTCTAATGCTGGTCTTGATATAACCCTTTTAATTATATAATCACTGCCATCAATACAGATACAACCTTCTACAGTTATATTTGTTGCTTCAGGAATATGTTTATTGAATAATTCAGATTGAGTCCTATATCTTTCATTTGTACCAAATAGCAAGAATTTCAATAGGTCAATACAGAATGTTGTTTTACCTCCCTGGTTTGCTGGTTCACTGGTTAAAAGAACTAGCTTTCCAAAATTGCTAAAATCAATAAAATTATCTGGGCCATAACTAAGGAAATTGTCCCAGCGTAGCCATTTAACACTATATCGCTTATACTTGTCGTAAACTTGATAATCAATCTTTCCATTTATTTCAGAGTCTATTTTCTTTATTAATTCAAAATCATAATCCTTAACCTTATTAAGTGTTAACCAGTCAGCAAATAGCTTAACCTGAAACTGTGGGTCTTGAATATTCTGTATTACATCGTTACTAAGGGATACCTTTTCGCCTTTATCGTTTTCGACAACGAAATCTGGTATGACCTTTACTCTATCCTTTGGTAAGCCATACTTTGTACTAAGCTTTACCTCCAATGCTTTTTCCTTTTCCTTTGAATAATCATAAGGGGAAACCTTCCAATGAAGGTGAATCTTAGATTTTTCTTTTACATCAATCATCTTTACTCGTTTTTTTAATTACAACAATTTTTCTTTTAACTACTTTCTTTTCTTCTTCAATTGGTTTGATGTCTTCTTCTTTGATGTCAGGCTTTCTTGTTGCTGGTTTTGGTTCAACTGATTTTCCTTCTTCAATTGGAGAAGGTTCTTTTTTCTTTCTTGGCTTTTCATTTTTTATATCCTTTATACCTTTAGTTTCTCGTTCAACATTATCTTTTGGGGATAAACCATACTTCACAATGTTAAACCCTTGTGTAGCACACCTGTTTGCAAAGGCATTAATGTCTTCGATGTTATTCATCTTACAATATTCATCAATGGCCTTACAAAGTGCTGGCTTAAGATACAGTCTTTCCATAATTCTATCTAATATATTGCAAATATATATAAAATTATTTAAAAATCAAAATAATTTGTTAATTATTATTTAAATATAATATATTAATTATTATAATTTATTAAAAATATATAATATTATTATGAATAAAAATGGTAATAGTGTGATACTGGCCTTAGATGTGAGCACCGCCTGCATTGGTTTCTGCTTGCTAATTGATGATAATTCAGAGTATGGTAAGATTGCAGAATTAACTCACATAAGCCCAAAGGTATCAAGTAAGATAAAGGGAATTGAACAACTATTCCTCAAGAAAAAGATATTTGAGGAATTCATATTAAAATATAAGGACTTCGGTATTGATGATGTAATAATTGAAGAACCACTATTAAGAAGTAACAATGTAAATACTGTATCAACATTGCTACGCTTTAATGGTATGGTATCAGATTGTGTGTATAATATCCTTGGTATTGTACCAAAGTTTATTTCATCATATGATGCTAGGGAATATGCCTTCCCAGAGCTTATGTCAATCAGAAAGTATGGAAAGGATGAAAAACAATATCCTTACAACAAGATTATGAAGGAGATTAAGGATTGCAAGCTTGTATTATTTGGCGGATATCCTTGGTCAATTGATAAGAAGAGTGTAATGCAAGGAAAGGTTGCTGATATCTTCCCAGATGTTGAATGGCTTTATGATAAGAAGGGAGAACTTAAGAAGGAAAACTTTGATGCCTGTGATGCTTACGTTTGTGCCCTTGGATTTTTAAATAAGAAACGTCATGGGGAATTAAAGTTCAGCGTTGAAATGCTTGGGGCTAAGAATACTCCTGGGGTTGCAATACAAGTTGATTATATCGTTAAGTATTGGGATAAAGAAGAAAAAAGGACAACTTATATAGAACACGAAAAAAGCGAGACTCACTAAGAATCTCGCTTTCTTTTTTATCTGATTTTAACTGGTTTCCAATCCTTATAGATATATTCGTATTCTCTCTCACTATCAGCTTCTTTCAGAAGTGATAACGCACGATTATAGCTTCGTTTGCCATCTTCGTTATATCCATCAAGGCCATATTTAATGCGGCTTTCGCATTCCTTAATCAGGCCTAGGATGAACATTTTCTTCTCCTCATTAGAAAAAATATCGAATCTCATAAGGCTTAATTTTAAATTTCTACTGTTTTAATCACTTTACCATCGTATGTGATTTCGATTGTATACCAACCACCACATACTTCTTTAACTCTAACATTGAGCTTATCAATGTCCTCTGGATTTAACATAGCGCAACACCTAATGTTATTAATGCTCCAAATACAATCAGAACAGCAAATCCAGTTCCAACTTCACCCATATTGAAATTCAGGCTATAGTTATGGAAATTGCCGCAAGTCTTAAGAGTGCTTCCAAGAGTCTTACATAATCTCATATAGCTTCCAACAGGATGATTATCATACTCAGTTGGCTGTTTAGCATAAGCCTTCATAGCTTTAACCTCTTCCTCGTTTGGATAATAGCCAATATACTTTG
>Ga0326511_10002719_pt1 | contig 14292 bp, 16 predicted proteins | sample 0_2496_0518_D_FD_203701 | JGI IMG/M metagenome (GOLD analysis project Ga0326511, IMG submission 203701) | Bovine rumen microbial communities from UC Davis, California, United States - 0_2496_0518 | ecosystem: Host-associated > Mammals > Digestive system > Stomach > Rumen | place: USA... | reverse complement strand
ACGTTCTCCTCGAACTCGGCCCCTTTCGTGGTCTTGTAGAGACGTTTCAGTTGAAACTGTACATCATAAAGCGCCGACTTAATGTTTCGGTCTCTGATTAACAGTGTTCTGTCAATAAAACGTCGTTCCTTATGCGGTGTCATTCTGTACATGTTTCAACCTTTCGTTTAGTAGCAAAGTGCGTAACGGCTATCTCTTTTGCTAAAGATCTTGGAAACCTTGTCAACACCAGCCTTCAATGCACCCAGGATGCTTTTGCCAAGATTTCCGCCTTCACGCTTGAGAGACGCAATGAGCTTGTCAAGTTCCGGTCTAACACCACGCCAGAGGGCTCCAATCGCGGTTTCATCCTTGCCCCTTGAGGCGAGAATTTGTTTCAGCTTTCCGACAATGGACTCAGCCTGCCCCTTGATCTTGCTCGTTACGGGATCTGTTAAGTTTGCCTTGATGCTAGACTGCAATGCCGCACCCGGAGCTTCGAGAACCTTAACGATTGGTGCAGAAATGATTCTGACCAAAAGCGGAACCAGCAAATTGCTCACAGCGAACATCGCCGCAGATGCGAGAAAATCTTTTCTCATGCTGCGTGAATAAATCACACTGTCTAATTTTCTGAGAATTGCAGCGTCAATTCGACGGTTCAATATTTTTGTCTGTTGAGACGATAAACCTCGAACCGGCTTGAGCAATTGAAGGAGATTGCGCTTCGCATACGAATCAATGATGAACTTCGTGGCTCCAATCGAATCGCGTCTCGTCACGCCTTGAAGCGCATAATGACACATCTTTTTGCGTCGGTACATGGCGTCGTGAACGATCCGATCGACGAAACAAGCCGAATCTTCTCTCGGCAGTGCCTTCATCTTGTTATACTGGCCATACACCTTACCGTAGATTTGATTGATTTTATCTTTATTCTCAGGCATCAGCTTCACAACCGCTTTGCACGCTTTGGCAAATGCGTTGATCGCTACTTCTGGAATAAGTTTATGCTCGGACTTGAGTTCTTTTTTCGCCTTTTCTATTTCGTTCAGCGCCTCTTGTTTTGTGTTCCCCGCACGGAAAGTATATGCAGATCCAACAAGTGATGCCAGACCGCTTAGTCCTGCGCCAATAATTGGGCCAATAAGCGCCGCCAGAACTATATCGTTGTGTCTGACAGAGAAACAAGCCGAATCTCCGAATGCAGAGCTCCACTTACCTTTAATGGCGCTTCCGAAATTGGAAATACCAGTCTTGATTGACTGAGCAATGGCCCTCACTTTGTCCTTGAGAGACACCTTGAACTTTGTGAGTTTTCCGAGCAACGAGGGGATATCAGCATACTCTTTCTTTCGCAGCTTCGATTCGGTTCTTTCAATCGATGCCTGTAAATTGCGCTCCGAAATGCCGTACCGTTTAAGACGATGCCACAAAAGTTTTTTGATACCGACGAGGGCAGCAACAATGATACCACCGGCGATAAGGAGCTCTTTTGTGTCACCGGACTTTGCGGCCTGTTGGTATTTCGCAGATTCTCGCTCTATGTCATGCACGTATGCATCAACGTCAATGGACGCCCCCTTGAAGTCGTCCATTGCTTTTTGCCAAGCAGAATACGATTCCTGACCATCGTCAATATATCGACGTGCGTCAAGAATGACCCTGCGAACGGCTTTCTTGTATGACTTTGTGGCGGTCATGTTAGTTTCCTCCGAGCTGTGCGGGATCGTGGAATGAACTCAAGATCTCGAACGAGGTGAAGTCGAAACCGATATCTTCTGTCAGGAAATCGGCATCGGCATCCAACTGGGCGAGGCTTCCGCTGTTCAGACGGCAATTGTAGAACACAATCGTCTGAATGCCGACGGATGTCGCCGGATCGTTGTTCGTAACCTGCAACGTGAAATAAGGAGGCGTGCCGCTCGTCATGTAGTCACGCACCATCTGTTTGAATGTTGGCGTGCCATAGACAATCGTCATCGAACCTGTCAACTGGATACCAGTTGTCTTTTTCTGAACAAGGCGAGTGCCGACAACTTTGAAATCAGCAGAGTCAAGGCTGTAATCGACCTTGACGTTCTTGCAGCCGAAAAGCTCTTTCTGGCTGCCGTTCACTGTGATAATCGCACGGCCCTCTTTTCCGTTTAACGCATCGCGTTCAAGCAAAAATGACATGTGTCACCTCCACGTTAAGAAATGGTGATGTTGATGTAAATCTTTTCGATACTGTCAACGGGCTGACAATAAATTTCAATCGTCACGGCGTCTGAATCGACTCCCTTCTCGACATTAACGTCGTCAGCGATTACGTTCTGTAGCGCACGATTGCCCTGATAACGATTCATAAGGTTGAGGATTTCGGCCTTAAGCGATTTGCGGCCCTCTTCGTCGTTGTGAACCGCACCGATATAATAAAGTGCGAACGCCTTGTAAATGTCATTACAGAGGCCAAAGATTGTGCGGATTACGCGGTTTTTGCTGAACGCCTTACCCTTTGTCGGGGTATAGCTGCGGAACGAATTGATATCGGTAAGAACCTGAATGTTGTCAAACTGTGCGATAAGCGAGAACTGGCCACCTGCGATTGCGGCTTCCTGCTGAGATGAACTCAACACAGGATCAACCTCAATGGCATCCGGGTAAGAGGCGAATGTCAAAGACTCGAACGCATTTGCACCGGCGGAAACACCACCAACCCACCACGTGAGTTGTTCTGGCTTGAGCTGTTTGCCGTCAATCAGCGTAACTTTCTGGGGATACACAGAAATGACACACTCATTGTTCGCGGAATTGTAATCGCTCAGAACGGCCTGACACTTAATGCCTTCCTTGTTTGACAAGTCGATCGCGAAATCGGCAAAAGCCTTTTTCATTACAGCATCGGTTCCGTCATAAATGACGACATCGAACTTCTGCAACGAGATGGCAGTTCTGAAATCACTGTACGAAGTATCAAGAGGATCGCCGTCTGCACCACCTGTCAACGGAGCTCCGGTTGATGTCGTAATTGCACCCGCACCACTGAACGTAATGTAGGGATTCGGAACAAGGCCAGAAATTGCAGTCACATCCTGAGTATCAACGAGCTGACCGTCGAGAAGCGTCTGAACAATGTAGTTCGACGTTGCGCCTGCTGTAATGACAATCGAAAGACGATTGCCATAAGAGCCTGGGTAATTTGCCGTTGCGGTAAGATTGCCGACCGTAACAGACGCGGTGCCGACAGTTGATTCTCCACCGGACAGTGTATCTGTGCCGGCACTCAAAGAACCTGTGCCGCTGAACACAACATAATCGTTCGCAGTTAAATCCGAAATTGCGGACGCCGTCTGGGAATCGACCTTCACACCGTCATAATTCGTGGTGACGGTAAATGGGGCACCGGAACCTACCACAGAAACAGAGATGAGATTTCCATCCGAACCTGCATTTACGGCTTCAATGTCAAGATCGCCAATTGCACCAGACGCCTTAAATGCCGTGCCTTCTTTCTCTTCAAGCGACCAGACTAACACTTTGGTTGCGCCCTGTGTTCTGCTCGAACCGGCAAGGATCTGACGCAAGAAAAGCATTTCATCAGCCGTGATTGGATAACCAAACTGCTCGGTATCCTCTGGGGATTCAACCGTGTAAAGTTTCCCTTTCTGGCCCCAGTTTAACGGACGGGCAATCGCAACAACGCCGCGCTCACCCATTGTGGCCAACGAAGACGGGGATGATTTGTAATTGATGTAAACTCCGGGGCGGAGTTTGTTCTGATCAATCCATGTACCACCTGCCATGTTTTGTTCCTCCTACTTTCTGTTAATATACGCTTCAACAAGCGTCTTTGCCTGATTTAAGGTATAGGCGTTTTCCGGCAACAAAGCCCGAAGCATGTACTTGTCGAACCCGTAGTCTTTGAAGGGCTGCATCTCGATGAGCGTGTCACGAAGATAAATCGGCTCTTCGGCTGCCGGTTTCGTTTCATCCGGTTTCGGTTCATTTTGTTTTGCTTTGTTCTTACTCATGTCGTTGGCTCCTAAGAAAAAGACTCGAAATCAGTATCGCACGCAAACCTTGTGCGTGCAACAGAAAATCAACCTCTAAGTGTTATTGTGTTTGACGGATCCCAACCGAGTGAGACGTCTTGTGTGAAAATCGTTGTGTTTAGCATGATTCCTATTCATATAAACACCACACATTTTCAACAGTTTATTGTGGCGGCAAATTGCTACCACCGCTCCATCCGATGGTGAGCATAGAATTGAGTACATAAAATGCGCCGTCATCCAACAAAGTGTTAGCTGCGGACGGAACATAGCGGAACAGATCCGTGTCGAGTAAACCTTTGATACCATCACCAGGAACCACACCGTTTGTCTGAAGATCCCCTGTCTGAATGTAACAAATAAACGGCATCCATCGTTTTGTGTTGTTCGCTGTTGAATAACTTATGTAGGTGTTTCTGTAAAATGGCAGATTAGCCGGAAAGTAACTAACAACCGTATCGGATGTGTTGCCAACCCACGTGCCATCAGATTTGGCTATACTGCTCATTCCTCCCCAATATGGAGTTGAACTTGTGGATGCATCTGCATTGTACTTAGCGATAACACTCGGACTGTTACCATAAGAAGAATAGTTGACTCCCCCTGCCTGAGCGGTGCTCGAATTATTAGAGTTTGTATATTCTTGCACATTGTAACATCTAGAGAAGTAAATCACGCCATATCTTGCAGAAGCCAACGCGTCATTCTCATGCGCAAGTTCTCCTAGCACACGACCGACGGCGAGTTTAAGGATTTTCTGAATTAAAATCACAATGCAAAATGGGGTGGAAAGAACACCATATCTATACACTGTTCCGGATATGTTACTTTGACTGATTGTCCCTGTAAAACTTGAATATGACGGGTAATTGGTAACAGTGCAAGCCAATCGCGTCGCACTAGACGGGACGGACAAAGTCACATCAGTAGAAGACGGCGCAGTAAATTCGTCTGTGCTGCCTTCCGGAATTATAGATAGAATAAGGCCATTCAATCCAATTTCTTCGGTATTTTGTTCCGAATTGTATGCCGTGAGAGAGCAACTCTCCGCCGCCGCAATTCCGCCGGATGGCGCACGCCCATTGTAAGACACAAATAATTTGCAGCCAGATGTGGTGTTTCTTAAATATAGCCCCGGCGATTTAATACTACTGGACTTCGTCGGGATATTAACAAACGCCGTTATTGTTGCGTTCTTTGCTGTGTCAAGCGTCCATCCGGTGTCGGCGTCGATTAACGCTTGCGCAATACCTTTAACGATAAATTCCTCTCTCTGCCGTATTAACGCGTTCGTTGTCCCTTGCGGAAAGTCCGACGACTGACCGGTAAATACTAACTCTGAATACTTAAACCCCATACCATTCCTCCTATATGCTATTCGTTGTTAAAGGCATCTGTATAGCGGCTTATGCCGCCACGTTCTTCAAAAGATACGAACCCGATATCACCCATGCTAAGCCGCTCTAACATCTCCGATCCGCTTATTTCGCCAGTAAGCGATATTTCATCCATTCTCTGACGGTTCCAATCTATAAATATCGCACGGCTGCCCGTTTCCGTGATTTCGGTTATGATTGGAAACGGCGGAACGATAACCTCAAAAATCAAATTAGCCACAATGTCGGCGTTTGGCGTATAGCTATCACCAAATGCTCCAATATCCCATTGTGACGGTGCATAGGTTGTACCTCCCTCAGTCCATTCACCAGTAACAGATGGCAATACAACCGATTCACCAGGACGAACTGTTATAGGCAACGGTAAGTTGATTGCAAATGATGGATGGTCCGGGTTGGCAAATGTAATGGTAACTAACTTCAATGATTGCCACATCAAATTTGCATCTGTGTTCTGATTCAGAACGAACTTTGAACCAAACGCGCCAATGTCCCATTGAAGCGGCCAATAAACATAACCATCGTCCTCAAATTCCTGATGTGCAACCGTCGGAAGCGTGATTTCTTCACCCTGATAATCTATAATAGGATCAGGAATATCTACATCAAATTGCGGATACGTCGTGTTTGCAAAAGAGACGACAAATTGTTGCAGCTCTTCCCACAAAAGGTTTGCAACCTTATCTTCATCCATTTTGACAGATGAACCAAACTCTCCTATGTCCCATCGAGACGTTACCCACGTCTTTTCGTCTTCTGTATGCTTGCCGGAAACGGAAGGCAATTTGACAAACGCATTGGCACTAACGACGATATCATCCGGCAGCTCGACAGTGAAGTCAGGATGGTCTGTGTTCGTGAATGACAGTGTGTAAAACTCTGGCTTTTGCCCTTTGAGAAAAACTCGAAGATCCTCGATAACTTCCATGTATGGAATAACAGGTTTCGGGCCTTTGCTCGCATAAAGCCGTAGCGTCGTTGAATACTTCAACGCATCAAGCTCTAATCCCCACGATCGATCAAGCACATGAACACAAGCATCAGTGCCAAAAATTGGCAAATATTCCAACTTATCATCAAGCTGTTCGGCGATAGCACTGTACTGATCATAAAGACGTGTCTGATTCGATTTGAGCATGTACCAGATATCAATCTGATACACGAGAGTCCACCTGCCGATACCCTTTTGCAGCTCAACTGGCGAACGATGGACAATGAACCATGCCGGATAATACGTGCCCTGCTGATTCGGGTTGTCGTAGATGTTCGCGTTTTCGTCTATCGTGCGAATGACTGACGCATAGCTCGCATGGATAAGTTGTGTCGTGATTTCAATGCTCATTGCCGAATGCCACTCAGTTAATCCACGTTCAATCCACAGGGTGTTAAATCGTGTGGCCTGTGTATTTGACTGTCAATTGAAACAAAACGCGCAGAGGCGATTCTGTGGGCATTATAGAGCATTCGCCCAAAAAGCGCTAATCAATATCGTCAAGATCGAGAATTTGTTTCGCAAGGTCGTCGTTCATCTTCTTGAAAGACTCATTGAATGCTTTTATCGCCGGGCCAACCATGTCTACGCCTTTGACGTATTTGGTCTTTGTCCCAACAACCATACCGAACATTGGCTGTGCGTGATTCGTTTCGTATGAAATAGTTCCCATCCCGTCAACATAAAGCCAGGGAACGAAATGCCTTGTCAAACGGTGCCCGTTCTGAACATAGCTCGCGTACTGCATATCGTTTGTGAGAGTCACAGTGCCGACGTAGTTCGAGCCTTTATCTGCTGCAATAAATCGAGATTCCCAGTGGGCCGATAATTCCCCGGTAATAACATTAAAGCCGCGAGGCTTTCCATCACCCGGATGAGGGGTGTGTTCCTTCGCGGCTAAGGCCATTACATCACAGGCGTCTTCGGCGTTCTTTTTAAGGCCCGCTCTGAATTTCTCAATCGCAGACTGGGACTTTTTGCCTAACGCCTTGAGCTGTTTTGCGAGTTTGTTGTCTATGTGCTTCGGCATGACTACAAATTGCTTGCGATGTTCGTTAATGCGATGTTCCTAACGAGTGTCAATATGGTTAAAACAGTCACCTTTACTGGGGTTGGAAGCAACGGTGCTGCCGCAACCGCAAACTCGTTTCCGTTCTTGGCAAGTCGTCTCAAGTCTGAATATGCCAAAAGGTTGTAGGCGAGGTTTCGAGAACTCAAGATAATGTCTATCTTTATGAGTGTTTTCAACAGTTTCGCAACGACGGGATGCTCGTATCTGAAATCATTTAAAGCGCGATACACTTTGCGAATAAGGCGACTGATTAAACCGGCTTTTCTTCTGGTTTCATCGTCGAGATAAAGCCGGTATGAATCTCTGATCGCATACCGCATGATGTTTCGCTGTCGAACAGCATAAGCGTCGTTGTATCTCATTAGTTGTCTCCTATAACCCGGTCGTCAATGAGTGCGATTTGCATGTGTTCGAGGTCTGGACACACGCCAGCGAATGGTTCTGTGTAAATGTTTGGTGGCCCGGCAATATACCGTTCGTCTGGGTTTATGTGTCTACCGACATTCGCACCGCGATGAATAATAATTTCATCCCCGCCTTTGACATCATAACCCAACTCACAACAGAGCATATTCGACTTGCTCACTGTTGCAGCGGTTTCAGACATCTGTGGCTGGTTTGTGTTATTCTGATATGCACGGCACGGAATACCAGACAGAACCTTTTCGCGGCTCTGTTTGGTGATCCCGTTCTCAATCGTTTTCACGACACGATACGAATCGAACGTGTCGGTGTACATCTGTACCAAGCGATAGTATGCCATGACTCTTTACATGCTGCCTTTCAGGTTTCTCACGTCACGACCTAAACGGTCAATGCCCATCTTCTCTTGAACACGAGGATCGCTTAAAATTCGATCCATGCGTTGGAGCATGATGTTGTTCGGCATAACCTTCAAAAGTCCCTTGACGGTGCGGCAACGCTGTAAACGCTGTTTGACAATCTGAGCGCCTTTCTCTGCGTCTTCATTATAATCAACCGTCCGGGGTAGTTCATTGTCAAGGGACTGAATCGTCATGTTGACGAAGTTTTTCACGAATTTATCTTCGGTAATGGTGCCGTCGAGAATTTGCTGCAAGATGCGACGGTCGGCAATCTTGTTGTAAAGCCAAGAAATGCCTTTCCCGATGATCTTTCCTACAATAACGCCCGCAATAGTTCCAATGCCTGTACCGGCCAGAATTGCGGCCACCTGTTTAACGTCTGCATCCGTATAATAACGAACGGCTGCGCGAGTCTGACGACGAATGTATGCGTCGAGATGTCTTTTATTCATAGCTTACTCCTTAAATGTCCCAAACATGGTTCGGGTTGTTCAGGTTCTTTTTAACTTGTGAGGTGCTTGAAAGTCCGCCGAATCCGGCAAACTTATGACCACCCGGCTTTCCGCCGGAAAAAGTTTTAGCCTTTTTGGCAACTGCGGGGGCGGCTGATTTTGCGGCAGACGCGACCTTCGATGCGGATGCCATTCTGTTTCCAACGGCACGACCTACTTTTCGCCCCAAAAGACCGAGCGCTGTGGCACCGGCTATGGACCCACCAATAACGGCAGCACGCTTTAACGCACTAGGACGTTGAAGTTGTTTCTTTTGGCCAGGCTTTGCGCCGCCGCTACCACCTTTGAGTTCCTGCACATACTCAGGATCCCTAGCCATGACGTGTTGGCCTTTCTTCATCCCTTTTACGCCGGCGTCATAATAGGTGTCGTAGAACTCGCACCAATATCGAACACGACCGTCTATAAACCGTCTTAACTTTACACTATTTGTCATGGCACCCAAGCTCCACCCATGCACATCATCTTTGCGAGTGATGCGTATTGTTGTCCGTATGCAGTTAAATTCCACTGCCCCCACATACCTGTTAATTGCGTGGCAGTAGATGTATCATAGCTAACAGAAGCATCACCCAAAGTTGCACTCGTTACGATTCCAAGCAAAGTGCCGGAATCAGCGGCCTGAGATATGGAAGAAGAGCCCTCCGGGCTGCCTTTGATTGTTTTCAAATATAAGGTTGCGAAGTGTGCAACGAATAACCCCGCCGCAAGACGCCACATCTCACCCCATCGATCCGGCGATACGGTGTCGTTGCACATACGCAAAAAGGTTTGCATCATGGCCGAGGGAATAAAGTTCTCGCCTGTGTCTTTGTTTTTGAACGGCGGGTAATCCTCAAGGAACATCGATTCCGTATAGGCCCCAGGAACGCCATCAACAATGCCACTGGCTAAACTGCGAAGACTGGCTACTCTAGCCCTATCCATTGGCCACATGATGCAACCTCAATAATTAAGCCTTACCAATACTGGCGGGCAGTTTACGAAGGTTCGAGACAACCCATCCAACGCGTTTAACGATATCAGGCATAACACCCTTGAAATCGCGATAGGTCATGTCTTTCGACAGATTCCCTGCGGCGGCACCGAGGGCTTTAAGTTCACGACTGAGGTCTGTTACGTAACGACGGCCAAGACGTGTCAAATGGGCCTTATCGGAAACATCACAGAAACGACGGTCAATACGGCGAGGACGACGCATCATTTCGCGGCGAACACTCTTGCGAATGAGGCTATCAATGTAACGCTTATTCATGTTTCAACTCCCTATTTCTTGCCTTTTTTGGTGGCTTCTTGTTTTACCATTTCTTCTTTTGCAACTTCAAGATCTAACGCCTTTGAATCGACATGAACGGTAATTTTACCGCTATCACAAAGGGCACGGAAATACTCGTTACGGGAAACCCATTCCGGGGGAACAACGATGTCACCATTTCTGGCTCCCCATTTTTCGCCGGATTTATCTTGAAGTTCAAAACTCTGCTTAACGTGAATAATCATTTGGTTGCTCCTTTTAAAATGATTAGCCCCTTTCGGGGCCAACCATTAGATTCCGTCGTAGTAACGAATGGTCTGGGTGTAGAAGAATTCGACTTCGGACAGATTCGCCATGTAAAGCGAATCATAGCACTGATTCTCAGGCGAGGGCGAAGTCATAACACGCGACAGAGGCGCGAGTTCTTCGACTGCAAGGAACTGCTCGTCATGGACATAAACAACCATACGGTCGCTTGAACCAGTTCCGGCACCCTTGCACCAAGGAACGCCAGCGATTACGAGCTTGACGTTGTTCTTGGCGGCAACGTTGTTTTCTTCCAGATAGGTGAGGATCGATTTTTCACTAATCTGAGAAACCGGCTGCGTTGCAATGTAATTGAACTGCTCATGCGGCAGAATGATATGATTCGGCATTGCACGGAGGTCATAGCCTGCGGCAGACCAAACATCATTGATGGCCGTATTGATATCGTTCAGGATTTCCTGTGGCGTTTTATGTGCCCAATCACGTGCCGTACCACCGGCATTCATTGCAACCTGAGATGCAACGATATTGGCGTTGTTTACGAGGCCGGAAGAACCGTACTGGCTCAAACCCTGATAAACGTTCGCGTCCATGTGCTTGTCATAAACCAAACGCACACCATCGGTAAGAAGTTTGTCGAGGGAACGGCCAGTTACCTGAGCGCGCATCATATCGACGAACTGGATACGCATTGTGGTGTTGAAGACGTGGGTTTTGTACACGTCTTTTTCGAGGTTCATCTGAACCAACGGAGAAGCGTTTGCACCGGCGGCCTGAACTGTGCCGTTAGATGCACCACCAGTCACACCGTAATCGATGTTAAGATTCGAGGTGTGATCAACCCAGCCACCACCCGTCTTGATAGGAATATCACGGGCATACGTGAAACTGGTCAAAGGAACGCGAACCAATGGATCACGTTTTTCGAGTTCTGAAACGAGGAACGAACCGGCGGTTGCAATCGCACCGTCTGTGAAACGGTTAATCACATTCCCATCACGGAATGCGCGTTTCATGTTGCTAATGCTAAAACTTGTACTGGAACCCGGTGCGTAATTTACGTTGTCGGCACGAAATGTTCCCATCGACTGATAACGACCCATATTTTTTTCTCCTTATGGTAAAGTGTAAAGCCTAAATTAAGCACCAATGCCGGTGAAGATAACGAGTTCTGCAACGCCGTTGGCATCTTTCGGGCCACCAAACTGACAGTTGTCGAGTTTAATCGTGTTCGTGGAATCGGCTGCGCATTCAATGTCACCAACCTGTTTGGTTCCACTAGCAACGACGCGAACGTAAACATCACCGTACAGAGCCGGGGTGCCGTCTGCGACATAAACGTTCACACGGCCAACCTGGAAGCAAGAAACGGGTTCATTGACTTCATACTGGCCAGCGCTGTTCTGTGCGAGATAGTTCGCGGCGCTCTGAATCTGGCGAGCGGCAATACCAACGAACGTACCAGCGGTAAGAGTCGCGTCTGCGGCTTTAACGCCACCGGAAGCCTGCATCAGAACGGTTCCAAAGGGAATGGCTGCCGTGCCGACGTTTGGTTTTGTTGTGATAACCATGTCAGGCTGTCGTGCGTAAGAACCTGCATAGCCGTGATTCATTTCGAGACCGATTGTTTTTCCACTCATTTGTTTTCTCCTTTCGTAAAATACGCCCTGTTAAGGAATATTACTTGCCGCTCTGCTTATGCGGGTTGAAAGAGTCGTAAATCGCCTGCTGTCCTTTGGCGCTCATCTGTGTCTGAACTTGGGCCATTGAATCGCGTTTCGAGCGGGCGTTGCGTTCGATTGTTCTCATAATGTCGCCCATCTGGGATTTACTACAGAAGGCTTTATAAATGGCGTCCTGAACCGACTTGCGTTCCTGAGCATTGGTGATGCCACGGGTAGCGTTTACGATTTCACGAAGGGCGGCATCTTTACGGGTATCAAGTGTGCTGCCCTGAGACATCTTCTGTTCGACTTCATCGGTCGGCATGACATCGACATCATCGTCGTCTTCGATAACTTCTTCGTCGTCATCCTCTTCGAGTTCGTCATCTTCAATGGCGTCGAGTTCGTCGTCGTCCTCAACAGAGGGGTCGAAGTCGTCATCGTCACCAATGAACTCCTCATCATCGTCGTCGCCGATAAATTCTTCGTCATCGTCGGAAACGATAGCGTCGATTTCTTCGTCGTCGTCACCGATAGGCTCTTCGAGGTCATCATCATCTTCGAGGGGTTCGTCGTCTTCATCCTCGAAAAGTTCTTCCTCGGAATAGTCGTTAATGATTTCGTCATCATCGTCTTCAATGGCGTCAAGGTCATCATCGTCACCGATGAAATCCTCGTCATCATCTTCGGCCATGAGTTCGTCATCATCTTCAAAAAGTTCTTCTTCCGAGTAATCGTTGATCATTTCGTCGTCATCATCTTCGACTTCCTCGAAATCGTCGTCGGCCATGAGTTCTTCGTCGTCGTCTTCGGCGATAAATTCCTCACCGTCGTCGCCGATAAACTCATCGTCATCGTCTTCCATGATTTCGTCTTCGTCTTCGATAACCTCAAGATCATCGTCCTCGAAAAGATCGTCATCAGAATACTTACCGCCGCAAGCATCCATCAACTCGTCGTCATCGTACATGCCGCAATCCTCCAGTTCACTGTTGATCATGATATCGTCATCGAACAATGCCCCAGACTCAGGATCACTGTTCTTGAACCTTCTTTTTATTTCTCCGAACCGGCGGCTTGTTTTGGTTCCGAAGTTTTCGGCAGCACCTCTTGCTCTGGTTTTGGCATTCGCAAAGGCATTCGAGGCCTTAGCGCCAAACTCCGTCGCACGATTGCGGACATTCGCCGCGCGTTCGCCGAGATTGCTTTTCATTGCACCAAGTTTAATGCCTGCATTGCTTGAAGCAAGTCGAGCTAATTTCCTCTGACGGATGCCCTTATTCATGCCCATCAATGCACCGGTTCTTAATGCGCTTCGACCGGCACGAGTGCCGAGTAACGCACCTGCGCCAAGAGCGGCGGCACCGGCTGCAATCTTTTTACCGGTACTCATACCACCCTTTCGCGGTTCTTCTTTTACGTGTTTACCTTCCATGACGTGCTGGCCTTTTTTCATGCCCTTAACGCCATAGTCTTGTATAAGCTCGTCGTCGTCGTCGAGCATTTCGTCATCGTCTTCGATGGCGTCAATGTCCTCGTCTTCGAAAAGCTCTTCTTCTGAATAATCGTTAATCATTTCGTCCTCGTCTTCCACAATCTCGTCGTCGTCGCCGAGTTTACGAAAACGATACGGGTTTCCTGCCTTGAAACGATACTGGTTTCCTTTCTGAAATCCGCCGGTATGCTTCATGCCTTTGACGCCGTAGTCCTGAATGAGATCTTCATCTTCGTCAGTAAGATCTTCAACATAGACCTCGTCATCATCAAGAATCTCGTCTTCGTCTTCATAACCACAGGCGTCTTCAAAGAGTTCGTCCTCGGAATAATCGTAAACCGCTCGTTTGTCTCTGATTCTCACTTTACTACCCGCCCTTCCGCTGTTTACAACGGCAACATGGTTTCCACGAATCTTTGTCTGGCAAAGTTTACCAGACGCATCACGCTTTTCTTCTGCATAGTAGCCGCATGAAATTTCACGCTTGCCACTAAGGATTGAATTTATCAGGCTTGGGTCCGTGATGTAAAGGTCGGCGAGAACCTTGTTTGAATCCTCACCCTCGCCGGGGTGAACATTCTGGACGTGACCGCAAGCATAGCGGGTATAATTGTCAGGAGTAACGTCTTCGTCTGGATGCTCGTTTGTAACCGGTTTGCCCTCAAACGAGGCCAGAGAACGAATATCAAACACCTCGGTCGCCGGTCTGAAAACCGGAATAATTTTGTGCCCGTTGACGGGGTTTTCCATGATTTCGGATGCGAGATACTCTTGGTACCCGGTGCGTGAAATCGGAACGTCT
>Ga0326511_10002718_pt1 | contig 14296 bp, 30 predicted proteins | sample 0_2496_0518_D_FD_203701 | JGI IMG/M metagenome (GOLD analysis project Ga0326511, IMG submission 203701) | Bovine rumen microbial communities from UC Davis, California, United States - 0_2496_0518 | ecosystem: Host-associated > Mammals > Digestive system > Stomach > Rumen | place: USA... | reverse complement strand
CTACCTCTCTGTACGTCGCTGAGCGATTACCGCACCGCATCTGATAGGCGCAGTGCAGACGAGCCTCGCACTTCTTATGAGGCTGATATATCATAGGGCGGCCACAGGAGCAGTGCATGATACCCGCAAAGGGGTTTTTCAGTCCTGACTTAGCCTTTACCTTCGGTAGGCTTCCGAAACGGGCAAGAGAAGCGTTGAACGTCTCCTCCGAGATGATAGGCTCATGCTTACCGTCGACGAGGATCCAGTCCTCTTTCTGAGACTTAGGACGTGATGCTATCAGTTTGCCGCCCTCATAGCGCTTTACAGTCTTTCGCCAGTTCCAGCGTATCTTTCCAATATATACGGGGTTGCGAAGCATATCTCTTATGCTTGCGTTATTCCATATCTCGGACTTTCTCGGCTTGATATGCAGTTCATTGAGACGGTTCGCGATCGTAGTAGTGCCAAGCCCGTTCTTTGCCCAGAGCTCATACATCAGGCGCACGGTGTCAGCTTCTGCGTTCGGGACGAGAGTATAAGCCTTCCCGACCTTTACCTTATCATAGCCGTAGGGAGCGACGGAGCCGATGAAGTTCCCCTCATTGACGGAGGCTATCCTGCCGCGCATCATAATCTCCTTGACGTATTCCAGATAGTCATTTCCGCGCATGAGCTCCATCTCGAAGAACTTACGGTCGAACTTGTCTCCGAGATCATACGTCTTCGGAGGCGTGACGATCAGTGTATCAGTATAGCGGAACGCTCTGATAATAGCTCCACAGTCCGACAGGTCACCACGGCTCAGTCGCTGCGGATCTACGACAAGAACCCCTTTTATCTCCTCGGTCTGAATACGGTCGAGGAGCTTTTTTATTTCCGGGCGGTCCTGAATAGTCTCACCCGAGACTACCTCTCGGTAGATCATGCCCTCAGGGATAGCTCCGCCGAGCTTGGCGGCTGCATAGTCCTGCAATATCTTATAGTGCTTCGCCAATACCTCCTCGACGGTCTCATGCTCACCGTCGGCTCGGGACTTACGAAGATACATCAAGTATTTATCGGACATAGTTCCTCCTTTCTGTGGTCGACAAAGATGTCGGTCACAAATATCCCCTGCACGGAGCAGGGGATTGTTTTTTATTCTTCTTTTTTCTGCTCTTTTTCTTTCAGCTCTACAAGCTTTTTCATATTCTCGGAAATCTCGTCACACTTAGCAGAGATATGCGTCACCGACATGATGAGTATGATAGCGATTACAGCTATCAGTATTAGAGCAATTACCATTGACTTGTCCATAGTGCACCTCCTTAGTTTTCAAGCATTTCGTAGAAGACATTCTCGGGGATAACAGCAATATCGTTCCTTATACAGACTTGATTATTTTCTTTACCACGCCCATGATCTTTATATCATCGAGCTTAGAGCCGAAGAAGACCATCGGCGGATAGCTCGGATTGATAGACTCAAGCGTGAGCTTTTCCTCAGTCTGAAAAGCACGCTTCACAAAGCCGTCGTTCTCTCCACAGACCACCGCTACAACTATATCACCGTTCTCGAAGTAGTCCTGCTTATGGACGACGACGAGGTCGTCCTCCTCTATCTTCGGATACATCGAGTCGCCCTTGACAGCGATAGCCAGAGTTTCCTCAGCTTCCCGCTTGGTCTCAAAGTATAAAGGCTCATAGCCGCAGATCTGATCGTCCGCGTATGCTCCAAAGCCTGCGGATACAGTTTTGAAAATCGGTATCATGTATATATTATCCTTCTCAAGAACAATACCATTCTGGGGCTCTAAGTTCTCATCTGTCAACAAAGCTTGGACAGACGTGTGCAGTTCCTCGGCAATTTTTAAAAGGGTCTCATAATCAGCTTCACGCTTGCCAAGCTCGTAATTGTTGAATGTCTGGCGAGAAACGCCTATTCTACGAGATAATTCAGCTTGAGATATTCCCATTTTTTCACGATATTTTTTAATATTCAGCATATTCTCACCTCCTAACCTTATTATATCAGTATGTCACCTAAATGTCAACAGCATGTAGATAATGTAAACAAAAAGTTGATGTTGAAACAAAGCAGAGTGCCGATTTTTTATAAAATGTCCTCAAACCGTTGACAAAAGGAGCTTGAAATGATATATTTGTATTGTCAACACAATGAGGACAGAAAGGAGTGAAACGATGAGAGAATATCTCAAGAAGCTGCGTGAGGAACATGGATATACCATGCAGGCAGTAGCTGATAAGCTCGGAATATCCAAGCAGTACTACCAGCGGATAGAGGTCGGAGACCGTCAACAGAACATGGACATCACGCTTGCAGTCAAGCTCTCCGATATCTTCGGTGTGACAATCCAGAAGATCATAGAAGAGGAGCAGGCAATAAGGCAGCCCATCAGCTAAGGACACAAATGTCTCTACCACCGAGAAAGGAGGCGATAAATCACATGGTCGCAATTTATAAGTACCGCATTGTACAGAATATGACACAGGCACAGCTTGCTCTCTTAGTTGGCGTGAAGCCAAACGCAATAGCGCAGTATGAGAGCGGAGCGAGGAAGCCTAATATCTGTATGCTGAAAAAGCTTGCAAGGGCGCTTAATACAACTGCCGACGCACTTTTAGAGCCTATCAATATTGATGATAATGCAGTACAAGCATAACAGCAGCCCATCAGCTAAGGACACAAATGTCCCTACCACCCGAGAAAGGAGTGAGACCATGGAGCAGGAGAAAAAGAAAAGCTCGTCCTCTCCGAAGCTTGAAAAACATAGGAGGCAAACGAGTCAGACGAGAAAAAACAAAACAAAGAGGAACAGCATCGCAGGTATAAAGATTACTGTAGGTTCCGATAAGTGATAGCTGCTTCAATAAAACTTGCGAAGTCATTGAATGTATCGGAGTGCTCTTTTATCATATTGTCCAGATATGATATTTCAAGATTATCAAATTCTTCTTGATTTGAGAAATCAGCTTTGCAGTAGCTGAAAAGCTCGTCTGCATCTGAGCAGTCTGTAAATCTGCTTATGAAATCATCTGTCAGGATTGACTCGAGCAATACAGTCTGTTTGCCTCCAGAAATATTCAAGTGCTTCATAGTTTCTTTTACCGTCACAGTTTCACCTCCCTTCCGCCTACATTATACCACAAGGTGGAGCAGGAGGCAACTGTACAACCCGTAAGCACATAAGCATAGGAATGAGGTGATAGTATGAGGAAAGACGATATCAGGAACTGGACAGAGACCGAGACCGAGAAAGAGCGCACGGTCAGCTATGATACAGACCGTGCTCATATAACTGTACATATCCCGAAGCACACTCCCGAGGAGCAGGCAGTCTTTGAGAAAAACGTCCGTGCAGCTCTGCGTCGCTTCTATCATCACGTCACCGTTGAAAAAGGCTGTGACTGGGACGAGCTCGTCGCCAAGTACAGCAACTGACCTGTGCAGTCAACTGCACAGAAAAACCGATAAGGAGGAAAACACATGAAAAAGCTTACCGATGCCGAGAAGAAGGAGATCATCAAGAACATTCTCGGCGCAGCAAACCGAAAGAAGCAGCTCGGCATTGAAGCCGACCTGCACTGTATCTCCAAGGGCGATGTGAAGGATATTCTCAAGGCTGACGGCGTCGACCTGAGAATATTCTGCGGAGGCCGCCACGATAAGAAGTGCATTGAGGACGAGCTTATCGAGGAGCAGGCACAGGAGCCTTTGGACGAGCCCACCACCACGGAGCAGGCAGAGTCCGACGAGGAGCTCGCACGTCAGTGGGCTGATCTGGCGATACCACCATATGAGCCCCTTCCGCCTCTGAGCAACGAGGAGAGAGTCAGCGAGCCTATACCCTATACTAAGCCCGAGATACTTGACGGCCCTCCGCAGGATAGTCCGCGCATAGTCAAGGATATCCCCTGCGAGGCGGCAATCATTATCGGTCCTCACATCATCGAGGACGAGCAGCTCATGAGTTCCGTGAGCAAGAAGCTCAAGGAACTCGCTGCCGAAAGGCAGGCACACGCTGAAAGAATAGAGATTATCGACAACACGCTGAGAAAATACGCGTATTTCCTCAGCGACTGCTCTAACCTGATAGAGAGTGAGGGGATAGAGGTATGAGAACAGATGAAGAGATCTTCGGAGAAAAGCGCCAGTTTGTCGCGGACAAGCTCACGCCCTTTCTCGCAGCGATAGATCAGGACATAGAGTCCGCTGAGTATCACGTTATCACTCATACTCCCTACGATCTGGAATATATCATCATCACATGGAAAGGCGGCAGCAGTAAGCGGGCATACGTCACCGGCGACAGCCTTGTCGCCCTCGCAAAGGACGTTCTGAAGGTGATATCATGATAAGATACAAGATTAAGCTTGTTGCTTATGAGTGCGACGAAGAAAAAGGCACAGCCGCAGTTATCGTTGACGGTGAACCGAAAATCAGCTTCGAGAACGCCATCGAGGGCTGGAACTACTTCACAGCCCGTGCATTACATCCTTTCGAGAAGTTCCTGCGGGACAAGCTTCAGGAAAACGGCTTCAACCGCTGGACAGGCACACGAAAGCTGGACTATACCGAGAGTGAGTTAAAAGTAGTAGATGATGTCGCCGAGGCGGTACGGAAGAGAGAACAATATGACCTTTAAGGAGCTGAAGGAAGCTTTTATGGCAGACAGCCCCGTGAAGTTCCGCGGGGCTGAGTACGAAAAAATCACTTGCCTCAGCTTTAAAAAAGATAGAGAGGGGCACGTCATTGAGACCGCCACGCTCATGGACCACTGCGGAAGGTCTGAGGTGACGGTCCTCGGAAAAGAGGTAGAACAATGCGACTGATAGCATATATCCTGATAGTGATTGCATTTATCGCTATCATAGGAGTGCCGATAGAAGCCCTTGTCGAGCACATTCGGAAGGGGAGCGCATACCGTGCGGCACGGAAGGAGATCAAAACGAACATCAGAGTCTGGGAAAGTATCGCAAAGAGCTGTGATCCGATCACAGACGCATACGATAAGGGCTACGCAATAGCCAGACTTGTGATATATCATCACGAGCTGGACGAGCTGACAGCCCGAAAAGAGTACTTGTGCAGTTGACTGCACGACGATAAGGAGAAAGCTATGGATAGAGAGCAATATTTCGGCGAGACAATCAAAGGACGGAAGGAAGAGGCTATCGCGTCAGCCGTAAGAGAAGCACTTGAAAGCTTCTGCGATCAGGAGCCTGAGTTCGAGCAGGCTATCGAGCAGAGTGGAAAGACATTTCAGGACTGCCTCAAGGAGGTAGTGAACGGCTGCGGAAGCTGCCTGTCCGACATCGAAGCATACCGCCGCGCCGTGAAGTTCTACTTCTCGACCGCGACAGTGAGCTTCAGAATGACTATTGACCTTAGCGGCAACAACGGAGCCGCAAAGCCTATCACCATGACCGAGACCAAGAAGGACACGCTGAGCATATCCCTCGACGATCTCCTGGACTTCTGAGGAGGCGAGAGTGTGAACAGCTCATTTATCAGCACAGAAGACTACCGAGAGGAGATAGAAGACTTTTTCCCGAAGTTCGTGTTCTACCGCAGAGGACATCACACTCCTACCTGTGGGAGCTTCGGAGAATTCATAGACGGTGAGAAAGGGAAGGTCACGGACTGCTACTGCACAGCCTGCCACGAACGCTATGAGGACGGGATCCGTAAGCCTTCGGAGTACAAGCATAAGGAACTCGGCTATTGTGCCAACTGTGGGCACCCTGTTGAGTTCAGGCAGATGAACAGAGGGCGGCAGAGCTACTATGTGACAGGGAACTTTGCCATCTTCGAGGGTGCAGGAGATCTCATGCGGATCAAATGTATCAAAGCATACCAGCGCTTTTCGGGAGATACCTCTGAAATGGAACCCGAGATCGGATGGTATACAGTCACTCAGTACGAACTCAGTCCAGGGCAAGCTATACAGTACAAGGCTGTATGGAACAAGGGGAAATATGAATGGAAAAGAAAGAAGACGGGCTGCACCGAGCCTAACTTCAATGTCGGCGGCTTTGGATATGCCGACAGGAACTACACGCTCATCAATCAGGAAGCCGTCGATCACAGCTTCCTGAGATACCTTTTCAAAGGCGAGCACTACGACTATATCTATATCACATGGCTCTGCTGCTATGCGCAGCATCCTCAGCTCGAATACCTCCTGCACGGCGGCTTCGAGTATCTTGCGAGGAACTATGTCGAGGCACGCGTCCCTGAGTACGGAAAGTTTGTCACAACACGGTACAACTGGCGCAGCAATGATCTCAAAAAAATGCTGCGTCTGGACAGACAAGAGATAAAGTTCCTTGCTAAGGGGCAAGGCAGATACTACGGCAGCTATATCAAGTTTAGGCGCGACTTTTTCAAAGGCAGAAATACAGCTGAAACTTTGAAGTACTTCGAGAACTTCCACAGCTCGACAGAGTATATCCGAAAAGTTGAAGATATGACAGGTATCTCTCGAAAGAAGATCATGGACTATGCTCTGAGAAAACAGAACTCACAGGGGACATACTTCTTTGTCACTCTCTACAAGGACTATATCGAGCAGTGCATCGAGCTCGGGCGAGATATGAGTACCGATGTAGTAACAATGCCGAAGGATATGTTTGCGGCGCACGATAGAACTACAGAAATGCTCCGTACCATACGCAGTGAGAAGGCAAAAGTACAGCTTGCGGAGTCGGATGCACACCGCCGTGATCTTGAAGTCACGGATATGGAGCTCGGTCTGATCCTGAGGCTGCCGTATGATACGGAAGAAATAGTCGCAGAAGGTGAAAAGCTCTCTCACTGTGTCGGCGGATATGCAGACCGACACGCAGCAGGGAAGCTGGCTATACTGTTCCTGCGGACAGTAGGGCACCCCGGAACGCCCTACTACACTATGGAGGTATCGAACGAACTCCAGATAGTGCAGTGCAGAGGGTATCGTAATAACAATGCCAGCAACCCGAAGCCGGAAGAGATCATCGAATTCGAGCACCGTTACGAAGAATACCTCAAGAAAGTCAAGCTTGACCGCAAGAAAGCGGCAGAAAAAGCCAAGAGGAAGAAAAGACAGCAGCAGAAAGCAAAGGTTGCTGCCTGATAAGATAAGGAGGAAACTATGGACCAGATTATCACAGCAGGAGCAGAGGAGAGCACTCTCCCCGCCGCTGCAAGAGCAATACAGATCACAGAGAGGATCAGAGCCAACGGCAGGACCGCAGTCAACGCGGTCTGCGCCATCGGTGAGGATCTCCGCACAATGAAGATAGACGGGCTCTACACTGAGCTCGGATATGAGAGCTTCGAGGACTACGCGGAGAAAGAGTTTGACCTGAAGCGCCGTCAAGCTTATCAATACATATCGGTATGGGAAAAGCTCGGAAAAGAGTTTGTGCAGTCAAATGCACAGCTCGGCATCACGAAGCTTGCACTCCTTGCTACCGCTAACCCTGAGGACCGTGCTGAAGTCATGGAGTCCGAGGATGTTGCCAAGATCACCACAAGGGAGCTTGAAGAGCTCCTCGACAAGTACAAGCAGCAGGGCGAGCAGCTCTCCCTCCTCCAGGAGGAGAGCAAAGCAGAAACAGAGAAGCTTCAGGCGAAGCTTGCCGCAGAAGCTGCAAGGTCTGCCGAACTGGAAGCCAAGCTCAGCGATATAGAGAGTGCTCCCGTAGATGTTGCAGTCAGGGAAGTGCAGGTCCCCGACAAGAAGACCGAGAAAAAGCTCAAGGACACTGAGAAGGAGCTGAAGCAGAAGGAGACCGAGCTTCAGAACGCAAGAGCTCTGAAGATAAAAGCGGAGCATGAGAAGGCAGCTCTTGAAGCCAAGGTGGCAGAGCTTCAGAAAGCAGTTGAGAAGCCACCCGAGAACGCTGACAAGAGCAATTTCAAAGTGCTTCTCAGTACAGTCTATCGCGATATGCTCGGCTTGGTGGAATATATCAACGATACCGAGGATATAGCGGATCGTAAGCAGTATTTCAAGAAAGCGCTTGAAATACTCCACGTATGTGAGGATAGTATCAAGGAAAGAGTCGAGATACCCGCAGAGATACCGAAGCAGTCCCTGACGTCTCGCGGAGTTGTTGATATCAATAAGATGAAGCCGATATCAAGCAGCAGCAACGTGGACTATGACGATGACGACTACGACGACGAGGAGGAAGATGACGATGAATGATTATGAAGTCGCCCCTCGCAAGCGCTCTAAGTGCGAAGTAAAGATGATCCCCGGTCAGACACTGGACTTCTGCCGCGACATTGCCGCAGCGAACTCCCTCGGCGTCAGCTACGGCGTCTACATGGGCATGAAGCGCGACAAAGAGGCACAGGACTACTATGAGAAGTTCGGCGTCCGTATGAAAAGGAGACGCCCGAAATGAAAATGAAGCTCAGGAAATGCTCCTGTGGTGGCGCTGCCGAGATCGTAGACGGTGAACCTACGGAATTAGGAGCGAAGATGCTGCGCGAGTACGGCCTGACACCGTCTCGCACTTATAAAGCCGTGTGCAGCTCCTGCGGTAAGAGCACCGCGTCCTTCCCTTACGGTGACGAGGTAAAGGCGGACTGGAACCGCCTGAACCCTCTGCCGCTGAGAAAGTATGTCAGAGTTGTACGCTGTAAAGACTGCATATATCGCAATCGGTACGACTGCCCCATGGCGTATATCGAGCACCAGACACTGCAATTCGCAGCTGTCACTCCAGACTTTTACTGTGCGAAAGGAGCAGATCATGAACCGTGAGCAGTTCTGTTCTCAGCAGATACACTGTCTGTCCTGCCCCTTGTCGGTGATAAGGACAGGAAGGGATTGCCATGAGATAAAGGAGGATATCATGTTTATAGACGATAAATGGTACACCGAGCCTGAGCTGGCGGCATATATCAAAGAACTCAAAGCTCGGATAAGTACCCTTGAGGAAGCACTCGAAAGGTGCAAGGAGGAAGAGAATGAGTGATACAAAGCTAAAGCCTTGTCCGTTCTGCGGTGGAGAGGCAAAAATATTTTCAGGAATAATCGCAGGAGTGACAATGATTGTATGCGAGAAATGTAGAGCAACTGTGTCATTCGGTGGAAATGAGACACGCAAGCAGACAGAGAAATGCTGGAACAGGAGAAAAAATAATGACTGATACAGATATGCTGCACATGGCAGCACTTGAAAAGAAATGTGAAGAGTTTAAAGTTTGCAATGCTGAGCTCGAAGCCAAGGTGAAGCTGCTCCAGGAGTTCCTCCAGTGTGTCAGGTCATACTTCGGAACCACCTGCGGCTGGATAGACCTTTTCGAGGAAGATGCCAAGAAGCTTCTTGAAGGGGAGTGATGACATGACACAGCACGAATTGAAAATACTCCCTGAGTACTTCGTCGCCGTGAGAGACGGCATCAAGAAATTTGAAGTCCGTAAGGACGACCGTCCTTTTGAAGCTGGAGATATTCTTTGTCTCCATGAAATCAACTGTGGGGTGCTGACTGGCCGCACAATAAAAGCTGAAGTGACCTATGTTCTCCGGCACCCTGATTACTGCAAAGAAGGATATTGCATACTCAGCATCAAGGTAGCTCAGCAGCTTGTGGTTGAGAATATATCGGAAAAAAGCAAGTGGGAATATCATGAACTCGTCATCACAGGTGAAGGATTGACAGATTTTTATGTGTGCCCGAAATGCAAAGGGGCATTTGCAACAGACTTGTGCCAAATAAGTGGGACATATGAGATCGACGCAGGAGAAAGTTTTAAATTCTGCCCTTACTGCGGAAAAGAGTTAGGAGGAGTCGAGCATGAGACACGAGGAAACTTCGCTTAGTTATATAGGAGTATTAATTCTGATACTGCTCATAGGAATATTCGTTGAAAGCTGTTGGAGTGGATCTGTAGCTGACAGCGATATTCACTCGCACAAATATATCGTAGTCGCAGGTAAGTACTACCCCACAGAGGATATAGAGTATATCGAAACAGATGTAGTGTTCCACGATAAGCACGTTATTACTATTCACTTCGAGGACGGAACGACTTACCAAACCCAAGAGGGGCAGTATGTGTTTGCCGAGGCAAAACCTGAGGACACGTAAAGGAGGAAATCATGACAGACCCATGGGACTTAATTCATATAGCATCTGAAGGGCTGGCTTGCTCTCAGCTCCCCTGCACTTATGAACTTTTTCGTGCGTGCTGCGAGGACGAAAAGCAGGAGATAGCCTCCCTTGTATGTTGTACTATGTTCAACATATCCCGAGACATGATACTGAAAGGAGAATATTAATGCCGAATACAAAAATGAAACGCTGCCGCTGCGGAAGTCTGGTCGAGCGACACCGGACCGCCAGCGGCGGCTGGATAGTACACTGTCCCGAGTGCAGCATGGCATTCGGAGTCAAGCTCGATGTAGCGGGTACATTTAATACCGAGCGTATCAGCGGTGAGTTTGAAACCGCGGAGCAGGCGGCTATCGCTTGGAATGAATGGGTAGGAGGCGAAGACAATTGATAGTCGGTATACTTATAGCAATTGCAAGCATCGCAGTAGCGCTCCTCATAGCCTACTGTGCGGATAACAAGGGCTATGTCTCAGACGAGGAGTGGGAGCGCTCACGTCAGAAGACGGACGAGCCCGACGAGGAGGTGAGGAAATGAAGCCTTGCTTTTATTGCGGAGGCAGAAAAGTCAAATACCAGCGTGACGCCGAGCTGAGAGTGACGGTGAAGTGTGAGAAGTGCGGCTCAGAGGTCAGCACTCCGTACATGACTGAGGACTCAGCTCGCGGCTACTGGAACATGAAGCAGGCGAGCCTTGAGCGCGCTGCTAAGAGATCAAGGGAAGCGGCTGCCAGCTGAGCAGCCGCATACCTATACTATTATATAGTGGAAAAAGCAGTCCCGTGAAGCTCGGGAATACGAGCTTGTAATCTATCTTAAAGTTATGACCACCGAGAGGAGCGGAGGAAAATGAGAAGTTGGTATAGAGAGACACGCTATGAATGTGGTGACTACATGGATGTCATGATATACCCTGTGTATACAAAGGCACCTGTCCGAAGGAAGAAAGCAAAGCCTACATCAGAAGTCCAGCAGAAACTCAATGAGATCTATGCTGAGGAAAAGCTGATCAGGATAGCAAATGCGAACTTCACACCGAGAGACTACAAAGTGGAACTGACATACTCCTCCGAATATCTTCCGCAGAGTGATGAAGATGCGGATCGAGAATTGACGAACTTCCTGCGTAGAGTCAAGAGGTACAGGAAGCAGCACGGACTTTCTGAGCTAAAGTACATAGCAGTTACTGAGAAAGGCTCACGCTCAGGCAGATATCATCATCATCTTGTCATGAGTGGTGACATCGAACTCTTTGATCTCGTGGCTCTCTGGGGAAAGGGTATTGTAGGATCAGACCTGCTGATCTTTGACGAGAACGGAATAGCAAACCTCGTCAAGTACATGATGAAACAGCTGAAAGAGTTCATCGGCAAGAAGTACAAGCGCAGCAGAAACATGATCGTGCCTGAAGCCAAGAAGCGAGACAACCGGTTCAGCAAGAGGATGATAGTCGAGCTCGCCAAGGATACCGAGAACCGAGTGGAGTATGAGAAGCTGTACGAGGGATATCATCTCTCGAAAGCAGATGCGATTTTTAACGATGTGAACGGCGGAGTATTTCTCCGCATGAGATACTACCGAAAGGAGGCCGCATGGCTGAAACGATGGGGATCAAGAATTCAGAAGAAAACGAGCAGACCTTCTTGTTCCGCTGGGCAGCCTTCGCCGAAGGACAATACCCGGAGCTCTCACTGATGTATCATATTCCGAATGAGGGCAAGCGAAGCAAGGCAACAGGCGGACGACTGAAAGCACAGGGACTCAAGCCCGGCGTTCCCGACGTCTGCCTTCCGACAGCACACGGTGGATATATCGGTTTGTATATCGAGATGAAAGTCAAGCCGAACCGCCCGACCGAAAATCAAAAGAACTGGCTGCGGGCCCTGCGCACTGCGGGGCACCTGACAGCCGTAGCCTATGACTGGGAGGAAGCAAAGAACCTCATCGAGGATTATCTGAAACTCCCTCCAACGATACCGAAAGGAGAAAGCAAATGAAGCTAAGTAAACTATTCTCTCTCATGAAGCAGCGCAAGAGGATCACCGTCTCTCAGGGCATGACAGCTCAGTGGGTAGGTGACGGAACGGCGCTCTATCCGATCTACAATCTTCCACAGCTCACAGAGAGCACTATGCGTACTCTGCTCGACTTGACAGATGACGCCTGGGACAAGTACACTTTCGAGGAGCATAACACTGTACACGTCAGCGAAGAGGACTTTGAGGAAGGACAGGTGCAGCTTGAGCCTGCACGTCTCAGCATCAGATGGAACGGCGTAGAATATCTGCCGCTGATGGGTGGCGGAAAAATCTACTACATACAGGAGAAATACCTCAAGCCCTTTGCAGATGATATTCTGCTCACTTTCGCACTCAGAAAAGGAGCTCTCGGTGGTGACCTGATATGTGTCAACGAAGGCTTACTGTTAAGCGCGATTATAGCGCCCGTCGATATAGGCAGAGACAATGTTCTTCGCGAGACACTCTATCGCGTCTACGATCTCACCAAGCGTCAGGCAGGTGAGGAAGCGTGACCGATGAAAAAGAGACCTGCTACTTCCTGACACCCGGGAAGTTGAACAAGTGCAGCATACTGAACGAACAATGCACAGGCTGCCGCTCTCGGCAGCTCTGCTCCTTCCGCAAGACGGAGAAAGAGTTCTTCGAGGCTCGAAACCGTGCCGTCGAGATCAATCGTGCTCGCGGCAAGTGCGCACGCTGCAAGTATAGCAATCACCCCTGTGAGATCATCACGATAGGAGGAGAGGACAATGCAGCTCTGTAAGTGGTGGGAAAGCGAGGAGGGAGTATGCTATAGCACTCCCGAGCGGGATATCTGTAACTGCGGCGGCGATGAAAGACACTGCGATTTTTATGAGCACGTCCGAAAAAGAGTAACAGGAAAGGAGACCAAGTATATGACACCCGAAGACTACCTCATGCAGATCAAGGACATCAGTCTGCGCATCAAATCCCTTGAAGGGGAGCTCCACGACGCAGAAGCCGAGGAAGATACCGAGTACGCAGAGGAACTCAGCGCAAGGATAAGTGCAGACATCGCACGATACAAGGAGCTAAGGTTCAGGATCCGCGACGAGATACAGCAGATAGGAGACAACAAGCTAAGCTGTCTCCTCACAGAGTACTATGTCCGTGGCAAGACGTGGGAAATGGTGGCTGAAGCTCTTGGCGTGAAGTCTACAAAAAACGTCCGCGAAGGGCTCCACGCCAAGGCGTTGAAGCTGTTCGCGGCGACATTTCCAAAATATTTTTTGATATAGTACCCTTGTTTACCTCTTTTTACCTTGAATAGCTTTGCGAAATGTAGTACAGTAAAACTAAGAAAGGCAGGCGGATCCATCATCAGGGCTACCTTACCGGGCGTTTCCTTTACGGTATGTGGAGACGCTCGGCAGCCTCCGCCTACTTTCGCTCCTTATCGGAATTTATCATCCCCTTTGCGGACGCAGCAGCGCCCGCATCTGGCAGAGTAGAGCAGTGGCAGCTCGCAAGGCTCATAACCTTGAGGTCGCCGGTCCGAGTCCGGCCTCTGCAACCAGGGCAGCAGTAAGCCCGGTAACCTTATCAACAGCCGCTTCGGCGGCTATGCAGGCGGCGGTACCAACGCAGGGTGGACACCTGCGCGGAGAGGTCGGCACTCTCAGCTTGCACCAGTGCGGAAGCACCACCTTTTCAAAGATTTTTTCAGAGGCAGAGAGCCCGAGTTGCCGCTCGGGCTGATATGCACACAAAGCTATGCTATCAAAGATATGCTCGCGTTGTGGTAGGAAGCTCCAAGTCGGAGAGGCTTGCAGCTGCTACAAGCGAGACAGAGTCAATCCTCTCGGTGCGTATAACGCCGAGATCAAAAAATTCTATCTCACAGCAGACTGGGAAAAGGCAAGAAACAAGTGCATTTCATCTTGTTTCGGGCTGGATTTGATAAGTCTTTTCTGCGAGAAAAAAATCGAATATGGATTTACGGTACATCACATTGTACCGCTGATAAACGACTACCGACTGCGATTACAGCAAAGTAATCTGATATATCTTACCGAGGCTCACCACAGAGCCGTCCATCGCCTATATGAGGCGGAATATCAGGAGACTGTCGAGGCGTTGAAAACATTTTCCGAACTTGCCCGGGAGGCACTCGCTACCCCGGGGGGTATGTTGAAAACTTTCGACCTTCTCAAAATGAAC
>Ga0326511_10002717_pt1 | contig 14298 bp, 13 predicted proteins | sample 0_2496_0518_D_FD_203701 | JGI IMG/M metagenome (GOLD analysis project Ga0326511, IMG submission 203701) | Bovine rumen microbial communities from UC Davis, California, United States - 0_2496_0518 | ecosystem: Host-associated > Mammals > Digestive system > Stomach > Rumen | place: USA... | reverse complement strand
ACCGACGAACAGCTTTTTGCCGACATACCCGGTGGAACGAGCTCGGCCATGAGCAACAAGGAACTTTATCAGTACGTGGGCTACTACCGAGGCAGCAACATCGTGAATGCAGGCAACACGGCCAATGCCACATCGATAGCCAACGGAGCTCTGTCGCGCCAACTGAACCTGAACGCCACCTTCACCACCCATATACCCAAGATCAGAATGATTCTGTCACTCAGAATCGAATCGACACTCTATTCCTATCGCCGCTCGCTCAGCATGCTGAACGGACAGTGGCGCGGCTATGTGGTGGAAGACGGAAACGGATACACTGGGACTCCCTACGATGGCTCGATTGTCGACAAGAACGTGGTGGTCTACCCGGAATACTACTCCACATGGGACAACCCCGACCAGCTCATACCGTTTGCCGAACGGTTTCTCTGGGCCAAGGACAATGACCCTACGCTCTACAACGACCTGTCGAAACTGGTGGTGCGCTCCAACTTCCCCTACATTCTGCACCCTAACAAATTATCGGCCTACTACTCAGCCAACCTGAGCGTGACCAAGGAACTGGGCGACCACGTGAGCGTGTCGTTCTATGCCAACAACTTCTTCAGAAACATGCATCAGGTTCACTCGTCGCAGACTGACCTCTACACATCGCTGTTCAGCAGCAGCTATATTCCCAACTTCTATTACGGACTTTCACTCAGGCTGAAACTATGAAGAAAGCACTGGCATTTATCATCATGACAAGCATCGTCGCACTCGCTGCATGCTCGAACGACTACCATGAGGCCGTCGACGTGTTCGACCTCAACGTCGTCCTGACCAACGGCGACGAAGGCACTCCGCTCAGCGGGGCAAGAGTCGAATTGCGAAGCATTGGGCGTGATGCCATCTTCGTTGACACAACCGACACACAAGGCACGGCACACTTTGCTGTGCCTGCCGGCATCTATCAGGCAAGTTCGGCCTACACGAACAGATCGGGGGTGAACACCGTGGAGATTGCCAATGCCACTTCGGGGCAGTTTGTCGTTGGCAACGAGGAAGGCACTGCTACCATCAACATCAAGATGAGCAAGTCGAGGCTCAGCCAACTGGTCATCAAGGAACTATACAATGGCGGCATCAAAAAGGAGGATGGCACGGCCTTCCATTACGACAAGAGCTTCATCATCTACAACAACACCAGCGTAAGAGCCAGTTACAGTAACCTGTGCGTCGGCATCGGAACACCTTACAACAGTCAGGCAAACAACAAATGGTACGACGGCAACGGCCATCTGAGCTATGAGGCCGAGGGCTACATGCCTGCCATCGACGGTATCTGGTATTTCCCACAGACACTTACCATCGAGCCTTATCAGCAGGTGGTGGTCAACTGCCACGGTGCCATTGACAACACACAGACCTATCCCGAATCGGTGAACTATGCAAAGGCTGACTACTACTGCATGTACGACCCGGAGGCTGGCTACGTGAACGTGAACTACTACCCCACTCCGGCCAGCATCATTCCCACCGACCACTATCTGAAAGCAGCAAAGATTGGGCTGAGCAACGCGTGGGCGCTCAGCAACTCATCGCCCGCTCTCTTCTTGTTCCAAGTGCCGGATGTCACTCCACTGCAGTTTGCCTCAAACACGAGCAACATGACCTACACACCGGGCAGTGCGCAGACTGATGTAAACAAAGTGGTGAAGGTACCCATCGACTGGATTATAGATGCTATTGAGGTGTTTGCCGCAAGCTATAAGAGCAGCAACACCAAGCGACTGCCGGCTTCGGTCGATGCGGGATATGTGGAGCTGACCAACCAACTCGGACACACGCTCTACCGAAACGTAGACAAGGCCGCTACCGAAGCTCTGCCCGAAAACGAAGGGAAACTGGTGTACAACTACGCAATGAGCGTACAGCCAGATGCGGAACCCAGCAAAATCGATGCCGAGGCATCTATCAAGAATGGTGCGCACATCGTTTATATGGATACCAACAACTCAACAGCCGACTTCCACGAACGACTGACAAGTTCACTGAAACAATGAAAAGGATAATGAACAAAATATTCTTGTGCCAAAGGGCATCGAAGCGCGGAAGTTTGCTGGCTCTGATTGGTCTTCTGTGTTTGCAGACATCGGCTCAGCTCACACGCGACTACACATTCGTGAAGCAATCCGATCCTTGGCTGACGTGCGAGAACGCTGCGGCACTCGCTCGCTACAACACATCCAGCATCGCGCAGGCTGAACTGGCTCTCACTTCGGCCAAAGGGGGCTTTGTCAACTATTACGACTCTCCCGATGTGCTGCAAGTCGGTGCTGCTGTTGAATCGTTCTATCGCATCAGCAAACGCACTGTGGTCTTTGGCAAGATGAGCTACGACAACAAGTCGGGAAACGACATGGCTGGTTCGGCTTTCATCGACCATGAGCACCGTCCGTTCGACATCGTGGAAGACTCGCTTACTAATCTCGGACGAAAGCATCTGGACACTTACCACTTGACAGGCAGTTTCTCTACCCTACTCTACAAAGGCTTTGCCATTGGAGCAAAACTGGACTACACCGCAGCCAACTATGCTAAATACAAAGACTTGCGACACAAGAACAAATTGATGGACATGAAACTGAGTGCGGGATTCTATCTGCCTGTAACGCATCACTTGGCTGTGGCTGCCTGCTATCGCTATCGGCGCAACAACGAAAGTGTCAGTTTCTGTACCGTAGGGTCTTCCGACAAGGTCTACAAATCACTCGTCGATCTGGCCAACTTCACTGGCTACGTGGAACAGTTCGGCTTTGAGGGATTCACCGACAGGGTTAACGAAATGCCTCTGGTCAACAACTGTCATGGAGGCAGCGCACAACTGAGCATAGACTTCGCACGTAGCACCATGTTCTTTGTCGAGGCTGGCTTCGTCCACCGCACAGGATACTATGGACGGAAGTCGCCTTATACCATCACCTACACGAACCACCACTCTGACAACTACCAGCTGAAAGCACAGCTCAGCCATAAGGCAAAGAGTTCAACCTATCAGGCTGACTTTTACCTTGACACGGAGAAACTGACTAATGAAGCCAATACCTACCGCGAAGCCAAGAAAGAGTCGGGAGCAACCTACTACGAATATTTTACGCCTGTGAAAACAGCCGACAAAGTATGGAGCAACTACGGACTGGCACTGACGGCCAATCTGAACATTCAAGGAGAGCTGCCTTGCTGGATACTGCGAGGCGGATTCAATCGGATGGAACGCCGACAAACTGCCTATATATATCCATACGCTCGTCGGCAAAATATACATGCCACAGAACTCTATGTCACGGCTACACATCAGCATCTTACAAAACACGGGGTGTGGTCAGCTCAACTGGGAGGCTCGTTCAATAAAGGCGGTGGCATGCCTTACGAAGACTTTACGTTGGCTGCACCAAGCGACAAGCAGTCGGCACCGCCTTCAATGGATGCCTATCTCTATCGAGAGCACCAGTATCTCACTTCTGCTCAGTACGTTATGTCTGCACAACTGAAGTACGCATTCATCATCAGAAACACCAAGTTGCGCCCACACGTCAAGTTTGACATCAACCATCGTAGATGCAACGAACCGAACGACTATAGCGACGGATCTACCCGAACTGTCACTTCGGTTGCCATCGGATGCACATTCTAACATGTAAAATGATTGATGCAGGAATAATAAGAATCCCTCCCCAAAAGATTATCGGGGAGGGATTTTTATAAGAGTATCGAGAAACATTTGGCCAGCTGCCTATCAGACTTCATTTTTATTACCTTTTGCCATAAAAGGAAGTCGGGTTGCCTGCTCCATGATTATATCAGCTATTAACTCATTGTTGGGAGATTTCCCGTTAATATGCTCGAACATATTGCAGACATCTTGTCGGCCACCACCAGACCTAAGGATATAAACGATACAGAGATTCTGTAAGCCGATGGTGCTCGAAAGAATATCAATATCGGTACTGCCCAATTGATATAAAGCCAATTGATAGGCATCGTCTTCATAAGTCTTTACTAACTGTTCCACATCACTGAGCGTATGCATACCCAATGATTTCAGAACAGCCAAATAAGGCATGAAGCTTGTTTCATGAAGTTCCGCAGCAGTGATGGCTGCTATCTTTTGGTTCAACTTGCTAAAGGGTGAAAGTTCCAAATAAGACTTGAACGTATCGCCATCAAGCATCACTTCCTCAAGTTTGCCATTCTTCACAAGAACGCTGGCATGGCGCCGATAATCGGCGATAGCTGTGCGAATGCGGCTGAATTCATTATCGGCTAACTCCAGCAATCCAGCCAGTCTACTTAGATTGCGATGATATTCATCGGGGGCTTCTATGTCCGACTTATAGCCAATGTCATGCTGAATGGCCGACCATACATGCTGCAAAGCTGTCCGCATCTGCAGCTCAAAAGGAATGGTGTTCAGTTCAGGATGCTCGCGGTCGAAATAGAAATCACGCGACAAGCGACAGATATAATGAAGAGAATTATAGCCAAAGCTATTCACTTGATGCATCTTGCGTTTGTCTACTGAGTTGTCCCAGTCAATGACAAACAACTTTTCGGCAATCGAAGCAATACGGTCGACATCTTCGTTATAGAATGCGATGATTCGCGCCCCTACAATATCGGTAATGTTATTGATTGACTGATACTTGCTTCCCTTACGCTCAAGTTTTCCGACTAAAGACTTTTCGGCCTTGACACGCACTTCAATAGCATTCAACTCTATGCCACTGAGACGAATATGTTCACGCAACTTGTCATTAACAACATTGCTGAGCTTGTTGTAAAGATCGAGATTCTTGCGATACTGATCAAGCAACGCGCTACAGTGAAAGTCAAGACCGTATTCTTCCATTCTATGTTTCTCTTAAACGAATGCTGCGCAGCAATGTTTATGCATTCTTTATCTCAAAAAGATTGAAGAAGCCTGTCATCATAAACACCTTCTTAATCTCGTCGTTAATATTCTGGATGACAACTTTTCCACCTTTGGCAGCTGTCTCTTTTCTAAGGGTGAGGAACAGACGCAGACCACTGGAGCTAATGTACTCAAGCTTGGTGCAGTCGAGCGTGATTTGCTTTTCGGCATTCTCAAGAAGTGGCGCAATATCTTGCTGTGCCTTTACTGATGCCGGAGTGTCGAGACGACCTTCGAAAGTAGCTACTAAGCCACCGTCTTTTTCATTGATTTCAATTTTCATGATGTTCTGCTATTATTTGGTTCTTTTAACTTTTTATTTAAAAACTCTGCAAAGTTACATTTTTTTTCTGAAATAAAGAAAAATGACATAAGGAAATTGTTATCTTTAAATTTTTTGTAACTTTGCAGACCAAATTTAAGAAGTTTAGTAAGTAATGAAAATTTTTGCCGTTGGCATGAATTATCTCATGCACACTGTTGAATTGCATGGCAGCGAATACCGCCCCACCTCACCCGTCATCTTTACAAAAGCCGATTCGTCATTGTTGAAGGACGGCAAACCTTTCTTCATTCCCGACGATATGGGACGCATCGACTACGAAGGCGAACTGGTGGTGCGTATCTGCCGACTGGGGAAGTCTGTGCCTGAGCGTTTTGCCTCACGCTACTATGATGCCGTGACCGTTGGACTTGATTTCACAGCCCGTGACATGCAAAACGAAGCCCGAAAGCAAGGACTTCCCTGGACCATTTGCAAGGGATTCGATGGCAGTGCTATCATCGGCGAATGGCTACCGCTGGAAGGCGATGTTCAAAAATTAAATTTCAGACTCGACAAAAACGGAACAACAGTACAGGATGGTCATGCAACCGATATGCTTTTTAGCGTTAATCAGTTGATTAGCTACATTTCAAACTATTTTACATTAAAAACGGGCGACCTGCTTTTCACAGGAACGCCCGCTGGTGTAGGTCCAGTAGCCGTTGGCGACTTGCTGGAAGGTTATATCGAGAATCGTCGAGTGCTGTCATGCCAGTGCAAGTAGCCCCCAGACTATCCCCTACTACGCTCTAAATAATTAAGAATGATCTGTAAAGCATCATCCTCACTTAGATTGTGCATATTGATGACCAAATCATAATTACGAGTATCATAGCGCGAACTCTCCGTATAACGGTTGACATAGTTCTCACGCCCCTGATCCACATTCTTGATTATTTCTTCAAGTTCCTTACGACTCTTCTCCGGATGTTTCCTCGAAAGTCGATTGATACGGTCTTCCAATGGAGCCTGAATCAGCACACTGAGATGGTTGGGATGATTACGGAACACGTAGAATCCACTGCGTCCAGCAATAACACACGACTCATCGTGGGCTATGTTCTCAAGAATTAGCACTTCTGCCTTGAACATATCGTTTGTAGTAAGCAACTCAGGTTCGCCGTAGGGAGTGAACGTATAGAATTGACTACGAGCAATATCGTTCATGGGTACAATCATGCGCTTGAACTCACTCCACCAATCGTTTTTCTGAGCTTTCAGACGCTCAATCTCTTCTGTAGTAAGATTGAACTTCTTCCGAAGCTCATGAATCAGTGCCTTGTCATAAAACGACACCCCAAGTTCTTTAGCCAGACGCTCTCCGACAGTTCGACCGCCAGACCCCAACTCACGGTTAATCGTGATGACAAATTTCTCTGTTGTATTCATATTTCAAATAAAATTTAGGCTCCAGTCTGTTATTTATGTATTTGAAGGCATTGCTTCAAGCCATGCGAGACAATAGCGAAGAAATTGAGCACTATCGGAAGGAATCTGTAAGCAATTTAATTTCCACTTGCGGACTGATACGTTCATATAAAATGTTGTAGACAGCATCGAGTATAGGCATATTGACGTGATGATGACGGTTGATTTCCTTCATACACTTCGTACCAAAGTATCCCTCGGCAATCATCTCCATCTCCATCTGAGCCGACTTTACAGAATAGCCTTTGCCAATCATAGTGCCGAAGACACGGTTGCGCGAGAAATTGCTATAGCCTGTAACAAGCAAATCACCCAGGTAAACTGAGTCGTAAATCTCATTGGAACAGCGGTCATCCGACTGTGGACGAACCGCCTTGAGAAAACGATCCATCTCTTGTACAGCATTGGCCATGAGCACCGCCTGAAAGTTGTCACCAAATTTCAGGCCAGTGCAGATGCCAGCTGCTATAGCGTAGACATTCTTCAACACTGACGAATACTCAATACCCACCACATCAGTAGATGTCTTCGTCTTGATGAAGTTGCTTGTCAGCACATCAGCAAAGGCTTGTGCTTTCTCACGAGCCGCACAGCCCACGGTTAGATAGCTAAGTCGCTCAAGCGCGACCTCTTCTGCATGCGAAGGACCTCCCAGACAGGCCAGATTATCATAAGAGACATCAAAAACTTGATGGAAATATTCCGAACAAATCAAGTTCTCGTCAGGCACGATACCCTTGATGGCAGTAATGATGAACTTGTCTTTTAGCCGTGTCTTCAGCCGTTTCAGATGATTCTTCAAATAGGGTGAAGGCACCACGAACACAAGGGTATCATAGAGTTGAACAATGCGATTCAGGTCGCTGTCGAAGTGTATTTCGCTGACATCGAAATGAACACTTGTGAGATAGGACGGATTATGGCTTAGTCGCCGGAAATCCTCTATCTGGTCGTCACGCCGCATATACCACCCAATGTGGTGCGTGTGCTGCACCACAATTTTTGCAATGGCCGTTGCCCAGCTGCCACCACCGATGATTGCTATTTTGCCACACAGGCCTCCTGAAGAGAATGGATGCATGTCAGAACGACCTATCATATTTGTCTATTCTTACTTAGTGTAATCGTAAAAACAACTTAACAATTGATTGCGAATCAAGCCATGCTCTTTTCAATCCAGGCCTTCACCTCGTCGACACTGGGCTTCTGAAGCGTGAGCTTGTATTTCTTCACAATATCGCCAATCTTCTGTTGCAGTCCCTGCGGCTTCTCATCCTTGATATCTTGCACACGATAGAAACCTGCCTTCCGAAGCACGTAGACCCAGTCTTCGGCTACACCAATGGCAGCCCACTCCTGAATGCTGCTCTGTGGAGCCTTCTTCTCTGGCTTCATCTGAGGGAAGAAAAGCACCTCCTGTATATAGGTTTTGCCAGTCATGAGCATGACCAAGCGATCGATGCCGATGCCAATACCACTGGTAGGGGGCATGCCATATTGAAGAGCACGCAAGAAGTCCTGATCGATAATCATGGCCTCGTCGTCGCCCTTGTCAGCCAGTCGCATCTGTTCCTTGAAGCGTTCTTCCTGATCAATGGGGTCGTTCAACTCCGAGTAAGCATTGGCCAGCTCCTTACCATTCACCATCAGTTCGAAACGCTCTGTAAGTCCAGGCTTCGAACGGTGCATCTTGGTCAGTGGCGACATCTCTACGGGATAGTCAGTGATAAAAGTGGGTTGGATGAAAGTACCTTCGCAGAACTCACCGAAGAGTTCGTCAATCAACTTGCCCTTGCCCATTGTCTCGTCTACATCCATACCTTTTTCCTTGCAGAAAGCACGAATCTCTTCCTCGCTCTTTCCTTCACAGTCAAAGCCTGTCTTTTCCTTAATGGCATCGAGGATGGGCAGACGACGATAGGGAGCCTTGAACGAAACGATGTTGCCGTCGATTTCACGTTCAGGCTTGCCGTTTACTGCAATACAGATGGTTTCGAGCAACTTCTCAGTGAAAGACATCATCCAGTTGTAGTCCTTATACTGAACATACAACTCCATGCAAGTGAACTCAGGATTATGGTTGCGGTCCATACCTTCATTGCGGAAGTTCTTGCCAATCTCATAGACACCTTCGAAGCCGCCCACGATGAGACGCTTCAAATAAAGCTCTGTGGCAATGCGCATGTACATATCTTGATCCAATGCATTGAAATGCGTCATGAATGGACGAGCACTGGCACCGCCTGCAATCGACTGCAAAGTAGGTGTCTCAACCTCTGTGTAACCAGCTTCGTCAAGCACCTTACGCAGGGTGCGTATCACAGTGGCCCGCTGCAGGAATGTATCTTTCACACCATCGTTCACCACCAGGTCAACATAGCGCTGACGATAGCGAAGCTCTGGATCATCGAACTTGTCGTAGGCCACTCCATCCTTATACTTTACAATGGGCAGTGGCTTCAAGCTCTTCGACAACAATGTCAGTTCCTTTGCATGAACTGATATTTCACCTGTTTGTGTACGGAAGACAAAACCTTTCACACCGATGAAGTCACCGATGTCCATCAGTTTCTTGAACACCACATTATATAAATCCTTATTCTCATCAGGACAAATGTCATCGCGAGTGATGTAGACCTGAATGCGGCCCTTTGAGTCCTGCAATGCTGCAAACGAAGCTTTGCCCATCACACGACGTTCCATCATACGACCTGCAATGCAAACCTCCCGAGGCTCAGCATCGTCAGTGAAACTGTCGCGTATCTCTGTAGAGAAAGCATTTGTAGGATATTCTGCAGCTGGATAAGGGTCGATGCCCATGTTACGCAGTTCGTCGAGTGATTGGCGACGAAGTATTTCTTGTTCACTAAGTTCTAAAACGTTCATATTTGTATCTATTCGAATGTTTGCTATTAGGCTGCAAAGATAATAAAAAAAAAGATTGTTTGAAAAAATGATTCCTTAAATAATCTATAATCGCAATGAAAACGTATAAATATAGGATTGAGTTGGCGCCATCAATATAAACCAACACAAAAAAACTGGAAGAAAAGATTCCTCCAGTTTTTTTATTTATTGAGTATCATTAATTACTCGGCAGCAAGCGTGAAGCGACGGAAGTCGACAATCTTCAGCTCCTTGTCCTGCTGGGTGAGCCACTGTGACACAGTAGCCTTGTCACCCTCACCGAACTGGAATTCCTGATCAACGAGGCAGTTCTCCTTCAGGAACTTCTGAACACGACCCTTGGCAATGTTCTCAATCATGTTCATATTCAGCGATGCAGCCTTCTCAGCAGCAGCACTCTCCTTCAGCTTGCGAGCCTCGTCAGCCTGCTCCTGCGTGAGCCAGCCCTTAGCCATATTCGACTCGATATGGTCTTCGCTGTCAACGAGGTTGGGATTGATGCCAGCCTTCTTCAGCACAACCTCCACATACTTCTCAACCTGCTCCAGCTTGGTCTTCTCAACAGCAGTCTTATACTCCTCGTCAAGAATCTCCTGCTTCACGTGTGCAGCATCAAGGGCTACGGGCTTCATGGCTGCAACCTGCATAGCCACCTTGTGTCCGGCATCGGCATTGGCCTTGCTGGTCTGAACCATTGTGCAAAGAGTGTGCTTGCCCATGTGGTCATAAACCTCAATGTTCTCACCCTCAAGCACCTGATAGCCATCGAGTTCCATCTTCTCGCCAGTGATTCCCGAACGCTGAGTAACAGCATCCTGAGCCTTCTGTCCGTCGATGTCCAACTCCTTCACCTCGTCAAGTGTCTGACACTTGTTGGCAACAGCTGCATCAAGAATCTTCTTGGTCAAAGCAATGAAATCGGCACCGTTGGCCACGAAGTCGGTCTCACACTTCAAGGCGATGATGGCACCGAAGCCATTCTCTACCTTTGTGAGTACGCAACCATTAGAAGTCTCACGGTCGCTACGCTTGGCAGCGATAGCAAGTCCACGCTCGCGGAGCAGCTCCTTTGCACGGTCGAAATCACCCTCTGCCTCGGTCAGAGCCTTCTTCACATCAGCCAGACCTGCGCCAGTCATGGCACGCAGCTTTTTAATATCGTCAATTGAAATAGCCATAGTTATGAACCCCTAAGTCTGGGGATATAGGTCTGAACAAGCGAATATCAGACCTTTAAAGAATTGTTTTGTGTATTTATAGAGTTAAGGGGGATGAGAGCCTGCGCTTGTTCAGGCTCCCAACCTCCTAACTTTGGATTTAAGCTTACTCAGCAGCGGGAGCTTCTTCCTCTGCGGGAGCGGCATCTTCGGCAGCAGCATCAGCCTTGCGAGCACGACGTGCAGGGCGTTTCTCCTCAGCTTCGCCTTCAGCCTGAGCCTCAGCAGCTTTCTCGTCGGCCTTCTCAGCCTTGCGCTCTTCCAGTCCCTCGGCAATAGCAGCGCAGCAAGCGTTCAGAATAACCTCAACGCTATCCTTTGCATCATCATTTGCAGGAATAACGAAGTCGATGTTCTTAGGATCGCTGTTTGTATCGACAACACCGAACACGGGGATACCCAGACGGTTAGCCTCACGAACTGCGATATTCTCCTTCATCACGTCGACAACGAACAGTGCGCTGGGCAGACGAGTCAGGTCGGCGATAGAACCAAGGTTCTTCTCCAACTTGGCACGCTGACGAGTAACCTGGAGCAACTCACGCTTCGACAGATTACCGAATGTACCGTCGTTCATCAACTTGTCGATGTTAGCCATCTTCTTCACTGCCTTGCGAATAGTGGGGAAGTTGGTGAGCATACCGCCCGGCCAACGCTCGATCACGTAAGGCATATTTACGCTGGTTGCCTTTTCGGCAATCACTTCCTTAGTCTGTTTTTTAGTACCTACAAAGAGGATTTTCTTGCCCTGACGGGCAATGGCCTTCAGAGCCTCGGCAGCATCGTCAATCTTAACGACAGTCTTGTGGAGGTCAATGATGTGAATACCGTTGCGCTCGGTATAGATGTAGGGAGCCATGGCGGGGTTCCACTTACGCTTCAGGTGGCCGAAGTGGCAACCAGCCTGGAGCAGCATATCAAAATTTGTTCTTGCCATTTTTCTTTTTTCTTTAAATTGTTTACTTTCTTTTTAATTCTTTTTGTCCAGAACCAACTGATGGGTAATCAAAAGACTGTTGATTATAAGTCTTATAGGTCATATAGGTCTTATAAGTCCTATGAGTCTTATGAGTCCTATCAGTTTAGATGCTAAACCGTCCAGTAGATTTTAACGCTTACTGAACTGGAAGCGACGACGTGCCTTGGGACGACCTGGCTTCTTGCGCTCAACCTCACGGCTATCACGTGTCAGGAATCCCTGTGACTTCAGTGTCTTCTTGTCCTCGGCATTCAACTTAACCAATGCACGAGCAATGGCGAGACGCAGAGCCTGGCTCTGACCCGTGAAGCCACCACCATCAAGGTTCACTTTGATGTCGTACTTTTCAGCGCACTCCAGCAGATTCAGGGGCTGCTTCACCACATACTGCAGAATGGCTGAGGGGAAATATTCTGTTAAGTCTTTCTTGTTGATCGTAATCTTGCCAGTACCTTCCGACAAATAAACGCGAGCTACTGAGCTCTTGCGACGACCTATTGCGTTAATTACTTCCATTTTCTTTTATTATTTATACTGGTTAATATCGATAGCCTTTGGCTGCTGAGCCTCGTGCTTGTGCTCTGTTCCCTCATAGATATAGAGGTTGTTCAGCAAGCTGCGTCCAAGAGGACCTTTGGGCAGCATGCCCTTTACGGCATGGCGAAGCATCTTCTCAACACCATTGGGCTTTTTGCGGAGCTCGGCGGGCGTATTGAAGCGCTGACCACCAGGATAGCCAGTATAACGTGTGTAGACCTTGTCGGTCTCTTTCTTGCCGGTGAAAACCACCTTGGCAGCGTTGATGATGATAACGTTGTCGCCACAATCAACGTGCGGAGTGAAGCTGGGCTTATACTTACCGCGAATCAGCTTGGCGACCTTCGAAGCGAGACGACCTACCACCTGATCGGTAGCATCAATCACAACCCACTCCTTTTTGGCTGTCTCTTTGTTGACAGAGACGGTCTTGTAACTTAAAGTGTTCATTCTTAAATTTAAATTTACTAAAAAACAGTTTTACATTTTGCGGACGAACCGCTTTCTCAATTCTTTGAATGCCGATTCACAAACCACGCTGTCCGGCCAAAGACATCCGCTATTTACACGACACTCACGGGGATTCTAAGTCTCTCCCCTAATAATCGGACTGCAAAGTTACAATTATTAATTGACAATTAGCAATCGGGTGCGACAAGAACATGTATCTTTTACGTTTATTTAACACAACATCCCGACACTCATGACAAGTATCGGGATGTTACTTATTATTATATTGTTGTTAAAACAATGTCTCTCTGCAAATCATTTGTTCACCTGAAACTTCGTGTCGCCGTCCTTGAAGAAAGCATTGATCTGCTTGGCGGCAGCGATGCCAGCATTGGTATTTGCTTCTGCCGTCTGTGCGCCCATCTTCTTTGGTGTAGAGAAGTAGCGACCTTCAAACTTCAAGAAGTCAGCATTAGCATCGGGCATGATGTCGGTTACGAACTTCAGGTCTTGACGCTCTTCCATCAACTTCAAAAGTTCAGGCTCGTTGATTACCTCCTTACGGGCGGTGTTCACCAGAATGCCACCTTTCTTCATTTTGCCAACCAGTGCATAGTTGATGCTCTGCTTGGTCTCAGGTGTAGCAGGAATATGGAGCGAAACAACGTCGCACTGCTCAAAGAGAGCATCCTGATTTGCCACGGCATGCACACCAGCCTTCTCGATAACCTCTGCAGGACAGAAGGCATCGTATGCATAGACATCCATGCCGAAGCCCTTGGCGATGCGGGCAACATTGCGTCCAACATTTCCAAAAGCCAAAATGCCTAACTTCTTGCCCATCAGCTCAGTACCAGCCTTGCCATTATAGAACTGACGAACGGCAAAGACCAGCAGACCAAACACAAGTTCGGCTACGGCATTGGCATTCTGTCCGGGTGTATTCTCAGCCACCACCTTGTGAGCAGTCGCGGCAGCTAGGTCTATGTTGTCATAGCCTGCACCTGCACGTACCACGATCTTCAGTTGCTTGGCAGCATCGAGCACCTCTGCGTCCACCTTATCCGAGCGGATGATCAGTGCGTCGGCATCCTTCACTGCATCCAGCAGCTGTGCCTTTTCCGTATATTTCTCCAACAGAGCCAGTTCGTTGCCAGCTCCCTCAATCTCTTTGCGAATGCCCTCAACAGCAGCTGCTGCGAAAGGCTTCTCAGTTGCAACAAGAATCTTCATAATCAAAAGCTATTTTAGTGATTAGCCTCAAACTCTTTCATGCAAGCCACGAGTGCCTGACAGCCCTCGATGGTCTGAGCGTTATAGCAAGAAGCACGGAAGCCACCTACCGAACGATGACCCTTCACGCCAACCATGCCCTTCGAAGTAGCAAAGTCGAGGAAGTCCTTCTCCAGTTCCTTATACTCGTCGGCCATCACGAAGCAGATGTTCATCAGCGACCGATCCTCCTCGGTTGTGACGGTGCCACGGAACATCTTATTGCGGT
>Ga0326511_10002716_pt1 | contig 14301 bp, 30 predicted proteins | sample 0_2496_0518_D_FD_203701 | JGI IMG/M metagenome (GOLD analysis project Ga0326511, IMG submission 203701) | Bovine rumen microbial communities from UC Davis, California, United States - 0_2496_0518 | ecosystem: Host-associated > Mammals > Digestive system > Stomach > Rumen | place: USA... | reverse complement strand
CCATGAGGAATTCCGTCACCTAACAAATCAAAATCCTCGTTTAACAAGCCAGCAGCTTGGTTCAATGTCCATTCATTTAAATTCATAAACATATTCCTTATTTATTCATTAATTAATTTACCTTTTACTGAGTTTGGTATTGGAAGTTGAAAAACTGATTCATTTTTTCTAATAACACAACCATTATCTTTATTAAACTTTTCAACCCCATCATTAAATAAACGTTTAGTTATTTTAAAAATTGATTTTACTTCATTTGGTAAAGTGTCCTTTTTAACATAAAAACAACTTACGGTTCTATGCTGTGGATCTTCTATTTTAGAATCATGAACAAAAACTCTTATATTGGCCTTACCATAATACGGGTCTTCTTTTGGAACATCATATACATCAAAGCCATATCTACCATCTTCACATCCGAATTGAAATGTATCGAATCCTTTAGAATAAAGTCTTCGACACCAAGTTAATGGAACGGGATTTTCTTTCTTTTCTTTTTCAAATGCATTACAAAATGCTGTATGAATATCACCTTTTGTATGCATTTTACTATACCAATTTGGATCGTTTAAATCAATTTCTTGTAGATCTTCTGTAAGATTTTCATTTAACAAGCCAGCAGCTTGATTCATTGTCCATTCATTTAAATTCATATTTTCACCTTTTCTTAAACGTTTCTTTATTTATAATGCAATTTTCATATAAATAATACATGAATCTAAAAGAAGCATTATCCATTTTAAGACATAACAATTATCTTGTAGAATTTCTACACGATACTAAAATGTTTAATACTGATATAGTTATAAAAAGAATTAACAAAGAAACTAATGCTAATCTTAAAAAAGTTAAAGCTGATGGTCGTTCTACAGTTTATGTTTCTACAAAAATAACTATAAAGAATAAAGATATAATTAATAAGATACGAGAAATTGCAAAGATTTACAATATGTCAGCCTTAATAAGGTCAAATTATACATATGTAAAAAATTTACCTTTACCAAATATAGCTATCGAACTAGAATCAGATTCAATAAATGAACCATATAGAATATATAATCCTGTTAATAATTCAAGATTATTCATTCATTGGAGTAAAATACCGCCAGAAGTAATACAAAGAACAGGGTTACGACCAAAAAATATATTTGTTGATAATGATGAATATTTTATGAAAGATGAAAATTATGAACGTCGTATTTATTTATCAAGTTTAGAAAAATGGGATAATATCAAAGATGATACATCGCTTGATAAAATTATTAATATAATACAAAAACGAATTAATAATGATTGTGAAAACGGCCGTTTTTCTTTAAAAGATGATCCAAATTATCAATGGAAATATATGTATTTAATAAAATTGCCAGATAATTTCCCAATAAGAAATGACCCTGAAGGCGTTGTTGAATTAGGCGAAACTGAATGCGACTGGGTTTATACAGTACATAATATTCCGTCTAAATATATTTTATATTTAGCTAGTATTATTGATGAACATCCGAATACTCCTAGAAAAGAAATAGCCAAATTTATTTCAAGATAATTTATAGAATATACAAAAACTATAAATAATATAAATTTGAGGAGATTTAAATGAATTTAATCGAAGCAAAATTATTACTTAAAAATGCTGGTTATCTTGTTGAATTCCGAGATGCTAGTCAAGAAAAAGACAGAGAAATCGAAGATGATAGCTATGTTGATGGCAGACGTTCTTGGAATAATGCAAAAGCACGTATATCTGCGTATGATGATTCAGACACACGTAAAGAAAAACGTATTGTTGAGAGAACGGTAAATGAATTAATAGAAAAAGTTGACGAAGTAGTTAATCGATTTGAAGATTATGATTATTTCGTAAAAAGATATGATTATGAAAAAATTCAGATTAGAACAACCGATAATGGTGTAACTGGTGGTCCGTTCTTACAAATTACTGCTGAATATAATAGTAAAGCTGGAAAATGCTACTTTGAATGTGTAACGGGTAGAACTTCTGATGATGTTTACCGCGATTATATGTTAACTCCTTGTTATGATGAAGAAAAAGTCTTACAATGGGTTTCTAAGTGCTTAGGCGATGGCATTATAAATCAAGAATATTAATAATCAAGGAGAATTTAAAATGAATTTAGACGAAGCAAAACAAATATTAAAGAAGAATGGATATATCATTAAAGAAGGTGCTTTCGGCGACTGGGCTAAAAGGACTTTCCAGGGCGAAACGAAACTTGGACAGGCAATGGAGAAGATGGACGATAATCTGGCAAAGTATTTTGTTGGCCTTATTTCTGGTTGTATGACAAAGGGTGCAGGAAAGCTTAAGAATCATACTGAATTTGTCGAGAAGTTGATTGCCAAATGCGAAGATCTTGCCGACGATGTTCGTTATGTCGCTGGGCAGAAGCCGAAGGGAGAATCTGTTTTTGCCCTTGAACAGTTAATTGGTTCTCGTTTTTATAAGATTATGGAAAATCTCAGTTCATTCGATAATATTATCGATTTCAAGGACAAGGTTTTCGGTGCTCGTTTCGACCATTCAGAATATGTCAGAATGGCTAAGAAATATAGTGAAAAATTCGGAAAGTAAAACGAAGGTATAATTAAATATTTTAATAGGGTTGACAAATGTCAATCCTTTTTTATCTGACATATAATAATTGTCAGTTTTTCTTATAAATAATATAAAATATAAGGAGAATTTAAAATGAATTTAAACGAAGCTAGACAACTTCTTAAAGCAAACGGTTATTTATTGCTAAAAGAACGCGAATATACAGATGATGAGGCTAGCAAGATATGGGATGCCCTCGTAGCCCTCAAGAACGAGTATGAAGGAAAGGGATATACTGTACAGCTTATCCCTACCGAGAGGGTAAGTTACTATGCCAACCTGGGTTACGATCCGACAATCGGTACGGATTATTATTCCCAACGTTCGGCAGAACAGTATGCCTACAGAAATGACGTGTTTACGGACGGTATAAAGAATATTGTTAAGGACGGAGAGGTTCCTGGTAAGTTCCTATTATGTATCAAGAAGGATCCTACCGAAGAGTACAAGGAATACCTGAAACGTCGTGGCGTAAGTTCCTATTTCCATAGATTCGAGATATACATAGGATTTGAACTTTTGAACGGATTTTCAGGTGATGATTTGCATTGGAAAATAAATAAGGAATACCATGACGGTACGGTCGATGAGTTTATTTCCATGGTGAAGAAGAACGTAACCGATACGGAGCGTGCCTGTAAGGAACATAACTATCGGAGTTTGAAGTCGGACTTGCCGGGTGTGACCAGGGACGCCGAGAAAAAAGCGCAGAAACTAAATAAGAAACGAAAATATGATAGAGTAAAAAAGCTAATTTTCGATGATCCATTGGGTAATTTCGACTTGTGCAGAGAGATTGACGAAGACTCATTGAACCATGTAATGATGGACCACTTAGCCGAAGTGGTTGATGAATATGTACATGATGAGTATAACAATGAGGACGGGGAAGTCAGTTGGTGGAATGACAATGATGATGCATGGGACTATTTCGATGAAGACTTCTGTAAATTCCTCGATGAAGATTATGACGGTGACTTCCGTAAGTTCTGTGAGGAAAATGAACTAATCGAGAATGGTCAGTTCGACTGGGATTATTTCAACGAATGGCTCGATGAATGGGACTGGGACAGACCGTCAGAACCTGATAATAATCCATATTAATCATTAAGCTTAAAAATAAAAGGGTTGACGAAAGTCAATCCCTTTTTTTATAAATAATAAAAATAGGAGTTAACATGAATTTAAACGAAGCTACTCAACTTTTAAAGAAAAACGGATATATAGTTGAATCTGTTTTCGATGAAGCAAAATATAAGGAATGGTACGGAATTTTCCATGATAAGCTTTTGGACGCTTTTGTAAGCTTGGAAATCGATGATAAGTTTCAGCAGTTCTTGGAAGACCATAAGAACGAAATCCAGCGCGGTTTCCTTATGGGTGAACTGCCTAAGGCATTTTCTCGTTCGATTCTTGATAAATATTTAAACGAGCTGTAATAAACATTATAATTTTATATAAAGGGTTGACAAAAGTCAGCCCTTTTTCTATATTAAAAATTATGAGTATAGATTTAAATCTTTGGAAAAACTACTTTAAAGACAAGTTTGAACTTGACCGTATGCTTAATGCCATGATTTGGTGTGGTAATGTTTATGTTACCGGTAATAATGCCGAAATCGAATCTGACCGTGAGGATATGGAACAACTTGTAAAGGCAATGAACCAAGAAGAATATTCTCATGCAGATTTTAATGATGCATATTACAATGATGCTGTAATCTTTTATAACGACAAGAATGGTAATAAGGTTTCATTCTTGATTCGTAGTTGGGGATATTTGATTAGTAGCGGAATTCCAGAAGATTTAGCTGTAAAAATCCAAGATTCTTTAGGAGCATATATCATTACTTGTATGCATGATGTTACAATGAAGGAAAAATAATGAACAAGGTTGATTGGAAACCAGTATTTGTAAATGGAGATTTACATCCTGACCTTCATGTAGGTGACAGAGTATTAATTTATGAAACACCAGACCGATATTTTGGCGGTGATAACAAGAAAACTTTAATAGAAATTGGCACATTAAATATGTGGCCATCAGTTAAACAATATTATTGGGAAATAGACGGAGATTATGATACTACTTTCGGAGCACAATTCACAAAATATTGGGCAGAATTACCAGAAATCCCAGACGGTGAGTGAACAAGAAAATATAATTAATGAACATTATACTGTTCATTGGGATCAAGAAGAACCATGGACTGGTGATCCATATCCATTCCCTAAAAGTCGAGATTTTTCATCAAAAGCAGAAGCGATTAAATTTGCTAATGATTTATACAATAATGACGACCCTCTTTTAGAAAAAGGCGCAATAGATGTTACATATTCTTATTGCACACCGCTTGATCCAAAAATGTATAGAAATCCATACAAGTGGACAACTGAAAAGGTTAAATGGAAATAAAATATGGGAATGTATTGTGGTATAACAACTTGTGTAGGTCAGTTTACTGGATTATTCTGTGAATCATGCCCACATTTTGAAAGAACAGTCGAAAATATTAAATTGGTTCGTTCTGTCAGAGAAGATACAATTAAAAAGTCTGAAGCTGATATGCAACGAACAATGAAGCTACATGAAGATTGTCAAGCAGAAACTGATAGAATCTGGAACGATTATTGTAAAAAAGAAAAAGAAAAACAAAAAGAAGCTGATGAATATGCGGAATATTTAAGGCTTAAAGCAAAATTCGAAGGAGTATAAAATATGACCGATGATTTCGGCGATAGAATGAAACTTTATGAAGGAATCGAGGCACAAAGAACCTTTATTCCTGGACTTCCTATCTGTGTAAGAATTGACGGTAGGGCATTCCATACATTTACTAGAGGAATGAAACGACCATATGATGAAGATATGGCTAATGCAATGATTGAAACTATGAAATATCTTGTCGAGCAATCAAATGCATGCATTGGTTATACTCAGTCGGATGAAATCTCTTTAGTTCTCAGAGATGACTGCGATGCATTATTTGGTGGTCGTATTTCTAAACTTACTTCTGTATTGGCTTCGATTGCGACTGCCAAGTTTAACGAAATTATCCACAAGACATATCCAGATAAGCCACTTGCATTCTTCGATTGCAGATGCTGGCAAGTTCCTAACAGGGTTGAAGCAACTAACGAAATTCTTTGGAGAGAATTCGATGCAACCAAGAACTCTATTTCTATGGCTGCAAGGGCTTATTATTCTGATAAGCAGCTTCATGGTAAGAATGGTTCTGAAAAACAGGACATGCTTATGGAAAAGGGCATTAACTGGAATGATTATCCGTCATTCTTCAAGAGAGGAACTTATGCACAGCGTAAAGTTGTTGAACGTGCTTTAACAGCAGAGGAATGGGAGAAGATTCCTGAAGAATTCAAGCAAAAAGTCGAGCGTGATACATTGGTTAAGCGTTCAGAAATTCAGGTTATTGATATGCCTGTTTTCTCTAAAGTTGTAAACAGAGTTGATGTTATCTTTAACGGTGAAAAACCAGTTGTGGAGTTGACATAATGAAAATTGATTCAGTAACATTATCTGAAATTCCAGAACTTAAGCATGATTTCATGCAAGATTCTCGAGGTCAAAGTTTTGACGAACTTGAAGAAAGTTGGCAAAAAGTCGTGACAGAACCGGATGCAGACGAAGATGAAATTGATGCTTTGTTTAACCGAGAAGAAGATTCTTGGGAAAGCTATCTTGACTATTACGATGGTTGGTTAAATCCAGCTTATGAACAAGCTGGTCCTCCATCTACATTTGATTTAGGCTTTAAAGCATTTGGCGATGAGAACCATTATATTGGTATCATCTATGATAAGTGGACAAGGTATATTGTCTGCTGGGTAATGGATATTGACTAAAAGGAAAAACAATAAAAAGGATGATTAATGAAGTGGGATTATGAAATTGAAGTAACAGTCGATACAAATGATGCTGACTATATTCATGAATCATATGGTTTAGGCACGTATGATGATGATAATGAAGTTGACCAGAGGGCATTGGCTGCAGAAATTTTGGTTTATCAGAATTTTGAAGTAGATGATGGTGAAAGCGATTTTGATCTAGATAACTATCTTGAAGATTTACATAAGTTCGGTTTGAAACCGTCTGATAGATGTGAAGAATGGCGAAAGTATGACTATATAATGGAATATCTTTATGGGGATAATAATACGAAAAAACCCGATGATGATATGGAAGAATGGAAGGAAGAAGTAGAAGAAGAAATCGGCGATTGTCTTCCTCATATGGATAACTGCTGGAATAACCATTCATTTAGTTATGAACTCACAAGAAGGCCAGCTGGAATAAGAGAAGAAAGTTGTGAATATAATTATGATGCAGAATCCTATAAGGATATTCTGACCTTCGAAGATCTTAATTCAGATGATGATTTCGATGAATTTGATGAAGACGAAGAAGGCGAAGAGGAAGAAGACTAATGAAATATAAAGTCAAGGTCAGCAAGACAATGACTATTCGTGCAGAATCTGAAGATAATGCATACGAAATAGCATTGATGCGTATCAATGAAGATGGTTTCGAACCAGATGAATCAGAAGTTACAGAAATAAAGGAAGATTAATTATGTCATGGGGAATTAAGTTATTCGCTGAGAAAAGAAGAAGAGGATCCAGTAAATGGGAAATGATTGGTAAAACCAATATTATGTCTGAAGTTAAACATTTCTTACTTACAGACACAATGGATTATGCTGCAGGTACTCAAGATATTGAAGAAAATACATTTGATTCAGTAGATAATTCTGAACTTTCTCAAGGAGTACTTGATTTCTATGATGGTAATATTGATGAATATCATTGGGTCAAGGTTTGTCCGTTAGATAATATGAAACGACTTTGTGATAGAATCATCGAACAGTATGACAATACTATGATGATGTGTTACAAGGCGTTAGGATTTAAGTGTGAAATAAATCCTTATATCGATTATTCTCTTGATATTCATTCTAGCAAGTATCAAGAAGGTTCTGGTGATCTTGCACCTGATTATAATCCATTAACATATCCGATAAATAAAGAACTTATGGAAGATCTTAATGACCAGTCTGCAGGTTATAAGAAAGCGCTTAGATGGAATGGTCTTTTATGGGCTATTGAAGATATGGCTAGAGAAAATTATAATTTGGATAGAGATGCAGAAATTAGACTTGTATTTGTAAGGAGTTGCTAATGACAGATTTTCAAGAAGTAAGTAGAGACGATAATCATGTAACTGTTAGATTTAAACAGGGAAAGCATGAATATGATGCAATGATTGATTATGGTGTTATGTATGAACGAGGTGAAACTGTACCAACAGTTACATTTAGTATTACATCCGACCCAAATCCAGATTGGCGAGAGCAAGGTCTTACACAAACGTTTAGTGTAAATGAGTTTGCAAAATTTTTAAACAAGTTAAAGGAGATTTCAACTTACGATGACAAAGAATGAATTAATCGAAGCATTACAAAAAGTTGAAGGAAATCCAATAATTTCTATTGGAATTAATGAATCCTGGGGTAAGTATTCTTATGCGGTTACTGATGTTACTCCTTTATACCGTCATGATGGACATAAAGTTGAGAATAATCCATGTATTTTCGAAATTAATGCAGAAGATAATACTAGGATGAGCCCAGCACAATTAGAAGAATTCAAACGTAATCGTTTAACAGATAAATATGGACTGTTAAGTGTTTGTAGTATTGATGAGCGTTTCTGGGCAATTAATGGGCCATGGTTTGATAAGTGGAACCGAGAAAAAATTGAACAACTTGAAGCTAAAATAGCAAGACTTGAAAAGGAAAACCATGAAGCTAGGTGATTTGTTAAGAGCTAGAACTATTGATGCCTCTGATAAGGCTGTTAAAGAAGAAGCATCTAAGCTTTTTAAACGTGCATATTCAGAAGCTCAAAGATGTGCAGATGATGGAAAACGAAGTGCCAGTATATCTATCAATATGGCTGAATACGACGACGAACATCCACTTTTTGACTATACCTATGATTCACCCTTACTGATAGATAAAATCGTCCCAGAAGTCATTAAAATGTTCCTAAACGAGAGCATAGCAGCTAAGCTTGAAGATTCTCCAAAGGGAATGATTAAACATTGGATATTACGATTATCTTGGTAATCAAAAATTCAAAATAAAAAATAAAACCGGTTGATTTCGACCGGTTTTTCTATATTTGTAAACATGAATAATGACGAGAAGTGGAAATACTTGATTGAACTTGCTAAAAATAACAAGTCAGATTTCGAGAAAGATGAAAAATGGTTAGTCAAAGGATGTGGTATAAAATTATATCTAAAACCCACATATAATTTTGGTAGAATTTTCTTTGATGTATGCACAGACGATAAAACACCAGCACTAATATCGTTAGGTTTGGGAGTTTATCTTTGTAATTTCTTCAGTGGTAAAACACCGTCTGAAATTTTGGCAATAGATCCAAACTGGTTTGTTCGAAACGGTTTTACTAACGGTTTGACGCCAACTAGACAAAATGGTTTTGCAAGTATTTTAAATCAAATGAGAAAATATGCAGAAGCATATAGTATAATGGGTTAATATGAATTTAATCGAGTTTAATAATATTTGTTTATCGCTTGGTTGGGATAAAGATGTAGGATATTGTTACGGTGATGAATATCGTCTTTCAACTATATATTATAATTTAAATAACAGAGTAGATGATTATTTGGTTATAACAAGTGTAAATGTAGATTATATTACGAAACCTACAGAACCAATAGAAGAATTTACAATTTATCTTAATAATATTGTAGATGGCAAAATAGTATTAGTTGATGAACGAAAATATGATTTGCTTTATAAAGATTGGAATGTTTTATATATTAAAGAGCTTATTAAAGAAATATCCAATTTCTTTATGTATTTACATGTTGGTCCAAATATAAAGAATAAAGAACTTGATGAATTATTGAAAAAATTAGATTTTATAAAGCCAGAAGATTGGGATGAAGCTGAGAGTTGGTATTCTACAGATATAGTTCCGTTTTGTCCAACAATTTTATATACTGAAGGTCTTGACAGGAATTACTTTAAACCAGAAGGCGTAAGAAGAGTAAAGGTATTAGATACAGTTGAATATGATATATACAACGTATATTCTAATAATCCAGAAATTGGCCATTATGGAACCAATAAATGGAAATGCACTTGGAAGGAATATAGAAATATAGACGATATAGAAAAGGCATTATTAGCAGCAAAAGAAAAACTAGAACAATATAGTACAAAGGGATTAAAAGATGATGAGTGATAATTTATTTGGTGCATGTAGTAATTTGACTCCTTCAGAAGGTCAACTTCTTTCAGAAGAAAAAAGTAAAAAATTTAAAGAAGAAGTTAAAACAGTCCTCAAGAATGGTGGTGACCGTTACATTGTTGCATTTAACTGGATTCCAATCGGTAGAATGCCAAAAGATAAAGCGGCAGAATTTATTAGAGAATCTGTTATTAATGCATTGTCGCCATTTAAGAAATCGGCAATAGACGAATTGATAACAGAAGGTTTTAAATTAATTCATACTATTGACTGGAATATGCAATGTACAAATGCTACTGCGATAGAACAAGGTTTAAATCCAGTCTATGTTACATCGGAGATTACGGTTTAATTATGTTAAACGAATTTAAACATTGTATAACATATTATGTTAAAGAACGAGCTAATGGCGTTATAAGTGCAGGCTGGATTGCAACAGATGCAGAAATTAATCAGAAACATTTAGATGCAATCTTAACAACAGATTTAATACTTATTTGTGAACATTCTCGTAATCCGCAACCAACAGCATTAAATAAAATTCATTATTTTAAATGTGAAGAACTAGAAGAAGGTGATTATTTTTGTTATCAGGTAAAACTTAAAGATACAAAATTTGAAATACCATATTTGTTTTCTAAAGGACATGATGAATTAAAAACCAAAACCGCTTTTAGTAAACATTTTAAGATTCCAGCTAATAAAATTGAATCTTTTAAATGTGAACATATTGCTGATTATGAAAGTATAACCAGAAATCATCTGAAAAAACTTCAACAACAATATAAGTATTTAATTAAAGTTGGTAAAACTGGTGAAAGAGATACTGGTATAATAAAAGACGGGGTATATATTCCATATAAGGGTTGACGAAAGTCAATCCTTTTTTTATATTATAAAATATGTCGATATATAGCGATCTTCAAGAAATCAAAGATAATTCAGACATTGATGGATCAATGCCGATTGCTATTGCATCAGTATTAAAAGACGAATTTGGTATAAAATTCAGTAAAAATCACTTCAATAATTGTAAGGTTGTGTTAACTTTTGGTTTTACTCTTTATGATTTTCCAGATTTTCGTGGAGGTATGGATGTAGATATTTGGATTATGCATAAATTTGGTAAACCAATTAAAGAATTTTTCAAGAATATTATATCAGACGATACAGATTTATATTTAGTAAAATGTGAATATACCAGAGGACAATGTAATCTAATGTCATTCGATACACAATCTGTAAATTTTTATTTTGAATATTTTAAACGATTTAAAAATGTACTTCCACCAGGACCAATAGTATATGGGTAAAAATATGAAAAAAATATTTATTCTTTTAGTATTTGCCATGACTTTAATCGGTTGTGAAAAAGTATCACCTATGGAACCAGGAGTAACTGTTAATAGCAGTCTAAAACCATCATTTTATTATATTGATAGTGGTCATATTGTATCTAATATGTATTATATTTGTGACCGAAAAACAAATAATGCATATATTTATCATACCGCTGGAAATCGTGGTGCAATATCGGCATACTATGATACAGAGGGTAAAATCATGAAGTGTAATGAAGTGAAATAAAAAGAGAGTTTTTAAACTCTCTTATTTTTATTCATTAATCTCTTTACCATAAAGGACCGCAAATTCATAAGTATCACTAGGAATAAGTGATTCTGAATCTTCGAATTGTTCTCGTGCACGGTCACATACTGCATCATATTCAGAATCAGGTCCGTAAGAACGTTCATTATCAGCATCCCAGTTATTATACATGAAATCTAAAATTTCTTTCTGTTTTTCGCTTGGTGTTGTCCATTCAATGACTGCTTCGGCACCGTCTTTAACTGACCAACCTTGTCTATAAGCATAATCCTGAAGTTCTCTTTCTTCATAGTCTATAATTACATCAGCACGTTCTTGACCGAGACGATTTGAAAGTAATTGATAGACTTCATTTTTGTACTCTTCAAATGTTGGTGCTGCAGCAACTGTAAATTCACAAAGATAACCAGAATTTTTTAATAACTTTAATGCTTCTTGTATTTTCATACTTATTCCTTTTTATTATTTATAGTCGGGGTTGACAAATCGTTTAATTTTTTATATATTTAAATTATGGGAAAAGAAGTAGTTAAATTAAAAGAATATTCGTTTGAAATTGGTTCGATTGATGACAGCAGCGAAACTGTAGCAATCGTTGGTGAAGAATATTCTTCTGTAAGTAGTGATGAAAAATTCTATCGCAAGGAAGATGTCGATAAATTGCTCATCGAAAAAGATAAAGAAATTAAACAATTAGAATATCTATTACATATTACATCAAAAGCCAGATAAAGGAGAAAAAATCAGATGATGTCAGCAGTTAATTTTTTAACTTGGCTTCTCGAAGCTGCAGGTATCGTTGTAGGAGCAATTGGTGTTCTTGCATTATCAACGTTTATTCATAACAGGATTAAACGTAAATACTGGGAAGGCGAAGATACCGCCGAGCTTATTCTGGGTGTTGTATTTACTATTGCAGGTATTTTATTATTTAATATTGCGCCAGACAAAGAAACAAGATTTGAAATGTTCTATGCCATGAAACCAAAATGCCAAGAAGAAACTGTAGGTTGTCTTAAGAAAAAGGCAGAATGGTATCAGGATTCTATAAACTATAACGTCAATATTCAGGCAGTAGACGAAAAATATATAATTGATTCTCTTAAAAATGTAATTAATAATTACGAAAAAGGAAAAAACTAATGTATACAAGAAAGAAACCAGTTACTGTTGAACGAGAGTTCTATTATGCTAATGACGGAACTGAATTTAGCACTGAAGGTGCATGTATCGATTATGAACGGCGTAAAGCAGGAACTCGTATTACTTGCCCCGAATGTCATGGTGAAAAAGGTTTTCGAGGTAGGTGGATTGATTCTTATGACAACTATGATGTTGGTCATGTAGAAGGTCATTATGAATGGGAACGTTGTACTCGTTGCAATGGTAAAGGTTACTTAGAACAAAAGTGGGAGTAAAAAATGGTTAATAGCGATTATATTCACTACGACAAAAAATATAATAAAAGACATAAGATTATTATTGCAATTATTGCACTATTGTGTATTGCAATTCAATACTTGCCTTATAAGGTCCTTGCGGCAAATGATGAAGTTGACCATCTTGAATGTGTTGAAGTTTCAAGAATGCCGAACTGTGCAAGTGAAAAACAATATTATGCTTATGCGGTTACTCCTGACCGAGAGACAATTTATCAAATATCTAAATATAATACTTGTTATGATTATTACGTAAACAAGAATTATGACGTAAACTTGCCACTTCCATTAGGAGTGCTTGGTGTTCTTATTATATTGGCTGATGCAGCAGTAATTGTTTGTGGATTAGTATATTTAATTTTCTTCTTGATTTCAAAAGTTTATGACTGGCTTAAAGAGGAGGACAACTAATATGAAGATGTTTAAACGAATTTTAAGATATTTTCTTAGTGCCGTTATTATCAGTTCTTTAGCATTCTGCAATTTTGTAGGTGGAAAGTATATTTATTACAAAGGTCATTACTTCCTCGAATCACCTGAATGTGTTTCTGAAGAAACATTTGTCTTTGATGACCAAGAAATGAATTATGCATTGGTCGCAGTCAAGAAAGGTGCAAGAGATAGATATGACCTTGTTCCTAATATGACCTGTGCAGATTTTTATAAATATCAGGAATCATTATCACCTAAGACATGGTTTGATGGAATTACAACATTTATCGGTTGTATCATGGCAATGCTTGAAATTGTTATAGTGATTCTTGCAGTATTTTTATACTTGGTTTCGTTATGGCTTAAATACATTCAAAATCCGATTATTAACTGGATTAATAATGGTGATGATGCTAAGTGGCGTAAGAGAGAAATTGCAAGAATGGAAGAAGTTTATAGAAAACAACATGAAGAATCCAAAGATGAAGAGGATTAAATTATGAAAGTAAGAATTAACGGATTCGATATAGAATGCACACCTGAGGAGTTTTTAGAGTTAACTCGTGAAATGACTAAAGATGGCCAAGCAGGTCAGTCAATTGGTGAAATCCAAAAGTTACCAGACGATTTCAAATCCAATCCATATAATCCAAATTTTCCAAATGACGATACCTGGATTAGACATCCAGATGTAGTTGCATTGTATGGTTGTCAGGTTTATCCACAAAATCCATTTGAACCTACTACAATCACATATACAGGTGAGACAGCATTAGATGCTAATTTCTGGGAAGAATTTAATAAACAAAAAGAAGCAGATACGCAGGAACGCAGGAAAGCTCATTATGAAAAGCAAAAAGCTTTAAGAGAAAAGCCTAAGGATTTTCCTACATATCT
>Ga0326511_10002715_pt1 | contig 14303 bp, 26 predicted proteins | sample 0_2496_0518_D_FD_203701 | JGI IMG/M metagenome (GOLD analysis project Ga0326511, IMG submission 203701) | Bovine rumen microbial communities from UC Davis, California, United States - 0_2496_0518 | ecosystem: Host-associated > Mammals > Digestive system > Stomach > Rumen | place: USA... | reverse complement strand
TGAGTATGCCCTGCTCGTCAGTTCCTATGAGCACCTGCGCCAGGTTTATCGGCTCGTCCCAGTCGCTTGCGTCCTGCTCGTCCGGCAGGTCGTCCTCCGACTCCGCGACCCAGTCCTCCCACGCCTGCCACGACTCGGCGCCGACGTTGGTGGCCAAGAGCTCCTGCGTGCTCTCGCCCCTGGTGACGCCCGGCATCCTCGACAGGCGCGAGGGGTTCTTGTTCTGCGTGTCCGGCTCGAAGCCATGGGCCCTGCAGTAGGAGTACAGCCTCTCCACGCGCTTGCGGTACAGGCCGTAGTCGTCGCCGGCGTCGACCCTCACGATGGCGTGGACGGACTTGCCACCGCTCGACACGATGGCCGCGCACGGCAGGTTCATCGCCTCGATCATCGGCTTCTGCTTCTCAATGGGGAGCTCGTCCGACTCGACAAGGGCGTAACGGAACTCCGTCACGTTCGCATTGCCGTACCCCTTGCCGTCGAGCGGGTTGAAGCGGATCCACGCGCCGGCGTCCCCGTTCCAGTCGCCAATGACGTAGTCCAGGTTGGAGGTCCTCGCGAGCTCGTCGAGGAGCTCGCTCGCCTTGCGCTGGTGACCGGCGTTCTTGGGCACGGTGCGGCCGTCCTTGACGTAGGACTCGGTGACGTAGCCGACCCAGTCGTCGTCGTCGAAGAGCGCCTGTATGTACTCGTAGAGCTGTGTCGTGGGCGGCTTGCCCGACGACGTTATCTCCGACGGCTCGACCCACGTCGGGTCTGGCCCGAGGGTCACCTCGTCGTCCCAGCCGATGGCCCGGTCCTCGACGGCAGCGCGGGGCGTCCACCCGTTCGCCTTCGCCATCGCGACGACGGTGCCGCTGTGGACGCGCTCCATGCCGTTTCCGAAGCCCTTCCACTTGGACGCGCACTCGCCCTCGTGGTAGCGGGCGGGGTCCCTGCGTGACCACGTGTCCCACAGCTCGCAGGGGAGCCCGCTCTCGTGCAGCGCCATGCCTACGCTGACCCACCCGGAGTAGTCGAGCGCCGACGGGTCGATGTAGTCGAGCGCCTGCTCGAGGTCGCTGTGGTCGCCCGTCTGCGTCACCTGAAGCTCACCTCCATCTGGTACGAGTCGCGGAAGAACTCCCTGACGACCTTGCGGAAGGCCGCGCGGTCGCCCTCGATGCGATGGACGGCAGGGCCCCTCCTGTCAAGGTCGAACCCGCCCATCGTGAGGTACGCGGTCGTGCGCTTGCCGTCGAAGTGCGCAATGATGGCCGGCCACTCGCGCGCCGTGACGCAGAGCGTGAAGCCCGTGTACAGGCGCGTTTCGTCGTCGACCCAGTCGGGCATCCTGCCCGCGGGCCAGTTGTCCCTTGGCGCGGTCTCCGTCACCGCTATGGTCGTCTCGCCCATGTCAGTACCTCCCCCTCTCGCGGTTGCGCGCTTCCACGCGGTCGAGCGCGGCCTGCAGGTCGATGTGGTAGCGCGCGGCGAGGTTGCAGCACGCGGTGATGCAGTCGGCGATTTCGTCGGCGAGGTCGTACTTCTCGCTGTCTGCATTCAGGTACTTCGACATGTGCGGGGTTTCCATTTTCACGATGCTGATGTAGTCAAGCAGACCATCGAGGTTCTGCCATGCCGCGTAAATCTCGGCGGCTTCCTCCAGCGGCTTCAGCGCCGCGTCCTTCTCCGTCCCCATGCAGAACGTATTGATTGTGATCGTGACGCTCATAGCTCACCACCCCACCTTACAAGCATCGAAGGGAACGGGGCGCTGTTTTGAGCGACCCCCCCCCAGCGTGTACTTCAGACGGCCACGTATGAATTTGACCTCAGCCGCGCGGCCCTGTATGTAGTCGTGATACCAGCGCGTGTCCGTCCGTGCGGGTATCAGCATGATAACGAGCGTCTGTCCGTCGCGCGTTTCCTCGTAGGCCTTGCGCGTCCAGTCTGCTATCTGCTTCCCGTAGGGCGGGTTGCACCATACGCGACGGCCCGCCCAGCTTTGCGCTAGTCCGTCCGTCTCTTTGGTGTAGTAGTCCGCGCACAGATGGTTGGTGTCGCTCGCCGCAGCGTCTAGGTCGAAGTGCCAGAATGCGTTCAGCCTGTCGAACAGCTCGCGCGGCGTCTCCCAGTCGGTGCGGTCGCTCTTCAGCGCGGGGCTACCCTTGCCAAAGAAGCTAGCCTGTTCGTTCACTTGCCCTCCTTCTCCCGCAACCATCGCCGCGTGACGAGCTTTCTTGCTGTGCCTTCCTCCCAGCCGTTGTTCGCGTCGATGCGCGACGGTGGCCACCCAGCGGCCATGAGGGTCACCACGTCCCGCTCGCGCGGGTCCACGGGTCCAGCGTAGTGGCGGCTCGGTCCCTTGCGCCCGCGAACGAGCTGCCCGTCTGCGGTGCGCTGCGGCTTGGTCAGTCGCATCCGCGTGGCCCTGCAACGGATGGACTCGTTGGAGCGGTCGGGCAGCACCTCCGCCCAGCCGTCCCACGACGGGCCGTGCTTGGGGTAGAAGGTGCGCAGGGCGTTGTCCTCCGATGGGGTCCAGTTGGTGCCGTTCATGAGGTCACCTCGATTCCCAGCTCGCGCATGTCGGCCTCGTATTCCGTCACCCAGTCAGGCGGGAACGTCATGTTAGTGAGGTCGTAGTACATGTTCTTGACCAGCTCGCGCAGCTTCGCATTCTTGGCATCCAGCTCAACGATTCGCTCGCTAAACATCGAGAGGTCGTGCTTCGCAGCTTCTATTTCCTCCCGCAGCTTGGCGTTCTCGCCCAGCGCGTCGGCTATGTCCAGCAGCACGCTCGCCTGTATCGGCTCCATCACCCACTCGATGCTGCCGTCTCCTGCCATGTGTCGCAGCGCATTGGCAAAAGTGGCGGGGTCTATGTCTGTTCGGCTCATGCGTCCACCCCCAGCTTCGCAACCTTGCGCAGCGGCACGCCGAAGTGCGCGGCCACCTTCTCGGGCGGCGCACCTGCCCTGAGCATCGCACGTGCCTCGGAGCGTGCGACCTTGCCCCATCGAGGCTCGTAGGGGTCGATGCCGCAGCGCACGCCCTTGCCGCCGCTGCCGTTGTAGCCTCGGTAGCTCCTAGTACCCATCGTCCACCTCCACTCCCAGCTCGCGTGCTCGGTCCAAAAGCTTGCACCTGTCCGTGTAGTGCATGCCTTCACAGTCGTCCTCGTAGACGCATCCGTAGCAGTCAAACCCGTCGGCCAAAATCGGTTGCAGGAGGTCATGTGCCAGCTCCCGCAGCTTGGCTACCTCCGAGCGGTAATCTGCTAACACTGTCTCGTACTGCCCCCTCAGCTTGGCTTTCTCGGCCCTCGCGTTCTCTAGGTCCGCTTCCCTCTGCGCAACCATGTCACAGAGCACACGCCGCGTCATGCCGCAGGTACCGTCCGCATAGAGCGCGTCGGAGCGACGGGCAATCTGTGTCGGGGTCATTGCGCCCTCCTGTTCCATGCGGCGATGGCCTCGTCTCTCGTTTTGCCTATCGCGTAGACGGTGTTCCCGACTCGTGCATCGCAGATTGAGCAGCCGACCTCCCACGCCCTGCACTCTGGGTCGCGCATGCTTGACGGGTGATAGCGCAGCTCGGCCTCGCCACCGCAGAACGGGCAGGACTTTAGCTCGGTCCTAGTAGGTTCGAGCTTGGTACTAGTTTGCTCGTTCACTACTCCATTGCGCTCACCCCATGCACAGAAGCCGTCAGGCTTAACCATGTCGGTGTTCCACCTCTTGCACCACCAACCGCTGCGGTAATCGTGGTCGCTGTTATCAACGGAGAAGCGCTTGCAATCCATGCACCGCACGACCTCCTCACGGCGCACCATCTTGAACTCTGGTATTTCCTCGAACGGAACGAATCCATAGACGTACTCAGCCATCGGTCACCACCTCCGCATCTACGTCATTTGTCGTAGGGTCTACGATGCGGCGTCCGCAGTTGGGGCAGAAGTTAAGCTTGCAACCACTGACCCACGGGCTTTCACCGTTGGGATACTCGGGGTTCCACAGCATGCGCGAGTCAATCCATGCGTCGCATTCCGAGCAGGCGAAACGAGCTTGGCCGTGCTCGTCCATCACTTTCGATGAGTTGTGGCACGTCCCCGTTCGTTCACTGTTCGTGCAATCGTTCGAACAGTTGCCCGAACCCAGTGTGGCGGCGATGGCCTGTTCGGGTGTTATCGAGAAGGTCACGTTAACCTCGCCGTCTACGCTCTCCCAACAGTCGTGCCAGCCGTTGCCATCGAAAAAGGCGATGCATTCGGCAGCAGGGGCTTCGTGCTCTCGCCACTCCACTCTACGCTCTTCAAGCATTCGGCGCAGAATCTCAGTTGTGTCCATGCGCATCACCTCCCAAGCAGCTCGTCCCATGTGCAGCCAAGAACCCTGCGCAAGCGCACGAGCATTCCGATGTTCGGCTCCGTCATGCCCCAGCACCAGCTATGCGTGCATGACCTCGTTACGCCGATGCGACGAGCCAAGCTGGACTGCGTGAACCCCCGCTCTGCCATGATCGCCCGCAGTCGGTCGTTGAAGCTCACTCCGCATCACCTTCCAGCTCATCGACCTTGCGCTTGAAGCGCTCGGTCAGCTCGGCCCAGTCACCGTGACGGACCATGCCGATGCCAGCGCGGACGGAACCCTTGCACGCGCTGTAGTAGCGGAAGCCAGTCTCTACCAGCTGCCAGCCACGGTAGCGCCACTTGTCCTTGCCGTTCACTCCCCCATCAGCTCCATCCACAAGCACCGCAGTGCGCGGCGCAGCTCGTCAGTTGCGGTCATCACTCTCCCCTTTCGGCGTAGTAGAAGCTTACGAGCAAAAACACGACCGATATGCAATAAAAGAACACCGTAGTGGTGAATCCCTCTGCCAGATGACCAAGAATCAGGCAGAGAAACGTGCGGTTCATAATTACTTCCGACTTCACGTAGCTCACTCCCCCATCAGCTCCCTCCACGAGCATCGCAGTGCGCGGTGCAGCTTCAACAGCCCCTCGTAGCTCGGCACCCTCTCGCCGCTCAGCCATGCGTAGATCTTCTGCTGCTTCTCCGGTGTCTCATTCATAGCCCACAGCAACGACTTGGCATTCAGCCCACGTGCGTCCATGAGCCAGCGCAACCGACGCGCGAAGTCGGCGCGGATGTCCTCACTTGGCATTGGCGTCCTCTGCCAGACGGAGCTTGGCGGCGTACTCGTCCAGCACGTCCTTTCGGATGGTCAATGCGTCATCCTTACAGACGGCCAGCGCGAACTCACGCAGCACGTCCTCGACGGTCGGCTCTGGCTTGAACAGGCTCTCATTCTTCTTGAGCCAGTGATCCCAGTCATATGCCCTTGCGTTGACTCCGTACCGCATCGACTCACTGCCGTAGGTGGCCCCACCTTCAAATGCCTTCTTGCACAGTTGCTTGGCTTCCTCATAGGTCAAAACCTTGTCGCTGTCATTCACTCGGCATCACCTGCCAGACGCAGCTTCGCGGCGTACTCGGCAATAGCTTCCTCGTATGTCGGATGCACGCTCGGTATCTGAGAGTCGATAACCTTCTCCGCGAACTCCCGCAGCACGTCCTCGACGGTCGGGGCGCGGTGGTGGCGCAGGTTGCTTGGCGGGTAAACGCTCGTGCCACTACCGCCACACTCGTTATAAACGGTGCAGCAAACGCCCCATCCCTCGCCGAGGAATTTCAAGCCCGTCACCGTCCACACGGTTGCCCCGCAAGTAACCGCGTCCCCGATGCGGATGTACTCATCGTCCGCGCCCCTGGGCAGCTTGACCAGCCCGAATCCTTCAGGCCCCTTGAGCACGGCGTTAACGCCATCTTCACGCGCATCCATCAATGCGTTGAATCGCTCGCTGTCACGCTCGTCCAACACCTTCTCGTACTCCGCGTCTATGTGGTCGGCGATGGCAAGCGCCTGGTCACGCGCAGTACGCAGCGACATGCCAGCGCGCAGGGTGTTCCCCTCGGCCCAGCTCCGCAGCTCGTCAGTGATGCTCACTCGGCATCACCTGCCAGCGCCTTGCAGCGGGCCACAAGAGCGTCCACTTCGTTTGTCCATCGCATTGACGGCACAGCCGTGTAATTACCTGCTGACCCCGTGCATGTCCTCGCGTCCTCGATGATGCGCTCCCAAGAGTCGGCGTGGTGGTGGCGGTAGGCATAGGCCTCGTACTGCGCATATCGGCCCTGCTCATCGCTCCATGCGAAGAACACGCCGTTACCTATGCCACTGACAGTACGCACGATGGTTGGGTCATCGTCCTTGTAGCGAACCCAATCCATACGGTCACCGATGTGGATTGGCTCGCCGTCCGCGTCCTTGGGCAGCATCACATAGTGGCTCTCTGGTGCCCATGCGTGGTGTTCCTTGAGGGCATCGTCGCGCTCTATGCGCATGTCCTCGGCTCGGTCGCGCCACATCTCGACATCGTGCTCTAGGTCGTGAATCTGCTCCAACGATTGCTCGTAGAGGCTCTTCCAGTGCTCGCGTGCGGAGGTCGCCTGGTCGAAGTTGTTGCGCTGCGTCTTGGCGTCGGCCTTGGCTAGGCTCAGCTCGCGCTCCAAGTTGGCATGCACGGAGTCGAGCTGGTCCTCCTTCCACCCCAGCGCAAGCTCGAACGCGCCGATTTCTCGTTCGTGCGCCTCCCTGATGCACTGGCAGTGTTCGTGAATCTTGTCATCGATGCGTGCGCAGCAGTCGTGGCCGTAGTCGATGAGCGCTTGCAGCTCGTCGCTGAACGATCTGATACCGCTCTTGTAAAAGTCACTCATCGTCATCGCCTCCCCAGTAGACCAGCGCGACCGCAACGACGGTCAGCGCCGCGCCTGCCCACATTCCGACTACAAAAGCCGCGGCGTTTGCCATTTCTACTCCTCCTTCAGATCGTTCTTGCGTGGCCGTCCAGCAGCGATGCGCGCCTTTCGTGCCGCTTCTGTCCTCGCCCTCGTCACCCTCGCGTAAAGCACCGCCGTGCGCAGCGTCTCGCGGTCGTGCCACTCCATCTGCCCCGGCACCGCCCCCATGACGAGCGGCCACAGGTCGGACGGGACGGGCTCGATGTTGTCCGCGTCGTCGTTCATGGAGTCCCCGTCGATGTGGATGGCCTTGCATCCGTCGGGCCACTGCATGCCGTTCTCGCGCTCCCAGTTGAACCTCGCGCGGCTCACCCAGTAGCCCATCGGGTTCTTCGCGTCGCGGCAGTCGACCTTGACCTGCCACGTGTCCTTGTTCAGCCGCTCGTCCAGCCGCTCGCCCTCGTTGTGCGGGCGGTTGCCCTTGGCGAACTGCGTCGCGCGGCTCCGCGCGTGGCCCTCGGGCGTGCCGAACTCGTCCCACGTCTTGCCCTTGTTCGCGGGCACGTTGCCCTTGGCGAAGCGCCCGCCGTGCGTGCCGCTGTGCAGTCCCAGCTTGGTCTTGTGTTTGCCTATCTGCCCCTCGCGGAGGGGAAAGCCGAACACGCGCTCGTACTCGGCGCTTATCTCGCGCTCCGTGTGGCCCGGCACGTACGCCCGGAACCACTCGTCCACCTCCGGCGTCCAGATGGTGGCGGTGCGGCAGCGGCGCACGTAGCCGCGCGAGCGGTCCTTGCGGATGCCCAACGTCCTCGCACGCCTCGCGATGGCCTGCTCGTCCCTCGGCCAGCCGTCGCGCGCCTTCATCTCGGCCAGCTCCCAGTTCTGCATCACCGGGTAGTACTCGCGCAGCCACTCGTCCTCGGCCTCCGTCCAGTCGGGTGCGGTGGTGCGTGCCATCACTCGCCGCCATCCAGCATCTTCGGGGTCCTTGCGGTTCTCGCTCCCGCCCACTCGGCCCTCATGCGTGCGGTGTCGAGCACGGTCTTGGCGCTCGCGTTGATCTCCTTGGCCACGCCCTGTACGGCCTTGCTGCGCTCGACCTCCGCTTGCAGTGCCGCGGCATCGGTCACGTCCACCGCGTTCAAGCGCTCGAGCTCAGCGAACAGCACCTCGTTCAGCCTGCCGAGCGTGTTCTCGCCTTTCGCCATCTCACTATCTCTTCTCTCAAGAACGAGAGCCAGGAGCCGTTATATGGCCCCTGGCTCTCGTTGTCGATAAATCGTCCAGTCTATTGCCGTCAGTCCCAAATCTGGGCCCTCGTTGGCTCTGGCACGCTCTCTGTGGGCGGGGCGTACGTGTACGGGTCGATGCCCGGCGGCACCCTCCACCCGCACTTGCTGATGCGTCCGATCATCTTGGACGCCTGCTCGAACGTCCACGAGCCGACGTGCTGGAACCCCTTGCGCTCGAGGAAGCGTATCTGCTTCGGCGTGGCCAGTCCCATCGCGACGCGCTTGAACAGCCGGTCGAGCAGCATCTGCGCCTTGCCCGCGTCGGTGACACCGGCGCTGTTGATGCCGAACTTCTCGATGGTGTCGAGCTGCTTCTGAGTCGGTTCTGCCATCTGCCATGCGAAGGTCGGCTCATAGCTCTGCAGATCGACGTCCATGATGCTCATCTCGTACTGCAGCGGGTCCACCAGCTTTGCAGCCTTGTGGCGCTGCGCGGCGAGCTCCGCGGCGAGCGCGTCCTCGCGCTCTCTCTGTGCGTCCCTCTCGCCCTGCGCCTCAGCTTCCATGAGGTCGACGGGGCCGCCGTCCGCGGCCATGCTCTCGGTCATCTTTTGCGCCACCTCTGCGCTCCTCGCGACGATGGACGCAGGGCGGCACAGCTCATGACGCCCGGTCATCCAGAGGAAGTCGAGCAGCAGCAGGTGGTCCTTGCCCGGCGAGAGACGGGTCCCTCGCCCGACCATCTGACAGTAGAGCGCGCGGCTCTTTGTGGCGCGGAGCACAACGATGCAGTCGACAGCGGGACAGTCCCAGCCCTCGGTGAGCAGCATCGAGTTGCAGAGCACGTCGTAACGCCCCTCCTGGAAGTCCCGCAGAACCTGCTCGCGGTCGGGGCTCTGCCCGTCAACCTCGGCGGCCCTCAGGCCATGCTCGAGAAGAATGTCGCGGAACCTCTTGGCGGTCCTCACCAGTGGCAGGAACACGACGGTGCGACGGTCTCGGCACCCAGCCGCGACCATCTCGTCCGCTATCGCCTCGAGGTACGGCTCGAGCGCGTCGCCCAGCTCGCCCACGGCATAGTCTCCGCTCTGGGTCGAGACCGACGAGATGTCGATGTTGAGCGGGATGGTCTGCGCCTGTATCGGGCTGAGGTACCCCTCGCGGATGGCTGCCGGCAGCGTGTACTCGTACGCCAGCGAGTCGAAGACGGTCCCGAGGTCCTTGCGGTCCGCGCGGTCGGGCGTGGCGGTCACCCCCAGCACGTTCGCGCCGGTGAAGTGGTCGAGCACCTTGCGGTAGCTGTCAGATGCCGCGTGGTGCGCCTCGTCGACCACGATTGCACCAAAGCGGTCAGGGTCCATAGCGTTGAGACGGTTGTCACGCATGAGCGTCTGGACGGACCCGACGGTAACCGACTCCCACGAGCCAATCGAGGTCTCCTCGGCACGCTCGACCGAGCACGCAAGACCCGTCACCTTGCCGATCTTGTCCCTCGCCTGGTCGAGCAGCTCGCCGCGATGCGCGAGCACGAGCGTGCGTCTCCCCTGCATGGCCACGCGCTCTGCGACCTTGGCAAAGACAACCGTCTTGCCAGTGCCCGTTGGCAAGACAAGGAGCGTCCTTCGACGCCCCTTGTCCCACTCGCCTATGACCGCCTCGACCGCCTCGCTCTGATACGGTCTGAGCTGCATCAGAAGCCGCCACCTCCCCACTGCTGCTGGACGGGCGCCGTCGGCGCCGCCTGCACGGGGTCGGGCTTGAGGAACTCGTCGACATCGTTGTAGGTCTTGTCCTGCCAGACGCGATGCTTGAGCTTGACCCTGCCGGTCCTGCCCACGACCTGGTTGAAGAGCGCCATCGAGAAGTTATCGCCCTGCTTCGCGTCAGCGGGAAGAAGGCCACAGCTCTTGAAGAACTGTGAGGTCCGCCACAGGACCTTGGTGTTGAGCATGAGGTTGACGAAGACGTTGCCCGTCTGTGCGCCGTTGGTGCAGCGCAGGGTGAGCTTCGCCACGTTGCACGCGGCCATCTGCTTGGACCCGTCGAAGCGGCCGCGCTCGAAGCCGACCACCTGGTAGTCGTAGACGCCGGGGTCAAGAAGGACGAACTCCGACTCCTGTACCTGAGCGTCGTCCTCCCAGCCGAGTGCACGTCCGAGATCGTTGTCTGCCATGATTGTGTTTCCTTCCTATTTGTGTGCGTCAAACGGTACGGCTCTGAGCTCCGAGACCAGCTCCATGAAGCTGCCCCAGACGGTGACGAGCCAATCTGCGAACTCCTGCGGATAGTCCTCGACCCTGCACTCGTACGGGAAGTACCCCTTGGTCGCGACGGCGCTGCGCAGTTCCTCGTCGGTCACGTCGTTCGCGGCCATGAGCTGTGCGAGCGCGCTCAGGCGCTCGGGGTACTTCGGTCCGTGTTCCTGGTCGGTACTTGGTCGAGCCTGCGGAGCGCTCGCGGGGACTTCATGGATCGCGACAGGGGTCATCTCAGGCTCGGGCAGCATCTCGCCGCCCACCATCAGGCCAGCGATGCTCTCGACGGTGCCCGCGTCGAGCTTCATGCAGTCTGGCAGGCCGAAACGGTTCTTCGCGTCCCAGCACGGGTTGTGGGTGGTGCGAATGACCCTCTCGCCACCACTCGCCTTCGCCTTGCCGCTGCTGTCCGTCGAGACGAAGGTCTTGTAGTCGAGGAACAGGAGCATGTCGCACCATTCCTTGACCTTTGGCGCGACCTTCTTGGAGAGCTTCAGCTCGAACCGGTCGTAGGCCCCGGTCTCGTCGGGTCGCTCGAACTTCCGCATGATGGCGTGGCTGAGCATAACGACGTTTCGGCCGCGCTCCGTCACCTCGGTAAGCAGGTCGAGCAGCCGCCCGAATTCCTCCTCGGCGTAGGTGTAGCCCTTGCCGTAGCCGAACTCCTCGAGGCCCTTCATCCCGTTCTCGGCGCAGACGTGGCGCACGCAGAGGACCTCCGCGGCGTCAGCAGTGTCGATGACGAGCGTCTGGCACTCGGGCACGCCGCCGTCGCGAACCGTGCGCACCTCCTCCATGAGCATTGTCCAGCTGGTCGGCTTCGGCAGTCGCGCGACTGGCAGCTGGTTCGTGCCGCCCTCCACGTCGATGTAGACGGCGCCGGGCATCTGCGCGGCGAACGTCGACTTGCCGATGCCTTCGGGGCCGTACGCGACAACGCGCAGCGCGGTCCTCTGCACCCCGCAGGTGAGGTCGTACTTAGGCATCGCTGTCTCCACTTCCGTATTCGATGGTGTAGTAGGCGTACTCGCGCTCGGGCGACCATCCGCCGTCGAGCTTCGAGATGGTGTTGAAGATGTTGGTCAGCCGCGCGATGCCATGCCCATCTTCCATGTGGTACAGGTAGCGCATCTGGCCGACCATCTCGCGGATGATTCCAGCCTTGGTGGACTCGCCTCCCATCGAGCCGGCAAACCACCTGCTGGTCACAACGCGAATCTGCTTGAGCGTGAGCTTCGACAGGCGCTCCGCAAGCTCTTCCCAGTCAGGCTCCTGCATGTCCTACCTCCCCTTCGTTCGGTCGTAGCGCGCCTTTCGCGCGCGGATGATGTAGTCGATGATGTTTTCGCGCTTGCCGGCGGACGTGACTCCGGCTGACTTCGCGGTTGCCTTGAGCTCCTTGCTCTTGAGCGCGTTGAGCTCGGCGCGCATCTCGTCCCAGTTCGGCTCGCGCATCAGAAAGCGTCACCTCCCCACGCAAGGGCACGTCCGCCCTCGGGCTCGGGTTCTGGCTCGGGCCTTACCTCCGCGCCGACCACGCGACCGTCCTCGATGACCACGGTGCACGAGTCGTCGGTCGCGACCCGCGTGCCGATGACCTGCAAGCCCTCCCTCTGGCACCACGCGCCGAAGTCACTGAGGGTCTCTGCGTCCATCTGCTCGAGCTTGTCGACCAGAACGAAGCCGCACGACGGCTTGGTCGCTCGCACGATGGCGGTCGCGACGCGCATCTGCTCTGCGCTCGACATGTCAGACCAGACGTGGCCGTTGTAGACCAGAAGACCGCCCTCGACGGTCAATCCGTCCAGCGGCATGTTGGCATCGTCAAGGAGGCGCGTGCGCTCTCGGCGAAGCTCCTCGATGCGCTCGGTCATGCCGTCGTACTCGCCCTTTAGCTGGTCGGCCTCACGCTTTGCCGCAAGGTAGGTACGGTTCGCGGTGACCTTCGCGTTGGTCTGCTCGATCTGGGCGATGCTCTCCTCGATCTCGGTGGTGGACTCGTCGGTCAGCTCCTTGGCGGTCTTCTCCGCGACCATGAGGTCATCGAGAAGTCCGTCGCGAAGCTCCATCTGCTTCTTCTGCGCGAGCTTCAGCTCATCGATGCGGCCCTCGAGGTCGCCGATCTGGACGTCGATTTGGTTGACCTCGCGGTTGGCGTCGCCCATCTCGCGGCGGATCTGCTCGACGCGCTCGCGCTTGCGCTGGTTCTCGCCGTTGCGCGCGAGGATCTCCTGCTGCTGCTTGACGAGCTCTGCCACGCTGACGGGCTCGGATGGCGCGTCCTCGTAGAACGGGAGCTCCTCGGCTGCCTTCTGCTTGCGCGTGTGCATCTGGCCGATGCTGCGACGCTCGTCGTAGGCGTCCTGCACGGCGTTGTCGAGCCTGGTCAGCTCGTCGCCCACGCCGATGATGTCGAGCAGGTAGTTCGCGCGCTCCTTGTCGGAGCACTCGAGGAACTTGGGCATGTTGAGCGCAAGCTGGCCGATGAACTCGTTGAGCAGCGTCTGTCCAGCTCGGCGCCCGGTGGTGTCGGTGACGTAGAGCGCGCCGTTCTTGCCCTTGCGCTCGACGGTGATTCCGTTGGAGAGCCTGAGCAGCATGTGGGCGGGATTGGCGCTGCCGTCTCGGTTCGGGCTTGCCGGGCGCATCTTTTCGCCGCCCAGCGCCCATGCGATGGCGTCCAGCACGCTGGTCTTGCCCTGCGCGTTGCGGCCGCCGATCACGGTCAGGCCGTCCTTGGTCGGCTCGAGCTCGACAGCCTTGATGCGCTTGACGTTCTCGAGCTCGAGGGACGAGATCTTGATGGGGCTAGTCATTTGTGGTCACTCCGTTCTGCTCCGCCCATGCGCGACGCCATGCCATGTCGTCCTGGTAGTCGAGGGTGCCGGCAAAGATGAAAGCGATGAGTACGAAAATCAGGAAGATTGCTTCGAGGACCGTCTCCATGCGGTCCTGGCGCTCGAGTTGGCGCCGCTCCTCGCGGCGCATTGCGCGCATTGCCTGTCTGGCGCGCACTGTCTGTGACATTTGTCCTCCTGTCCTGTCAGAGTCGGCCATCCGCGACGCTCGCAGGGGCGTGCGGGAGTCTTGTGGCGGATAAGGAATGTGGGTACGCGCAGAAAGGAGATGTAATGCAAAAGGGAGTCGGTTTATCCTCCCGCTTCCCCTTATCGCGGCCCGTGTGAGTAAAGGCGGCTATCACCATCTCGGCGAGACGAGCGCCGCGCATGACCGGCTCTGTGCTGTTCGGTTGCTGTGTCCTAGACGGTCCAGGACTCCCTTGTGACGCGCGGCCACTTGGAGCGGATCCAGTCGTCGGCGTCGTCCAGGCACACAAGAACGATGTGGCGGGCAGAGTCCTTGCGCCCGCGGGTTATGGGCTTCTGGTAGGCGGGCAAATCGCCCGAATGTATTGCTTCCCGAACGAGGTCGGGCGAGATGTGCAGGTAGTCCTTCGCGACTCGCGTGTAGGGCCACCATCCGCGTGACAGCGTGCCGTCGCGCGGGTTAGAATCATTGTCAGCCAATGTGGTCTCCAATGTCACTCTCGCCGAGCAGGTCATTCGCCTGCTGTAGCTGCTGCCTCGTGTCCTCCAGCTGCTTGCGTAGCCGCTGGTGAGTCTCGTTGACCACACGGACTTCGTGCTCGAGGTCGCTGATGCGCTTCTTGGACGCCTCCGACTCGACCTCGCGGGTGACCACCTGCGGCTCCTTGGCCGCGCTGGCCTGCTCATAGAGCTGGTCGTTCTGCTTCTCGAGCACGGAGACTTCCTCGCGTGCCTCGTCGCGCTCGGCCTTGAGCCTGTCGGCCACCTTGCGAGCCATGTCGCGCTCTTGGATGGCCTTGAGCACCTGAGAGCGCGATGGAATCGTGCCGTCCTGCTCCGCCTTGTCGAGCACGGCCTGTACCACGTCGGGGTTGGCCGCGAGGGCCTGAAGGCCGTAGGCTTGGCGGCTAGACATACCGGAGTTTTCAATGGCTTGCGCCTTTGTTACTTCTTGCATAGGTGTGCAAGAAGTTGAATCTG
>Ga0326511_10002713_pt1 | contig 14305 bp, 17 predicted proteins | sample 0_2496_0518_D_FD_203701 | JGI IMG/M metagenome (GOLD analysis project Ga0326511, IMG submission 203701) | Bovine rumen microbial communities from UC Davis, California, United States - 0_2496_0518 | ecosystem: Host-associated > Mammals > Digestive system > Stomach > Rumen | place: USA... | reverse complement strand
CCCCATATTATAGAAGAAAAATTAGCCGCAAAAATCGTATAAGCTTTATAAGCTTATAAGCTTTATAGGGCGGGGGCGGCTGGGCTTTACAGCCGCCGCCCCGCTATGATAATCTCCAACCAGGAAGAAGGGAAAGCCCATGATAGACAGCAGCAGGCTAGAGGAAATCAAAGGCGGCCTTACCGCCTATGTGCAATCAATCACGCAACCAGACAGGCGGGCGGGCAGGAACTTCTATAAATGCCCTTTATGCGGCAGCGGCACAGGCAGAAATAAGACCGGCGCTTTTAGCATAACCCGCGACGGCAAAGCATGGCGCTGCTTTGCTTGCAACCAGGGCGGCGACATATTCACACTTATAGAACTGCATGAGGGCATCACAGAATTTAAGAAGCAAGCAGAGAGGGCGGCAGCGTTTACGGGGGTTACCGTGAATACAGGGAAAACAGAGAAACCGAGAAAAGCGCAGGCGTATGCGGCAAAGAAAGCCCCGGCAGCAGGGCAATATAGGGAATATATAGCGGCCTGCAAGGCGGCAGCCGGTAAGACGGACTACTTTAGCAGCAGGGGCTTTAATGCCGATCAGGTTAAGCGCTTTGGCCTGGGCTATGATGCTGCAAAGCGGGCTATAGTAATTCCATACGATCAACAAGGCAGCTACTACATAACGCGAAGCATTGAGGGCAAGGCATTTAGAAAGCCGTCTACAGCGGACGCAGGGCCAGAGCCGATATATAACAAGGCGGCCTTAGCGGATGCTAAGCCCTGCTTTGTGACGGAAAGCCCTATAGACGCTATCAGCATAGCGGCAGCGGGCGGGGATAAGTGCAACGCTATAGCCCTGGGCGGCACAGGCCATAGGAAGCTTATAGAGGCGGTAAAAGAGAAAAAACCCGCTTGCACGCTTATCTTGAGCTTTGACGCAGACGAACCCGGCGAAAAGGCGACCAAAGCGGCAGCAGATGAATTAACGGCGCTGGGCGTGCCTTTTATAGTCGCTTCTTATGCCCTGGACGCTTACCCGGAGGGCAGCCGCAAAGACCCTAACGACTTCTTGCGCGGCAACCTGGAACGCCTACAGCAGGATATAGCCGCAAATGTGGAGGAGGTAGAGCGCCTAGCCAATGCCGATCAGGCCCAGCGCCTTGACACGCACTATAATTATAACGCGCTATTTCGCCTGCAAGACTTTGCGGATGGCATAAAGGCCAACGCTGCTATAGATTATACGCCTACAGGCTTTAGCGAACTAGATAAAGAGCTAGACGGCGGCCTATACCCTGGGCTTTACATCCTGGGCGCTATCAGCAGCCTAGGCAAAACAACGCTTATGCTTCAGCTTGCAGACCAAATAGCAGCCCAGGGCTATGACGTGCTTTATTTTAGCTTAGAAATGGCAGCTACAGAGCTTATGAGCAAGAGCATAAGCCGCCATACCTATAAGCTATGCGAGGGCAATAAGGGCAACGCAAAGACGGCTAGAGGCATCACAACCGCCAGCAGATACGACGGCTACAGCAAAGCGGAAAAGGCCCTTATAGACGCTGCTATAGTGGCCTATAGCGAGTATGCGGGCAATATCTATATCTATGAGGGCATAGGCGATATAGGCGTAATGCAGATAAAGCAGGAAGTAGCCGAGCATAAGAAGCTTACCGGGAATACGCCTATTGTCTTTGTCGATTACTTGCAGATACTAGCCCCGTATGATATGAGGGCCAGCGACAAGCAAAACACAGACAAGGCAGTATTAGAGCTTAAGCGCCTTAGCCGAGACTATAAAACGCCTGTCTTTGCTATCAGCAGCTTTAACCGCGACAATTACGCCAATGAAGTAAATATGGCAGCCTTTAAGGAAAGCGGCGCTATAGAATACGGTAGCGACGTGCTGCTAGCCCTACAGCCCCAGGGGATGAAACCGGGCAGCACAGCGAACGACCAGAAGCATAACGTAAAGCTGGTAAAGCAATGCAAAGCCAGCAGGGAGCGCAGCGTAGAAGCGGTAATACTGAAAAACCGAAACGGAAAGACGGGCGGCAAGGTGGGCTTTACCTATTACGCGCTATTTAACTGCTTTGAACAGGATTACGGCTTTAAGCCGGTAGAGGATGACAGCGACAACCCATTTACAGAGGATGACGTAGAAGAAGTAATTTAGATCACGGCAGCAGGCAGGGCTTACCCTATATGCAGGGGTAAGCCCTATTTATTACGGATAAATGTTAAACCGTGCTTATTGAGTAAACATAATAATTGACAATTATCTAAGAATGTGGTATTATGCAGTAAATGGAATTTACACAATAACAAAGGGGTGCAGACGGTGGGCATTATTGATAGGCTTTTCAGCCGAAAGCAGGAGGTAACCAGGGCGAAGCTAGTTATAGAGCCTAGCGCAGGCCTTAGCCGCTATAGCGGCGACGCATACGCAAATGATATATACCGGGAAGCCGTGGACGCTATAGCCAGGAACGCAGGCAAGCTTAAGGGCAGCCATGTTATAAGCTATGCCGATCACGGCAGGGTAGAGGGCGACAGCAAGCTTAACCGCCTGCTACAGACCCGGCCTAACCCCTATATGAGCGCCTACGATATGCTTTATAAGCTGGTTACCCACCTGTTTTTATACAATAACGCCTTTGCCTACCTGGAACGCGACAATAAAGGCAGCCTTAAGGCTATATACCCGATCACGGCGGGCAGCGTGAACATATTGAGCGACCCGGCAGGCGGCCTATATTGCAGCTTTGTGCTTAGAAGCGGTAAAACCGTGATACTCCCCTACGGCGATATAATCCACCTACGGCGCTACTTCAATGATAATGACGTGCTGGGCGCAGACAATAGCCCCATAATGCCAGGAATTGAGCTTGCACAGACGCAAAACGACGGCATTATAAACGGCATTAAGGCGGGCGCTGCAATCCGTGGCATACTGAACTTTACCCAAATCCTAGCCCCGGCGAAGCTGAAAGAAGAAAAAGACGCTTTTGTAGCCGATTACCTTAGCATGGAGAACGGCACAGGCGTTATAGCTACCGACCAGAAAATGACCTATCAGCCGATAGAGAATAAGGCGGTAATTCTGAACGCAGACCAAACCAGGGAGATAAAGACCAAGATTTATAACTACCTGGGCGTGACGGAGCCGATAGTAAACAGCAGCTACAGCGAAGATCAGTATAGCGCCTTTTATGAAAGCACGCTAGAGCCTATCGCTACCGCCTTGAGCCAGGAGTTTACCGCCAAGCTTTTTAACGACAGGGAACAGGCCTTTGGTAATAGTATTCTGTTTGAAAGCGGGCGCTTGCAGTTTACAAGCAACGGCACAAAGGTGCAGCTTATTAAGGAGCTTATGCCTATGGGCCTGCTTACGATCAACCAGGCGCTAGAGATACTGAACCTACCCGGCGTAACGGACGGTGACAGGCGGCTACAGGCCCTTAACATGATAGATGCGGATAAGGCTAACGCCTATCAGGGGGTAGACAAATGAGGCCTAGAACAATCCTACAGAAAACGCAATGCACTAACCGGCGTATACAGATGATGCAGTATAGAATTAACTGCATCAGGGAACGCGCCAAAGTGGATAACGTGAAAAAGGGCGACGCAGAAAAAGAGGCGGCCTTACTGGAAGGGCTAGAGCGCCTTTATACCGATAAGCTTAGAACCCTATGCCAGGAAGAACTAGCGGTAATAAAGGCAATACACGCCATAGAAGATACAGAGTTACAGGAAATCTTAGAACTTTACTACCTGGACGGCAGAACCCGGCAAGAGGTATGCGACATTACCCACCATACCTTAAGAACCTTTTGCAGGCGCTTGAACGCTGCTATAGAAGCGTTTGATATAAAATATGGGGAAGTGCTATGCAATGTATGAGGAACTCTACACAGAAAACCAGGGGTTACTTATCATGAGCGCAAGGCGCTACAGGGGGCTTTGTGAGCGTGACAGGGCAGTTTCTTTTGAGGACTTAATACAATCAGGCTTTATAGGGCTTATGAGGGCTTATAAGGCATTTAATGTAGGGGAGGACGGCGAAAAACAAGGCTGGGCGGCCTTTGCGCTTGAGTATATCCGTAATGAGATGCTTAAGGCCCTGGGCTACCAATGCCACCTACACGGCATCAGAAAGCTACACAATGACGCGATAGCTATAGATGCGCCAATGGGTGAAGATGGAGATATTAGCATAGGGGATATAATCGCAGATGACAGCTTACCCGATATGGACGCAGGCCTATTGCTTAGCGACCTGCAAAGGGAGGTAAGAGAGGCGGTAGAGCGCCTAGACAATGAGCGCTATAGAGAGGCGGTAAAGCTTTGCGACCTGGAAGGAAAGACACAGACAGAGGTAGCGGCAGCGTGGGGCATTAGCATAGCTTCGGTAAACGCAGCCGTTAGAAACGGGCATAGGAAGCTAAAAGAGGACAGCTTTCTAAGGAAAATGTACGGGCTTGAGATGCGGACGAACTACTACCGCAAAAAGGGCCTTAACGCCTTTAATAGCACAGGCAGCAGCGTAGTAGAGGACATAGCTTTTCAACATATGGAAGCTATGGACAGAATACGCAAGAAAGAGCGCAGCCTCCTAGATGCGGAGCGCAGGCAGCGGGAGCTAGAAGCGCTGCTAGGACGGACTGAAAGCGGGGTATTGACTTGAGGCGGGATTATAAGACGTGCCCTTATTGCGGCGCGAACTTAGACGTAGGGGAACAATGCGACTGTCAACGGGGAGCCGATCAGGGCAAAGAGGGGGTAAACCATGAAGGAAATAAGGATAGCGGAAATACGGGCAGCGGAGCCGACAGCAGGCGGCAGTAATGCCCTTATTTTAAGCGGGCGGCCTATCATTTATGATACGCCCACTTCGATAATGGACGGTAGCGGCAGCTACACGGAAATTATCAGCAGGGGAGCGCTTGACAGCGCAGATTTAAGCGACGTGCGGCTATTGTACAACCATGACTTTAGCAAAGTACCGCTTGCGCGAACGCCTAAAACAATGACGTTGAGCGTGGACGGCCAGGGGCTTACCATGCGGGCAGAATTGCCCGATACGGAAGCCGCCAGGGAAGTCTATGAGGCGGTAAAGCGCGGCGACTTAAGCGGCATGAGCTTTGCGTTTACCGTCCCAGACGGAGGCGACAGCTACAACGCTGCAACCAATACTAGGACTATCAGCAAGATAGCAAAGGTTTATGAGTGCAGCGTAGTGCCTTACCCTGCCTACCCTACTACGAGCATTGAGGCACGCAGCGCCAGGGCGGCAGCCCTTACGCGCCAGCAGCAGCGACAGCGGGCTAAGATACTCTACAACCAGATTATGCGGGCAAGGTGGTAATATGAACTTTTTGCAAGGGATTATTGCAAAATTCGGCTTGCATAGAACGCGATCCGGCGCGGATCACAGGCCCAGGGCGGCTAAAAGTGAATCGCTTCTTGCAAATACGGGGAACCCCTACAAGAGGCTAGACGCGATAATAGCCCGACTGGACGCAGAACTAGCAGAAATTGACCATAAGAAAGGAAATGCAGTATGAAGTTTAAGAGCGTAGCGGAGGCCTTTAACCATTACCGTAACATGGACGTGGCAGCCCTTGAGGCCAGGGCGCAGGCCATTAACCAGGAAATCGACACCAACCCGGAAGCGGATATTGAGGCCCTTAACATTGAGCTTAGGGGCATCAAAGAGGCGCGGGAAAACATCGAACTGCGCAGCAGCGGCAACCAGGGCGGCGCGGGCTTGAACCTGGTTACCGGGCGCAGCCTGGACGGGGAGCAGCAGCGCTTTACCCCCGGCGACGATGTACTTTCTACCCCGGAATACCGCAGCGGCTTTTTTAAGACCCTGCTGGGCCAGCAGCTTACCGCGAATGAGCAGGCGGCCTTTAACGCAGGCGTAGAGCGCAGGGCGGACGCTTTTAGCGCTTCTACCGACGTAGCCGCCGCCATCCCTACCGCGACCCTTAACGAGGTGATTAAGAAGGCGCGGACTATCGGCGGCCTGCTGGGCGAGGCCAGGGCCTTTAACATGCCGTCCAAGATTGCTATTCCCATCGGAACCCCCGTAAGCCGGGCGGCGTGGCACGTTGAGGGCGCAGCGGTGGACAGCGAGAAGGTAACCGTAAACACGGCGGTAACCTTTGAGGGCAACGAGATTATGAAGGTGCTTTCTATCAGCGCCAAAACCCGCCGCATGACTATTAGCGCCTTTGAGGCCTATTTGACCGACGAGCTTAGCGCCTGCGTTATGGAAACTATCGCGGATGCGCTTATCAACGGCAGCGGCAGCGGGCAGGGAACCGGCCTTGAGACGGGCGTAACCTGGGCGACAACCGGCGCGACCAAGAACCATGTAGAGGTAGCGGCTAACGTCAACATTGCCTATGCGGACGTGGTGGAAGCCGTGGCGCTGCTTAAGCGCGGCTATAGCCAGGGCGCTAAGTGGGCCATGAACAACGCGACCCTTTACCGGGTATTCTACGGCATGACCGACACCAACAAGCGGCCTATTTTCATCGCAGACCCCCGCGGCGAGAGCGTGGGCAAAATCCTGGGCTTTGATATTGTCATTGATGACAATATCGCGGATAATGTGGCCTACCTGGGCAATTACCGCAAGTACCTGGGCTACAACCTTGCGGAGGGCATCGCCATTGAGGTAAGCCGCGACAGCAGCTTTAAGAAGGGCCTTATTGACTACCGGGCTATGGCAATCGCGGATTGCAAGCCCCTGCTGGGCGAGGCCTTTGTAAAGCTTAGCAAGGCCAGCACCTAACACCAACTAACCCCAGGGGGAATAATCGGCGGGTTTACACTCCCTTACCGCCTGTTATTCCCCCGTTTTTAGAAAGAGAGGTAAAAGCTATGGTTATTAGTCTACAACAGGCCTGCAACGTGCTGCATGTGGACACAGGCGTAAACGATGCGCTTATACTGGGCCTTATTGAGGCGATACCGAACTATATAGAGACTACAACCGGCCTTAGCATAACCAATCAGAGCAAAGAGCCGCTTGTAGAGACTGTTAGCAACTTCCTGCTTACGCAATGGTATTATGCAGATCACGCAGACGATCAGGCCTTAACCAGGACTATTAACAGCCTGCTTAAGTGCATAGCGATAAGGGCTAGAAGCTATGAAACCGACTAAGGACTATAATAACAGCGCCTTTTACAAGTCGGCAGCCTGGAAAAGGGTAAGCGCGGCCTATATGAGTAGCAGGGCTTACCTTTGCGAGAGATGCGGCAAACCGGCGCAGATATGCCACCATAAGCAATGGCTTAACGGCAGTAATGTGCATGACCCTGCTATAGCGTTGAGCTTTGACAACCTGGAAGCGCTTTGTATGGATTGCCACAACGCAGAACACGGGCTAACCCACAGCGTAACGCTATTTGACGATCAGGGCGGCATAGCGGCGGTAAAAGAGAGCCAGGGCGCTAAGGACTTCCAGCAGCAGCAGGCGGCAATAGACGGCTTATTGCGGCGGCTTAAATCAGCCCCGTAGAGCCGTTTTTAGATAGCAGCATGGGCAATTCCCTGCCTAGACAATCTGAAAACGCCTTAGAGGGGGCAAAAATCAATGAATTTCGTGGAGCCGATCAGGGATAAGACCACAGTAAAAGACATAGGCGACTATCTGAAAGAAGTACATGAAAAGTATTATATCATGTACATGATAGGGATTTACAGCGGGCTAAGAGTCTCCGACATACTTAAGCTTAAGGTGCGCGACGTGCGCGGCAAAACCGACATAAAGCTAAGGGAGAAGAAAACCGGCAAGGAAAAGCTATTTCCTGTCAATGCGGAATTGAGCAAGGCTATAGCGACTTACTGCGAGGGTAAGAAAGATTATGATTACCTAGTACCTAGCGCCAGGGCGCGAAACAAGGCGGTAAGCCGTGAGTATGCCTATAGAGTGATACACGCAGCAGGGCAGCGCTTTGGGCTTGACAACCTGGGAACCCATACTATGCGTAAGACCTTTGGTTACCACTTCTATATGCAGAATAAAGATATAGTGCTGCTTATGCGGATATTCAACCACAACGACCAAAGCAAGACCCTGCGTTATATCGGCGTGGAGCAAAGCACGATCAACGACGCTATGAAGAAATTCACCTACTAAAATGGGGCAACTTCCTATAAATGAACGGCGTGAACAAAGGGCAACCGGCGACGGGAAAACCTTCTATAATATGCAGGCCAAAGCGGCGCGGGGGAAAAGACTACACACAATGTAACATATGTGAACACGATAAAGGGAGAGCGCAGCAGCCCAGGCAGCAGCGCAGCGGACAGCAGGCGGCAGCGCCTTACAAGCAGAAAAGCGCGGAATTACAGCGAAAAGGGGAGGGGGGAGCGAATTTTTGCCCCATCTCCCCGGGACCGGTGGGGGGACACAAGAAAACCCCGCCAAGGGAAAACGGGAATAGGGGGTTATGGAATAACCCCGATAAACCCGGTAAACATAATAATAGGTGGGGTGAGATAGTGCCTAGATTGAGAATGAAAGCGGAATATAAGGCGATATACGAAAAGATACCCGACGATAAGAAAACCATAGCAAAGAAACTTATAGAGGAACTTTGCTTTATGGAAAAGACCCTAGCCAGCCTTAAGCGGCAAATAGAGGAAAACGGCGAACTGGAACACTTTACCCAGGGTAAGCAAGAGTTTATGAGGGAAAGCCCAGCGCTTAAGGCCTATAACACGACGGTGCAGCGCTATAGCGTGCTGCATAGGCAGCTTAGCGACCTTATAGGAAAGACACAGGAAGCCGAGAAAAGCAATGCAGTTTACGACTTTCTGAAAGAGGGGTAAGCCGTGAATTATATAGAGCAATACTTACAGGCCATTTACACGGGGAAGTGTATTGTTTCTAAGCGCTGCTTGCGGCAGTATGAAAAGCTGGTTGACGATATACGCAACCCCAAAGACGGCTATATATTCGATCAGAAACGCGCAGAGAGGCCTATAGAGTTTATAGAGCGCTTTTGCAAGCACTCTAAGGGCGAATGGGCGGGCAGGCCCTTGCGGCTTGAGCTATTCCAGAAAGCTTTTATAAGCGCCTTATTCGGCTTTGTGGATGCAGATACAGGCTATAGGAAATACCGCGAAACCCTGTTTTATGTAAGCCGCAAGAACGGTAAAAGCGTGCTGCTTAGCGGCCTAGCCCTTTATATGCTGATTGCGGACAGTGAACCCGGCGCGGAAGTGTACAGCGTAGCCAGCAAGAAAGATCAGGCTAGAATTATCTATGAAGAAACCTATAACATGATACGGCAAAGCCCCGACCTGTTACAGGTAGTACGCAAGCGCAAGAGCGACCTATACTTTAAGCTTACCTTTAGCAAATTCCAGCCTTTAGGCAAGAATAGTGATACCCTGGACGGCCTTAATAGCCACCTGGTTATTATCGACGAATTGCATAGCATCAAAGATAGGAACCTTTACGAAGTCATGAAACAGAGCCAGAGCGCTAGGCGGCAGCCGCTTCTTATCATGATTACGACGGCAGGCACTATAAGGGAATGTATATTTGATGATATGTATAAATACGCTTGCGGCGTATGTGACGGCACGATTTTAGACCCCCACTTTTTGCCGATCATATACGAACTGGACAGCAAGGAAGAATGGCTAGACCCTATGAAATGGGAAAAGGCTAACCCTGGGCTTAACACCATTAAAAAGCTAGATGACCTTATAAGCAAGGTAGAGAGAGCCAAGCAAAGCCCCAGGGACTTAACCGGCGTGCTGGTTAAGGACTTCAACGTAATACAGAGCGTAAGTAGCGCCTGGTTGACCTTTGACGCTATCAATAATACGGAAACCTTTAGCATAGATCAATTCAAAGGTTATTACTGCATCGGCGGCGCAGATCTAAGCCGCAGCGGCGACCTTACAGCCGCTACCCTGCTATTCATGGATAAGCAGGAAAAGCGCTATGTTACTCAAATGTACTTTTTGCCAAAGGACAACTTTGAGCAGCGAGTACATGAGGAAAAAATACCATATGACAAATGGCTAGAAGCTGGGCTATTAAGGCTATGCGAGGGGAATAGCATAAACTACAGCGACGTTACAGCCTGGTTTATGGAAATGGTTGAGAAACACCAGGTAACCCCGGCATGGATTTATTACGACCCCTACAGCGCTGCTTATTGGGTACAGGAGATGCAAAGCCAGGGCTTTAACATGGTTAAATGTTTCCAGGGCGTGAAAACCTTAAGCTTACCCATGCAGCAGCTAGGCCAGGACTTGACAGCAAAGAAGATCAACTACAATAACAACCCGCTTCTAAAGTGGTGCATCACAAACACAGGCGTAAAGACCGACGTAAACGGCAACATACAGCCGGTAAAGGCAAACAGCCCCAAATACCGCATAGACGGCCTAGCTAGCCTGCTAGACGCTTATGTAGGCCTGCTAGATCATTACCGGGAATACCTAGACGCTATTTAGAATGGAGGGCTAGACCATGAAGGGACAGTATTTCTTAAAAGACAAAAAGGCGACCATTTACACGCGCATACCCAGCTATAAGGACGAACACGGCGTATATAGGAAGGGCGGCTATATGCCGATCACAGCCGCCCCGCTTTGGTGCTATGCGCGGCAAGAATCGCAGGGCCTTAAATACGCAGCAGGGCAGCTAAACCTAAACGACGAAAGCCGAATGTTTGTTTTCAACAACAACCCGCATATAACCCAAACGTGCCTTATTCTCTACCGTGGCGAATGGTATTGTATCAGCAGGGTAGACACAACCGACGATTACAACGGGGATATGTTTATCTATGTGACAGAGGCAGCCCAGGGCGACAGGCCTAAAGAATCCGAGATTGTACCCTACGACCCAACAAAGCTTTAGGACAGAATACATAGTAACGCCTGGTTACCCGGTAAAGGCAACCAGGCGCTTTTTATTTGGCTTATCTATCAATTTAATGTTTACTTTTGAGTATTGACAATATGTGAACTTGCCATTATAATAGATGCTGAACCCGCACTATGCTTAAGGGAGGTAATTCTATGAGGGTTTTAGCCTTTGTCAATCAAAAAGGCGGCGTAGCCAAAACTACAAGCTGTCTAAACATCGGCGCAGCGCTAGCAATAGCCGGTAAGAAAGTGCTGCTTGTAGACCTAGACCCGCAAGGGAGCCTTAGCAAGTGCGCGGGCTATAGGGCGCTGGACAATGCCCCGACCACTTACGAAGTAATTAAGGGAGATGCAGACATTAACCAGGCCATTAAACACAAGGCAGCCGTAGCCGCCTACGACGTGCTACCAACGGATATACGCATGAGCGGCGCGGAATTAGAGCTTATCAGCGTCCCAGGGCGCGACACGCTGCTAAGGGAGGCCCTAGAGGGCCTTAAGACGGCCTACGACTATGTTTTGATAGATTGCAGCCCAAGCCTTAGCATACTTACGCTTATGGCCCTAACGGCGGCTACAGAGCTGGTTATACCCGTGGCAGCGCAGTTTATGCCCCTAGACGGCATGGCCCAGCTTTTGCAGACGGTAGAGCTTGTAAAGAAGCGCCTTAATAAGGGCTTGAGCATCGGCGGCGTAATTATTACCATGTACGACGGCAGGCGCAGCCTTGACAGGCAGATCATAGAGGCAGTTAAGCAGAAATTCCCCGATCAGACCTTTAACACGCTGGTTAGGAACAACAGCAAGCTAGCAGAAGCCCCGGCAGCCGGTAAAGATATATTTGAATACGACAGCAAAAGCGCAGGCGCAGCCGCTTACAGCGCCTTAGCCCAGGAAATCATAGCAAGGGAGGCTTAACAGATGGGATTTAAGCTTGAGAACAACCCACTATTTAGCGACGTGGGAGCCGATCAGACGCAAGAGGCCCAGGAAAAACCCAAGAGGGGCAAAGGCAGACCCATGAAAGATACCGTAGTGCGCGGCAATAGTGTGCAGGAAGGGCTTACAGCCGATTATACCAGGGCGACGTTTATTGTAGACGTATCCTTGCTTAAATGGCTTAAGGATTACGCCTATACGGAGCGCTTGAGCATGAAGGAAGCTATTAACAGCCTGCTACAGCGGGCGCTTACAGAGGCTATGAGCGACTACGAGCGCGAAGGTAAAGAGCTTTTAGAGCATGACAAGAGGGGGCAGTAAAATGATACAGATAGGAACCGCGAAGGCCTACAATGTGCAGGAATCGGCTATGCTGCTGAATGTATCAGCACAGACCATAAGAACATATATTAACATAGGGAAACTTAAGGCGCAGAAATCAGGGCGGGCTTACTACATTGAAGAAACGACGCTACAGGCCTTTATAAAGGGGGATTGTAAGAAAGATGATAGTAAAGTTTACACGGGCTGAACAGCAGAAAATAGACGCTTTAGAAGAAAAGTATGAGCGCCTATTAGCCGAATGTGAGGAAGAAATAGAGCGCTTACGCCCAGGCGACACAGGCCCAGACGAAGCAGCCTATGAGAAAGCCCAGGCTATGCGCCTGCCAGAGCCGCCAGCGCCTGCCCTGGGCTATACCAAAGAATACTATGAGAGCGACGCATATAAGGCATACGCAGCCGCTAACAAAGCGGCAAACGAAGCCGTAACCCGCATATATGCGGAATGGGAGGCAGCCGGTAGCGAGGCCTGGAGAGCCGCCAGGAAGCGCGAATTAGAGCTTATGGACGAGCTTAACCGGGAACGGCGGCTATTATTCAATCAATGCGAACAGCGGCAATTTAGCCGCCTACAGGGCGACCCGGATAAGATCAAAGAGGACGCTAAGAGCCAGATAGAGCAGCTTATAAACAACAGATATGAGGATGCACGACGGCGGCAGGCAGACGGGGAAGTATTTTCAGACAGATGCTTAAGAGTGGACGGCGACCACCTATATTTAGACCCGCAGCAGCTTATTGAGGACAGTAAAAGCCTATTGCGCCTGCATTATGCTTACTTCCAAGATGACGCTAGAGGCCTGGAAGCGCTGGACGCTATCGTACTAGCCGCCATCGGCAATAGCCCCTATGTTACAAAGAAGGGCGAGTTATTCGGCAGGGTAAACGCTGAATTATGGAATAACGGAGGTATACCAAGTAATAAAGGAAAATCCGGTAATAATAGTAAACATAATAATAGCGATAATTTAGAGAATATCGCAGTTAGAAGCGCTTCTACATGGATAACCCCGGTAGACAAGGTAAGCAATAAGCTTTACGACGGCAGCGTAAACGGCGGCAGGCGTATAGGTGTAGACGTAGCCAACCGACGAACAAACAAGCGCCTACTTACTATGGTAAGCCTAGACTTTGCCGACACGGCTATTAAGATCACAGGCAAGAAAGAGCTTACCGCCTATGATAGAGAGGTACACGACGCTTTAGTAACGCTATATGTAGACGGCGAGAACGAATATATAACGCCACAGATGATTTACAGAGCTATGACCGGCAATAAAGATGCTAAGTTGAACCCAAAGCAGCAAGAGAGCATCAGCAACAGCCTAAATAAGCTTATGTATAGCCGCCTTATTATTGACGCAAGCGCAGAAGCGGCAGCCTATGGCTTTGACAGCTTCAAATATGAGGGCGCTGTAATACAGGGGGAGAAAGTGACCGCGACCATAAGCGGCAATGTGCTGGAAGTGATACACATATTACGGCAGCCGGCGCTTTATACCTATGCAAGCAAAAAGAACCAGATAGGCAGGCTAGATATTAAGCTACTTAATAGCCCCGTGAACAAAAACGAGGAAAACATAGCCCTGCAAAGCTACCTATACCGGCGTATATTAGCTATGAAGGGCAGCAAGCTAAGCCCTACAATAGTCTATGATACCGTCTATAAGCAGCTAGAAGTAAGCGCCAGCAGCGACGGCGCGCTAAGGAAGAAAAAGCATAAGGTAAGAGACACCATTAAGAACATATTCGATTATTGGAAGCAGCAAGGCTTTATAAAAGGGTATGTTGAGAACACACACGGGCAAGAGTGCTATAGTGTGACCATACGGCTATAGCAGGGGGGAGATAAAGTGGTAACGGGGGGGGGATAAAGTGGTAACAGGGGGGGGATAAAATGGTAACTGGGGGGTGATAAAGTGGTAACGCTAGACCCCTGCCATATTCGCCCCATATTATAGAAGAAAAATTAGCCGCAAAAATCGTATAAGCTTTATAAGCTTATAAGCTTTATAGGGCGGGGGCGGCTGGGCTTTACAGCCGCCGCCCCGCTATGATAATCTCCAACCAGGAAGGAGGGAAAGCCCATGATAGACAGCAGCAGGCGAGAGGAAATCAAAGGCGG
>Ga0326511_10002712_pt1 | contig 14306 bp, 15 predicted proteins | sample 0_2496_0518_D_FD_203701 | JGI IMG/M metagenome (GOLD analysis project Ga0326511, IMG submission 203701) | Bovine rumen microbial communities from UC Davis, California, United States - 0_2496_0518 | ecosystem: Host-associated > Mammals > Digestive system > Stomach > Rumen | place: USA... | reverse complement strand
TGCACAAAAAAACACATGGTAAAGGATTTTTGACATGGCTGAATTAAAAGGCATGACCTACCTTAAGAACAAATTGGCTATGAAGAGACCGCGGGTCAATCTTCGTTATAAGCACTACGAAATGAAGAATATAGCCAGAGATTTTAATATCAGTACGCCTCCGGATCTGCGTTACTGGATGGGAGTATTAGGCTGGTGCGGGAAAGCTGTCGACAGTCTCTCGGACAGGTTGTCCTTCCGGGAGTTTGGCAATGATGTCTTTGACATGAACGGCGTATTTAAGGCGAACAACATGGACGTGCTTATTGACAGCGCGATCCTGGGCGCCCTGATCAGTTCATGTGATTTCATTTACATCACTGCAGATGCCGATGGATTCCCTATGATGCGCGTGATCGACGGCAGACACGCCACAGGCATTATCGATCCGATCACCAACATGCTGCAGGAGGGTTATGCCGTTCTGGAGTTCGATGATCAGGATCAGCCGATCACGGAAGCGTATTTCATTCCGGGGAGCACAACGATCTATGAACGGGGCAAGCAGGTCAGCACGGTCAAGAATAACGCGCCGTATCCTCTGTTAGTCCCGATGATTTACAGACCGGATGCGGTCAGGCCGTTTGGTCATTCCAGGATCAGCAGGGCCTGCATGTCGATTGTTGATTCTGCCGTCAGGACCGTAAAGAGATCCGAGATCAGTGCAGAATTCTACAGCTACCCGCAGAAATGGATTCTGGGCATGTCAGAAGATGCCGACCAGATGGACAAATGGCGGGCTTCAATGTCGGCAATGCTCCGGATCGATAAAGACGAAGATGGTGACAGGCCGGTCGTCGGGCAGTTCCAGCAGCAGACGATGAGTCCGCACATGGAGCAGCTGCGGATGTTTGCCGGGCTGTTTGCCGGTGAGACCGGTCTGACACTTGATGATCTGGGATTTCCGAATCAGAACCCGTCCAGCGCGGAAGCGATCAAGTCGAGCCATGAAACGCTCCGGCTGACGGCAAGGAAAGCACAGCGGACGTTCGGGATTGGCCTTTTAAATGCCGGATATCTTGCGGCCTGTGTTCGGGATAATTACCCGTATCTGAGAAGACAGGTAAGTGAAACGCTCCTGAAGTGGGAACCGATCTTTGAGCCGGATGCGAGCATGCTGACGACGATCGGGGACGGCGTGATAAAAGTCAATCAGGCCATTCCGGGATATGTGGACGAAGAAAAGATCAGGGATCTGACGGGGATCTGATAAATGGATGTTAAAAAGACCATTGAAAAATATGACCAGGAACTAGCACAGGACGCGAAAATTGCGAAGCTGGAACGCCTGGCGCGGGAAGGTGTAAACAAATGGCGAGCAGCGGAGGAACTGGCCTCAAGAACCGGATTAACGGCAGCACAAGTCCTTCTGTCAGGACTTCTTGAAGAGTATCCGGATGGAAAGATTCCGGAAGAGGCTGCGAGAGAGCTCACCGTTCCGTTGATAAAGCATAATTATGAACGCGTTTCAGAGACTGCGGAAGCGGTACAGAAAGCAACTATCGAAGAGGCTGGCATTGGCCTTAAAGCACTCAAGCCGGAGTTTAACAAAGATCGAGCGGAAGGCTTGGCAAGGAATATTTCATCTTGGGAGAATCTCGCGAATCACAAAGATCAGGTAATGAAAGAAGTTGAGAATAATTCGCGGAGCATCGTTGATGATACGATCAGGACCAATGCAGCAGCCCATGAATCGGCAGGGTTACAGACATTAGTTACCAGAATTTACGATGGTGTTGGCCTTAGCAATGGCCGGACATGTGAGTGGTGCCTTGCACGATGCGGAGAGGATATGCCGTATAGTGAAGCTTATGCGAAAGGGGCATTTCAGAGGCATCCAGGATGCGGGTGTGAGCTCATATACAAGGTCGGTAAGCGAACGCAAAGACAAAGTGATTGGACACGGAATAAGTGGGAAGATGTATCACCTTATGAAAGAATTGCAGAGTCAGCATCTCAAGAGGGCGGAATGGTTACAATACCTCCGTTCATGGAAGGTAATTTTGAAGATTGTCACCCGTTGTCAATAACGGATGAAGAACGAGATGTATTTAAAAGGATTCATGAAGAAGTCGCTAAAAGAGGTTGTGAATATGGCGAAATTATAACTTCGGGAGGTAATATACCTTGTGAAAGTAATAAAGAATCAAGCGTGCTAATGCGAACCGACAATATTGACGAATATGGGCTAAAGTTATATCATGGACATACAAATGATACTCCTCCTTCTGAAAAAGATTTATTCCGTTTTGTGTCAGATGAAAAAGTTGATGAAATTGGAGTGTTGACAAGAAATGGTGACATATTTACGGTAACTTTAGGAGACGGATATATTCCTAGTGAGGCGGAGTTTCAAAGAGTTGCAACTGATGCGGCAACATTTGCGCGTCGTTACGTAGTAGATAATTACGATCTATCAAAATTATCAGAGAAAGAAGTAGAATACTTATTCATTAGAACAAAAAACATCGAGATCATACAGCAGCTAGGATGGAGGATAGAAGGTGGAAAAATTTGATTTTAATAAATGTTTTAACACGAGTATGTCCTCAGATGAGGCTTTGCATATTTATGTAAAACTATTAAAAACTGTACCAGAAAATCTTCGGGAAGATTTAGGTAAAGCTTATGATGCAGTTTATCTTCCAATTTTGAAAAGAGAGTGCGAGAACGTCAAGAAGTATGGAATGATGTATTAAGAATAGAAAAGTAAGTAAAAGAGCCGTCCTTCGGGGCGGTTTTCTCATGCGCTGAAAAGAGGTGATGCCCTTGAGGGTATGCAAGCAACTTATTAACACAGTTATTGCGGGATGTATCCGGAAACCTTAACGGTCATGGGACTTTTGCGAGGAGGTTTCCGGAACATTTCCTTGGAGGATAAAATCATGGATACCAGACAGGGACGACAATCCCCAACGGTATCCGTAATATTGCCTTACGAAGACACCAAAGGGCCGGAAGCGGTCGAGCTGTACAACGCAACAGAGAAGACCGCGCTGGAATGGCAGGAGGCGTTGTGTTATGACATCATGGCGGTCGGTCCGGAAGGGTATTGGGTACATCAGAAGTTCGGGTATTCCGTACCGCGAAGGAACGGCAAGTCAGAGGACGTTCTTATCCGCTGTCTGTGGGGCTTAAAGAACGGTGAACGTATTCTTTACACTGCGCACCGTGCAAGCACGTCACATGCAGTCTGGGAGCGTCTGGGGCGGCTCTGTGAGAAGTCAGACATCAATGTCGAATCATCTTTCAGGGCATTCGGCAAAGAGCATCTGTACTGTGAGGGTGATGCGGTCATCGAGTTCAGAACAAGGACATCGACCGGCGGCCTCGGTGAAGGATATGACCTGCTCATCATCGATGAGGCGCAGGAATACACGCCGGAACAGGAAACGGCTCTGAAATATGTCGTTTCAGATTCGGACAATCCGCAGACGATCATGCTCGGGACACCGCCGACAGCGATCAGCGCCGGAACGGTCTTTCCGAAGTTCCGGAACAGGGTCCTGCAGGGTGATTCGTTCGAATCCGGCTGGGCTGAATGGTCCATTCCGAAGATGACAGATCCGAATGATGTCGATGCCTGGTATGAGACCAATCCGTCTCTCGGAACGATCCTGAAAGAAAGAACGATCCGCTCCGAGATAGGCGAAGACGAGATCGATTTCAACATCCAGCGCCTGGGGCTGTGGATCAAGTACAACCAGAAGAGCGCGATCAGCCGGAACGAATGGGAAGCGCTGCAGACAGATACACTGCCGAAGCTGAAAGGCCATTTATTTGCCGGCATCAAGTTCGGACATGATGGAAAAAACGTTTCGTTATCCATTGCCGCCAGAACAGACAAGGATCAGATCTTTGTTGAGACCTTCGCCTGCCGACCGATGAGCGGCGGAATAATATGGATCATTGATTTTCTGTCAAAAGCCGATGTCCAGAAGGTGGTCATTGACGGCGACAGCGGAAAAGCGGTCCTATGCGATGCCATGAAGACGGCAAAGCTTAAAAAACCGCTTACAACATCCGTCCCGGAGTTCATCAAGGCCAATTCGGTCTTTGAATTGGGACTTTCACAGGGGACGCTGGTGCATATGCATCAGTCAGCAGTCACCCAGATCGTCAGCAACTGCGAAAAGCGCGCAATCGGCAGTCATGGCGGTTTTGGTTACAGGTCCCTTCTGGAAGAGGCGGACATTTCCATTCTGGACAGCATCATTTTAGCGTTCTGGATCTGCAGTGAGAGTAAGGCAAAGAAAAAGCAAAATATAGCGTACTAACGGCATCCGATAAGGGTGCCTTTTTAGTGCATAAATTACGGGTACCGCCGGAAAACGGGGAAAGGAACACATTATGTCAGAGTTCACTATCATTGAAACTCAGGAACAGCTTGACGGGATCATCAGCGAGCGTCTCAAACGGGACAGAGAAGTCCAGGCTAAGAAATACGAGGGTTGGTTCTCACCTGATAATCACCAGAAAGCACTCGACGAATTAAATCAGCGTATCAAGACATTGGAAGATGCCGCATCCGAATCGGAAAAAGCATTAGCAGAGAAAGATGCAGAGATCGCGAAGGGCGCACAGTACAGGACCGACCTGGAAAAAACGAGGATCGCGCTTGCGGCAGGCTTGAAAATCGAGTACGCCGACCGGCTCCGGGGCGAGACAGCCGAAGAGTGGAAACAGGACGCAGAAGCATTAGCAAAAGACTTCGCAACTGCGCATATTACCGCACCGCTTGGAAGCCCGGAACCAGCAAGCACAGGAACACCATCCACGCGCGACAAGTTCGCCGAATGGATGCAGGAAAAAATGAACCAATAAGGAGAAATAAAAATGAGTGGAATCAATACCAACAGAAGCAATATAACACTCCCGACCGAGATTTCTGCAGAAATCATCCAGAAAACTCAGGAAGCGTCCGCAGTTATGGGCCTTGCCCGCCGCGTTGCACTTCCCGGCAGAGGACTTACCATCCCGGTGATCTCCGGAGATCCGGAAGCCGCATGGGTAGATGAGACAAACCCGAAACCGATCTCTAATCCGACCCTGTCCACGAAGATCATGCAGGCCTACAAGCTTGCCGTTATCGTTCCGTTCTCTGATGAGTTCGCTCGTGATATGGCAGCGCTTTATGACGCACTGATCTCCCGCCTTCCGGGCGCGCTGGCTCTTAAATTCGACAGCACTGTCTTTCACGGCACGGCTCCCGGCAGCAACTTCGATACCTTTGCAGCTGTGACTGCACAGTCCATCAGCGGCACCGGCAACAGCGTGTATGGCGCACTGGTAGCGGCAGATGCTGACATTGCTACCGCAGGCGGCATTCTTAACGGTTTTGCTATGTCCCCGCAGGGCAAGGGCGAACTGCTTGCAGCTACCGACACCACCGAACGCCCGCTGTTCATCAACAGCGTTGCAGAAGGCGCCGTTCCGATGATCCTCGGAGCACCGGTCAAGTACACCAAGGGCGCCTATAAAGCTGGCTCTTCCGGCACCGGTGCGACTCCGGATGTCCTTGGTTTCGCCGGCGACTGGACGCAGGCACTCTATGGCACTGTAGAAGGCGTCAAGATCGATATGTCCAATCAGGCATCCCTGACGATCAGCGGCAACCAGGTCAATCTCTGGGAACGCAACATGTTCGCAGTAAGAGCAGAAATCGAAGTCGGATTCCGCGCCGATACGACCTGCTTCAATAAGATCACCAGAACCCACGCATGATCAAATTCATCAACAAACTGACAGGCGGCGAGATGTGGGTCGCGGAAGATCGCGTAGAGGAATATAAGGCGGCGGGCCATAAGCCTGCCGCTGTTCCTGATGCGACCAAGCCCGCAAAGAAGCCTAAGAAAGGAGCAGCGAAGAAATGAGCGATTTTGCAACGCTTGCGGATGTCATACAGATCACCGGTAAGGCATATACGACTGATGAGCAGAATCGGATCATGGTATTATTGCCGCTCGTATCTGATGCGCTGCGTGTTGAGGCTGATAAGGTCGGCAAAAACATGGATGACATGGTTGTGGCCAGTGAGGCTTATGCAAGTGTTGTAAAGCTTGTTACTGTCGACATTGTAGGCCGTGCGATGCGCCAGTCTATGGATGGTGAGCCGCTGTCTCAGGAATCACAGGCCGCAATCGGTTATTCATGGTCCGGTACATATGCGATCCCGGGCGGCGGAGTTGCTGCGTCAATTATGCGGAATGATCTGAAGCGGCTCGGCCTTCGCAGGCAGCAGTTCGGTTTCATGGATCTCTATCAGGAGGGATGACGATGTTACTTCCTTTTTGGCACACAACAATCACCCGTATTCGTCCGGGAGAGAAGGAATCACGCGGATCTGTTATCCCCGACTGGGATAATGCGTCCCGTCTCGATATCCCTGAATGTCTGGTGCAGCCGTCCACGACATCCCTGTCACAGGACGGACGAATCCAAGGCATCACAGACGGTTTGACTGCATGTTGTCCGCTTGACTCCGATATTCTTGCCGGTGACAGGATTGAATATCAGGGCGATGTTTACACGATCATGGGAGATCCTCAAAAATGGATCGGAGTCGGTAGACTGGAACATATGAAACTGAATCTGCAGAGGTGGTCAGGATGAGAATTGAATTTATATCTGCCGGCTTCAAGGGGGTCTTGAACAGTCCCGGTGTTGAAAGCATGATCCGGCAGCGAACCGAAGAAATACGAGACAGGGCAAACAGCAATCTGCACGTTGAAAGTGAAGGATTTGCCTCGAAAGTATTTACCGGCGCCGGTCAGGGCCGTGTTGTAGGAGTAGTCTATACAACTGATCATGCGTCAAGGGCGGCAGAAGCAGAAGAAAAAGCTTTATCGAGGGCGGTACGATGAAAATACCTATTGACTTTGAAGACGAGATCCGGAAGATCCTGGCGGGTCATATGACAGCTTACTGCAAGCCGCTGCCGAAAGATTTTTCCGTGCCTTGCATCCTGATCACACAGGTAGGCGGCAGAACTGACTACACATGGGCAGGGGTCGGCGAGATCGATGCGGCGGATATTACTCTGGATTCCAGAGCCGAGACGGATGCTGAAGCAGTTGAAGCACTCCGGGAGGCGATCGGGTATCTGGAGCAGGCTGTTTCGACCCAGACCACGCCGCTGATCATGGCAGAAGTCAACACGGTAAGTTCTACGATCAACGATCCTGTCAGACCGGATCTAAAGATGTGCACTGCCAGATATCTGGTCAGGGCACGAAGAATTGTAATGGAGGATTAAATAATGGCAACACATGATGTAAAACTTGGAATCGGTGACGTATCCGGCATGTTCTACCATGCACCCGCCGGAACTGCACTTCCGACCACGGCATCCGAAACGCTTGCTCAGGAGTGGAAAGAGGTCGGTTATGTCTCGCAGGACGGTCTGTCCGTCTCCGTGAACGCGTCTACTGACAGTATTAAAGACTGGGGTAACAGATCTGTTCGTGTATTCGTAACGGAAAGCGAGGAGACTGCACAGTCGACCGTGATTACCACGACGAAAGAAACGCTTGAGACCGTTCTCGGCGCTTCTAATGTATCTGAAGTAAACGGCACGCTCACCGCATCCCTGTCCCTTGCGACTCTGCCGCCGGAAGAAGCATTCCTGTGGCGGATGAAGGACGGCGACGATATGATCATCGTCGGATGCACGAAAGGCCAGGTCACTGCGCTTGACAGCCTGTCCTTCCAGCCGGGCAGCGCAATCGCGTGGACTCCGACCATCACAGTACTGGAAGGCACGTTGAAGATCATTTCTACAGCAGGCTGACACATTGATTTATGAGGCCGTGTGGGTTCTTGCCTGCATGGCCTTTTTTTCATAAAGGAGGGAAAAAATGTATCAGTTACAGGAACATGAGCCTTATATCATTAAAGGAAAAAAAGGGAAAGAGTATAAGATCCCGCAGGTCAACGGTCTCGGTATTGATGATTTCGCACAGCTAGTCAAGTACAACGAGACCAAGGACGTCATTGAGAAGATCAAAATCTGTAAAGAGTTTTTCCTGGCGCTCGCGCCGGAGCTGGAAGATGAAAAGATCGGAGATGTTGAATATTTTCAAATCTTCCAGGATTATAACGCAGCGAAAACCAAGAAGCAGATAAAACGCGTGGGGGAATAATAGGCCTTACGAAGTACGTGTTGGAACATCGTAAGGCGATAGAGCACGATCTGCTTGTCGAAACAGGACATGAATTAAGGGACGTAGGCTTTTCCCTGTCATGGGAAGCACTCGATTCCTTTTTATCTAATATGAGCCCTGATTCAGCGCTTGCCCGGGAGCTTAACCCGAAGATGAGCAACTGGGCGACGCAGGCCAAGACGAATACAATTCTGGCCAGTATCTACGATATGCTGGCGGTAATCAATACCAACCTGTGCGCAAAAGGCAGCGGAAAAAGGCCGAAGAAACCGAAACCTTATCCGCGCCCGTGGATAGAAGACAAAAAACAGGAACCAGAAGTCACGCATATCGGCAAGGGCGCACTGCCGCCTGATGAGCTAAGAGCGTGGTTCAAGTCTAAAGAGGTATAACTATGGCTTCTGAATATGAAGTAGCAAAAGCCGTCGTGACCCTTATTCCTTCGATGAAGGGATCACAGGCGGCCATTACAAAAGAATTAACAGGCAGTGTTGGCGCGGCAGGGAGAGATGCCGGCGAGACAATGGGTGAGGGCATGTCTTCCGGTCTTTCGTCATCAATGGGTGTCGTTAATAAAGTTATTGCAGGCGTGACTGCAAGCATCGGCTTTGCAAAATTGCTGGAAGGTTTTCAGAAAGTCGTAGATCTCGGCACGGAGTTCACTGCTTCACTGTCAAACGTACAGGCTTTATCAGGCGCTTCGGCCGAGGAGATGGCAACGCTGGAAAACGCAGCGAAAGATCTTGGCCGCTCGACTATATTCAGTGCAAAGGAAGTAGCGGACGCCTTCGGATATATGAGTCTTGCGGGATGGAATACGCAGGAAATGATGTCCGGTATTGATGGAGTGCTGAATCTGGCCGCTTCATCAGGTATGGATCTGGCGAAGGCGTCGGACATGGTCACGGACTATCTGTCCGCTTTTGGTCTGGAAGCACAGGACGCAGCCGGTTTTGTTGATATGCTTGCCTATGCACAGGCTAATTCCAATACCACAGTGGACCAGCTTGGCGAGGCATATAGAAACTCCGCGTCAAATATGGCTGCGGCTGGCCAGAGCGCCGAGACTACGACCGCCATTTTGGAAGAATTCGCGAATCAGGGCTTAAAGGGTTCTGAAGCCGGGACTGCCCTGTCTGCCATCATGCGGGACCTTACGCAGAAGATGAAGAACGGCAAGGTCATGATAGGTGATACAGCCGTTCAGGTACAGGATGCAGACGGGAACTTTCGTGATCTTCTGGACATTCTGGAAGATGTCGAGGGTGCCACGGAAGGCATGGGAACAGCCCAGGCGAATGCCGCGCAGCTGACTACATTTACAGCCGATTCACTCAAGGGCCTGAATAAGATCATGCAGTCAGGCGTTGATCAGGTCAAGGACTACAGAAGCGAACTGGAGGACTGTAACGGAACCGCTGAGGCCATGTCTGATACCATGAACGACAATTTAGGCGGGGACATGGCGGCGTTAAACTCCGCAATGGAAGGCTTAGGACTGCAGCTTTTTGACTTTTTCGAAGGACCGTTAAGGGAAGGTGCGCAGGCAGCTACAGAGGCTATTAATTTTATTACAGATGGACTGAGTTCAATAGCCGACGTCATTAATCCGCCGAAGACAGAGCTGCAAAAGTTTATAGATGAGATCCGCGATGCGACCGACGCTGCTCGTGAAGCTGCAGAACTATCTACCAAAAAAGTCGAAGATGCAACTTCAAACATTGAGGAACTTGCAGCATATCGGGATATTCTTTTAGAGCTCAATGAGAAATCAGAGCTTACTGAATTCGAACAATACCAGGTCAAGAATGCTGTTGAAGCGCTTGCAGATACCATTCCGGAATTAAAGGATGCTTACAATGAAACGACTGGAGCGATAGAGCTTACCAATGAGCAGATGGATGATCTGTTTGACAATGCGATAAAGGCGGCGCTTGAAAAAGCATTGATCGAGCAGCAAGAGGAGGCTTTTAAAGGTCTGGCAGACCAAATGATAGAAGTAACCAAAGCGGAATCTGCGGTAGAGACAGCAACGGAAAATAGCAGCACTTCGTTTGAAGAGTTACAGGCAAAGATAGACGCCATTGCGGGAGCAGGCGGAGACTTTTATACTGCGCTAACCGCAGATGAAAAAGCTCTCTATGATTCCAGAATTGCAAGCAACATAGCCAATAACGCTTATAAAGATCTGGAGGAAACATATAACGAAAACGGAGAAGCGTTAAAAGATCTGGCTGAGAAAAACGGTCTGGTCATACCGAAGATTTATACTACTGCAGACGGTATAGTAATGCTCGGAGATGAAGCAGCAGACACAACTGATGAAGTCGAAGAAGCCGCGGATGCAGCGGAGGACCTTGGAAGCACATCGGCTATAACAGCGGAAACTATCGAAACCTTAGCAGAGGCAACAGGCCTTTCCGTGGAAGAACTTCAGGCAATGGCGGATTCCTCTGACATGACAGTCGAAGAGCTGGAAGAGATCGCGAACGGTGTCGCAGATGCCCGTAACGCTTTCTCAGACCTTCAGGAGAACGTTCAGGAAGCAACCAAGAACAGTATCAGCTATCTGGACGCATTTGAAGAGAAGACCGCTACGACGGCCGATGCGATGGCGAACAATCTGGGCGCGTCGAATACTTATGCAAGCGAGTGGGTATCCAACATGGAAACACTCGGTCAGGCCATCAGCACGATGTCCGGAGAGGAACAGGAAGCCTTCCAGCAGTTATATGACGATATGCTTGAACAGGGACCTGAAAAAGCCGGAGAAGCTGCGAAAGCCATGGCACAGGCCCTGACAGATAACAAGGGTGATTTTGACCGCGTCGTTTCTGAGTACGGGAAATCTCTTGATCTGACCGCCGACTCCGCAAAGCTGGCACAGTATTCCTCCACTGGCAAGGCCGTGACCGGCGAGATCGCAAAAGGTGTCGAGACCGGAAGTGCGGACGTAGTGGATGCCGCAGGCCAGATGACAGCAGATGTCACCAGTGAGGTCGAGGCCGGCATGACCGAGGCAGAGGCGGCTTTTGATGGCTCAATGGCGTCAATGGAAGCATCTGTCGATACATCGGCCAACACGATTGAATCCAGATTTACGCAGATGGTCAGCGCGATCAAGAAGACTCTCTCCGAGACCGTCAAAGGCCCGGATATCCAGCTTCCGCATTTCAAAATGACAGGCGCGTTTGATGCCAAAACAAACAAAGTCCCGGTCGTAACGGTTGACTGGTATGGGAAAGGCGCGATATTCACACAGCCGACCATTTTCGAGACACGGTACGGCTTTAAAGGCGTCGGAGAGTCCGGAGCGGAAGCAGTGTTGCCGATCGACCTGTTAAGAAACTATATCGAAGATGCCGTCAGCACGAGCAGACCTACAGTAAATGTAGCAATGACTGTTAACGGCGCAGAAAACCCGACGATGTGGGCGGCACAATTTGCGCGATCACTTAAACAGCAGATGAGGATAGGATAATGGCAATCACACAACAGCCGACCGGGCTGACAACGACCCGGAATAATTTAACATTTACATTCTCATGGAAAATAACCGACAAGGACTATGAAGCCGGTCAGCAACTGCAGTACCGGACTAACCTGACAGAGAAATGGACTTCGATCGAGATCGGATGCTGGACCACGAAAAAGACCATTGCCTTGTCAGCGGAAAATTATTATCCGTCCACCAGTGACAGGCTGAATGCCGTCTGGTTCCGTGTCAGAGGCAAACGGAGACCTTACACGGAAAAGCAGGGCAAGGAAGACAAAACCTATACCCCGGACTGGAGTGCATGGTCAGATAAGGTCTATGTGATCGATAATCCAGACCGTCCGAGTTTGGAAGCCGAACTTCAGAGTTATAACTCTACAGAGTTTTCGTGGAAAGTAACCAACAAAGAGAAGTCCAATAAGCCGTTCCGGGATGTTCAGTATCAGTCTATTTTGGTAAAGGACAGCACAGTCCGGGATGGTTCTACTCTGAAATGGAGCAGCAGCAACGCCGGATGGAGGACGGGGACAGGTACAGCGAGTGACAGCGTCTCTATTCCGGAAACTGTCTCATTGGCAAATGCATCGTGGACGCGGTGGGTCCGGGTCCGTTCCAGAGGCGCGAGCGGGCCGTCTGAATGGCGATATGCCAAACACGTATATGCCAAACCGTACACGGCTAAAATCAGCAGTGCAAAAGCGACAGTATCCAACAATGCTACGACCGTAGTAGTGAATTGGATTGTAGCATCTAATGCTGCTCATCCTATCGACAGTACAGAGGTCGAGTATTTAATAGCCACGCCGGGAACACATTTATCAGTCCCGGCCGAAGCGTCATGGTCACCCGGTGTGACCCTGGATGACACTCCCGGGCATGAGAAAGCGAAATTCACGGTAGACGCAGTCCTGAATGTTGACCAGTGCTTATGGGTGCGTATCGTGACCAAGCATGATGTTGAAGCTAATGATACTCCAAGCGCACCGATGCTTGTATCATGTGGCAAACTTAAAGAGCCGTCCGGCTTGGGTGTTGTTCCGGACTATACCACGTATCGGGCGACGGTAACAGCGACCAATACTTCAGAAGTGCCTGATTCAAGACTGGCAGTCACATACTCGAAAGCTGGATGGTCAAAACCTCTGGTGCTGGGCATCATTCCGCACGGAGAAAGCAGTGTTGATGTTCAGTGCCCGAGTTTCACCGCAAACACTGATATGTCTTTTGGTGTGTACGCGTTCCAGGGAACAACGAACCTTGTTCTGAAGAATGATCTGTACAGATATGAAGTATCGCCGAATATGCAGTCCGTTACGATCGATGACGGCGGCGATGTGCCGTCTGCACCTACCAATGTCCGGGTGACGAAATCAGCCACTGAGGGCGAGGTCATTATACGTTGGGGATGGAAATGGAGAAAAGCGGACTGTGCGGAAATCTCATGGTCCGATAACCCGAACGCATGGGAGTCTACTGCACAGCCGCAGACGTATATGGTCGATAACATTAATGCTGCTAAGTGGCGCGTGTCCGGACTGGAGACAGGTAAGAAATGGTATTTCCGTGTCAGGCTTGCGATCGCCACGGATGATGGCTACACATATGGACCGTATTCATCCGTGTCCACAGAGCTCGGATCATATGAATCAGAAGCCGAGGAAATCGACCTTTCTTCACCGCCTGTGACACCGATCCTGTTGCTGTCGGCGGAAGTGGCTGCCAGAAAATCAACTGTGACGGCATCATGGGCGTATGTCTCGACAGATAATACAAGTCAGATATATGCGGAGATCTGTCAGGCCACCGTAGACGGCGACACCATAACATATGGCAAACCGTTTGCGCATGCCAATACGGAGCAGCATGTCGATTTCAAACTGACCGGCTCCAGATGGCAGACAGGACAGACATATAACTTATGCTGCAGGGTTACATCCGGCAGCGGCCATATTTCAGAATGGTCCGAGCCTATATCTTTGACCGTCGCAGATCCGATCACCTGCACTATCGACAGTACAACTCTGGTCGAGACATCTGTGATACAGGACTATCATCCGGCAGTAACTGTTGCAGCGGACAGCGGCGCATATGCTGTCAATGCGGAAGATTATGGGCAAGCGTGGAATTATGAGCCGGGAACGCATGACTATGTTTTCCATTATGGAAAATGGTATTTAAATGATGATCCGGAATCGCCGGAAGTGTATAGTGCTAATTGGCTTCCGAGGCCTGACCGCAATCATATCGAACTGACAATAACCTTAACCACAGATCCGGAATATCTGACAGAGACTGTACTGCAGAGCATGCCTCTGGATGTGGTTGTCAGCGGCGCGGGCGAGGGCGGCACGATCACCGTAGTCGTTGAAAGAGCGGCCGAGTATCACATGGCAAGGCCGGATGAATCCTACAGTGACGGATACGAGGGTGAAACCATTGCAATCGTCACCAGAAACGGCGACGGTCTGCTCCGGGTCAAAGGCAGTGAGCTGATCGGACTGCTGGATGACGGTGCGGCTTATCGGCTGATAGCTACCATAGAAGACAAGCTCGGACAACAGGATGAAGCACAGATAGACTTTGCAGTCCGTTGGTCACATCAGGCACTG
>Ga0326511_10002711_pt1 | contig 14307 bp, 12 predicted proteins | sample 0_2496_0518_D_FD_203701 | JGI IMG/M metagenome (GOLD analysis project Ga0326511, IMG submission 203701) | Bovine rumen microbial communities from UC Davis, California, United States - 0_2496_0518 | ecosystem: Host-associated > Mammals > Digestive system > Stomach > Rumen | place: USA... | reverse complement strand
GACCTCGTCAGCGCCATCTGGGGCGAAAACTCCAGCAAGAAGATGATGCAGGCTACAGAACAGCGTGCGGGTACCATACCCGAGTAATCGCTAGATAGACTTCAATTTTATCCCGCCTTTTTCCATCTGGAGAAAGGCGGGATTTTTCATCCATTCACCCGGGGACGCGACAATGCCGTTCTCGACATCCCAGATACCGGGTATATGGTGGTGACCGTGGACGCAGATGACACAGTCATTCTTTTTCAGCGCCTGGTTCGCCCACGCCAAATATTCATCCAAGTCGATATTGCGGTTTTCACCGTACTTACGGCTGTTACGCCCGACAAAGCGAGCGATAGCCATGCCGACATCCGGATGGATCTTCCGGAAAAGGGTCCGGTTGAGAGGGAAATCCAGGATACGCCGCATAATGCGGTAGCCGCGATCCGATTTCGGGACTCCGTCGCCGTGCCTGAAATAGACGCGCTTGCCCTGTAATTCCAGGATCAATTCGGTGTGGACCTGGACGCCAAGTTCCTTCGGGAAAAAGTCCCCGTAAGCAAAGTCATGATTCCCTCGCAGCAAGTGCACCTGCACGCCAGACTGGACGAGCTCTGCAAGAACGCGGTACAATTCCATGTGCGCCGAAGCGACATAGTAGCGGTATTCATACCAAAACTCGAAAAGGTCGCCTACGATAACGACATGACTCGCCTTCCCCACCCAGGTTTTCAAAAGGCAGACAAGCATCGCTTCCCTGTCGGGAACGCATCCCGGAGGGTCTATGCCCAAGTGGGCGTCACAGAGGAAGTAGGCAGGCAATTCCATACCCGAAATATAACATTTCGAATTTATGTTCTATATTTTGGATATGCACTTTATCAGGGACATTCTGCTTTTAGGAACCCTCGCCACGGCATCGCTTTTGGCAGGCTGTTCTTCGGACCTGTCCAAGGCCGATATGGAAGGGATTACCCTGACCACCGAGAAGTTCAGCTTCTTCGGGAGCATTCCGCTCATCGTCGGCACCGATTCCACCGAGCTCAGTCAAGACCTGCTTCGCGCTTATACCGCCGCCGCAAGCGCCGAGGCGTTCCCGCGGGAACGCTGCCGCGGCATCGCGGCCATCCAGGCGGACGTCCAGCAGAATTCCGAGCGCAGCGCCTGGATCCTCGGCGCCACCGTCATTCCCTTCTGGCCCGCCCTCCCTGTCGACGAGACGTGGACGTACAATCTCTCTGCCCGAATCTTCTGCGACGGGACTCTCGTGAAGCGCGTCGAGTTCACCGAAGAAGCCCGCGTCAAGGCGTTCTGGTACGGCATGATGCGCAGCGACCTCCTGAACAGCGCCTCCAGCGAAATGCACCGCAAACTCGTACAGAGGCTCGCCTTCGAACTGGAGAACCGACAGGCCGACCTCAATAGCGCGAGCGACTACTAGAACAATCGGCAAAGTTCTATATTGTAACTATGCCGCATACCCTTTATATAGTCGCGACCCCCATCGGGAACATGGAAGACATCACGTACCGCGCCGTACGCATCCTCAAGGAAGTCCCGCTCGTCCTCGCCGAAGACACGCGCCACAGCCGAGTCCTGTTCGACGCCTACGGCATCACGACTCCCATGGAAGCCTACCACGACTTCAACAAGGAAAAGGTGACTCCCAAATACGTGGAATACCTCAAGAACGAAGGCGACATCGCCCTCGTGAGCGACGCGGGTACGCCCGGCATCGCCGACCCCGCCTTCAATCTGGTGCGCGAGTGCGTACGCGAAGGCATTCCCGTCCGCTCCATCCCGGGCTGTTGCGCCATGGTGACAGCGCTCGTGAGTTCCGGCATGCCGACCGACCATTTTGCCTTCCAGTACTTCTCTCCCAAAAAAAGCGCCCAGCGCATCCACCTGTTGGAAAAGCTGAAAGACGAAGAAGCGACGCAAATCTTTTACGCGAGCCCGCACAACATCGACAAGTTCGTCGAAGAAATCGGGCAGGTCTTTGGTGACGTGAAAATCGCCATCATGCGCGAGCTCACCAAGAAGTTCGAAGAACACCTCGTCGGGACTCCGGCCGAAATTACGGCGCACTTCAAGGCCCACCCGCCCAAGGGCGAATTCGTGCTGATATTCAACCCGAAGGACAAGAGCGGACTGTAATTGATGTGGAATGTGAGATGAGAGATTTTTTGACTAAAATTAAAATGCAGCTTAAAGCGCTCCCGAAGGTTTACTGGATACACCTCGCCGTCCTTTTTGTCGCGGAGGTTGTCGCTATCGTACTCCGTCCCGACGAGCCGGGACTCTACGTCCATATCCCGCAAATCGCTCCGTTCGCCATTACCCTCCCCTTCTTTATCGCAAAGTCCATCCGCCAGAATTTCAGGCGTTCGCTGTACACTTACAGCATCGTACAGTTCATCTTCCTCGCCATAGATTACCTGACCGCCGGCCACGCCGGGCTCCTCCAGCTTTCATTCACGGTCGTCCCCGTCGCCATCTTCTGGTTCATCCTCTTTGTCATCTGGAACACCAAGCAATTCCGCGACTTCGATGCCCGCCGTGCCCTATTGCTCAGTTCCATTTCCTGGATCCTGTTCGGATTCGCCTTCCCTCCGTTCCCGCTCGGCCCCGCCACCTTGATTCTGCTCGTTCCCTGGTTTATCGTCTTGAACCGCTACAACCGCGGGCAAATCCTTTTTGCGACGTTCTGGTCGGGAATGCTCTACAACACCATCAACTACTACTGGATTTACAACGTGATGAACGTCGAGACGGCCCCCTCCGGGCTCATCTGCCTCGGCGTCGTATTGCTCATCGCCTTCTTCAGCGCCTACGCCGTATTTGCCGCCTTCATCTACACGGTCGTCCGCGAAATAAAAATCGCTAACCGCGCCTGGCTGCTTGCGCTCTATCCCATCTTTTTTGCAAGCCTCGAGATGACGCGCACGCGCGGTGACTTCGCCTTCCCCTGGAGCCACCTGGGATACACGTTCGGCAGCAACCTCGAAATCATCCAGCTGCTTTCTGTCGTCGGCATCTTCGGCTACACCACCTTGATTATCGCGTCGAACATGATTGTCGCGAAGGCTATTGAACGTCCGGGAATCCGCGCGAAATGGCCGGCACTGTTCCCCGCCGTTGCCCTCCTGCTTCTTCTCGCCTACGGACACAGCGTCCTCTCCAAGCCGGAAGCCCAGCCCTTCTACGGCAGTGACTCCGACGAAGCCCCGCAAATGGCACTTGTGCAGCCGAGCATCCAGCAGGGCGAAAAGTGGAGCCGTGAACGTTACGACCGCATCATCGCGAAAACGTTCGGCATGGTCAACGACAGCGTCCCCGAAGGCACGAACATCGTCATCCTCGCCGAAACCGCCATCCCGGACCACATCCGCCGCCAGCGCAAGACCATCGACGACTTGCATGAACTCGCCAACCGCCACAACGCGAGCGTCTTGACGGGAGCGCTGGACTTCAAGCGCAACAAGCCGGGCAGCCCGCGCAAGTACGACATCTATAACGCCTCGTTCCTGTTCACGCCCGATGACCAGGACCGCTACCAGCGCTATATCAAGAAGCACCTCGTCCCGTTCAGCGAACGCATCCCGTTCGACGACATCTTCCCTATCTTGAACTACGTGGACCTGGGTGAAGGCGACTTTGTGCCGGGCAAGGAAACGCCTGTATACGGGCCGTACAAGTGGACACCGTTCATCTGCTACGACGCTATCTTCGGCGATCTCGTCCGCGAAGCCATCAACGAAGGTTCCCGCCTGATGGTGAACATCACGAATGACGGCTGGTTCGGCCGCAGCACGGCCCCCTACCAGCACTTGAACCTCGTGCGTTACCGCGCCATCGAGAACGGCATGCCCACGGCAAGGCTTGCGAACAGCGGCATCACCGCCTTCATCGACCAGTACGGCCACTTCGACAAGAATACGGAAATTTTCACCGACCGTGTCGTAATCCGCAAGATGCAGCTGAAGACGCGCGATACCGTGTACCAGCATATCGGAGATTCCGTCGAGACGGCCCTCCTCTGGTTCTTCCTGATTTACCTGATTGCCGCATTCACGTTGTGGAAATGCGGGAAATTCCGCCAACGGCCCTTACAGGAGTAGCATCGGCGGCCAGTGCCCCGCCTTGGGGCGTTCCCTGAACGAAGCTTTCGGCAGGAACTCTTTCAATTTCAGCGTCTGAGCCGGCGGAATCGCCTGGTCCATGCGTCCATACAGCACCTGGATGTCGTCGCTGTTCTCGAGCGGCTTCGAAAGTTTGTTCTGCGCCAAGTAAGTAATCCCTTCCGCCAGCAGTTCGGGGTCCATCTTGCTTGCCGCGCGGCGCCAATCATCTTGCCATTCGCCAAATTCCTCGTTGAACTGTTCCTCAAAAGACTTGAGCGCGGGCTCGACGGTCGTGCGTATCTGGCGCGCCATGAAAGTCAGGTTCTGTTCCGTCCAGTCTCCGGAGTCGTCACAGAAATCGGCAAAGGGAGAAAGCAAAATCCATTTCTGGCCCTCGGGCCTGTTCGCAGCGTTCATCAGCAGGGCGAAAGCGCCCATGCCCCAGCCCACCACGGTACTGGAAGATGACATGCCGTTTATTTTATAGAGGCTGTCGAGGCTCTTCACCATTTTTTCGTAAGGGACAAATACATGATGAGCTGAAGAGTCGACTTCCGTCAAGTCGTCTTCCCACAAGGTCAAATCAGAAGCCCAGTCGGGCAGCCAAATCCACTTTTCGCTCATACGATTATCTCCACACACTTACATAAAAAACCTTCTTTTCGACATTCACCTAGCTAAAAGATATATAGGCAAATCAAAAAAGAACAGCTTTAACAAAAAAAAATGAAAAAAAACACCGCTTTTTTCAAATAAACGCAATCTTTCATTTTTTCCTTGACTTTGCACCAGGATTAAAATAACTTTACAATGTATATGAAGATTAGTTTACTTGTTCTGACACCTGCAGTTGTAATCGCTGTCACAGCGTGTTCCACGGGCCCCAAGTACGCACCGGACCCGGCCTTGACCCGTAGCAAGGCGGACCAGGCCTATGCCCAAATGGACGGAAACACTACACGTTCGTCAGAAAACACCCCCTCGGCTTTTGAACCTGCCGAAGATTTGCCCTCGTTTCCCACCATCATGGTCATCCCTTCCGAAACGCAAAAGGACGCGCCCTTTTCCAAGGCGATGGCGGAAACCATCAATAGCTACCTTACACAAAGGCATTACGAAGTCAAGTCCGTTGAAGGCGGTTCCCAGCTGGACGCCGTGATCCGGATGCAAAACGATATCGCAAGTACGGAAGACGACATGTCTTACCTGGCAAGCCTCGCCTTGGGCGCCGACATCTACCTCAAGTTTTCCGGCGCCGCACAAGCCGAAAACATAACCGTCGAGCTGAACGCCTACGAAACTTCTACCGCAAGGCTGCTCGGGAGCCAGACCGCCGAAGTCAAGAACAACGGCCATACGGACCAGGCCAACATGCGCGCCAACGCCCAGTCCGCCGTTCGCAAGGCCATGTCCGGCCTTGAACAGAAAATCCGTTCCTACTGGAAGGCGGACCTCGTGAAGGGCCAGCAGTACAAGGTCATCATGAACCTCAAGGGCGAATACACCGACGGGCAGGTCGAAGAACTGCAAGACGCCGTATCCAAGTTCATGAAGAGTTCCTTCAACAGCATCGTCATCAACGTGATGACGGAAAAGACCATCGACATCACTGTATATGCCGACCCCGCCAAGTTTGCCGACTCGCAAGAAGTCTACAGCCACATCCGCAACCAGCTGAAATCCCACGCGGAAGCAAAGAAGCTTAACATCACCAAGAAACTGATTCTGATGGACATTCTCTAAATGAAGACTTCCGCCATACTGCTCGCCCTCCTCACTGCACTCCCGGTCTTTGCCGGCCGTATCATCACGTACACGGCCGTCTCCGACAAGTCGCAAGAAGAAGCGAACAACGCGGCCATGGCAGGAGTCGCAAAGCAGATCGTGGTGCAGGTCAATTCGAACCAGACGCTCACCAAGAAAGAGGTCAAGTCCAAGGGCAACAGCACCCTGGACGAAACCTTCTTTTCGAGCAACAACGTCAAGAGCAACCTCAAGCTGAAAGGCGTCAAAATCGAAACCATCAAGGTGTCCAAGGGCTACAAGGCAACCGCCTCCCTCGACATGGACGAATTCACCGCCGACATCCAGTTCCAGATTCGCCGCATCAAGACAGAGGTGATGAAACTCGAGAACAAGGCCCGCGAATCCCTAAAGAACAGGCTGTACGCGAAGGCCGCCACCGACCTGCAAGCGGCACAGGACATGCTCCCCGAATACGAACGGCTCCTATGGCAGTTGAGCAAGGTCTACCCGCTGAACGATTCCCTCCGCATCTTGCATAGCCTGCCCGAAGTCGAAACCGCCCTCATCAATAAGCTATCCCAGGTAAAGGTGACCGGCCCCGCCGAAAAATTCACGCTCACTACATCCGAGATGCCGGAATGGAACGTCACGGTGAGCGACGGCGAAGGCCCGCTCCCCGGATTCCCGATTATCGTAAAACAGGGGCGCCAGACGCTTTCCGAAAAGAGGACCAACGATAAGGGCGTCGCCACGTTCCTCCTGCGCAACGTCAACTACGAAACAGGCCCTTACTCCATGGTGGTCCTGCCGAACCTGCCCCTCTCCATCGCCAAATCTTGCGGACTTGACCGCGGGATCGAAATCACCTACGACGTAAAACTCTCCCGCTGCGAAATCCAGCTGGAATGTAGCCAGATTGCCAACGCGTGCAGCGCCTTCGAAAAGGAACTGAACCAGCGTTCCATCTTTGTCGTAAACAAGCCCAAGGTCCCGAAGATTTCCGTATACTTCTTGGCCACCGAGAAAAACTCGCTCGTCGCGGGGAACAACACCATACGCTCTTACGACGTTTCCATCTCGGCCAAGGGCGACGGCATCAACTACATTACGACCAGCAAGGGCGCAGGGAAAAACGAATTGGACGCCACCATCAAGGCCATACAGAAGGCGGACCTTTCCAATCTGCAGAGTCAGCTGAAAAAGCACTGCGAATAATTCCCGCCGTCCATATTTGCTAGATTGTCACCCATGAGGCTTCCCCACATTAACGGATTCATCGCCGCGGCCGTATTCGTCGCCACCCTTACCGGGATAGCCCTCGCCACACCTTACGAAAGCAGCGTCCTCGACGAAGACCACCTGATGAGTGCCGTCCAGGTGGAATCCTTCGACAAGCTTTCTGAAGAACTCCTCCGCAAGACAGGCATTTCGATGGCCGCCTCCCTCCTTGACGACCTCCGTTCAAGGGACGCCCGCACTTACGCCCGTCAATCCGCCGAAGAATGGAAAACCTTGAGTCAGGCGGACGGGGCAATAATGATCCTCTTGGCACTCAAGCAGCGCCGTAGCATCGTGGAAGCCGCCGGGACCGCAAGCCAAGTCTTGAGCGGAAAAGAGATAGAGCGTATTCAACAGCAAAAGCTCTTCCCCGCCTTCCGCCAAACGAAATACGGCGAAGGAGTTCTCGCGTTCGCTTACGCCGTCGCCACAGAAATCGCCCGCGAAAAGGGCGTCACGCTAGAAGTAGACGCCCCAAACGTTTCTGAAGAAGCTCCCATGACGGTTCGGGGCTGGATTTTTATTTTCGCAGTATTCGCCACCCTCCTGCTCCTGCGTTACCTACGCCCCAAAAAGGAACGTCACCTATCGCGGGGGGATTTCGGCGGAGGAGGTCGCTGGTAAGATGTCCAAGTTGTTAAGCATTCAGGAAATTTTGAAGTCCAAATGGCCGACAATCCTGCAGAACGCTTTCGGTGACAACCTCGTTTCGGCCTTCTTGCATGGAAGCTGCCTCATGGAAGGCTTCAGCGCCCTCCGTTCCCCCTGGACCGTGAGTTTTATCCTCCAGGACAATGCGCCCGACCGCCTTGATAGAATCCGCGGTCTCGCCAAGCAGGCTCAACGCGAGAACATCCAGTTCCGCTACTTCTTCAGCCCGGTAGAAATCGTCCAGTCGCTCGACATTTTCCCGCTAGAATACCTGCATATCGCCAACCGGAACATCCCCCTCTGTGGCATTCCGCCCCTCGCCGGGTTTGTTCCGCCACAAGCAGCGCTCCGCCTGCAATGCGACCACGAGCTCCGCGGTTCTATCGTGCACCTGCGTCACGATATCGCCAACGCAAAGCCCGGAACCTCCCTCGAAAAGATTGTCGAGGCGACACTCGAAGACATGCTCCCGCTATTCTACGGCGTATACTACCTCAAAACGCTCACCTACCCCGAGACGCACCTGCAAGCCAAGGAACGTTTCCCGTTCCTCGACAGCAAAAATCCCGCCGAAGTAATCGACGGGATCCAGAAAACGATTCTTTCTTTGAAAGCCTAACGGCGGATGACCTTTCCGAAACCGCCGCCACCGCTCTGACGGGGCGGTTTACGTTCGCGGCTACCCGAATTCGTTGACGCCGCGGGAGGCATCCGGCGGGTATTATCGCTGTTCCTGCCGTACGAAGAATTGTCGTCATCGTCGTTGTAATAAATCGGTACTACCGGCGGGCGGCGTTCGCTACGCGGAGTTTCCCTAGCGGGTGCCGTAGAAACACGGGACGGAGCCGGTTCCGGAACAACGCGCGAAGCCGGGACGACCGTCGTACGGTGCACAACTCCCGGACGGGGTGACGGAGCGGCCTGCGGTGCAAGGCGCGGGGCGGCATGCGGCGCTGCATGTGGGGCGTGATGCGGACCGACATACGGACGATGGCGCGGGCGCGGAGGCGGCCTGTAACCACGCGGATGGCGTGGAATCGGACGGTGGGGGTACCAGCGGGTGTTGCGCACGTAAATGACGCGCGGGCCCCAGTCGAACCAGCAACTTCCCCATCCCCACTCTCCATACCACGTTCCGATCCAGACGCCGGAACCATAAGAAATCCTCGTATAGCCATCGGCATACACATAGTAAACCACACGCGGATTGTAGACCGGGACGTACACCACTTCCGTCTTGACGGGCGCGATGACGATATTTCCGGAGCTTTCGGCGACTTCAACCTGTTCGTTCGTACGGAGGTGACCGTGGTCGTAGGCGGACTGGCGCATGCGCTGGATAGCCTCCATCACGTCGTCCTTCTGGTTGGTGACCGCATCGCCCAGCTGATCGCACCAGGCCTTGTATTTCGACATCATCTCGAGAACCGTCGGGAACGGCAAAAGCGCCTGTACACTCGGGTCATAAGTCAAATTGTCTTTTTCCATGGCCGCCGCCAGGGATTCCCCCTTCAGGTGTTTGTGGCCCTGCGCCCACGCATTGGCGGCGGGGATTTCGTTACCGAAGGTCGATGCCGTGAGGACATGGACCAGGAGCGGGTCCGGATAAAGCGCAATATTGGATACCAGGGTGTCCAGTTCCGACGTAGTAAAATTAGCCTGGGCCCGAGCGAAGCCTGGGATACACAGGGTCATCAGGACCAATAAAAGGAATAAATGCTTCACGGAGGGCCTCCTACCTGGAGAAGATACAATTTTTTTTCCGTCACAACAAGATTTACCCCCCTACTTTACGATTTTCGGGAGAAATTCTTACACGCATATGCCGTTTTTGGCGAAAATTAGGCAATTTCTTAGTTGTCTACACTTACAACGCGTAAACAACAATTAACATCTCACGCTATGTAAATTCATATAAATTTATAGTGTAGGTTTTTGGTTAAGGAGTATTTTATGTACAGCAAGTCTCCATTTTTATTCTGTGGCGTCGTTTTAGCCATAGCATGTTCTTCATATGCTCAGACTTACGACTTGCCCATCATTTTCGTTGATACCAAGCAAAAATGTCTTGACAACAAAGTCACCGAAAAGATTCCCGCCACCATGAGGGTGTTGGACGGGGCAACAAACAATGTCGCCGACAGCGCCAAGGGAACCCTCTACGACATCGGCATCAAGGTCCGTGGCCAGTCTTCTGCCATGTTCCCCAAGCCCGGCTACAGCATCGAGGTTCGCGATGAAAAAGGCGAAGGCACGGACGTGAGCCTGTTCGGGCTCCCGCCCAGCGACGACTGGGTGCTGCACGGCCCCTATGTAGACAAGAGCATGCTGCGTAACGCGCTCGCCTATTGGCTCTTTAGGCAGGCAGGCCGTTACGCTCCGCGCACCAAGCACTTCGACCTTTACATCAACGGAGTGTACCGCGGCGTATACGTGCTTGTCGAAAAAATCAAGCGTGGCAAATACCGCGTGAACGTGAGCAAGCTTAAGGAAGACGACATCGCCGGCGACAGCCTCACCGGCGGCTACCTTTGGGCATTTGACAAGGTCGGCACCAACACCGGTGGCGGCGGCAGCAACAACCAGGGTGGTATCGAAGCCGAAGGTTTCAACACCTCCGACGGCCTGAACGTCATCTTGCACTATCCCAAGAAGGAAAACATCCAAAAGCAGCAGGAAGAATACCTGAAGAAGTACCTGAACGACCTCGAAGCACTGTTCAAGAACGGCAAAAACGGGGACGGATATGAAAAATACGTGGATCTCGGTTCTGCCCTTGATTACGTGCTACACCAGGAAGTCACCAACAACGGCGACTCCTACTGGTGCAGTTTCTTCTTGCATAAGCCCAAGAACAAGACCAACAAGGATGGCGTGTATACCGAAGGCAAGGTAACCCTTGGCCCGCCGTGGGACTTCAACCTCGCCATGAGCAACGGCGGCATGATGTACGGCGGGGGCAATAGTTGGCAGATTGAAAGCAGCAGCAAGGCGCCCCAACAAGGTGGTGGCGGCGGCATGTGGGGCGGCGGCATGTGGGGTGGCGGCATGGGTTCGCTGAAGGCCCCCAACTGGCTCGTTCAGATGTGGAAGAGGTCCGATTACCAAAACGAACTCAAGAAGCGCTGGGCGGAACTCCGCAGTGGCGTTTGGCACACCAAGGTCATGGACGCCTACCTGGATTCCATGAAGACGTACTTGACAAAGGCTGCCGAAAGAAACTTCAAGCGTTGGCCGAACCTGGGCCAAAACAGCGGCCAGGGCGATACCGACCCGCAGCCGATGAAATACTGTAACGGTGGCGGCAGTTCCGGCATGAAGATGGGCATGGGCGGCAACAACGCCAATACCTGGGAAGGCGAAGTGGAACACCTCCGCACAAAAATGAAAGAAAGAATGCAGTGGATGGACCAGAAACTCGGATTTACGGAACCGGCAGCACCCGTTGTCACCGGCCCTGTAGACACCGAACTCCATTGGCCCCATTGGGAAAAGGATACCGCAAAAGTTAACCCGCCGCAGGCTTTCCAGGACGATTTCAGCAGGCTGTCTCCGACAAACTTCTTTACCGTAAACGACAACTACCTTGAAATTCAGACAAATTTGGGCGGCACCTTCGCCCTCATGGACCTGAACGGAACCGTTCTCTTTAAGACCCGCATCGGAAAGGGACTCACGACTCTGAAGATTCCGGGCAAGGCGATGAACAAGCACTGGATTGCCACGCTCAATGGCAAGATGTTGAATCGATAATAGCTTTGTTATTTGGATTGGGGAGTAATCAACTATGTCATACCTACCTAAAATAATCGGTGCCGCCGCATTATACCTTGCGGCAGGCGCTTTGGCGCAGACCATCGATCTGCCAGCGGTCTTCGTTTATACCAAGGGCAAATGCCTTGATATGAACACCACCGAAAAGATTCCCGCCACCATGAAAGTGTTGGACGGGCCCACAAACAGCATAGCCGACAGTTCCAAGGGAACCGCGTACAACATCGGCATCAAGGTTCGCGGCCAATCTTCCGCCACGTTCCCCAAGCCAGGCTACACCATCGAAATCCGCGACGATAAAGGCGAAAGCAAGGACGTGAGCATGTTCGGGCTCCCGCCTTCCGACGACTGGATTTTACACGGGCCCTATGTCGACAAGAGCTTGATAAGGAATGCGCTCGCCCACTGGATGTTCAGGCAGGCAGGCCGTTACAGCCCGCGTACCAAGCATTTCGACCTGTACATCAACGGCCAATACCGCGGCGTGTACGCACTTGTCGAAAAAATCAAGCGCGGCAAGTACCGCGTGAACGTGAGCAAGCTTAAAGAAACCGACCTCGCCGGCGACAGCCTTACCGGCGGCTACATCTGGGCATTCGACAAGACGGGTACCAATACGGGTGGCGCAGGCAACAACAACCAGGGCGGTATCGATGCCGAAGGGTTCAAGACATCCGATGGCGTGAACGTCATCATGCACTACCCCAAGAAGGACAAGGACCCTGCAAAGAACAAACTTCAAAAGCAGCAGGAAGAATACCTGAAGAACTACCTGAACACCCTTGAAGGGTTGTTCAAGAACGGCAAGAACGGTAGCGGATACGAACAGTACGTGGACCTCGGCTCTGCGGTGGACTACGTGTTGCATCAGGAAGCCGTAAACAATGCGGACTCCTACTGGTGCAGTTTCTTCCTGTTCAAGACCAAGGACAGCAAGGGCGGCAAGGTGACTCTCGGACCTCCGTGGGACTTCAACCTCGCCATGAGCAACGGCACCCAGCCCGAAAACGGCGGCGGCCAGCAAGGAGGCCAAGGCGGCATGTGGGGCGGCGGCGGCATGGGCGGCATGTTCAGTTCCGGCACCACTGGCTGGCAGATTGAAAGCAGCAGCAAGTTCGGCGGTGGCGGCTATAGCATGGGCTTTACCGGTCCCGCCTGGCTCAACAAGCTGTGGACTAGCGATGCGACGTACAAGGCCGAAGTAAAGAGGCGCTGGGCGGAACTCCGCAGTGGCGTTTGGCACGACAAGACCATGGACGCCTACCTGGATTCCATGAAAACTTACCTGAAGAACGGAGCCGACAGAAACTTCAAGCGCTGGCCGAACCTCGGCAAAGCTAGCGGCACCTACGATTCCGATCCTCAACCGCTGAAAGAATGCAGCCAGGGCGGCGGCCAGCAAGGTGGTGGCCAGCAAGGCGGCATGTGGGGCGGCATGTGGGGCGGCGGTGGCGGCGGCATGGGTATGGCCATGGGCGGCTACAACGCAACCACCTGGGACGGCGAATTTGAGCATGTCCGCAAAAAGATGAAAGAAAGAATGAAATGGATGGACGATCAGCTCGGATTCACGTTGCCCGCAAATCCGGTCGTGACGGCTCCTGTCGATCCTGAAATCCATGAGCCCCACTGGCAGGCGGATCCCTCGGGCGATGATGAAGGCCAGCAAGGCCAGCAAGGTCAGCAGGGCCAGCAGGGCCAGCAGGGCCAGCAGGGTCAGCAGGGTGGCCAACAAGGTGGTCAGCAGGGTGGTCAACAGGGTGGCCAGCAGCAGGGTGGTCAGCATAGCGGTCAGCATGGCGGATGGCAGTGGCAGCAGAGAGAGTCGATTGGCGACTTCTCTGACGATTACTCCAGACTGTCTCCGGCAAACTTCTACACCGTCAAGGGCAACCGTCTTGATGTTCAGACGAGTCTGGGTGGCACCTTCGCCCTTATCGACTTGAACGGAACGGTCTTGTTCAAGACGACCATCAAGAAGGGCCTCACGACCTTGAAAATTCCGGCCAAGGCAATGAACAAACACTGGATAGCGACTCTCAACGGCAAGATGATGAATCGCTAGAATAAGCAATGGCGGCCAGGATACTTAAAAAGCTGGTTTGCACAATAGCGCTCTGCCTATCGGCGAGCGCTTTTGCGCAAATATATATTTTTATAGATATCAAATAAACACTAAAAAGCGACTCTCATTGGCATAACAAAGAAGTCGAGACGCAGGTTGGTTTTATAAAGGAGGTTGGTTATGACAGGGAAAATTAAAAAACTCGTCTGCAGGGTCGTCCTTGCAGCGGCGATTCCGCTATTCGCGCAGTCTTACGATTTGCCACTGGTTATCGTGAACACACAAAACGGGCAAGCGCTCCAGAAGGGCGCCGACAAGATTCCCGCCACCATGAGCATTCTGGACAAAGGCACGAACAGCGTTGCCGACAGTTCCAAGGGCGAAAAGTACAACATTGGCATCAAGATTCGCGGGCAGACTTCCGCAGACTTCCCCAAAAAGGGTTACGGCATCGAACTCAAGGCGCGCCCCTGCACGAACGTCGCCGACACGGCCTGCCACGACACAAGCCTCAAGGTTTTAGGCATGCCCAAGAACGCCGACTGGGTGTTCCACGGGCCGTATGTTGACAAGACGCTCATCCGCAATGCGCTCGCCTACTGGCTCTACCAGCGCACGGGCCGCTACAGTTCGCGATTCAAATTCTTCGAACTCTACCTGAACGGGCAATACAAGGGCGTGTACCTG
>Ga0326511_10002710_pt1 | contig 14307 bp, 10 predicted proteins | sample 0_2496_0518_D_FD_203701 | JGI IMG/M metagenome (GOLD analysis project Ga0326511, IMG submission 203701) | Bovine rumen microbial communities from UC Davis, California, United States - 0_2496_0518 | ecosystem: Host-associated > Mammals > Digestive system > Stomach > Rumen | place: USA... | reverse complement strand
CTAAAATTACCATCTAAAATAAGATAGTGATTCGCCTGTTGTGTAAGACCAGCGACATCAAAAGTTTTAATATTTACATTTAACGCCGAAGATCCGTTGAAGGTTGTAGTATCACCGCTGGCTAGACCAGTAGCAGATACATTAACACTTGACGCTAAAGCAGTTGCCTTATCAGCCGTTCCAGCACTGTCAGCCTTACCACTTAATTTACCCTCGAAAGTCGTGGCTTTAATACTTTTTGCACTTGGATTAATTGTTATTCCAGTATTGTAAATGGCTTTTGCTGCGTTCCCCGATGTGGGAGACTTATTCTCTGAAGCAAGCAATGGATATGCTCCATTATCCGTAGAAGCTGTCTGCTTTACGTGCTCATCTGTCGTTTTATAACCTTTCCCCTCAACGAAGGTCGCTACCGCTTGGGAGGTAGGCAGTTTTGTCGAAGTAGAACCTGCGGTGATAGTCGTATCCACTTGTTTCGTTGCCGCTTCACCAACTGTAATCGCGCCGCTCTGCGCAGAAGTAGTTAAGTTTTGAGTGGTAGTACTATATTTAACCGTTGTGACAATTTCGTCGCCAGACGGGATATATGCCCAGCCAGCAGAACTGGCGGCAGGACTAGGCTCTTGAATAGCAATAAACATATCACCAATTTTGGCAGCTTGCCCCGCATAAGTTCCCGCTACGATTACCTTATAAGTATGACCTTTTTCTACATTACTGGTAGGAAGCGCAGTGACTGTACCACCCGTGCCCAATGTTCCCATGAACTTCATGCTATCGTTCGCGGCAATTTTACTGGAAATTTGAGAGTCAACGTAGCTCTTGTTTGCAATTTGATTATTAGCCGTAGGGTCGCCAGATACAAACACGTCTCCAGTAAACGTCCCACCAGATTTTGGCATGGCATTGTCAGCTTTCTTGCCTTGCGCAGCTGTGGCAAAAGCACTGGCTTCAGTATAAGCCGCACTCTTCAATCCAGTAACAGCAATATTATCTGTATCAGTCCCATCGACAGTTAACTTAATAGTACCGTTATTTGTACCACTAGCTAATGTTACACTACCAACTTTTTGATCAGCAGTTGTTTGAGCCGCGTCCGCAGCAGCCTTGGCAGTAGCAGCATCAGTTACACCTTTAGAGCCTCTATCGTAAGCGGCTTTAACGGCTTTACTCGAAGCCGCAGTAGCGGACGAGTTAGAATTAATGGCATCACTAAGTTGGACAACACCTTTTTGACTGGTGGAGCCATCTTTGACACTGATCTTACCTGAAGAATCGACATCAATATTTGATCCAACCATGACACCACCAAGTACAGTGGCTGTAGCGGGTGACAAATTGTAAGCCGCTTGGTTGACAATTGAACGAATCTCAGATTCGGTTAATGTAGCATAAGGTAACTCGGAAAACTTGTGAACTCCGTCTCCAATCTTAATTTTTGGCGGCACTGTATAGTCTGTGGAAGTCCATTCCAACATTGCTTCGCCTTTTAATGCTACAGTGGTATTGGAGGCCCAAGTTGTCGAGTCCTTACTGCATAAAACGATTCTTGTATTAAGAGTATTAGTCGCCATATTTCACCTCCTTTATTCTGTCCAATTAGAGTCAATTAAATCTATATCATCCCAGTCAGATCCAATAATATAATATTTCAAATTATCTTCGTCATAACGATATGTACGATTATTTGTTTTATCAATATAGATTTTATTTTGCGAACCCGTAATTGGAAAATCTAAATAACTATTTTTTGTCACAATCTCAAAATCAGATGACTCACTAATCATCTTCTTAATCAATTTCTTGACTTCATCTGTATATACTTCAAGTCCGGGAAGATCAATCAGTTTATCATATGTTGTTGCCATAATTAACCTCCTGATTCTTCCTCAGCGAACAGCGCCCTGATTTCATCGGCAGAAGCTGTGTTGATCTCGACTCTATCGTTCTCCAATAAAACTATTCTATCAGTATTACTCTGAACGGTTGTACTTAACGTATCAACTCGATCATCTACTGCATCTACTTTAGCATCTACAGCATCAATACTATCCTGTAACCCATTCGTGGCCTGATCCGTATATGTCTTCGCTTCGGCCAAAATTGCCTGATCTTTTGTGTCCGCAGCAGTACCCGCTTGAGCTACAGCATCAGTAATCGCTTCAGTTTTAGCTGCCGCGATCTTATCATCAACTACTTGCTTGGTATAATAATTATCAAGATTAGTTGAAGTGTCTCCGATCATGGTCAGTCGGCCATCAATCAGCATATACTCTTCATAAACGTCACTACCAGTAGCGGATGCATTGCGAAGCATATAGATGATGTTAGGCTTAGCCGCTTCGTCTGACGGCAGAGTGTCCACAATAGTGGCAGTGATATGAGTGCTCTTTTCAACTGCTTCAGCAATCATCTGTTCCACGTCAGCAGTGGTCACAATATCAGACAGTTTAATACCGCCATCAATAATCTGGCCATTCGCATCAAATACACCAACGTTGCCCGACAGAGCAGACACCACTTTCTTCATGCAAGAATCCAGATTCGTTTCAGGAAGTGTAATTGAATAATCTGGTTCAGTTCCGTCTGAAATAGGTTCAGTTGAACGATAGAAGAGTAATGATCTATTATCCTGAGATAACATGACCGTTTTTAGTGCTTTTGCGTCACCCTCGTCAACGTATGATTTCATAAGTTGTGTATACAAGGTCATATTATCTAGCGATATATATTTTATAGTTTGAACTTCACCTGGCATGAATTCACCTCCTTTTAATTAAACAATTTCTGGATATTCTGTTGTTCTTCCATAATTAAGGTTTCTCTAATTCTTTGATCAAATCTGGCATTAAATGTATCATCAAATAATTCATTGACAATTTCTTCCGTACCTTCACGGACTAGCTCCTGGATATAATAAACGGCATCATCTTTCGTGATAATATTCAGTGCTTCTAACTTTGCGTCCAGATCATCAGATGACATATATCCTTTCGATTCGATCCATTGTTTGGTTATATACTCACCTTTGTCTATAATGTTGCCACGATTATCTACAACATAATCGGTAATAGAAGAAGAGGTTATAATCTTAACTCCGTCCGTATCATCTTCGTCATTGTGAGTAACAGATAATAAATCACCATTATAACTTTGGTAAATCGTCTTAGATCGTGAACTGATTTTATAAGCACCCTCGATTTTATAAAGACCGTCAGATAGCTCAGATAATATAACAGGGTTCTCAATGTTACCGCTGACTTGTTCGATTGGACGATTGCCAATTAAATTATAATCAATATCAGATACATTATAAACGCTGATTGGAGTTACATAATATCTGCCAGCATTGTTTTTGTTAACAATATATGCCTGATAAGATCCCACTGAAGTATTAAGGATAGATACCAATTGACCTTGGTAACTATCCTTAGCTTCGTTCAAAAATGCTTCCGCATTTGTAACACTATTAAAACGATAAACCCGTGATTTAATCGGTACCAGTTCAAACTGATCCGTTACCAAAATGAATTCTTGTGTATCTTTACACAATACAATATCCCATTGGTTTATCTGTTCTGCATTAATATAATCTTGAATCTCCTGATAGGAAGAAAAGAAAAACCTAGAGTGGTCGCTATAATTCTTAGCCATATAATCACCACCCTATATATTAGATTTTCTGAATGCTAATATTACCGTTATCTGCGTTAGCACCACCAGTTTCAACAAGCTCTTGGTTCAATACATCCAGACCAACACCATCTCCAATAATAGTACCGTTGGATGTAAGCACCAGTTTCTCATTTTCGGTATCAATCTTGATATCATCTGCTTTCGTATTGGCCAGAATCACTGCCGTATCAGACAATGCCTGAACCAGACGCTTATTCTCCAGATACAGAGAAGCAAGCTGCGTCAGGGCACGATCTGAAGTCGTCAACCATGTGGAGACAGGTACAACAGTCAGATGCGCTGGGGCAGCAGAATTGCGAACACGATCCACAGTAGTACTACCATCAGCAGAGATCTCAGCAGTCATAAATGAAATACTAAACTCCACTTCACCGCATTCTTCTGTTAGATCCGTTGTCATAGTTGTCTCTGGCAATGAATATAACAGATAGTCATCTTTATAGTTTTTATCAACCAGCGTTAATACAATCATACCATTACGCCGTGAGATAGGAAGAATATATTCCATCACACAATCATAATCAGCCATTTGTAAAGTATCATTATACAGTTTAGGAACGATCAGATAAAATGAGTCTACCGCATTTGTCTTTTCAACAATAGCACCAGTAGATTCGGTTAACACGATATAGTTGTCATTCTTCATTAAATACTTATTCATACTGACCCTCCTTTCTTATCTTGTAATAATGTATTCGTACTCTTCGGGGGTTATCCGTTTGTTGGTTAACAACTGCCTCACACGCGAGATATTTACTTTTTTATTTATGTATAATCCCCTAAGCGTTTCAATAAAAACACTATATTCTTTCTTAACTTTGATATCATCTGTAGCCATATTACATACCTCTCTTTAACATCTCTAAAAGCAATTCTTCACGAATCTCCTGAGTGGTTTTAAAGTTCATATCTACAATTCGATGATATTCATTCTCATCAATTTCTTCCAATGTCACAGTAAGGTACATATTCTCTGTCGGGAATGGCAGCAGATCACTGGTATGATAAATCTTTTCAGTGTCTGACAGTATACCCTGTGCTTCTTTCTTTAAGCATCTGAGCGGAATCCCATGAACTTCCTGAAACTTTACATAAGTCGGTCCTCGATCTCCCTCATAATGCAGTACATCTATCGTCTTACGATTCCAGATCACTTTAAAATATTTAGTCATAGGACTTCACCTCTTTTATATCTTAATTTATAACTTTATATAATTACATTTTGTCTCGAAAAACCCAATATATATATTAATACATATGTAGAATTAATTATGGGATGCTCATAGCATCCTACAAGCATCCCATCAAGATTATATTGAGAACTCGATTACAATACCTTGCGCACCAGTAGAAGACCAATAATCTTCCGTACCAGCAGTCGTACCGCTATCTTCACCAGATAATATCGCGTACCATGCATAGCTGTATCCAGGCATTGCGGATCTGGTCAGATATTTGGCATTCGTGCCGTTCGGATACTGGCGTACACGGTCTGCCGTAGTCAGCATATAATTGATTGTGTACTCACCAGTAATATCATCAGGCTCACCTGCTTCAAGGTCATAAGGATTCCTGTTGTAATTATTGCTCAACTCCAGAATGGACGGTAGAGTGATGTAGCAGTCGCCTGTATCTACCGTAGCGGTAGTCTCGGAACTGCCAGAACTGGTATAACCAGTATTGGCAGAAATCTTACACTGCTTAATTAGCTGTCTCCATTCAATAGGAATCGCGTTATAAAATCTATTGTTCAAAATGGTTCTGTTATCCGTTGCCAGCCAACCACCAGTATTAGATCCGTTAAACACGGTCATAGGGTTGGTCAATGCATAAGCCGCTAAGAACGACATAGTGCATCTGGCACCAGAGTTATCAGACAGATAATACCGTCTGAATCCATCCATTTCACCCACGATCTTCTCATGAGGCCACAACGCCATATCACGGCAAGCTTGGTCACCGATATCAGCGTAATACAACTTAGCACTGAAAATAGTACCCTGTGCATAAGCATTGTATGTACCATCGTCTGCCCGACCAGAGCCAAAGATCAGAGTCGCATCATTAGTCGTCACAGCACGGGTCGCCGTCATAGTAGTATAAATGATGCCTGAGTTAGGCTGATTACCCACATACAGATGCAAGATGGCATTACCCTGTGAGTCTTCCTCACCTTTGACATGACGCAATACAACCATATCACGCATAGTACCGTTAGCGGCACTATAGTTCGCAGTACCCCACTGCATACGGTAACCGCTGTTATTCCTGAATCGGAATCCATTATTACCGTTACTCTGGAAGCACTGGAAGAGTATACTATTCGCTGCCGATGCCGAATCCCATTGGAAATCAACTGCCAGTACCCAGTCACGATCTTCACTCATCAGAGCGATATCTGTGTTGTAATAATCACCGCGAGTACCAGTAAAGGTTCTGTCTCCGTTCGGGAACAGATCCACCATTTCAACATTGTCGTATGCGTAATCAATACCAACATTAAATGCGATCTGATCCTTTGCATGAACCGTCACAGGAAGTTCACCCGTATCAGGATCCTTATGCTTCATAAGAGCATAAATCTGAACAGGCGTCATCTGAGAAATGTTCATAGTCGCCAGAGTGGCTTCGTCATAGGAATATGTATCATAATCCGCTTCTACGTCCAGATCACCAGTCACAAAAGGATAAACTTTCCATCCCTTGAACAAGCTGTAGATATCAGCACCTTCCTGTCTTGTATACGTCGGCATAGAACCACTATATTCAACCGTCGTGCCATAAGGTGCCTGTTTAGTCTCTAATACACTACCATCCTTATTCAAGAACCGTACCGTATATTGATGCACTGACTCCGTATAAACAGCTGTAATCACACGTTCGCTACGAATATTTGTCAGAGCCAGATCCCATCCAGCATAAGTATAATCTGTAGCAATTGTCTTGCCGTCATCCAGATATACAACCATAGTAGGCGTGGGAATAGGATTATCCTTACGAGTGATAGGATCTACCGCATCTTCACCCTGAATAATATATTGCACATCCAGTTCCTGATGAGCGGGATCCGGGTCAATGCTAGGATTACGGAATGTTACTTTATATGCCTGACGAATCGCCTCTGCGGGTACGTCAATTGTTAAATCTTGCCATACCGTATGATAACGATCTAAAGTGAATGTATCCGTCATCGGAATATGGGCAGTACCCGTCAGTACAGACTGATCCGTAAGATAACCGGCTGCATCAAAACCATTTAAATCAAGTAGTCTCTTTAACCAAGCATCTTCTACATCTATATTGATTTCTGTTGCTCTTAAATAATTAAGCTTAGTAGCTGAAGAAATCATTTTGATAATATCAACTGTCGGACAAGATTCACAAATCAGCTGAGTTAAATTAACATAACTCATATCTAACACTGCCAAGTCTCGGAGATTTTTCATGGTTAACGAAGTGAGAGCGGGTAAATAAGCATTCTTAATTTTACCGCCAGGATAGAAGATAACACCAGTAAGTCCAGTACCTTGAGCGTATAACGTTTCAAGATTAGGCGAACCAGTGGTAGAAATTGTTCCATCAATATTATAAGTGGGAGCAAGATTAAGCGTCCCATTTGCGGCTCTGGGACCACCAAGCGCTGAAATATTTCTCAGGTCTAACGTTTGTAACAAATCATTATTACCAAGCGTCAGATTCGCTAAAAAGCTATTATCATAACCCGGCGTTGCATTACCAAGAACAAGGGTTCTTAATTTTTTCGCTTTACTAAAATCATTAGTTCCAATATAACAAGCAGACAAATCGTTCAAAGCTTGAATACGACTTGCCGCGTCAATCGTAGTAATCGTTTCATTTTGGTACCCAATGGGACCAGTAATAGTATAAGTTTGTCCCGCTCGTGCTCGAACCTGAACGGGGGCAGAGTTCGCAAACCGTACATTCAGATACATATCACTATAAGGAACAATTGTTAAATCGTAGTTTGGAGCAACTACAGCATTCTGAGGAGTATTCAATCTAATCAGAATCTGATCATTGTTTAAACTGGACGCCAAATGCTTCGTAGCAAAATATACTTCTTGATCGCGTTCAAACTGTCTGCGTTGATATTTTTTACGTCCGTTCATCATTTCTCTCAAGAAACGAGAGTTTGGTGCATGGAAGGTTTTAACAATAGTAGTTGTTCCGCCAGAGGAAACTCTGCCATATTTGCCCATATAAGAGTTGATGTATTTTTGATTAATATCTTGTCTCCATAACTCTTCAGGAAATTCATTTTGGGCATTATCCCATTGAGTAATTAAACTCTCAGCAGACCAACAATTTCTACTATTTAAAGTATCAAACATGGCATTTAATTCATTAACGAATAATTCTCTAATACGACACCAGAATACAGACAAAGCTCCATTAAATACAAAACCAGAATTAACGTCATCTCTAATTTTATAATCTGTGTCTTCGGAACCATATGAGATTGTGAAGGAACCATTATTATCGATTCCAAGTCCTGTCATTCTGTTACTTTTATGACCCCGTAGGGCGGGAGAGGTTCTTCTTTAAAGTGTCTTTACACTTGACCTCTCCTCTGCAATTTCATTGTTAGATTATAGTTGCAGTTCAGACTGTTACATACGCTATGCTATAGCGCCCTTATCGTTCAGTCGTTGAAGGTGATTTTTTATTATTGTATCTATATTTTTGGATTCCCAATATGGGATTCGTAACAAATTAATGTTGTTATCCTCACAATATTGTGTTTTAACTTGATCTCTTTGTTGTAATTTTTTGAAATCTATTAAATCTTTTTCTTTATCTTAATTCCATCCCGCAGGAACATAATGTTGAGACCCATCATACTCAATCATTAAATTATATTTGGGTAAATAAAAATCGAATCTATATAGATTACCATCTACATAGACTCGATATTCATCAATAAACTCTATTCCCCATTGTTCTAGTAATTGCTTAATATACATATTATAATACGATACTAAACATCCACAAGATTTTGTATGGCCTCCTGTTAAACATATTGAAGATGTGACCGTTTCATTACCGCAATCACATTTACACCGATACATCCTTCTGCCAAATTTATTACTTTCTGGTAGCAATTCTACTACAAGAAGTTTGCCAAAACGTTGACCAACTAAATTTTTAGTAAAATTTTTTCGTAATGTCTTTTTTCTACCACACCCACAATTTTTGGATGTTCCTCGTAATAAATATTGAATTTTTACTAATTTTTCCGTTCCGCATTCACAACGACAATATGCTTCAATATTTCGTCTTTCATGCCTTAACTCTAAAACAGTCCAACTATTTATTTTTGTTCCAACGAGATAAGAATACTTTTCAAAAGGGTTAACCCTTTTACCATAATTCATTCTTATCTATCCTTTATTAAATTTTATTTACAATAATAAAAAACTTCCTTGGCGTTGTCCTTCTCAGGATTTTCGCCGTATATTAGATAAGGTTTTATAACGACTACAGTATTAATCGTTATCATAATCCCACATTTCGAACCTATACTTCCCATCACTGCATTTCGCATAATGCCAGAAAGTATTTTTAGCTCTGTTGTCCATTAAAGTGTATCTTTCAGTAAATAAATACCAGAATAAAGCGGAATCAGTAATAAACCAATCGCCCAATTCATTCTTAAATTGTTCGTCAGTTGATGTAACAACCCAAGTATAGAAATCACGCCAAATTTGTTTATTCCGTTCCTCTTGTTCCAGCTTTTCTTGATCAGAAACTGTAGACATACCGTCTTTTACTTCTCCACCCATTTCGTAGCGGAATTCAAAAGATTTATCCCAATTATCATATAAACTATCATATTTAGGATTACCTGCTTTCCATTCATCAGCGGTGATAGGATATTTAATACTTCCATCAGCATTAACTACTCCAGTATCAAAAGTTGAGTTAGGAAGTGTATTGTCACTAATTTCAATAGTAAATTCCTTAATATCGTCTTTATCATTAGCGCGAGTTGCATCAGTTTTCTTAGAATCGCCAAGATTACCAATCGCATAAAAATGCCAATCGTTATCATAAAATTCTGTGTGTTGGCTTAAATCAGGATCGGTTTCTTTGATGAAAACAACGCAGTTTACAAATTCCATAGCATTCTTTACTTTACTGTCATTTTCAGAAGCTACGCTCTTATATGGCAGGTAAGTATTGTAACGATTTTGGAAAAGTGCATTATTCTCGTTTTCAGAACTCGCGATATTTACCTTTATGTTAAACCAGTTATTAGGTACAGAAGTTCTAGTAAGTGCTACTTTACCAGTACCGTCACTTACAACCGTACCGTCACCAAGCGTCAGTTTAGTGACATAACTAGTGTCCAAAGGAATTTTACTAATGATTTGATTTACACCATCTGCGCACATAATGATATCAATATTACGTCCCGCATCACCGTAGTTGTCAGAAGAGGTCCCTTGGCCAGCATGATAACAATTTTCAAATTTCCAGTTATCTAAAACAGCGTCTCCGCCAGTATGAATACATTCTACATTAGTATATTGTACATAATCCTTCTTACTGGAAGTAAAGTGAGGAGCGTCAATCTTAATAACTTTCAATGCAGGACAAGCGGCAGCTACACTATCAGGTGTAAGAGCGCCTTCAGAATTATAGATCTGATTACGTCTATATCTGCTAATCATAGCGTCAGCGTTTCTCGCGTCGGCAATAAAATTATTAAGAATATTCGCATCGGAAAGAGAAGCGTTATAACACTTCATACGATAAATCCATACATCACATTCCGTAGATCCGAAAGTAATATATTTCTTTGTATTTTGTTTAAATACATCAGAGGAATACATCATTGCACGAAGCGCCACGCCGTCCTCATAAGCCATTACCATAGGAATTTCACTGGCTTGTTTTCCAATATTAAATTCAAATTCAATAATGTCTTCTTCGGATAACGGCGCTTCCAAAGTATTTAAATTCGAAGACACATAAATATAATGAGGTTTACCGACAATACCCACATCTTTCACGACAGTAGTAGTAACGGCCTCTCCGTCTTCATTTCTTGTAGTGACTTCTGTTTCCATACGTTCAGCACAAGTCATCCATACCGTATCAGTGTCTCTTACATTAGCTACTTTGTAAACGAGCTTAAACTCTTTACCATTTGCTTTAGGGTCGTCACTAAATAATTCATAATCAAATGTAGCAGTTGTGCCCGCTTTGATACAAAAATACTGATCGTCATTACTGTCTATTTGATAACCACCATTTGTCCAATCAAAATTATCACTTACTGTCATATGATAAGTACCATCGCTCCATAAACGATCTGTACTCTGATTATGTTTGCCAATAGGGTTGAAATCCAATTGCAGATTAGCTGTAATAGGAGTAATATCAATATCCAATTTAGTGACATTAATTTTAATATTTTTTACCACATCGCGGCATTGAATTGTTAATGTATGCTCCCCAACTTCAGTACCTTTATAGCTCCAAATGTGTGAACCACTTGACACGGTAAGGGTAGATATAACCGCCCCATCTACCGTTAATTCTACAGTGGGCGTTTCAGTACGAGGATCATACACAGTATAAACAATATTTGTTGTATCATACTGCATAGCTTCGATATCTTGTAAAGGAGCGCCAATTACAGGCACATCAGATGTCTCGTCATACCAGATGATATCTTTGAAGATATGATCCGTTTCAATATTATTACCGCTAATGGTAGCAGTAATATACGCTTCGACCAAATGAGCGCCATGTGTCTGCGCGGGGATAGTGTAACTCATGGGCAAACCAGAAGCGGTAGTATCCACGGTCCCCAACTCTTTGCCGTCCAGTTTGAAATGAACTGTTTTTGCTATACTACCGTAAGGAGTGTAATCAAAGCTGACCGGACCCATAGGGTATGTGAATGTATCATTGAAAGCTGATTCCAACCGCACATCCACAATCTGCACTGTCCAGGTACGAGTAGCTAGGGTACCGTTATCATCTGTGATACTAAGCGTTACACGTTGAGTGCCTAAACTCACAAAATTGGTGACATCAAATTCATAATCTTGGTCCGAAGTTAACGTCTGAGTACCAAGAACTTGCGTACCGATTCTCCAAGTCGCTTGTCCGCCAATACCAATTCCTGTATTATCTATAGAAGTATAATGGTATTTCAGCACTACAGAACTACCGTTTAAAGCAATGACGGGCGTGGTAGTAATATACTGGATCGTGATAGTAGAAGAGGAGCTTTGACCTCCGCCACCTCCACCGACAATTTTATGAGAGCTTACCACTTCTGCATCAGAGCGGTCTTCCTGCGTATACTTCCAGAGTTTGAACATGTATTTCTCACTCTCTTCCGCACTTTCATCAGAGTTATAGGTTGAGAAATAATGTTCCGTATCATCTGTATTTACTCCGTCAATAACTTCTTCAATCTCAGCAATCTTATTACCAATGTTGGCAATATTGGTTTTGTTCGTGTTTGCAGTAGCAGTTGTTTCATTCAAACTCGTTTGCAGAGCTGTGACCGTAGAACTATCTGCCTTTCCTGATAGGAGAGTATCTACTTCTGAAGAAGTATAATAACCATCTCCATCCAGCTTTTCATTTAGTTCTGTTACACTGTCTTCTACAGCCTTTACACGAGCATCATTAGTTCTTATATATTCATCCAGATTTGCCTGTACTGCATCAGTAGCTCTGCCAGCTTCTTCCAACAATGCATCACGGAATGAGTTCTGCCAACTATTAGGGGGCGTTTGGGTCAAATCAAACTGAGCAATCTGAGTGCCTTTATCCAGAAAAGTCATTACATTAGTGTTGGTATTATACTCTACTGTAATATTGGATGATAAGGCATCGACTTCATCTTTGGTATAATAATCGGCAAGATTCTCTTCAATCAGAGTATCCAAATTAGATTGCACATTGGTGGTAACCGTATCAGTCATATCAGCAATCTGATCATCTAAAGCTGACCGCTCAGCCGCAGCGGCATCCGCTGAAGATCTTGCTCTGCTGGCAGCTTCATCAGCTAAGTGTACTTGTTCTTGAATCATGGTAAAGTAGCTATTCCAACCTTCAGCAGGCTCTATATTGCCATTACCAGATAAAGAAGCTAGTACATTAAACTGATTATTCGGTCTAGTACGCCATACATAGTTACGAGTGGCATCACCAACTTGAACAGAACCACTAGCAGTAATTTCAAAACGTAATATGCCAGCAATCGCAGTTACATACTGATCCACGAGCCAGTGAAATTTAATTCTTGTATCTGAATATGACACGTTTACAACATCACTTGTCCATTCATTACCAGACGAATTAACATAATGTACTCTTATAGTCATGTTCATTAAATCAATTCCGTCCTGATAACGAGGCATGACGAAACTAATGTATTGTGCGTTCTGTTCCTGAGATAAATTAACCTGATTCGTATTTAATACAACATTCTTATTGTTATCAATATTAGACTCTGCAAAATCATCAGTGTAATCATCAGCCCAAACGTATTTATCTGAACGTGTCCATGTTTCGTTATTTAATTCTTGAGTCGCATCAGTGTTTTGAGTATCTGTTGTCTCAGTTGTATCACCAGATGCGTTCAATAAATTACTAAAAGACGAAGGCATACTTTATTCCTCCTTTCTTTTGTTGTTAAAAAATAGAAAACCCCTCTATCTTTTTTTGTGAAATAGAGGGGTAACAGTTTTTAGAAAATCCCCACCCGGGAAAATTAAGATGACGGTACCAAAATAACTCCTGATACCATCACCTGTGTACTATCATTTTGAATTAGTAAAACGTGTTTACTGCACCAGATCAGCAGGCACCCAGGTCTTTAATACACCGGAGCCATTCTTGCCTACGTAGGTTACAAAGTTGTTTCCGTTTGTGCCGGTTATGGAAATGTGAGAACTACTGCTTCCTTGTACTCCATCAAGGACGTTATAGTATCTCTTTTTTTGCGATTGTGCCCCAGCCGAAAAGTCTATGTATCGGCATTCATCTCCGAACGTATTGGAGTAGCAGTAATCCCCTAACGTGTTGGAGTAGCAGTTACCCCCGAACGTATTGTATTGGCAGCCATCCCCGAACGTATTGGATGAGCAGTTATTCCCGAACGTGTTGGAGTTGCAGCTATTTCTGAACGTATTGGATGAGCAGTTATTCCCGAACATATTGGAGTTGCAGTAATTTCCGAACGTATTGTATTGGCAGTAATCTCCGAACGTATTGTATTGGCAGCCATCCCCGAACGTATTGGAGGAGTAGTCATCCCCGAACGTATTGAAGGAGCAGTTACCCCCGAACGTATTGGAGGAGCAGCTATTTCTGAACGTATTGGAGGAGCAATTATATCCGAACGTATTGGAGGAGCAGCTATTTCTGAACGTATTGGAGGAGCAGCCATCCCCGAACATATTGGAGTTGCATCCATTTCCAAACGTATTGGAGGAGCAATTATATCCGAACGTATTGGAGGAGCAGCTACCCCCGAACGTATTGGAAGAGCAGCTACCCCCGAACGTATTGGAGGAGCAGCCATTTCCGAACGTATTGTATTGGCAGTTATTATCGAAT
>Ga0326511_10002708_pt1 | contig 14311 bp, 16 predicted proteins | sample 0_2496_0518_D_FD_203701 | JGI IMG/M metagenome (GOLD analysis project Ga0326511, IMG submission 203701) | Bovine rumen microbial communities from UC Davis, California, United States - 0_2496_0518 | ecosystem: Host-associated > Mammals > Digestive system > Stomach > Rumen | place: USA... | reverse complement strand
AGCGCCGAAATTTACACACATTGTTATATTTGACAAAAAAAGGAAGTGAAAGGAATGCTTTTTGATGTCGAACCGAACAGATTGGAGCAGTTGAAAGAGCTTGCCAGTATACTTGCACAGGCCATAGACGACAGACCTGGAATAAGGGACCTGTCTCAGTTGGCGAAACAATATCGGGAAACATTGAAAGAAATCGAACAGATTGAAGGGGCGGTGGAAGAGGATGACGAGATTGGAAATATCCTGTCAGGACGAGCTTCTGACGGGAAGCCAGGAGCCATCCGCAAGAGTCGCTCCTGATTATCAGAGCAGTGACGGCATGGACGCATCGAAGCTTTTGAGTGTTGGAGGCTTGGTACTTGATCCGTGGCAGAACGATATCATTGACGACTGGCTCGGCCGTGCTCCGTCCGGCAGATGGGCCTCTTCTACCTGCGGGATCTCGATTCCAAGACAGAACGGAAAGACAGGCCTTGTGCAGGGCAGGGCCGCCGCAGGAATGCTCATGTATAACGAGCAGGTTGTTTATACCGCTCACTTGCAGAAGACCGCTACAGAGACGTTTGAGGAGCTCAAAGCGTTCTTTGAACATCCGAAAATCAAGAAATATGTGAAGGAGATCAAGACTGCCCTCGGAAGAGAGCAAATTGTTCTGAAATCCGGTGCCAGGATCAAGTTCTTAGCCAGGACAAGGAACGGAGGTCGTGGTCAGCACGGAGATCTTCTGATATTCGATGAGGCCCAGGAGTTGGATTCAGCTCAGCAGGCCTCTTTTGTTCCTGCGATCTCTGCAAGTCTTAACCCGCAGACCATTTATCTTGGAACACCTCCGGATGAAAACGCTGCAGGGGTTGTTTTTCGTGGGATAAGACAGAAGGCGCTGAGCGGTCAAACGACAAAGGCTTCATGGTGCGAATACTCTGTGTCAGAGATTGGAAACGTGCATGACCGTAAGAGATGGCTGGCGACGAATCCTGCTCTTGGCAGGCGTATCTTGATCTCAACCATTGAAACAGAGATCGAGCAGATGGACGACGACACTTTTGCCAGGGAACGTCTCGGTTGGTGGTCTCCCGTGCAGAAAGAAGAGAAGGACCTGGCTATCAATTCAGAAGACTGGGAAGCATGCGCTTCGTCAGATCCAAAACCGGAAGGCAAGACAGCTTTTGGCGTAAAGTTTTCTCCCGATGGTTCGGAGGTTTGCCTCTCGGGAGCAGTCATTCCGAAGAACGGCCCGGCACGGATCACGCTGATCCAACGAAAATCCACCAGCTCCGGCACCAGATGGCTGTCGGAATGGTTAAATGATAGATATAAGACTGCGTCCTGTGTGGTCATAGACGGCAGGAACGGAGTCGATGTCCTTGTAGACCGACTTTCGGAGGTTTGGAGGGCAAAGGGGTCTCTTGTGTGCCCCAAAGCAGGGGATGTCATTGCTTCAGTAAGTTTGCTGACGAATTCCCTGTCAGAAAGGACCGTAACGTGGTACGAGCCACAGGAACAGTTGAAAGAGAGTGCATGTTCCAGCGTGAAGCGCAAGATTGGCGGAGGCTGGGGTTTTGGCGGGGACGACTCATGCCCTGTCGAGTCGTGCGCTCTTGCACTTTGGGGAGCGAAGACATCGGTTCGGAACCCCGGAAGGAAGATGAGGGTGGGATGACATGATTTTTAACCTAAACCCCTACGCCGTAGTCGGTCTGGGGGAAAGAGAGCGCAATCAGATGCAGAACCTGGTCAATATTTACGCCTCGCATCTGTCCAAGAATGCGCAGAAAGAAAAATACTACGAGGGCAAGATCTCTCTGAATGAGGTCAATCTTGGAATAGCACTGCCGAAGGGCATGGCAGGGCTTGAGATCGGATGCGCCTGGGGCGCCAAGACAGTTGACGTGCTGGCGGCGAGATCCATGTTTGACGGATATGTCGGAACCAACGGCTATGACGTCGACGCTCTCAACAAAATTGTGGAGGACAATGACCTTCTGTATGAATACATGAAGGCCTGCCGGGATGAGCTGAAATATGGCTGTACTTTTGCGACTCTATCTGCAGATCCGGACATTGGATGTAAGATCCGTTTTCATTCTCCGCAGACGGCAGCGGCAAAATGGTCCGGAGACAAGGGCAGGATCGAGTGCGGATTTGCTGTGGTAGACACTGCTCCAAGTAACGTGATTGGAGAAGCCTGGGAACCGAAGGTCATTAATTTTTACACCGACACAGATATCTGGGTGCTGATCAGTGACGGCAACATCTGGAATGCGGAAAGGTATCCGCACAGGATGGGCAGACCGTTGATGGAGGCTTTAGTGTGGAATGCGACATCGTCCAAGCCTTTCGGACGGTCCAGGATCAAGGAACCGATCCGGAGGCTCATCCAGGGCTATGTCAGAACCATTGCCAATGCGACGATCGGACTGGAATTTGCTACGGCACCACAGAAGTATATCCTAGGAGTTACTGACGACCAATTCGATGCGATAACAGACAGTAAATTCAAGCAGTATGTCGGGAATATCTTGGCGGCAACCACAAACCCTGACACGGGGGAGAAACCGTCTTTCGGTCAGCTGCCACAGGGGAACATTTCTCCTCATGTGGAAATGCTCAGGATCTTGGCAACGCAGTATTCTGCCGCCACGGGGCTGACAGTAACAGATACGGGAGTGGTCAACGATGCAAATCCGACAAGCTCCGATGCGATTCTGGCACAAAGTCAGACATTGGTTGGAATGGCGGAGCAGTTGAATGCTGGTAACGGCGACTCCCTGAAGACCATCGCACTGATGGCATTGGCTATCGTTGGGAATACCACTATGGAAGGGCTTCAGGATGATCAGAAGGGTGTTGTGGCCCATTTTAAGAATCCAGCCATGCCGAGCGTGGCAGTGACTTCCGATGCTGCCATCAAGATTGCATCAGCAAGACCTGCTTTCGCCAACACCGACACATTCTTGGAGATGATCGGCTTTAACCAGGCTGATATCAGACGGATTAGGGCCCAGGAACAGAGAGCGAGGGGCCTTGAATTATATGCGTCAATATCTGAGGACATAGATTATGAGGATACCGGACAGGATTTGGGATAGGTATATCGAGGGCCTGAGAAAGATTGATAAGGAAGCGGCCAGAAAGATGTTTGCTTATCTGGCACAGCATGAATGGTTTCGGAGTAACAAGGCCAAACAGGCCGCCATTGATTATGCTTTTTCGCTGGCGACAGCATATGGCGAAGCGGCGACTTCTCTTGCCTGTGAGATGTATGATTCGGTGGTTTATGCTTCGGGATTCATTGCACCTCCGGCCGTACCGGCAGACACAGCAACCTATGAAGAGGTGGCTATTGCCGTGTCCGGTACCAGCAGCAATCCAAATCTGATGGCTAATGCAGTTGGAAGGCTGGTGAAGATGGCAGGAGCAGACACAACTCTGTACAACGCCATGAGAGACGGCGCACAGTTTGCCTGGATACCTGCTGGAGATACCTGTGCCTTCTGCATCGCACTGGCTTCCAGGGGCTGGCAGAACATGAGCAAGAAAGCCCTGAAAAATGGGCATGCTGAACACATCCATGCAAACTGTGATTGTACATATGCTGTTCGTTTTTCTGAACGTGACAGTGTGGCAGGGTATGACCCGTCGGAATACGAAGGTATGTATTATGCTGCAGATGGTAACACGCCAAAGCAGAGAATCAATGCAATGCGGAGAGAGGCCTATGCCAAGAATAAAGAGAAAATAAACGCACAAAAGCGGAGCGCTTATGCCAAGAGCAAGGAGCTGGAGTCATCCGCTGCAGAAGAAATCAATATTAGTGAATGAGCACGTTGTTTGACGTGCTTTTTATATGCCTGGAACGGCGTAAAACTATCAACGACTACGAGATGCGACCTCGTAAAAAGCGTAAGGAGGATTCTATGAAACGAGAAGACATCACCGGCTTATTCCCGGAAGCAACGCAGGAACAGATTAACAAGATCATGTCCATCAATGGATCAGACATCAATGCTGCCAAGAAGGGACTCACGGATCTGCAGGCAGAACACCAGACTGCACAGGAGACGATTAAGGAATTGCAGTCACAGCTTGAAAAAAGCAAAGAGAGGCTGGAACAGTTTGATGCTGTCCAGACCGAGCTCACTGAATTGAAGCAGGCCAATGAGATCCGCGACATGAAGGCGAAAGTGTCTAAAGCGACAGGTGTGCCCATGGATCTCCTGACAGGAGACACCGAGGAGGCATGTAAGTTCCAGGCAGAATCCATCAAGGAATTTGCAAGGCCGTCAACATATCCGTCTGTTTACGACGGTGGGGAACCGGGAGGAACTTCTCCGAAACAAACAACACGGGAACAATTTGCTGAGTGGTTTAACTCTCAGCACTAATCTAGGAGGGAAATTATGGCTATTACAGGAAGTGGCATCCCCACAAACAGAACTAACATTCAGTTACCCAATGAGGTATCTACCGAAATTTTACAGAAAACTCAGGAAGGATCTATGGTTATGCAGCTGGCTCGTCAGATTGCACTGCCCGGCAGAGGCACACAGATCCCGATCATCGCAAGTGATCCGGAGGCAGCATGGGTTTCCGAGACAGGTGTTAAGCCGGTATCCAATCCGACATTAGACAAGAAGATCATGCAGGCTCACAAGCTGGCTGTCATCGTGCCGTTCTCTGATGAGTTCGCTCGTGACGCCGCTGCTCTTTATGATGCGCTGATCGCACGTCTTCCTGGCGTTCTTGCTAAGAAGTTTGATAACACTGTATTCTTCGGACCTTCCAGCGGAACCCTGGCTAACTTCGATGACTTAAGCGGAGTTACCGGATACGCTTTAGATACTGCTAACAAGACAGCTTATGACGGACTCGTTGCAGCAGACGTAGCTATCTCCGAGCAGGGCGGTACCGTTACAGGCTTTGCATTCTCCCCTCAGGGGCGTGGAATCCTTCTTTCCGCACAGGATGCTCAGAAGAGACCGCTCTTCATCAACAACGTGGCAGAGGGTGCTGTTCCTAGAATCCTTGGCGCTCCGACTTACTTCGGATCTGCAGCATACAAGGCAGGAACTTCCAACACACCTGATATCGTTGGTTTCGCAGGCGACTGGACTCATGCCATGTACGGTGTGGTTGAGGGCGTTAAGATTGATTACTCTGCTGACGCTACGCTTACAAGCGGAAACACTACCATCAACCTGTTCCAGCAGAACATGTTTGCAGTAAGGGCCGAGATCGAGGTCGGATTTGTGGCTGAGACCGCTTACTTCGGTGCTCTGACCAGAACACATGCGTAAGCTGATTGACCGTGTCACTGGGGTAGAGATTTTTATCCCAGATGAGAAACTTGAGGAGTATCTGTCAGCCGGCCACAAGCTGGCAGAAGCACCAAAGGAGAAACCCAAGAAGAAAACGGCCAAGAAAAAGGGGTGACCTGATGGAGTCTTATGCAAGTGTCAAGCAGATTGCCGAGGGATTCCGTGAGCTGACTGCTGACGAAGAGTCCAGAGCAAGAGCATTGGCCAAAGAAGCCTCTGTTATTGTTGATGCATATGCCCCGAGGGCAAAGTATGACGCCAAGACGGTCGTGGTCTGCAGAATGGTCCGCAGGGCTATAGATTCTGGTGGATCGGCAACAGTTCCGCTGGGTGCCTCACAGGGTACGACCACGGCTGGCCCATATTCCCAAAGCTGGACCATTGGAAGCGGTGCAGCCGGTGAGGTATATCTTGGCAAGCTGGAAAAGCGCATACTGAATGCCGACAACAGGGTCGGGTCTTACAGTCCCGTTCAGGAAATGGCGGTGGTGCAGAGTGATTAAAGGTATCACGGTACTGCTGACAGTAAGAGAACAGTCTGGAATCGACGACTTCAACCGTCCGACATATACGGACTCGGTGATCGCCGTTGACGATATCCTTGTCGGCCCGGCAGGAACGGAGGCAGTGGTTAATGACTTGCAACTGTACGGAAAGCATCTGGCCTACGAATTGTACATCCCGAAGGATGACGATAACGATTGGACAGATACCACAGTTCAGTTCTTCGGTCAGACCTTCCGCACCTACGGTATGCCGGAGCAGTGGATCGGCGACAATGTTCCTCTTGGCTGGAACAAGAGAGTGAAGGTGGAGCGCTATGGTTAAATTCAAACTTAACAGGGCGGGCGTTCGTGAGCTCTTGAAATCTCCGGAGATTGCGGCAGAATGCGGTCAGCATGCGGCTGCTACTGCGGCAGCTGCCGGAGACGGCTACACTGTCGAGGCCAGGAACTACAAAGACCGTTCCGGTTATGCCGTATTCCCTGAAACATTCAAGGCCATACGGGACAACTTCGACAACAACACTCTTTTGAAGTCATTGAGGTGATTGGAATGATCGAGAAAATTATTATTGAATATCTGACAGAGCAGATCTCGGGCATTCCTGTGTTTGCCGAGAGACCGACAAAAAATATTCCTGAGACATTCATTATGATCGACAAGACAGGGTCGAGTATAACAAACAAGATCAAAGGCTCAACGGTTGCAGTGCAATCGTATGGGCCTTCTTTATTGGCGGCGGCGGAACTCAATGAAACGGTCAAGGAAGCCATGGAAAGCATGGTGATTCGTGATGACGTTTCCGCTGTCCGCTTAAACACTGACTATAATTTTTCGGACACATCCACAAAAGTATACAGATACCAGGCTGTGTTCGATATCGCTTACTACTAGGAGGTAAAGCATGAGCACAGTAACAAATGTAAGTGCTGGCAAGCCAAAAATCGGCGGCGCTATTTTCCGTGCACCTCTCGGGGCAACGCTTCCAACAAATTCCACCACAGCACTGGGGGATACTTTTAAAGCATTAGGCTACGTTTCCGAAGACGGTTTGACCAACACCAACAGTCCAGAGGTCGAAAATATCAAAGCATGGGGCGGAGACATTGTACTTCCGATCCAGACCGAGAAAAACGACAAATTTGCTTTCACGCTCATCGAAGTGCTGAACACAGATGTTCTTGAGGCAGTCTACGGGTCCGGCAATGTAACAGGAACCCTTGCGTCTGGCATCACGGTAAAAGCTAACAGTGATGAAGCAGAAGAGGCTTGCTGGGTATTCGAAATGGTAATGAGGAACGGTGTTCTGAAGAGAGTTGTTGTTCCGGATGCTAAGATCACGGAGATTGGTGAGATCACATATTCCGACTCTGCAGCGGTTGGATATGCCTGCACGATCACAGCTCTTCCGGACAGCACCGGAAACACTCACTATGAATACATGGTAACCCCGTCAACAACGTAGGAGGGTATAAATGATAGAAGGGAAGACTTCGTCTGGATTTGAATTCAAGATCGACGAGAAACTTCTTGAGGACTTCCTCTTCATGAGGGCATTCAAGAGGGCGAACTCTTCAGATCCGGAAGAACAGGTTGCCGGAACGGTGGACCTCGTGCGGATCATGTTCAACGATGAGGCGGAAGAGGAGCGCTACTACAAACATCTGGCTAAACAGCACGGTGGAAGGGTCCCTGCTGACATCATCGGAAAAGAACTCGGAGAGATCATTAACGCCGCCAACAACACGGACGAAGACACAAAAAACTGATAACCCTCGCCAGCTATATGGCCATTGACGAAGGGGCACTGATATGCGACCTCGCAGAAACATATGGCATACTATCTTATGAGTCGCTTCCGGTCAGACTGGTTGCGACTCTTTCTGCTGGTTTGAGGGATAATTCAAGAATCAAAATGAAGTTGTCCGACGCTAGGGCTGACAATACAACATGGATGTTAGCTTCGGCGGCTGACTGTCTCTCTCTACTGGTGTGGCAAAACACAGAGAACGGACAGAAGGGAGTGAAGAGACCGACACTGTTCACGGAGCTCCTGCTGGGCAACCAATCCAAACAGAAAGATTTTGCCGTATTCGATACTCCGGAAGAGTATGAGGCGGCACGCAAGAAATTCAAAGGAGGGGATGAAGAATGCCAACAGTAGGCCAGGCGTATGTCCAAATCATCCCATCTGCACAGGGTATAAGCGGATCAATCCAGAAAGAACTGAATGGCGCCGGCATAGAATCTGCCGGTCAATCTGCTGGACTTGGATTCGGCAAGAAAATGATCGGAGCCATCGCCGGTCTCGGGATTGGTGCGGCCATCGTTAAAAGCATCAAGGATTCCATAGGCGAAGGCGCAGCTATCCAGCAGTCAATGGGTGGCGTTGAAACCCTGTTCAAAAATAATGCAGATACTGTTATAAAAAATGCCAATAATGCCTACAAGACAGCAGGCATGTCTGCCAACCAGTACATGGAGACAGTGACAAGCTTCTCTGCATCCCTCCTCCAGTCTCTTGGTGGAGACACGGGCAAGGCGGCGCAGAGCGCAGATTCTGCCTTGAGGGATATGTCTGATAATGCCAATAAGTTCGGTACCGATATGGGCTCGATACAACAGGCATACCAAGGTTTTGCTAAGCAGAACTACACGATAAATCTAATGTCCGCTGCATAGGTGACTGTGCAGTGAGCGAGCGTGAACGCTACCAGCGGTGTGGAGCAGATGCTCTGCTAACGGGGAAACTCTAAACGGAGATATCCGCATGACAATCCCGTGCCAAGCCCCGAGAGGGGAAGGTGTAACGACTATCGGTTCGTCACCGAGTACGGTGTCTATTGGTACGACATCGGAAGTGCGCTCTAACTATTATAATTGTCAAGCATTACAGGTTGCGTTTGTATCCGAAACATGATATAATAGACATATCAAGGAGGATATAAATATGAGCAACTGGAAGAAAATTGAAGGTAAACCGAACTACTCCGTTAGCGATGACGGTAAGGTTAGAAACGACAAGACGGGGAGAATATTAAAGCCATATAAGGGAACGGCGGGGTATTACCAAATAATGCTCGGACGGAAAACCGTTCCTCAGTATGTTCACAGACTGGTGGCGATAGCATTCATCCCGAACCCTGAGGAGCTTCCGCAAGTTGACCACATCAACGGCGATAAGTTAGATAATCGAGTGAAGAATCTTCGTTGGGTGTCCGTTTCTGAAAACTGCTGGTCATTCGGATATGAACCGAGAATCGAAAACCGCAAGAAACGGATTCGAGCAACTAACGGAAGCCAAGAAATCACGTTTAATTCAAGGAATGAGGCGGCGGCATACTTCGGACTTCATAAATCTCGAATTGAATACGGAAGGGTATTCAAGAAGGGAAAGATGAAGGGATGGCAATTCGAAATAGTTAAAGATATAGTCTAAACCCTAGGGGCTTGCAGAAATGCAGGTCCTTTTTAAATACCGGGAAACCGGGGGTAGTAATTTGGTTAGATAACTTGAAGCTGGGTTATGGGGGCACGAAAACAGAGATGGAGAGATTGCTGGCGGATGCATCCAAGTTATCCGGGCAGGAGTACGACATCTCAAGCCTGGACGATGTCTATGCAGCTATCCATGTAATCCAGGAAGAGATGGGTGTTACAGGCACCACAGCAAAAGAGGCCTCGTCCACGTTCTCCGGCTCATTCGACTCAATGAAGGCAGCGGCATCCAATGTTATGGGGGCGCTTGCCACAGGAGAGAATCTCGAGCCGGCACTGGCTGCTCTTGGCGAGACGATGTCCACGTTTATATCGGGGAACCTGATTCCAATGCTTGGGAATATTGCCACGCAAATCCCGACATTGCTGGCTAGTGCGGTTACTGGCCTCACGAAAGCTATCCCTGGACTGGCAAAGTCGGCAACCACAATGCTTAACAGCTTCGCTCAATCTATCACAAGTGGCGGCGGAGAAAAAATGATGGTAGCTGGCTTAAACATGATAACCAAGCTAGGAGAAGCTATCCAGCAGAACATAGGTCCTCTTGCGGCTGCTGCTGTTAATGTGGTCGTGTCGTTTGTTGGTTTTGTTCTGACCCATATGCCGGAAATCCTGGCGGCTGGCTCTTCTATCATCAATGCATTGCTTATGGGGATAGGAGCGGCGATTGAACAGCTTGGATCTGTGGCAGAGAACATTTTGAACAAGATCAGCGAATCTATAAGCAATTTCGCTCAGAACACGTTGAAGCCAGCAGGCGAGAGAATCATCAAGGCAATCTCTACTGCCGTATCGTCTAAGTTCGGAGAGATCACAAAGGCCATTTCGACGAAGATGAAGTCCATCAGTAGTCCGATCACTGCGGCATGGAGCACGGTTAAGAGTACATTTACGGGAGCAATTAACTCAATCCGCTCTGCCGTGACCTCTGGATTCAACACAATCAAGAACAAGATCATGTCGCCGATCAAGACTGCCGCTTCCAAAGTTGGAAGCACAGTGAATAACATCAAGCGTCATTTAAGCTTCTCGGGACTTGCCGGCAAGGTTGCAGGGGTATTCAACTCTGTGAAGGAGAAGATTACGCATCCGATCGAAGCGGCAAAAAATAAGATTGTTGGAATCGCCTCGTCAATCGTTGGAGCATTCAGTGGTCTTGGTAGGAAGATCGCAAGCGCAATCGGTTCAATTCGTCCGAAAGTGTCTTGGAGGTCTATCAGCGTCATGGGAGCAAAAACTCCTCTGAAGGTTCCGACCGTAACATTCCGAAAAGCTATGACTCAGCCGTACATGTTCGACAAGAGCACATTCTTTGCGGCTGGAGAAGCTGGAGACGAGATGCTTTATGGACGGTCTAACCTTATGAGTGATATCAAGGCGGCAGTGAATGGATCTTCTGCCGGTAACACGATAACTAATAACATAACCGTCAACGGCGCAGAGAATCCAGAAGACTGGGCTTCCAGATTCGCACGTCAGATGAGAATGGAGGTGAGAATGGCTTAATGGCTAAAGCGGTATCGAGCTTATCATCGCAAGTAAAAAAGGTCACGACTGTAGCGCCGAAGAACTTGAGCATTGCCAGAAGTGACCAGACATTCTCAGCCTCGTGGAAGATCGGCGATGCGGACTATGGCGCTTTCCAGGAATTTGCATATAGAGCAATCCCCGCCACAGGGTGGACATATCTGGGCCTCGGGACGACAGCCACATCGAAGTCAGTAGCTATCAGCAAGACGCAGTTTTTCCCGTATACGGCAAGCAGGATCTCTGCTATCTCTGTCTCGGTCCGTGGTCAGAGAAGGAATTATGTCGTCAAAAAGAAAAAGAAAACGAAAGACGGCGGAACCTATACCCAGGAGACTAATTATATAACTTCTCCTTCTGCGTGGACCAACAAGCAATTCGCTATTACGCCGCCATGGGCTCCGTCGGTAAGTCAGGCCCTTACGGAGGGGGCTAACTACTCCACGACATTCTCATGGTCCGTGCATAATGACTCTTCAGACTCTGCATGGTTTACGGACCTTGTATGGGAATCCATTCTTGTAAAAGACTGCAATGTCCCGCTTGTCAATGGCAGGTACCTCGCATGGAATGCAGGGGTCGCAGGCTGGCGGACAGGATCTGCGTCAGGAGACAGCTCCGTGACCATAGCAGAAGGGGATATCTCCGGAGGCTCGTATACAAGATGGTTCAGAGCAAAGGCAAGAGGCCCTGCAGGAGAGAGCGACTGGTCTTATACTAAGCATGTCTATGCTATCCCTTATCAGGCAGTGTTCCAGACTTTCTCACTGCAGAGGTCAGGAAGCCAGGGGTATACCATCACTATCAAATGGGATTCTCCGTCCAATGAGGCACATCCAATCGACCAGACAAGAGTAGAGTGGATTATAGCTACGCCAACGGCTGACATGAGCGTAGAGGACGGCCTCAGCTGGAATACTGCGGTCACTGTGGCAGACTATTCCGGTGGAACACAGTCAGCAGTCTTCTCTATCAGTGACATCGTCGGACAGAATCAGGGGCTGTTTGTTCGTGTCAATAATATGCATGATACGGATGCAAGTACCTCTTACGGCAATCCACAGCTGATTGATACGGGCAAGCTGACCGCTCCGACTATTACTAATATTCTCTATCCAGAATATACAGTAACCATCTATACAGATTATGACCCGCCAGTTGACGGGGCTTTTTTGGTAGTAACATACAAGACCGCATCGAATCCAGATGTCGAGCAGGCTATTGGCGTGATCACCGATCCTGCTGACCCTCCAACCATTAACTGTCCTAACTGGTCTGGAGAAGACGACATCACTTTCGGAGTGTATGCGGCCGTCGGGTCATATACTTACACGACAGATTCCAACAATGTTAGAACATACGTCGTTGACGCCAAAATGATTTCTGACACGACCTATGACAGAGCCACACTCGCCACGGCTCCGACATCAATCGAAGCTATGGCTACATCAGTCCAAGAGACAATCCGTGTTATGTGGGACTGGTCTTGGAGTGCGGCGGACGTCGCAGAGCTCTCATGGGCAGACCATTCAGATGCATGGGAATCTACTGACGAGCCAGATACATATACTGTCCAGAAAAGGTATGCATCAGCTTGGAACATTTCTGGACTTGATGCAGGAAAAAGATGGTATATCAGAGTTCGATTAGGGAATGAGACGGCAGATGAGACTATCTGGGGACCATGGTCAGAGATGGCATGGGTTGACCTTGCGTCGGCTCCAGCTAAACCATCACTGGACGTATATCCACCGATAATTCCACCAGACGGAACCATAACAGCATCATGGGGATATGTCACCACCGACGGGACCGTTCAGGCTCATGCAGAGATAGACGAGATGACTCTTGTGGAAGGCGTGCCAGTCTATACGAAAGTGGCAGAGACAGAGTCCGCACAGCATCTGACTATCAATGCACAGGAGCGAGGCTGGTCTGCTGGTGAGACGCATAACCTTGTTGTTATGGTTACTTCAGCATCAGGCCGTAGAGCAGATGATTGGAGCGATCCCGTACCTGTTATCATTGCAGAGCCTCTGGAAATCACCATCACAGAGACCTCGCTGGAGACCATACCAGTACCTGCAGACGATGACGCAGGCACAACGAGGAATCAGCTGTCTCTTACAGAAATGCCAATGACCGTGACCGTGACAGGAGCAGGAGCAGGCGGAACTACCATCGTAGCGATTGAGAGGGCAGAAGATTTTGTTGCTGGAAGACCTGATGACAAAAAGACGGACTGCTTCAAGGGTGAGACCATCTTCGTCTACCAGCAGGCAGGAGAAGCACAGGTCACTGTCCAGAGAGATGCTCTGATAGGTTCTCTTGATGACGGTGCCCAGTATAATCTGGTCTGTACCATCATGGACGGACTCGGCCAGACGGCAGAGACAGTCATTCCGTTCGAGGTGCACTGGGAGCATCAGGCTCTTATGCCCGACGCAGTCATCTATACAGATGCACGAGCCATGACGACAAGAATGACCCCGATCGCTCCGACAGGCTGGGTTGCTGGAGATACCTGCGACATTTACAGACTGTCAGCAGACCCGCCAGAACTTATCTACAAGGGGGCGGAGTTCGGTCAGACATACATAGATCCGTATCCCGCTCTGGGGCTTCCTGGAGGGCATAGATTCGTCTATGTGACGGCAGACGGTGACTATATTACAGCAGATAACAAATTCGCATGGATAGATACAACCGAAAACATCAACGACCTTCTGGACATGGAATCCACCATCATCGACTTTGACGGTGACAGGGTAGTCCTTGATTATGACATGGACATTTCCAGTCAGTGGGATAAGGACTTCACGCAGACCAAGTACCTCGGCGGAAGTATCCAAGGCGACTGGAATCCTGGTGTCAAGCGGTCTGGAACCGTAGCGGCGAGATCGCTCGTGGTTGATGATGAAGGCACGGTTGAGAAGATGAGGAGACTGGCGGCATACACGGGAATCTGTCATGTAAGAACAGCAGACGGGTCCAGTTATGCTGCAGATGTGCAGGTGAGCGAGAAGCAGTCTTATCAGACTTCTGGGAAGATTGCCGAGTTCAGCATGAAGATAACAAGAGTAGATCCGGAAGAATATGACGCAGTAGCACTGACAGAATGGGAGGGAAGCTGATGGATTGGAATAAAGGTTATTCGGCATCTTTTTACGCTTCCTTCGTAGATCCTGTCACATGGCGTGATATTGAAAGGTTTGAGATCAAGGGCGGGAGCATATCCCGCTCTGATGCTGACCTGCAGGAATCTGCGGATCTTGACTGTGTTAACTATGACCAGAGCAGAGAGAGATGGGTAAGGATATGGTTGGATACCAAGCAGGGCGGAGCATCGTCGCATACGGCTCTTTTCACTGGTCTTGCTACAAGTCCAGATAAGGATCTGAATGGATTTCTGTCAGAAACAAAGGTGGAACTCTATTCCGTACTGAAGCCCGCCTCTGACATCT
>Ga0326511_10002707_pt1 | contig 14317 bp, 12 predicted proteins | sample 0_2496_0518_D_FD_203701 | JGI IMG/M metagenome (GOLD analysis project Ga0326511, IMG submission 203701) | Bovine rumen microbial communities from UC Davis, California, United States - 0_2496_0518 | ecosystem: Host-associated > Mammals > Digestive system > Stomach > Rumen | place: USA... | reverse complement strand
ATAATAATATTTATCTAGTACCTATGGATAATGTAAAATATCCAGATTTTACAGTAATAGTTTTATCAGAAAATAGTAAGAGATTCTTTAAATTTAAACCTTCTCAATTAAATAAAAAGAATTTACCTTTATTTAAAAAATTAGTATCTATAATGATTAAACTTGAAAATGGTATTGAATTAACTAAAGAAGAATTAGCTGATGATAATAAATCTGATTCTGAAGAAGTTAAAGAAGAAAATAATAAATCTAATACAGAAGTTGCAAAGACTATTTTAAAAGATAAGATTAATTACGATACTAATAATACTAATAAAAAAGAAGAAACTATTATTGAAAAGATAGATAGTAAAATAGATGATAATAAAGATTCTACTAGTATGGAAGAATTAGAAAATCGTCTAGATAATGATAAAGAATTCTTAGGATACTTAGATGAACTTAAGAATGAAAAAATAACTTCTGCTAATAGTCAGAGAAATACTTCAAGAAATAATCTATTAAAAGAAAAACAAAGAGAAATTCGAATTAATAATGATGAAAATGGAAAGACTGTTGAACAAATTGTAAATGAAATGAATCAAAAAGCATTAGTTAAACAGGAATTCAAGATTAATAATAGAAATAATACTCTTTTAAATAAATCTACTATGAAAGATTTTGAAGCATCATATAATAAGAATTTAGCAGAAAAAGATATGATTAAAATTCTTGAAAGTTTTTCAGATGATAATAGAGAAATAAAAGTTTATCTAAGAAAAATTACTAAGAAAAATACTTCTACTTCTCTTACTAAAAAGAATACTTGGACGTTTGAATTTGAAGATGAAAGAAGAGTAAGACATACAGTAACAGTTGATATTCCTATATTTATAGAAGATAAATTTTTATATATTGAAGGAAATAAAAAGACAATTAATAAACAATTAACTCTTCTTCCTATAGTAAAGATAAATACTGATAAAGTTCAAGTAGTATCTAATTATAGTAAGACATTTATAAGTAGATTTGGAGCTAAAATAAATCCTAAAATTGAAAGATTTAAAAAGACTCTTTCATCACTTCCTAATACTAATAAATTTAAGTATAGGTTAGGTAATAGTTTTGAAAGTAACTTCAAATTTATAACTAATATTGAATATGATGAAATTTCTAAGAATATAGTTAGTATTGAAGATGATAAATATTCTTTTTATTTCAATCAAGAAGAAATTAGGGAAATTTTAAATGAAAGAAATTTAAAATATTCATTAAATGATAAGAATATAAATCCAATTGGAATATTTGATATTACTAATGTAATATGTTATGATATGACTAATAATATAGTTTATATTAATGATAAAAAAATAAAAGAAATAAATCTTATAGATTATATTGTAGATTGTCTATCAGAAAATAATAAAAAACTTATAGATACTTATAATTCTGTAAAAGTAGGTAAATCATATACTTACTCTAGAGCAAGTATTCTTAATAGAGATATTCCAGTTATTGTATTTTTAGCTTATAATGAAGGATTAACTTCAATCTTAAATAAAGCAAAAATTAAATATGAATTAAGTGATAAGAGAAAGAGATTATCAATAGAAGAACAAGAAAATTTAGGAATGATTCCATTTAAAGATGTTTATCTTTACTATAATATTTATCCTGTAAAAAATTCATTACTACTTAATGGTCTCTTAACTATGAATACTCTTTCTTATAATTTTGAAGAATTTAATACTAAAGACCCTTATTTAGAATATTTCTTTGCTAAATATAATTCTAGAGCAATAGCTAAGGGTTTTGGAAACTTCTATGAAAGTTTTATAGATCCAATAACTAAAGAAGTTCTTATTGATATGGATTATCCAACAGATATTTCAAATCTTATTCTATATGCTAATGAATTACTTCAAGATAATCAATTTATACCAGAAACAGATATGTCTAATTATAGAATTAGAAATAATGAAGTATTAAATGTTTATTTGAATAATGAGTTAGAAAAAGCATATTCAATATATAAGAACTCTATAAATGGAGCAACTCCTATAAAAATGAGTGTTCCACAAAATGCTATTATAAAAGATCTTCAAGAAGGACTTTTACTTCAGGATTATGATACACTTAATCCAATAACAGAAACAGATAGTATTAGTACTGTAACATATAAAGGACCTAGTGGGTTAAATTTAGCTCACTATAAAAAAATATCTTAATTGCTGGGTAATATCAGCAGCGAAACTTATATCACATTATACTTTTTAGAAAAGAGAGTATAATAAGATTAATACCATATAGGCATTAATCTTATTACTATATAACTTATTAAAATCTCTATTTTCTAATATAACTTAATATCTAAAATAATTATTTTTATGATTTTTGTTTAAGGACAATCATAAATAACCTTTATTCGATAAAAAATATCATAATTATAATATTTTTCAACTATTAAGTTGAAATGTTACAGATTAATTATTCTGTAGTCTCTGTTGTTTCTGTAGTCTCTGTTGTTTCAGTATCCTCTGTACCTTCAAGACTACCTGTACCTGTCCAAACTTCAGCGATTACTTCGTCAACAGGTTCAACTCTCTGGATCTGAGCTGCATTAACAAGTCTTTCTTCTACTTTAACTGAATAAGCTGGTTCAATCTTTTCACCAATGTTAATTGTAATAAGCTTATAATTATATTCCTTCTTACTAACATTAAATGAAACTATTCCACCAGCAGAAATAGCAGACTGAACTTCAGCAACTGTAGCATCAACTATAACTGCAGTATCATCTGTAAAAACGATTTTTGCTTTCTGAGCCATAATTTTATTCTCCTTTACTTATATTAATATTTTCATATTTATTGTATTCAAATATGAAGTTATATAATATAATGTTATTTCAATAAGTGATATAAGTACGTTCAACGACTATCGAAATCAATAATATTGAAAGTAGAGTACATTAAAATAATGGAAAAAGATATAATAAGATATAGTCTAAATTAAATTTGTAAATTTACAAGATGCATATACTCTTTCTAAAAGATCATATAGTGATAGTATGGAAGGAATATTGGCTGCATCTTCAACTACTGGAAATTCTGTAGGTGTTAATAGAACTCTTACATATAATGCTAATGTAACAAGTAATCGTGGTTATTTAAAAGCATATGATAAAAATGATAATAGTAATCTTAATATGGGTAATCTTCTAAGTGCAGCTGAAATGAGTATGCCTTTAGTAGCAACACATGATTCTAGTATGAGAGTGATATATTTGCTCTATTTAAATCTTTTTAATTGCTGGGTAATATCAGCAGCGAATTAATCTATAAAAATTAATGATTAAACGTTCAACGACTATCGAAACCTAATTGGGAGTAGAGTACATTAAATATAATGGAAAAAGAAGAATAATAAGATATAGTCTAATTAAATTAATTAATTGAAATATGTTAACAGCTCAGAATAAACAAAGTATTCCTATAAAGAAGACAAATAAACTTATGATTAGGAATGGTATGGAAGAAGCTCTTACTCATACTATAGGAAGAGACTTTATATGTACAGCTAAAGATGATGGTGAAGTAGTAGATAAAGATGATAATTTCTTAGTAGTTAAATATAAAGATGGAACTAATGATGTAATAAATCTTGACTTTGAAACTGCAAAAAATGGTGGTGAAACCACTGCCTCCATTAAAAAATAAAATCTTAATTGCAGAGTAAAATCTGCAGCGAAGGTAATCAAATAATGATTATAACGTTCAACGACTATCGAAACCTAATTGGGAGTAGAGTAGATAATAATATATCGAAAAGGATTTAAAAAGAAATAGTCTAATAAACGGGTGGATTCTATCTTTTAAATAAATTAAATACTTCTCTAAAAATTGGTGATAAATTTAAAAAAGATGATGTACTTGCTAAGAATGATTCATTCTTTAAAGATACTCTTGATGGTGATTCAGCAGAATTTACTATGTATAAAATGACTAAAATCGCAGTATATGCAGGTGATTTTACTCATGAAGATTCTTGTCTTGTTACAGAAAGTTATTGTAAAGATATGACAAGTAATATTACTATGAAAAAAGAAAAAATCTTAAATAAAAATGCTAATGTAGATTTCATTATAAGTAAAGGTGCAAAAATTAAAACTGGTGATCCATTATTAGTATTTGAACAAGGTTATGATGATAGTGAAATTAACACTATGCTTAGTAAGATTGCAGATGAGCTTGAAGAAGAAATCACTAGATTAAATAAAAACCAAATTCTTTCAAAATATACAGGTGTAGTTGATGATATTAAAGTTTATTATACTTGTGATATAGAAGAACTTTCACCTTCTCTTCAGAAAATAGTTAAAAAATATAATAGTACTATTACTACTAAAGAAAAAATGATTAAAAAATATTTTGAAAATCTAGAAGATTCTAATATTATATTACCTTCTAAAGAAAAAATAATTCCTGATAGTTCAGGAAAAGTTAAAGGTAGTAAAATGCTAGATTCAGTAATGATTGAATTTTATATAACATATGAAGATGAACTTGGAATAGGTGATAAAATAGCATTTGCTACAGCACTTAAGTCAATTATTGCTAATAAAGTAGAAGATGAATTAGCTCCTTATTCAGAATATAGAAAAGATGAAAAAATAGAAGCTATAATGTCTTATATTTCAATAAATGCTAGAAAATGTACTTCTATTTACCTCCAATTATACGGTAATAAAGTTTTAAAAGAACTTAAAGAACAAGTAAAAGATATTTGGAATAGTTAAAAAAAAACAGGTAAGGAAATTAATCCTTACCTGTTTTAATATTTTTCTCTTTCTTTTTAGGACCTCGTTTATTACAAATACAGATAGGACATCTAGAATACCCTTTTAAAAAACTATTAGGTATTACATCATACTCATGTCCACATTTATTGTGCTTTACTAAAATCTTAGTTCTACTATTTTTGTACTCTCCTAAAATACTATATTCATCACCTACTAAATCATGTATTTCTTGCTTGAATTTTTTATCAGTTTTACTAAAACTTTTAATATTAAAACATTTAGGACATCTAGAATATCCTCGTAGAAAACTATGAGGTTCTGCATAATACTTATACCCACAAGTAGTATGTCTCATTAGAATCTTAATACAACTACCTTGATATTCTTCTAAGACTCTATATTCATCCCCCACAAGATCATAAACTTCTTGCTTGAACTCTTCTGTTGTTTTTTTAGGATTTCCAAAACATTTAGGACATCTAGAGTATCCTCGTAGAAAACTATGAGGTACTACATCATATTCATGTCCACATTTATTATGCTTTATGAGTATTTTAGTAGAGGTATTTACGTATTCTCCTAAAATACTATATTCATTTCCTACAAGTTCAAATACTTCTTTTCTAAAATATTCAGTATCTTTATTCATATTACCTGCACATTTAGGACATCTACAACCTATTAAAAAATTATGAGGATTAACTTTATACTCATATCCACATTTATTGTGCTTTACTAAAATCTTAGTACTACTATTTTTATACTCTCTTAAAACTTCATATTCATTTCCCACAAGATCATAAACTTCTTGCTTGAATTTTTTATCAGTTTTACTAAAATTTTTAATATTAAAACATTTAGGACATCTAGAACGTCCTCGTAGAAACCCTTTAGGTAGTGCATAATACTTATACCCACAAGTAGTATGTCTCATTAGAAGCTTAATATCATTACGTTGATATTCTTCTAAGACTCTATACTCATCCCCTACAAGATCATAAACTTCTTGCTTAAACTCCTCCGTTGTTTTTTGTATTCCTTTTGGCATATTTTATTTCTCCTTTCAAATAATATTTCTATTATAAGTTTCATAATTATAATATATACTTATAAATTTAACTATAACTAATTATTAAGAGTTCATAAGAAAGGTAGGTGAGAAAAGATGTCATTTACTAACGCTAAACGAAAAGCTATAGAAGAAAAGGTTATAAAGACCATGGAATTACTAGAAGGTGGAACAGGATCATACAATACTGAAAGATATAAAAATTTATTTTCTTCAATGAGTGATGCACAATTTACTAAATATATAAATAAATTACTATCTGATGAAGATAATAATTTTACATTTGATGTAACACCATTTGATGAAAAAGCAGACTTAAAACTAAAGAATATTAAAAAAGCTGCAGATTATTTAAAAATTCCTTTAGATGAGTATATCTATCTACCATTTGTGAATCCTAATGGTAAACCAGTAAGAAGTAAAGAACCAACACCTGTTGGATATGTGCCAACAAAGAGACTAGAACAGATTCTTTCAAAGAAGAATGCATATTCATTTGATATAACAGAGAGAAATGCTAAAACTGGTCAGGTTACAGGACATGATAAAAACGGAAGGGTATCTGATATGGAAAATTATGCTCTCATGGTAATAGGAGCTGAGAATGCTCTTAAAGAATTTATGGGTGCCAGAGCAGATGATGCAGTTGCTAAACAAGATATGTTAAAAGATATTTCTAGAGATGGTTATGTTTCTCAATCAAATATTTCTAATTATATTGGTAATAAAACTGCTTTAAATACTCTTGATGTATATTATAAATCAGCAGGTATTATGACTGATTTAGTTAATCCTGGATATACTACTAGAAGAAATCTAGAAAATAAAAATAAAAAAGAAAGAATACAGGATAAATATAATAAATAATTAAAAGAAGGATATTTAGATATCCTTCTTTTATATTTTATTAAGCTTTTAACTATTTATTATATAATATTAAATAAGAAAGGAGTTTTCTTCGATATGTCTGGAATTAGAATTGAACAATTAGATTTAAAAAGTTTATCTAACGTTTTCTTAACAAAAGATGGTATATTTCAATATATTACTAAAGAAAAATTAGTTGAAATATTAAGTAATCTAACAGATGAACAATTAGATGAAATAGGTATGTCTAGATATCTCATTGATAGAATCATTCAATCTATTCAAGTAATTCAAAATGATGATGTAATCAATGTAACAGAAAGTAATGGAGATACTTTTACAATAAAACCTACTAGAGGTTATATAAATAATAATGGAGAAGAAGTTTTAGTTTATCAACATCCATTAACACATAATGCTAATGAAATTACAACTACTTATGATAGACAGTTTGCTTCTACTGCAGAAAAAGAAGAATGGAATAATAAAGTAAGTAATACTACTCTTCAGTCATATATAAATGATTTAAATGAGTATGATTATTTATTAAAGAGACAGTTAACTAAACTTCAAAAAATAGTTGAAAAAGAAGCTGGTAAAGATCAACCTACTGAATTTAGTGAAAATATTGCATCTATTAATCAAGGTATGAGTAGATTCTGTTCTTATTTTGATATAGAAACTAGAAGTTATGTAACTAGTTATGATATAGTACATAATTTTAATACTACTAATATTCAAGTACAAGTAATTGATAGTAGAACTAATAGTATAGTTTACCCAACAGTATATGTTAAAGATGCAAATACGATAAATATTACTTTTGCATCAAATTCTTCAGAAACTATTTTAGGTGATATATTTAGAGTTACTATTATAGCAAATTATACAAATAGTAATACACTTACTCCAAATCCAACTTATAATGATTCAAACTATATTAATGCTATTAATGCTATAAATAATAATTTATATGGAATGACAGAAACAAGAACACTTACTTTTAATTCAAGTGGTATTAATACATTTGATTTAGGTAGTAGAACACCTAAATATATTTCAGTATATGAAAATACACCTACTGGTTTAAAAGATATTACATCTTATACAGATATAAATTATTATAAAGATGAAAGTAAAAATATTAAAGAAGAAATTTCTATAAATCCTTCAATTCTAGAAGAAAGTATGAATAGAGCTTCTAATGGAAATTCTACTCATTTTGTTGTAGTAAATACGTATTCTCCTGCTTGGGAGAATATTTATGATACTTATGTAGCTAATATAAGTAATATTGATGCTGGAGCAGCACTTGGAAAAGATACATATACAGAAATAAAACCAAATCCATACTATCAATTAGATAATTCAGTAGATATTGAATTAGAAGATACTAAAGAAGTAATTGAAGATACAGAAGGTACAGAATCTACAGATACGATGGATATGAGTTTTAATGTTTCTAGTTATTTTAATACTATTGAAGATGCAGAACATGAAGAATTTTTACATTCAATAGCTCAAATTTCATTATATGATGGAAGTAAATATATATTAGTAAATCCAGATACTACTTTTGAAATTAGTAATAATATATATAAAGTAAATATAACATTTAATCCAAATTATATAAATTATAAAGATGAAGGAAAAACTAAAGTTAAAGCTAGATTAACTCTTATAAGAAGATCATTATTTAATGATAGTTCACAAATGGGTTATATAGCTTCTATTTATACTAGTACAGATACTATTAAATTAAATACTAATTATCCCGATGAAGGTTATATTTATAATAGTAGTGATTTTGAAAATCCAACTATAAATATGAATTTTTTCGGTGGTTATTATAATAACTTACTTAAAGTAAATTCAAAACCTTTAGATGTATTTAATCCAGAATTATTCTTTAGAGATGTAAATAATGACAATTATTTCTCATATAATTTATATCAAGATGGTGATGAACATAGATTAAAATATGAATTATTCTTTAAACCAGTAAATCCTATGATAACTAATAATGATAGTAATCCAAGTAGTGTTAAAATATATTCTGATGAAGATTTCAATATTACTAATAAAGTAAATGTAATTGTATCAGATGATATTTTATCTGAAAAGATTGATTTAGTTTCAGGTTTAATTAGACAAACTACTGAAGGTACTGGTAAAGAAATTTATATTGGTGTTTATGAATACGATTCAGAATTTTATATTGATGTAAGAAGTATAGGTATTTATTATTTTGAAAATTCTAAGACTTATTATAGAGGATTAGGAAGTTCATTTGATAACTTTACGTTTACAATAGATGATAGAAATCCAAATCCTATAATAAGTTGTGAAAAAGTAAATAAATATTTTGTAAAAGTAAGAACTATTAGAGATAATATAGTACATCCTGAAGGTACAGAATTTACATATGCTAATGCAACTATTAATTTCAGTAATAATTCAGACAAATATGGTGTTAAAACTGATAGTGTTAAAATTACTTTATTGGATGCTGAAAATACTGGTAAATTATATCCAATAACTGTAGATAAAGGACAAGATATAAAAATATCACCTAATGAAGAAGTAAGTATATTTGATTATTTAAGTCTTATATATGGTGATGAATTAAGTAATGTATCAATGAAACCTTTAGAACAAATTAAAAGTTTTAATTTTCATCCAGAAAGTTCTTATGAAAATTCTATTACTTATGATGTAGATAATAAAACTATTAAATTTACTCTACCAGAGGGAGTTGAATTAACTGAAAATACATTAATAGGTACAGTTTATTTACATTATATTATAGAAGGTATTAATTCTGTAAGTTTTGATGTATATGCAGTACCTTCTAGAACTACTAGTCCATCTACTGAAAATTCATATAATAGTAAATTTGATATAGTTACTATTGAAGAAGGAGAAGTAGTTCCTAGTGATAGTAACATAGTTACTCTTGCAACACCATTTTATATTTACCTTAAAGCTAATAATACTTATGACCCAAGTTCAACAGATGATGATTATGGTGTATTTGGAGACAATTTTAGAGTAGAATTATCAAATAATATTTCTAATAATATTGGTATTGTAGAACCAATAAATAATCTTTGTTATAAGATTACTCCATTCATTACAGGTAATATTAATATTTACGTAGGAAATGGAACTACTATGAATAAAAATCTTACTTATTATGTAACTGATGAGTATAATAAACTTTCAAATACAGTTCCAGTAAATATTATAGCTGGAAGTAGTTCAACTAATATTTTATTATTAGATGGAAATAAGATTTATAATATATTTGATTTTGGTAATACTATAAAATTTAATTTTAAAGGATTAAATTATTCAGAACCATTTACATTAAAGATAAAACCAATAAATTCCTCAGAAACAGTTGATACAACAGTTACAATTGATATGAAAAATACAGATCTTGATATTTCACTTTCAAGTTATACTGGAATTGAATATATAATTTTAGAAGCTGGTTCATCTCATGATATTACAGGTAGTTTGAATTATACATTATATTTCTATCAACCAGAAGGAAATTAAAGGAGGTTTTGACATATGAGAGTATTAAATAACTTAGTTGTAAATGGAACTTTTACTATTGAAAAAATGGAAGCCTCTGAAATTAATTTAACTGATAATATTAAATTTGGAAATCAAAATCTTATTGATTCGAATAAGAATGGTTATTTTAATGTAATTGATGTTTCTTCTATTAAACTAAATGGTTCAGACTTTATTACTAATACTAGGGATATAAATGCAAATTCAATCTTATGTAATTTTATTAATACAGATACCATTCAAGTTAATAATCCATTTATATTAGATACTATTGTTGCAACTTCAGTACAAGTAAGTAATGTAGAAGTTATTGATAGTAATTTAAATATTAAAAATATTAATACATTATCTGTAACAAATGGTATTGAATGTAATACTATACGTGCTAATAATTATACTATTGATGGTGTAAATATTCTAGAAAGTAATAGAGTACTTAAAAATATTGTAAATCAATTTGCAAACTTTAATGAAGAAAGTGTAGATTTTGGAACTATAACTGATAAAGATACTTATACTGCAAATCTTTTAAGAAATGGAAATGTAGTTTCAGTATCTCTTAGATCATTTAGTAGAACTGCTAATTGGACTATAAATAATGATGGTACATTTAATAAGAGTATAGTTTTAGGAAAACTTCCTACAAATTATGCACCTACATCAAATGTTTATACAACAGTAGTTGTAAGTGATGCAACTGATAGTGATATAGATGTAGGATTAATTACATGTGTAATTAAAACAAATGGTACAATAAGTCTTAGAAGTTTTATTCCTGCTAAGAGTTATGAAGAAAAAGTTTCAATTAACCAAGAATCTACATTATATTTAAATACAAGTTTCATTACAGTAAATTCTAATTAAAAAATATTATAGGTTTAAGGGGATTTCTTCTCCTTAAACCTATTTAATTGTGAAAACACTATTATAATTATTCATATAAAAATAATAGAAAGGATGGATAACTTATATGCAAGTATTAAATAATTTAAAAATAAATGGTACTATACAAAGTAGTAATGATATAATTTTATCAAAACAAGGTAATTATCAACAAGATGGTATTAAAATAACTCCTGATGGAATGGAAACTAAAAATAATTATTCAATTAGTAGTAATGGAAATTTAATTTTATCTGTAGGAAATGATTATAATATAAGATGTTATGGAACTACAAGGGTAGATGATTTTGTTTCAACTAATGCAGAAATATCAAATTTAGATGTAACTAATAAAATAATTACAAAAAACTTAGATGTAACTAATAATTTTACAGGTGGTACTGCAACTCTTACATCACTAAATACTTTAAGTAGTATTACCTCTCAAGGTGCTGTATATGGTAAATCTATAATTCAAGGAACTGAAATTCAATTAGTTCAAAATGGACAAAAATCCTATTCACTTAAAAATAGTTCTGTTGTAGGTGGTGTATTTAATTATCAAAGAGATAAATATCTTATTTCATATAATAAATCTAATGGTAGAATTTCTTTAGGTGGATATCAGATATATGGTGGTACTGGAAATTATTTATTTAAATATTATGATTTTGATACAAATAGAATTACTTTAAAAAATAATTCAAGTAGTGTATATAATAATGCTGTCGCTATTGATGGTTATACACTTATAGGTATTGTAGGAATTTTACTCCATAATGATGGTGGTGTAGTAAACTTAATAGACTATGAATTTAACGGTAATCAAATTAGAGTTGGTTTAAGGAATAATACAACGACACAAGCAACTAATGTATATGCTACAGTAACATGTTTATTTATAAGACATCAATTTTAAAGGAGGAGGTAATTAATATATGCAAGTTTTAAATGATTTAAGAGTAAATGGTGACCTTATGGCTCTTGGAGAAAGACTATGGGTTAATAATGAATTAGTTATATGTGGAAAAATGCTAAATTCTAATCATTATACACCTAAAGTTAAAATATATGCAGATGAAGAAGGACTAGGTTCTTATAGAGGTGTTCATATAGAACCTGTAATTTCTTCAAATATTATTATAGGACAAAATTTAAATGATTCTTATTTTACAACGTCTAATATTTATATGAAATCCTATGAATTTAAATTAAAAACAAGTTATAATGGTTCTATTGAAGCCATTATGGCAGGAAGTGGAGAAGATGGTCTTTATGATGCTCACTCTAAATTAAAAATAGAATATGATGCAATAAATTCTAACTCTTATAATTTTAAAATAAATTCTGATATAATAAATATTAATACAAATAGTACAAAATCTCAAATAGTAGTTGGAAACTTTCAAGATGTATCAGAAGATGAAAGTTGTATAAGTATTAAAACTAGAATTTATGCTGAATATGTTAAAGATACTTCAAAGAGAAATAAATATAAAACTCTTTTAGATGGAGAAGGACTTTCAATTTTAGAACGTAATGAAATTCAAGGTGGATATTATGTAAGTCATCATACAGTATATAAAAAAGAAGGTATTTATTTCCCTGCTATGGGTTATTTAATTAGACGTGATTTTACTAATAATTATATATATATTGGTAAATCAATGTGGCATACACAATTCTTAAATACAGGAGCAACTGTACCTGAAAATAATGCTTTATTTAGAGTAGAAGTTGTTAATATAACAGGTGCTGTTATTAATGCAAATACACTTAACAGTTATAAATTATTCTTGAGAACTAATAAAGACGAATATGAACCTGCAGGTATTATTGGATGGGATATTGATTATGGTGATGGTGGATATAATGCTAATTCAGTTGTTCCAGTTTCTATAAATAATTATTGGGAAACAGATAGTACTAGCTCTAACTATGGAAAGCAATATGTTAATGCTGAATTAAGAAATATATCAAGCTCAAATGCTAAATTTAATTTCAAAGCTAAAGTACTTTGGATTAAGAAACTTTCAGCTATGTTCTAAATTTAAAGGTTAAAATTTCTATAACAGTATAATACTATTATAGAAAGTGAGGATATTTAAAATATGGAAAATAACAATCAAAATGTACCTGTATCTTTATTAATCGATGACTTTGAAGGAAAGATTATTCAAACAATTAATAGTTCTAATCTTCACCCTTCAATTATGCTTTTAAGTCTACAGAAGATCATGAATACTTTCGAAAATGAAGTTAATTCTATTAAAAATAATGAGTATAAAGTATATCAGGATTCTCAACAGGAAGCACAACAGGCTGTACCTCAGCCAGAGGTAGTTCAGCCAGAAATTACTGAAGATATGAAAGATAGAGAACCTATTGAATTTACTCCAGATTTTGAAGAAGTTGAATAGTAAAATTAAATCCTAAAGAGATTATATTAATCTCTTTAGGATAACTTTTTCTTTTAATCTTCTACTACAATATTATGTACAATATTATAGATATCTTTATTTGTTTCAATAAGTTTATTTACTTCTATTAAAGCTTCATCTACTAAAGCTCTAAATTTTTCATAACTAATTAATTTAGAAATTACTGGAAATGCTTGAATAAATGCATCATAAACATATCTAAGTTTAATTTTACCAGTTTTACTACCATATGTTTGTTCAGCAACTGTACAAGCATAAATTAACCATTCAATGACTCTTTCTTTCTTTTCTTTATTAGTGAGTTTTGAAAAACTTCTTAATTCTAAAATTATATATACTGCAAAGATTACAATCAATGCTAAAATTAATGTAGAACTATCTAATTTAAAATCAAACATACAAACTTACCTCCATTATTATAAATCTGCTACATTATCATTCTCTTCATCTTCTTCATCATTAGAATTTTCTTCATTACTGTCATATATGTATTTTTCTAGTTTATTCTTTTCTTCTGAATATGTTTCTAAGAATGATTTAACTAAATAACCAATAGTAACTCCTACAATTTCTGTAGCAACTGCAATAGATAAACTTTCAGCAATCTGTTCTTTACCTAAAAAAGCTAATACATAGGATAACTGCATATCAACTAATGCTACAAATAAAATAAGAGAAACCCATTTTTTAGTA
>Ga0326511_10002706_pt1 | contig 14321 bp, 12 predicted proteins | sample 0_2496_0518_D_FD_203701 | JGI IMG/M metagenome (GOLD analysis project Ga0326511, IMG submission 203701) | Bovine rumen microbial communities from UC Davis, California, United States - 0_2496_0518 | ecosystem: Host-associated > Mammals > Digestive system > Stomach > Rumen | place: USA... | reverse complement strand
CGAGAGTTTCCATAAAGACGACCCGACAAATTTTACCCGCGACTGGTTTGCCTGGCAAAACACGTTGTTTGGCGAACTGATTATCAAGTTGGTGAACGACGGCAAACTGGACGTGCTAAACAGCATCGACCTATAGTTTTGGCACGAAACAGGATAAGCGGAAGGATATTCGTGCGTATATTTGCACAGAGAAAATCTAAAACAGCTTAACGTAAACTATACGTTATTAAATTATTGTTATTATCTTTGCAATGTTATCATAAGCCAAAACAAAATAACTGAATAATAACTACATGCGTTAACATGACGTTTGCAGGCAACTCGAGTGTCAAAGAAGTCGTGACTGGGCAATAACGGCATGGCAACAATGCCAAGTCACTGTCGAAAGACATGCGAAACTCTATATACTGAACATCACACCGTTTAACAATTATAACTAAAAAACCAAATTTTTTTTTAAGTATGAATTTAAAAAGAATGTATCTTACCGCACTTTTAGGCATGATTTTCTGCCTATTGTGGGGTGGTGTGGGCACTATCAATGCCCAGACCAAGACAGTTGCCGGAACCGTTTCCGACGACAAAGGCGAACTGATCGTAAGCGGTACCGTTCGTGTGAAAGGCACACAGACGGCTACAATCACCGACATCGACGGTAAATATTCTATCAGTGCTCCCGCTGGCGGAACACTGGTGTTCTCGTATCTGGGCTACTTGAGCCAGGAGATTCCTGTCGCTCAGGCTAAGAACGGCAAACTCAACGTGGTGCTGAAAGCCGAGGATACCACTCTCGACGAGCTGGTAGTAGTGGGTTACGGCACAATGCGTAAGTCCGACCTTACAGGTTCTGTATCTAACACTAAGGGTGCCGACATCATCAAGCAGCAGTCTTTCAACGCCCTCGACGGTTTGAAGGGTAAGGCTGCCGGTGTCAACATCTTCAGCAATACAGGTCAGCCCGGTGGTGAGATGCGCGTTATCATCCGTGGTATCGCTACCATCAATGCTTCTACAAGTCCTCTCTACATTGTAGACGGCGTGGCAATGAGCGACTTCAACCTTCTCAACCCGAACGATATCGAGTCTATCGAGGTGCTGAAGGACGCTTCTGCAGCAGCCATCTACGGTGCTCGTGGTGCCAACGGTGTGATTATGGTTACCACAAAGCGCGGCAATGGTGGACAGGGTGTGCATGTGTCTTATGACGGCTCTCTCTCAGTGAGCACAATGGCTCGCAAGATGGATGTCATGAACTCTAAGGAGTGGATGGCAGCTTTCAAGCAGGGTCTGGAGAACGCTAACCAGTTCCAGGGTATGAACTTTGACACAGATCTGTCAAAGATCTTTACCGACGAGCGCCTGTTCAAGAACGGCGAGCCTATCTACGACACTGACTGGCAGGACGCTTGCTCTCGCACAGCTCTCTCTCAGAACCACCAGTTGAGCATCCAGCGCACAGGTGCTGACGGCAGCTCTATCGGTGCATTCCTTAACTTCACCGACCAGCAGGGTATCCTCCTCAACTCTTACTACAAGCGTGTTAACGCTAAGGTTTCTTACGACGACAACCCCACAAAGTGGCTGTCTACTTCTGTAAACATGTTGGTTAACCACACTTGGGGTAACCGTACATCAGACAATCCCTACAGCCAGGGCGGTTTGCGTACTATGATTGAGCAGGTTCCGTTCCTCCCCGTTTCTCTTGACGGCGAGTACATGCAGAACAACATGATTAGAACTACTGCCATTCTGAAGGACAAGAACGATCCTTCTCGTGGCTATCAGGGATTCCAGCCCGAGGGTGTAGGTAACCCTGTAGAGATTTTCAAGCGTGTTGAGTCTATGTCTTACAACACTCAGATTTTCGGTAACGCAGCTCTTACATTCCACCTTCTCAAAGGTCTTGACCTGAAGACTCAGGTTGGTGTCGACTACCACAACGGCCGTAGCCAGGGCTACACTCCGTTCAAGCCTCACCAGATTATCGATATGAGCGCCAACGGCTCTGCATCTGCAAGCAACAGCAGCTCTCTCTACTGGCAGGAGGAGACCTACCTTACTTATATTAAGGACTTCGACAAGCATCACCTCAACGCAATGGCAGGTGCTTCTTGGCAGGCTCGCAAGTACACATACTTCGGCGCTTCAGACTCTAAGTTTATGGACGACTACTACGGATTCTACAACCTCGGTGCAGGTACTGAGAAGCCTTCTGTAGGCAGCGACTACGACAAGTGGGCAATGAACTCTTACTTCCTCCGTCTGGCTTACAACTACAACAACACTTACATGGCTACCGTAACAGGTCGTTACGACGGTTCTTCTAAGTTCGGTGAGAACAACAAGTACGCGTTCTTCCCCTCTGTAGGTCTCGGTTGGTTGGCTTCTAACGAGAAGTTCCTTGAGAACAACAAGACCATCAGCAAACTGAAACTGCACACCTCTTTCGGTATGACAGGTAACTCAGAGATTGGTACTTACCGTTCTATCGCTACCATGAGCCAGGGTACAACCATCCTCAACGGTTCTATGGTTACTGTTTCTTACCTCGACAAGATGCCTAATGCAAACCTGAAGTGGGAGAAGACCGCTCAGTTTGACCTTGGCTTCGAGCTCGGTCTGTTCAACAACCGACTGAACTTCGACGTTTCTTGGTACTACAAGTACACCAGCGACCTGCTCCTCAACCGTCCGGTTCCTGAGTCAACAGGTTACTCTTCAATCATGGACAACATTGGTGCAGTGTCTAACCGCGGTCTCGATATCCTCGTAAAGGCTTATCCCGTACAGACAAAGGACTTCCAGTGGAGCTCTACTCTTAACCTCAGCTTCAACAAGAACAATGTTGAAAAACTCGACGAAGGTGCTTCTGTTGACCCCGTTAGCGGCAAGCGCCAGATTACTCTCGACGGCTTCGTAGGCTATGATATGCTTATCCGCGAGGGTGAGCCTCTCTCTACATTCTACGGTTACAAGCGTGCAGGTATCTACGACGGCGTTCCTAGCAACTGGGATCCCGAGACAATGAACATCCCTGGCACCGTAGGTGAGAAGGTTACATACAAGGAGCGTCAGATTATCGGTAACGGTCTGCCTGACTGGATGGGTTCATTTGTGAACACATTCTCTTACAAGAACTTCGACCTTACTCTCGATATGCAGTTCTCTTGGGGTGCTGACATCATGCAGGAGTTCTACCACTCAACTGTTGCACGTTTCCTCACCAACGGTCTTGACCGCCTCTACAAGGAGGCTTGGCATCCGACACTCAACCCGAACGGCAAGGAGCAGGCTCTGCGTCTGAACAACTTCGGTATGGGTGCTAACAACCAGGCTGACTCTGACTGGGTATGCGATGGCTCTTACCTGCGTTGCAACCTCCTGCAGCTGGGTTACACCTTCGACAAGAACCTCATCTCTAAGATTGGTCTTTCTAACCTCCGCGTATATGCAGGTGTGAACAACTTGTTCCTCATCACCTCAAGCGACTATAATGGCTACGATCCCGATAACTCTTCACGTCTGGGTGGCAACAACTGGGGTACCAACCGTCAGTTCTTCACCTATCCTCGTGCAAGAACCTTCACATTCGGTCTTAACGTTGCATTCTAATTATAAAGTATAGATTTTTCAAAAGAAAATAAATATAGATAACTTATGAAAAAGTCAATCAATATATTAATGGCTGGCGCGTTTGTGGCTGCAACCATGGGACTGACATCTTGCGATGACTTCCTGAAGGAAAATCCGCTCGACGCTAAGGCTTCAACAGAATTCTGGAAAACTGCTGATGACGCTGAGTCGGGTGTTGCAGCACTCTATTACGGTGGTGTGCCCTACCTGAACAATGCAGGTGGCGGATGGCAGCCTAAGGCTACCATGTACGGTGGCATCATCTCTGGTCTTTACTACGACGACCACGGAGACTCACAGCTCGCAGAGGCTTCAAAGAACTGCATGTTCAACATGGAGCAATTCACTTCTTCTGCTATGACACTGTGGCATGAGTTCTACAAGGGCATCTCTCGTGCAAACTTCGTACTTGAGAACGTGCCCAAGATGACAAGCGTGCTCGACAAGGCTACCATCGACAACTACGTTGCTCAGGGTAAGTTCTTCCGCGCTTACGCTTACTTCTACCTCGTTAAGGAGTTCGGTGACGTACCTTACGTTACCAAGCCTTACACATCTACCGAAGGTATGTTCGTTGAGCGTACACCGGCAGCAGAGGTTTACAAGAACATCATTGACGAGCTGACTCCTCTGGCAGAGGGTACCACTCTTCCCCAGAAGTCGTTCTACGACAACGGTTGCCGCGTAACACGCGCTATGGCTCAGACTCTGCTCGCAGAGGTTTACCTGCAGCGTGCAGGCTTCCCCTGCAATGGTGGCGATGCTGACTACAAGCAGGCTGCTAAGTACGCAGAGATGGTTATCAACGGTGGCACCGCAGAGCTCGAGCAGAAGAACGGAAGCTCAAGAGATCTCAACTCTGCTTACAACGTAATCAAGAACTCTAAGACCTCTAAGGAGATTATCTACGCTAAAGAGTATGACTACAGCAATCAGAAAATCGGTAATGGCTATGTTAACCTCTGCATGGGTACAGACGCTACTACATGGAAGGACGCTGATGGCAAGTCTCTCTTCAAGATGAACGTTATGCACAAGGCTTACCAGCCCAGCGACATCATCCTTAACAGCTATGCTGATAACGATGTTCGTGGTATGGAGAAGCAGTTCTTCTTCAAGAATTGGACTGACGCTACAGGTGTTACACACACTCTTGACTATCCCGGCATCTGGGCATGGTTCGAAGAGACTGCTATCACAGAAGGTACTTCTGGTGACAACAACATCCCCACCATGCGTTACGCAGAGGTTCTGCTCATCGCTGCTGAAGGCTACGCTCGCACAGGTGAAACAGCAAGGGCAGAGGGCTTGCTGAATCAGGTTCGTAAGCGTGCTGGTCTGCCTAACTATAGCGCAAGCGTAAATGGCGACCTCGTAAAGGCTATCCTCACAGAGCGTCTGCACGAGTTCCCCGTAGAGTTCAAGATCTGGGACGATATCCGTCGTACACGTCTCTACCCCGAGGCTATCATGGCTGGCTCTGTTCAGAAGAAGGACATTCTGGAGTGGACTCCGCTGGCAAGTGCAAAGATTCAGAACAAGCCGGTTGACAATGTTAAGGTTGGTGCACTCCCCGAGTATGTGCTCTTGTGGCCGATTCCTCAGGACGAGATGCAGCGCAACCCGGCTCTGGAAGGTCATCAGAACCCGGGCTGGAACTAATCAGGCCTGACTTGCAACAAATGTTTTTGTCGGAAGCCTTGACCTGTAAAGGCAGGCTTCTGGCGCTGACAACAAAATAAAAAAAGAGACATTCGGAACTTCCGGATGTCTCTTTTTTGGTATGACGGGCACGTCATACATCTGTGGTGAAAGTCCACAAGGGGCGTAGTTGCCGACGAACCCCAGAGCGACTTGCAAGTTTCAAGCGGTGACGCTTGGGAGAGAGGAAGCAATAGCGAAATCGTGGCTCGACGGACAGAAATCTGATACAAAGGCGTATCAAGCGGACAAGCTGGCCAAAGGCAGCAAAATCCCAAAGGCAACCGTAACCTTGATGCGTAAATCAGGCGGGTAAACGATGAAAGATGTATGGCTTATCCCGTGAGGTATCGGCAGTCCGCAGGGATAGTATCAACGAATGTCGAGCAGTCAGCAGAGGTCGAAGTAGCCGATTGCGAGCCAGTCGAGGCGAAGGACCGAATAATTTGTAACGTCAATCAAGAATGTATGTTCCGATAAGATAGCCGACGAGCGGAAATAGGCAAAGCGTATGAGAGCCGAAAAACGCGGAGGAGGTAGGCAAGACTAATCGGAAGCGGAAATTAAGAAAGACGGAAGATGAAACTAATCGCGAAGATACCCGACAAGAGTAATGTAAGGGCAGCACTTGAAAGAGTGATAGCAAACAAGGGCGGAGCAGGCATAGACGGAATGAGAGTAGAAGAATTGCGAGACTATATGAACGCAAATTGGACTACGCTCAGGCAGTCAATACTTGAACGCAGTTACAAGCCGGCGCCGGTGAGACGAGTAGAGATACCCAAGCCGAACGGAGGGGTAAGAAAACTCGGCATACCAACGGTAGTAGACCGCACGCTCCAACAAGCAATAGTTCAAGTGCTCACACCAATTTTCGAAGAAGAATTTCAAGAGAACAGCTACGGCTTCCGCCCAGGCAGAAGCTGCGAGCAAGCAGTATTGAAACTATTAGAGTACCTAAACGAAGGGTATGAATGGATAGTGGACATAGACTTGGAAAAGTTCTTTGACAACGTTCCACAAGACAAGTTGATGAGCTACGTTGGACGAGTAATCCACGACCCCGACACCGAGAGCTTGATACGAAAATATCTAAAATCGGGTGTAATGGAGAATGGAATTTACGAGGCTACGGAGCTCGGGACACCACAAGGTGGAAACTTGTCGCCGCTGTTGAGTAATGTAATGCTCAACGAATTGGACAAAGAGTTGGAGAAAAGAGGGTTGCGATATGTACGATATGCAGATGATTGTGTCATAGCAGTAGGCAGCAGCGCAAGTGCAAATAGGGTGATGCACACCATAACGAAATGGATAGAGCAAAAGCTTGGCTTAAAAGTGAATGCGACCAAGACACACGTGTGCAGACCGAGTAAACTAAAATATCTCGGCTTTGGCTTATACAAAGACTCACAAACACGCAAATGGACTGCAAGACCACATGAGACATCAATAGAAAAGTTCAAGCGCAAGCTAAAACACCTTACGAAACGCTCTTGGAGCATCTCAATGGCAGACTATCAAGAATCCTTTTGAGGATGGCGAAGGTGTCAATATGAGACCAGTGAAATATAAAGTGCAATTGAGCACATCAAAGAAATAGACTTTGATGTAATAACAATTATTCATCTTATCAAGATTAACAACAGAACAAGCAGACCCACTGATTTTCAGCAGAAAAGCCGATTGTCAGTGGGTTTGTTGTTGGCTTCCCCTAACGGCTGCCGAGCTAAACCTTCCCAAAATGAATCCCACAAGCAATGTTGGGAAGGTTTAGCTCGACGACCGAAGGGTAAGTCAACATTAGATTACTTCGACCAGTGGTAATGGCTATCGAGTAGCAGGAAGATAGTTAAGCCGAAAATGACGATACCAATGACGCAGAAGAACCAGAAGAAATATTGCACATAGTGTCCGAGGTAGGTTCCATCGTATTCCTTGTACCGCTCCCGAACCCTTTTGCGTTCATCATAGAACATTTCATTGACCTCACGGATATGCTTCTGCATTTGACCTGTCATCCACTTGTGTTCCTTGTCGAACATATCTTGAATCGTCTTCCTGTCGGCATCAGAAACTTTGACAGAAACCTGCAACTTGGTTGGGGCTTCCTTCAGAACATTATCGATGTGCTTGTTGATGGTATCTACCTTACCGCTGATAGTGCCAACGGCATTGCCAAGGACTGTCTGGGCTGAGTTGTACTTACGGATGGCAGACTCCAGTTGAAGAGTAGCATTGACCCAAGTGTTGGTCGCTTTGTCAATGTTCTCACTCAACTGTCTTAGTTCAGGCGCACGACTGATAACAGCATCCTCGGCATCATGCTCTTCTATCTCTTCTTGGACTTCGTACATCATGTCATCGAAGTCAGTCTTCTGCTCGCCCTCTTCGATAAACTTGTTGATATTGTTTGTTCTTCTCATTGATATGTGGGATTTGATTAACGGTGGAATGAACGTCTCTTCCGCGGTGGCTTGCACATAGCATGAGCCATCTGAAGACAACGGTGAGCATACTGACGGTCATCCTCATCATCCTTCTTGCTCCAACCTGAGGAAGGTGAGCTGCCACCACCTCCGTAAGAAACGGATATAGATGTGGCTGCATCGACATAACCTACAAAGAGTAGCATTGCAACATGGGAAATGTTCTCGATTGTTGCAGTGTCATTGCCTTCAGGAATCTGGGCTTCATTGAGGAAGATGTCCTTGACCGAGTTAGGAATCCAGACTTGCTTGGTTTCACTACCTGTATTGATAGTGAAAAGAGTCTTCTGAGATTCTGGCTTTGGTTGAACTTTGGGCTGAACTTTGGGCTGGATAGGTTTCGTTGTCTGAGCAGTTGGGCGAGCAGGGCGAGCCTGTGTAACGGAAGGTGCAGCAGGTCGCATCTTGACCTGAGTAGGCTTGGGATGCATTTTCTTCCATGTGGCTTCAAGCTGTGACACCATGAACCTTCGACCGATGGCAGAAGCCTTGAACACTGAGGTATTCTTGCCGATGGTGTAGCCCACAAGTTTGCCGTTCTTGTTGTCATACTTGGGCTTGACCTCGTAGCCCTTCATGCGTAGCAGATAGAAGTACCTGTCAACGTCAAAACTATCCATCTTCTGAAGGGTATATTCGCAAAACTCCGCAATCTCCTGTAGGCGCATATCCCGAATCTTCTGAGGTTGCTCCCAACCATGTCTTGCATTGATAATCTCCGCGGCCATCATTGCCCTAAGGTGAATATCGTGAACATCATTGGTCTTGCCGTCATTATCCACACGGCAACAGTCAAGATGCAGGTGCAGGGTACCAGACTTGGAATCACGATGCAAGGCTGCAACGCTCATGGAATTGCGGAAATTGGTCTTGATCTTTTCCTTCATGTCTTTGGGTAAAAGTCCGACTGAATCCAGAGCTTCCAGAGCTTCGTCAGCGAGGTTCGCCCAGTCATCCATGGTGAAGTTCTCAGACTCATGCTTGGATGGTGAGATTACAAACGTGGTCATGAAGCGTTCCAACTTTCGCCCGACAGTCCTGTCCTGCTGGTGCAACTGGCAGTGATGCTTCATCCGATACCATATTTCTGTGGCATCGAGATAGTCAGGCATGTGGTTCACCTTGACTACGGTTGCATCCTCCTTCTCCATCGCGTACCTTGTGGCATTACCGCCATAGGGTACGGCTTTAGCGAGCATTATCATTTGTCTTCTTGAACTTTGGTCAGTACAGGAGATGTGATGTTCTCTTCTATGCTATACCAGTGTTTGATGAGTGCTTCAACGGCTTCTATCCACCATTTCATGAACTTGTTTGACCTGAAGTATTTTGGCTTCTCCCCGGGTGAAGCCTTTCTGAGTATGCTGCGGATTTTTATCAGGTCAGTTCTTGCCTCAGTCAGTGAGTTCAGGACTTGACTTTCCTCTGGAGTGAGTCGCTGACGTGGATGATGCTTCAAGCCAGTCTCAACGAGATACTTGCCTATGCTGATACCGCATACTTTGGCGAGTCTTTTCAGCTCCTTCCAGTCCTTATCGGTACAGCGGAAAGAATGCACCCTTGTGGGTGTCTTCTTGATAATCTTCTTTTTCTTAGCCATGACTATGAAAATGAATAAAGGGATGAATATAAATCAGTTAAAAAGAAGGACATAGGTCTGCGAGCCTGCGAGTAGCCCGAGAAACTTTTAGGACTACAGAAATTTGGTCACAAATAATGTAGTACAAAAGGATTTCTCGAAAAGTCCCTCTAAAATAGCGGGTCTTTTAACTCCAAAGTTCCCGTCAGGGCTTAGAAGTCCGTTTTGGCTTTCCTTGCAGCCTGTATTGGCAAACTTCCCTTGGGATGGTTGGGCAGCGCAGGTCGCAAACCAGAGTCCTTCAAGGCTGTCACTCGTTGCTATAGAAGCCATTAGGGTTGTAATAGCCATTAGGCTTTTGATGATAGTCATCGTTGCCATTAGACGAGGTGCTATTAGGATTTATCGACAATCCTTCATGCTGTGATGATGGTTCGTCATTTCTTTTCCCTCCATTAGATAAGATAAGCTGCGTCTCAGCATAGCTCAAACGAGTTTGGCTCTGCGTTCGACTTGCATTATCTTTCTGACTGCCATCGGCTTCTACATGCGAAGAAGGGATGTCAGCAGAGTGAGGGGAAATGTTGTTCTGAGAAGAATCGGAAGTTCTTCCATCCGTAACAGATTTATCCACATTGTTACTATCATTAGATTGTTGTGATGGCTGAGACACATTGTAATCGGCAGACAGAATCACACCCGCGTTTCCTCCTTGGGAATTGTCGCTATCAGAGTCAGAATCTTCCGCACCTTTGTTTCTGTCATCTGGCACCTCGATAGTGATGACCTTGGCAGGTGGAACTTCCGCGGTGACGATTGCAGTGCCGTCGGCATTCCTTCTTGTTGCGAAGGGATTCTTGACAAACATGCCATCCACATACCAGCCCGAAAAAGCATGAAGCGTATGGATGCGGTTATCTCCCACTTTCTGTGAAGAGGAAATCCCCAGAGCCTCCATCGCCTCTATTAGTTTGGGAACCGTCTTGCGGTCTTTATCCCAGAGCTTGGCAAGTTGGGTATTGTCAACCATCACTTGGCCGGGCAAGATTTCAACTTGTTGAGTCTTGCTTATCTGTACCAGTTTCGTTTCGCGTTCAGCGAGTTCAACAAGCGACATGAAGCATTCCATGCGGTCAATCTTGTACTTCTTGCTGCGTAGATACTTCATCTGTTCCTCGGACAGCGTGAAGCAGTAATGAATTTTTTGGTCGTACATAATTGCTTGATTTTAGATTTTATCCCCGTCAAAAGGTTTTGCAATAGGTTGACTTCGTTGAGCTGAACCTTCATCGTTCCAACTGGACTTGTTTGGCTTGCGCTTGTGCGATGCAAGGATGGCAGCGTTCTGTTCCTCATCCGTCAGAGGGATGGGATTCTTGCGGTTCGCCTCCAGCCACTTGTCAATCTCGTCAAGGTAGATAACCCATCGTTTGCCTGGTTTGGAGCCGGGAATTTCCCTGTTTGCGAGTTTCTGATAGATGGTCGCAAGGGGAATGTTGGTGTACTCGGCAACCTGCTCTGGTGTGACAGGGCGGTGTCTGTTCTCTCTCTGCTGAGTTGGTCTGTTCTGAAGGTTCAGCAGTAAAGCCTTCATGCCCGAAACTTCATCCCGAAGTTCGGCAACGACCTGCGGAAGGTCATTGAACGTTAATTCCTTATTTGTCATTTTACAACACGACCCTTTAGTGGAATCGTGCTGCAAAGGAACCCCGTTATGAATCGGAGGGCAAGCCACAGTTTTATAACTGGTGCATCACGAAACAATCACGCAGTTGAGCCTCGTTTTTGGCTGTTATTCGTTGATAAAACGGGATTTTGAAGTGGTTTTTTGACAACATCTAACATGTAAGTATAATGAATGACAATTGGGATTTAGACAATATTTGGGGTAAGATTTCACCGCAAAAGGGCATAGGCACATCAGGACCACACCAAAGTTTGGTTTCTGATGTGGTTCCAATATGTGATGTTTATGTATTGATATAGGAGAGGTGAGAAAGTTTATCTTCTGTCTTTCTCTACGCCCAGTTGTGAAGGAATATGGAATAGCAGTCCGTCTGCCCCCTGGATGTCACAATGTATCTGGTCGCTGTTGGAAGTGACTGTCAGGTTCCTGAGTGTGCTATGGGACAATGGCTCTCCACTGGCTGTTACGCATAATGAAGCAAAACGACGCTCAATATAACAGGCGCAATCGTCGTTGCTGTAAACCTTGCCTTTACCAAGTCCCAATCTCGTTGCAATGCTCCAGACCAGATGGCGGACATCGAAGCTGCTCAGCTTGGTCTTGTATCTCTTCCACTCAACTTCAGGGCGGTAGTTGTGGTCCATGGCAAATCTCAAAAGGTCAGTGCAGAACTCGTCCATGTCTTCCTCGTAAATAAAAGGGGACATGATGTATAGAAGGTATTCATGAATGGTGTCCAGCTTTTTCTTCTGGCTTTCTGCCTGACTCTGATAGAAGTCATCAATACCCTGCTGGTAGGTTGAACTGATTGGAGCAGCCGAAGCAATGGATGGCTCTTTGTCGGGATTGGCATCTCCCGCAATAACCTCGGAATCTATAACTGTTGTCTTTTCAACAATCTCCTCAACCACCTCAGCATCGCAATCACTCTCAGTCCCATTTGACTCAGCAACAATAGGCATTGCCTCTAAAAGAAAAACAGGCGTTTGCACATCTTCTTCGTGGGGATTGTTATTGTCTATAGAAACCTTGTCCTTGGCTTTCCTCGTCTGCGCTATTCCCACGAAAGCATACTGCACAGCCATATACATTGACCATAGGATTATTACAATCATCAGGTAGATGATAGATACTGGAACGATGCCATCAGGAAGTTTTGAGTCAGCCCACTGGCAAAGTGGAATTGAAAGAAGAAGTACTGCAACTCCCGGCAGTATTCTTGTGGAGATCCATTCGAGTCGGATGGATGCCTCCCGTGAAGTGATTGAAGATGGTGAATCTATTTTCATTGTCTTTATGTGTTATTGTTCGTTGTTTCAGAAAACGCGCTGCAAAGTTAAGAAGATTTTTGCTTATGACGTATAGTCTTTTCGTCTGTAGGCCAGAGATTTATGTTTATTTGTGAATCATACTTGAAGTGAGTATGATTTTCACACTTGGCCTTTTCCTCCTTTTTCGCAGTTGTTTGATTGCTTGACAAAGGTATAACGAAAAATGAGAGCCAATTATGTTGGTTCTCATCTTTCCATGTTTGTGACCTGAAAATTGTATCCTTGGTTTCATTTCTCGAAGAAATAGAACCAACAAATAGGTTTATCCCTGCCCGACGACTTTCAGTTGTGGAGTTATCTTTGGCTTCAAGGTAATGCGGTTGACACTCTCACGCTTGCTCTCGTCAGCCATGTTCGCATAGATCTGAGTTGTTTCCACGTTCTTGTGACCGAGCATGTGCTGGACGGTGTAGATGCCCGTTCCTGCATCAACCTGCAAGGAGCCGAAAGTATGACGGGCGCAGTGGAAGGTGATGTGCTTGGTGATGCCCGCTGCCTTCAGCCAGTTCTTCAAGGTGGTGCCCGTCATCTTGTCCTTGAAGTCCGGGAATACTTTTGCATCGGGTTCGTGTCCGCCGTCGTAGAAGCCGATGAGTTCAAGAGCCTCTTCGCTGACAGGGTTATTCACGAACTGCTGAGTCTTCTGCATCCGTACAGTGATATACATGCCTCCATCTCCGTATGGCTGAATCTTCTTCCATGTCAATGCCTTGACGTCGCTCTTTCTGAGTCCAGTCAGACAGGAGAAGAGGAATGCTTTCTTCAACACAGGTTCCTTGCAGTCAGTGTTGGCAAGCTTTACGAGTTCCGGCTGTGAGAGGTGTTCCTTCTCCGTTGGGATGGTGTCAATCCTGTCAAGGAAGCCATTGGGATTTTCCTTGATCTTGTGGTCGCGGTAGGCTGTGTGGAGAACGGCTCGGAAAGTTGACCAGTAGCCTGCAATGGTGTTGGTGTGCAGTTTCTGCTTCTTGTGGATGGTCTGTGGAGCGGTATAAAGGTACTCCTTGAACTTGTTGCAGAGGTCAACATCTATCTCGCCAAAGGTGCATTTCCCTTCGCAGAAGGCTTCGAAATGCTTATAGACATTCTGCCACTTGGTGTTCCTGGCATCGGCCTTCTTCTTGAACCATGCGAGGAAGTTGCCTTTCTCCTTCTCTCGGTCGAAGAAATCGTAGCGTTCGTTCACGATACTCTCATAGCGTCGGCAGCGCAGTGCCTCGGCTTTCTCCGTCATGCGCTCGTTGTAGTCACGCTCGCGCTGGTTCTTGGGCTTGGCAAAGATGTAGATGCCAAGTGACTCATGTCTCTGTACCTTCATGGTTGACTCATCCCTGTAGCCGGGGTAGTAGTCAAGGTAGAAGCTCAGTTGCGTACCTTTCTTTATCTTACGCGTACGCAGGGTTACTGTCTTGCAAATGTTACTCATACTTGTATGAAATTTGTTTTGTTGATAATCGAAGGCTATGCGTCTCATAGCGGGTGCAAAGTAACTGCGTGACAAAAGAGTGGCCAAAGCACCTTTTCATCATTCGTGGATAATTGTACTTTCACGCAGTTGATGCTTATTATTGGGTGTTACTGGAGCTTGTAAGCCCCGAATTGCGCCAGTCTGCTTGCCATTATTCGGTCTAATTCCTCCTTGACGATGAGGTTCTGTACACCGACTTTCACCTTCGTGAGGTTGTTCGTCTTGACGATTACGCAAATGTTACTCTTGGTCATGCCGTACTTCCCGGCAGCTTCGGCTGTGGTGTAATAGGCATCACTCGCCTTCAGGTCGGGACGGAAGATTTTATCAAGATGTATCTTTGAATAGTAGGTCTTGCCATATTCTCGCTTGGTGGGAATATGGCGGCGGTAGGCTTGGGTGCGTAGGGATTCCTTGGTCGTGGAATAGAGTG
>Ga0326511_10002705_pt1 | contig 14322 bp, 23 predicted proteins | sample 0_2496_0518_D_FD_203701 | JGI IMG/M metagenome (GOLD analysis project Ga0326511, IMG submission 203701) | Bovine rumen microbial communities from UC Davis, California, United States - 0_2496_0518 | ecosystem: Host-associated > Mammals > Digestive system > Stomach > Rumen | place: USA... | reverse complement strand
TCTCCTTCGTATATTTCCTTGCCGTTTTTGTCCGTCAACCCCGTGAACTGGCCGACGGTTTCGGGGACTACTTCAACCGGGAACTTCCCGTTATGGATTGCAGCGGTCCCTCCTTCTGTAAGCAAGTTGCCGACCACCCACGCACGTTCCTGCGAGAACGGCACAACTTCCTTCTTGGAGAACCCTCTGAATTTGATGTTTCTCATTTTATTTTTGTTTTGATTTATGGCGGACACCAGCCGCTTTGTTTTGGGCGCAAAGATAGACAAAAAAAAGAATATGGCGCAATGGTAAGTGTTAAAAATAACAAAAAAACGACTCCGGCAAATAGACCGGAGTTAAATTGTAAAATGAATTTGGACTAATAATCGTCATCGCCGTAATGGGCGCAGGCGTTTATGTAATCCTGCTCGGACATGTGTATTTGATAGGAGTCGCCCCTGCGGGAAGAGTTGTACTCCCTGTAATACGCCCTCCCGTCCTTGTGACGGTTTGGCTTCCTGGCGTTGTGGTAGTCGTCCTTGCAAACAGTACAGCAAAAAGCCTGAGAGTATTGCATCTTCACAAACTCCTTGCCGCATACAGGGCAAATGATTTTATCCCTGACCTTAGCCAGCTTGTTGGCCTCGTATTTGGCTTTCATCGCCCTGCCAACATCTGTTTTGTCCAGTTTGTCCATTGTTTTTTTATGTATAATGAATTTTGCGTAGAAGGTTATTCAGCCTCCGCCATATACATAAAGGCTTCGTGCCAAACCGTCTTGGAGTCCTCGTCGGACAATCCTTCGTTGTGTCCTTGCGCCATCCATGAGGCACGGCCCAACCCATAATACAAATAGTCGCATGCGTTTTCAAATGCAACTCGCCATTGAGGGTCGTTGTATTTTGGGTCATTGATTTTTTTTTGACTTGCCATTTTTTTGTTTTTTTTGAAATGAATTTTTCTTATGCCTTCAGTGCGTCCTTGACGAACTTGACAGCTTTGTCATAGTCTGCTATGACTTCCCCGTCGTGCCCTACCGGACGCATGGAGTACTCGCCAAGCATGCTTATGACTTTATCAAGCAGCTTGTCATCGCCTCGCCATCCCTTGCCAGGGAAGAATCCGAGCACGAGCTCTGAGTCTGGGTTATGGCAGTTCCATTCAGGCTCTATGCGCATGTTGGCGTAGTTCCTGGATGTGATGTCATGATACAAGTCCTTGCACGTCTCGTGGACTTGTGTTTCAAAGTCTTGAACTTCATACATCAGGGCGGTGTCCCTGTCGCAATCGTCGGCATCCATCAAGCCCTGCACGTATTCTTCGTCGTGAGAGAACACGTCGTGGTGAGCGAGTGTCAGTATGCCCTTCTCCTCGCGTTCGATGGTGTCGAGCATTTTGCTGCACGTATGGAAGTTCTCTCTCACGAGCCAGACATCCTTAAACTCGTTAAACTCGTCACCTGTCATTTTGTCACGCCATTCGGCGTACCATTTTTTGACGACGGGGCGTACCATGGCGTCCCTTTTGTCTTGGCTGGCTTTGTTCCACTTGCTCGCAGGCAATGCTGCAACATAGATGGACAGAGCGTTGAACGCTTCTTGCAAATTTGCCATTTTTTTTGTATTTTTGAAATGAATTGCGTGCCGCTGTCCTCTACAACCTGTTGGCTATTTTAAACAGCTCGTCCATGGACAAAAGGTCCAGGTCGTCTTCGAACATGGTCCCGCTGTACATATATTTGAATACGCACTTGCCGTCTCGGACCAAGAGGCGCAGCGGTTTGATTGTTTGGATGACGGAATCGTCTCCGTCGTCCAAGAGATTTCTATACTCCTCGGCGGCGCCCAACGAAACGTCGCCTCCTGCGCTTTGAACGACCTCTGTAATGAGGGCGATAAAGCGCATGCGCATGTCTTCAAACGCTTTGATAAGATTTTCTTTCATTTTTTGTGTTATTTGATTGAAATGAATTACGGATTATGCATCCACTTCCGCCACCCAGGGCCAAGAGGGGTTAGTTTTAACCACCACTCCTGACTCTGTTGTCATAATGGTAGTCGAATCGTCGACTACTACAGACTCAATTCCCGGGTTGTTGATGTCTCCGGGGAAGAGCGCCAGTGCGTTGTTGATTGATGCAAGCGTCGAATCCTCGGACATCAGGTCTCCAAGTTTGTGGAACTCGGACATTCCTGGAATGCCACAATCAAGGAGAAGCGTAAGCCGACGATTGCCAATTTGATAATTGACATATTCTGCAGTGGTGTATTCCCTGTTTTCTTCGTCATACGCGATTGCGTATGGTTTGAGTCCGGGCTTGTTTTCGCCGTTGATGGAGACATTGCCTTCGCAATCAATCTCAATCTCGTCTTCCGAGCAATCCACTATGCCTTCTGACACAAGGTATTCTTTGATGTCGTCGGCCATGGCACTGCATGCGTTCGCCAGGCAATAGTCCGAGGACTTCTCCTCGTCCAAGGGGTTGCCTAGGAAATCGAAGGTGTCGTGCAGATAACCTTCTGTTATGTCGTCAGTTTTCACTACGACATATTTTGGAAGGGTATTTACATCTGCCTTGTCGTTGACCAAAATGGTAACTTTCGATATGTCCATTTGTTTTATTTAAAAAAATGATTTTTTTTTTAGAAAGGCGGCGGAGTCAGGCTTATCTGTGCACACTGGTACAGGTCAACCCTTTTCCCTTTTTTTAGGATGCTCGACGAATTTTTTGCATCGCGTGCCTTAAGGTAGTCTGCTATCATCGCCTCAGCGACAATTTTGCTTTCAGCTACCAAATGTCCATGCCACCCATTTCTCATGCTCACTACTTCATAGTAGTGAAGCGGCATGCAATATTTTGAGAAAATATTGTCATCAGCCCACTTTAGGACCTTGCGTACTTCTTTTCTAAAGCGTTCGGTCTTGTGTCGATGATTCAAAAGCCTCACCATAGACTCAAACTTGCCAAAGTGTTCCGACGCCAAAATAGGGTCGAAGGCTTCGTCGTCATTTACAGACATCAAGTCTACCGATAATGCATGCCTGCGGTTGTCCGGTTTGACAATCAGCACCAATGTTTCTCCATGTACGGAGATGAAAGGCTTGACGCAAATTGCCTTGCCTCTTATTTTTTTTGCGAAGGAACGGTCTACATATCGAGGGATGTCAGACATGCATACCATTTCTTTTAATATCCTTAACATTTTTTTTATTTTTAAAATGAAATATCTCATCACAAATATCTGTACATGACGTCAGATATGGCTCTGCAATCAGGCAGCCCTTGTTCAAAGGGGTGATGTACATGATGCATCTTATTGACGATAGAAATCCCTTCTTCCTGACAGAATGATTTCAAGTCGTCAAGGCTCAAGAATTTCTTCGTCCTCCATCTTTGATTAGGAAAATGGAAATATTTATTTGTTTCGGGGCTAAACCATGCCTCGCCGCCATATTCCAATATGTATTCCCTGGTAAGGCCCAGATATGAAACCTCGCCAAAGTTGCCTGTGATTTTTTCGTACATTTTGTTTGCTTTAAATGAATTTTGCCCTACATAAGGTTGTCCAACCTGGACAAAAAGATTGTCCTGTTGGCCTCGAATGTTTGAGGCGATACGGTGGGGACGACATCGCAACCCATGACCCAGCCCTTAATGGCCGAGATGACACTGGCGTCGTCGAGCCCATCGACGTCTTTTTCGTAGATGATAGACTCCCCACTTTCATCAGTTTTCGTGATTTGGAGATAACCGTCATCTATTGACGCCTTATATGTCGGGTTGCACCCGAACACTTGGCTCATCTCGTTAGAGATGATGAAGAGTTTGTCTTCTAATTCCATTTTTTTTGTTTTTTTAAATGAATTGGCATGTCTTCATGCGAGCGCCGACAACATGGCGACGAGAGCAGGGTCGGAATCCTCGTCATCCTCTATTATGATTTGGACGTATGCCTTGCCGTCCATATCGTAATCCTTTGCTTTTACGACGACAAAAAAATTGCCGTTGCTTAATAGCATTATCTCATTCCGACGCATATTGTCATGGAGACAAAAGCCTCTTGGGATAAGCATACCGGCGACCCTGTCGCATATGCATGTTGGGACGGTCCAACCTATGCTGATTATAGGCCAGACGTGGCTCCATGTTCTTCTTTTCATGATGCTTGATGTTTAAAATGAATTGCGTGTATTTTCTACACTATTGTCACCTCCTTGTAGTGGGGAGGCGGCGGCGTCAGCTCGACATCGTTGTACCACTTAACAAAAATAGTGGTCGCCATAGCGATGGCAGCGACAAGGGTTCTGATGTTACTCGGGAAACCTCTTATCTTTACGATAGTCATATTCGCGGTGATATGCACCATTGCGAATATCACCGCAAACGCAGTTATCCCCGCAGTCAGGGAGGTTAATACATATATGAATTCCATGCTTTTTTATGAAAAATGAATGCTTATTATTTTTTTCTGTTCCAATGGATAAATTTTGCCATGACATTGATTCTGTCATGCATTGGAATTTTTATCCATAGAGAATTGACATCACCTTCATTATTTTTATTCACCCATTTTTTGTAGATGAATATTTTATCCCAATAAGATGTGGAGTCCCACATCTTGTCGGTTTCGACGCATTTGTTTACGAACGCGTCGATTTTGTCAAAAATCATATGGTAGACATCGCATTTTTTTATGGCATTGTCAGCCACTTCTTCGGGAGTGTCCCCCTCCACTTGGCAATCAAATTCTTGGGTGAATTTCAAGATGAAATCCTTCCAAATAGTTGCGAACATGGAGTTCTTTTTTCGCGTAGTTGCGAACTCCTTTTCGAGCGCGTCTTTGTAATGGTGCCAATCCTCGTCCTGCCGCCATTCCTCTATGACGGCATCTATCATTTCGCGCACTCTGCGCCGGGCGTATGCCCATTCGAGATAAGTTGACATTTTTGTTTTTTTAAAAATGAATGTTCACTATCGGATGTCCAATTCTATCCTTATCTCTTCGTCGGACATTTTGAAAAGTTTGTCGACGGGGAGATACCCGGCGAACATTTCGTCGGGATAATTTCCCGACTTGCCGTCTATCGCGGCTTCCAATTCGTCGGTGCCGACCAAATGGGATATTGGCTCGAACCCTATGCCTACGGGCTCTTCTACGGTGCGAACGGGATACTTCTTCCCCTCGTGCTCGTAAAATTCTGCATATCCCCAGCCCGGCACGAACATCAATCCGCAAAGTTCTGCGGTTTGGTCGGGACTGTGTGTCGCAAAATATACGCTCCACTGGTCGTCAGTTGCATCCTTGCCGAGAACATCCTGAAGTTTAGCCCAAATGCGTTCAGACACGTTTGGGCTTCCGTTAATAATGTTGGCCGAAATATGGCCTACGATTGATAACATATTTTTATTTGCTTTTGAAATGAATATGAGGTTACTTCTCGGCAGTCTCGTCGGCGAGCATGGCGCACATGGCTTCGGCTTTCGCTTCGGCTTGAGTGAAGAAGGCCTTAAGCAACTCGAAAGATGCTTTTGCATCATCCATGATGCCGTTTTTGTCATAGCATGCGTCCTCCATTCTTGCAAGAACGCTACGCCAAAAAATCCAGTCGTCATCTCTCAGCGTATGGACATAACCATACCTGTCAACTGAGATGCCGAGGTCGTACAACAACTCTGAATTGTCATACTGGGGTTCCATATCCCTCACTTCCTGGGCTGTGACAAAAATATTTATCACGCAGGAAACGGGCATTTTTATTCTGGAAGCTGTGGCTTCTGTATAATTTCCGTCCCATTGGAGGACACCGACATCCATCTCGCCTTCGACATTTGTCGTCGCCACAAGTTGCGCGGCGCAAGGACCACGGTAGCCTGCCCTGCACCAGTCCCAATCGGGTATGTCCTTGTGCGAAGGGGTGCAGTCTCCAAATGCAAGAGCCAGTTTAGGCCACATAGTTGTTGCTGCATCGTAAAACTCCTCCTCGTTTAAATGCACCCTATATTGTTTGAGAGGATGCATGTGATTTATTTCTGTCATTTGCTATTTGTTTTTGAAATGAATTTCGTTTAAAGCCTCATTGCGCAGGCATACCCGCACAATCTGGCGACCTCTTTGAGGTCGAGGTCGTCGTAGACCTGCTCGACCGTCCAATTGGACGGGTATTCGAACAGGACTTTAGGCTCGTCTTCCACGAACCTACGTCCGCAGTATCTGCGGTTGTACCAGCAGACATTGACGCCGAAATCCGTCTTTTCGATGCGGATGCCTGTATCGTCGAAGAGGTTCTTTTTAAGACCTTCTTCCGTGTCCGCTTCGTTGCAGACATACATAGAAGAAAGCCGAATACTAAAGAATCTTTTCATAGCACTCCTCCTCTTCGTTGAGTTCGTATCCCGCCTCGGAAATGATACCTTCGGCGTTGCCGTCGAACCAGTCCTCGGCAACAGACAGCGGTGATGCAACGTCCACGCCTTGATACTCCTTTTCAAAGGCATCATTGAGCGTGGCCCAGATGTCATCAGAATCTTCCGAATTGTTTATCTGGTCCATTATGTCAGATACAACCACGCCAAGTTCGAGCGGGTCAATCATATCCAGCAAAGCAGATAATGACAAATCTATTTTCATCTTTTTTTATTTTAAAATGAATTTTTCATTATACCGACAATGCCGTCAGCGCAATCCCTATAAGCAGGATTATTGCTCCGACGGCACCCCAGTCCTTAGACCTGGTCGCGATGCTGATGACAATCATCAGCAGGGAAACCACCATCAAAAACGGTCCGGCCTGGGGGCGGGAGTGATAATCCACCACCCTGCCGTTTTTCGCTGTCACGCTGACAAGCTCCCCGCACAGGGGCAACCGTACAGATACCGGCAGCAGTTCCACACTGTGGACAGTATAAACGGTCACTGTAGTGTCGTTTACATCTATCCGCAATGCGTTGGAATGCAGCGTGTATGTTATTGTAGTGTCATTATCTGAAGCCATGGCACCACTCGCCATCAGTATAAGCGCGGTTATGGCAAGGAAGGTTCTCATTCCTCTTCGTCTCCTTGACATTCCTCTTCTTCGTCTTCTTGCAGTTCATAATCCATTATGAACTGCTTGTAAGATGCGAATGCGAGGTCTCGGTTTGGGCCGATAAAGTCCAAGAACTTGGACTGTATTTCGTTCGGCCATTCGGACTTTATTATCTTCATATATTTGATGTCTTCGGGACTGCCCACCTCTAATTTTTCGGAGATGGTCTCGAAGGCATCTTTTTTGAAAACAAAGAAGTCTTCTTTACTTGAATAGACTCTGAGACCGTCATAGTCCTCTGGGAAAGTCCAGTACTTCATGCAGTCGTCCACGGCTCTCCTTGTAGGGAGGCTCTCTGCTCCTTCCCATTGGCATGAGAAGTACGACCAGATTGCGTCAGCCTCTGGAGAGGCGTTGATTGCATCTACGTTTTGTCGGGCCTCCTTTGACCAAGGGAACTTGTCCTTGTCAAATTCAGTTATGTATTCCATTATTTTTTTGTGGGTTTAAAATAAAAAATGAGCAAGCGCCTGCTTACTCATTCTTAAGGATTGCGTCCCTTGAAAACTACCCGCAGGCCTTTGCCTTATTTTTTCAAGTATGACGGCGGCACATTGTGCTGCATCGGTGTGATTATGGCGAAGTCAGACGGGGTCAATGGAGTGGAGTAGTATTTGCGTCTGGAGTCTTGCATGACGATATAAGCCCTGCGTGCCTTGGCATACAGTTTGACGCTGGCGATACTCCTCTTGTTGCACAAGTGCGTGTACAGGGCCGGTTGCTCGTGGTAGTTTATGGTGCTGAGCCTGTCCGTTATGGCCGAGAACACGACATTCCAATCCGTCTTGGTCTTGGCCGACGGCCATATCGCAGTTATGGGGACGCACAACCAGCCCGAAATGTACTTCATCTTTTCTTCAGACGGAGACGCAGTGCCCGTAGCCCAATGTGCCACTTCCTTGCTCTCCACGCCTATAGCCTTCGCGAATGACGCAATGGTGTAGTCGTTGTGCTCTATTATGTCGCGAAGATTGGTTTTTACCTTTACTTTTACTTTTTTACACATTTATTATATGTATTTATTGATTGAGAATGCATCGGGCAAATGCCCCGCCACCCGAATGCATGTTGAGCCCGACCGTCCCCATCCTTTCATGCATGGGAGAAGGCGGGGAAGCCGGGCGAGTCCCACGGCCGTGGGGCGGGCATCCCGTGCGATACAAAGTGCAAAATTACATACAAGACTGGTATTGTGCAATTTTTTTTGTGTTCGAGCCCCCGGCGTCGGGCGTCGGCACGTTTTTTTTGTCGAAATTAGGTCTTATTCTGCCATCGACCCTTAGACATGACTTAAAAAAACAAGCAACATGGCAAAAATTAAAGCACCTTTTGTAGAGGTCAAGGAAGTAGTAATCGACACGCCTGCCGTCGGCGACGTTACTAACGACCTGACCATAGGAGGCGTCATTGTGGCGCCTGTCGGTCCGAAACTGGCTCTCGTCAGCGGGCCGGACGACTTCTTGTCAAAATATACCGTAGATGGGGTTTCCATTCCACGCAACGCAGACATTACGCTTGTCAATGCATATTTCCTGTCGTATTCTGGCCCGCTTGTATTGCAGAGGAGCGTGAATACCAACGCCCTTGGCGGGCTGCTGTTCTCAAAGGGCGTCGCTGCGCCGACCAAGGTTTACAAGAAGGACGGGCAGATGCTCACCAAGAGTACGGCGGTGAGGGTTACGATAACCCCGGACGCGGAGGCCGGGCCGAAGAACACGGCATGGAGCTTTGCTTTCGGCGACACTGTGTTCTACCACATCAGTTGCGACCAGGCCAACACTTACGCGGACTTTGTTTCGTTCTATGAATGCAACGACCTGTATGATGTCGTCGCCGGGATGGAAAGACTTGGCAACATCCATGTGAATGGCAAGACATCCGGTTCCGTTACGGACGGGGTGCCGTTGGTGATGAACCTTGTGCTGTACCATACTGACGCGGAGACAAAAGACGACGCGATGAGGGTGGACCCCGCGCTCATGGCCAATGCAAACGTCACTGTCGAGGACGCCACGAACCTCATCTCCGTCGACGAGAGCAACTGGTTGTTCTCCTTGTATGGAGACATTGCGCTCGGCTCCGACGCACATGAGGCCAAGGTGACGTCTGTCTTCGGGGACGGCTCGTTCGCCCTTTCCATAGACGGTGAGGACTACAAGTGTTCCTTGCAACCTGACGCCGTTGATGAAAACGGGTCCGGCATCTACATCGACTACATCAACACCCAGGACATAGGCTTCTCCGTGGACGTGTACGCCAATGACATCACAGCAATCCCCACTGCGGGGAGCGGCGACGCGACCAAGTTCGGGAATTCGGGGTTAATCCTTTCTGAGTGCGCTTCCGACGCAAACATGATGTCGGCCTGGTCGGAACTTGCAGACCAGGAGATTTACACCATAGCCGGGCTCTCGACGTTCGGCGTCACGACAATACCGACCGTGACAAGGGCGCAGAAGGTCGCCGAAGACATCAAGTGCATGTGCCCCATAGACGCGCCCAGGAGCGCGACAACACTGTCAGCTGTAAGGCGGTACTTCAACGACCTCGTGGTGGAGTACAGCGCGGTGCCCAAAGGCATAGCGCTCGGCCCGTTCGACAGGAACATCAGCCTTCTCGGATGGACGACGTACATTGCCGCGTCCACGCTGTATTGGCAGCGCGTGTTCGCCAACAAGGCCAACTCCGCAGAATTCGCGGGCGTGTTCTCATATCAGAACGGCAGGATGAACTACACGAACCCCGTCAAGATTTTCGGCAAGTCGGAAAGGGAGGCTCTGTTGAACCTTGGCAAGCCAGTGAACTGGGCGGCGTTCAATTATGAGCGCAACGTGTACTTCATGAACGACAACAGGACGCTGCAGGGCGACAGCACTAAAATCATCGCCGAGGAGTGCATATCGAGGCAGGTGCTCAAAATCAGCCGCGACGTGGACAGAATCATGGAGCAGTTCATCGGCGAACACAACACCACTGCGACGCAATACCGCGTGGAGGACGCCATCAACTTCTACTTCCAGTGGAACATAATGAACCAGCGCTACAAGCCGGACGACTTCAAGGTCATATGCGCGGACGACACGCTCAACAACGACGCCGTAAAGAACAGCAACGGGCTTAAAGTCATAGTCAAAGTGCGCTACAACAAGTCAATCAAATATATCGAGGTGGTCAACCAGGTATATCCGATTGGCGTGGACTTTTCAACAACAATCTAAAATGGCCATAAAAACTATTATCAACAAGACCATCAATATCAACACCCCGACAGCCATGACCACGCTCCTTGGCGTCGAATCGCTGACGGGGTATGAGATAGAGAACGAGAACAAGGGGCTGTGCACCATCTCGGGCGGCAATGTGACCATGCTGTCCGCCAGCACCGCCGCATATGTCTATTTAACGAACACGGAAAGCGGGGACACCATACAACTCGTGCTGCGCGGGCTCGGCATCTCCACAATAGAGGTGCGCACGAACAAGGGCGCAAGCGTCAACCCCACGGGGACGGTGTCGTTCTCAGATTCCATCACCGTTGCCGCGAGGGACTTCACCCCCGGCTATGTCGTCAAGGGCGGGTTCCTCAGAAAGAGGACGGCTTCGAGCACAGCCCTCACTTTGGAACCTACCGACACCATATCCGACCCCAACTACTACGCGGCAAACAAGGCCATGGGCGTGGTGGACGTGACTGCGCTGAAGGAGACCGCCACCAGCGCGAACCTCATATTCCAGCTGATTGACACCCATCCGGAGCTCGCCGGCCTCAACATCAGCTACAAGCTCCACGACGGCACGGACGCACTTTCCTACTACGAGAAGGACGTCTCCCACATTGAATATGTGGAGGACAAGGAGAACGGCGGATACAAGCCTCAGACAGTGACCGAGCGCGTGAAGGTGCACAAGGACGCCACAGACCTTGAGGAGGTCATCTGGACTTCCGCCTCCCTGCCCATAAGCGGCGTCGACACTCCCGACGGGGTGGCCCTTGACATCGAAGCGTCGTACAAGACGTCCGCCACGAGCAGCGTCGTATCCCTCCATGTCAACAACAGCAAGTCCAATGTCGAGGACTTCACAATAACCAGCGAGCCTTTCGCCATCGGGTTCGAGACAGACACAACCAACAACGCCTTCAAGTTTGACCTTGCAGACGTCCGCCCCGGCAGATACAACGTCACAGTGACGAAGAAGAACGACCTCACTGTCTCAAAGACATACAAGGTGGTCATATCGGGTCGCGTCGCGGAGGTCATCGGCGCGGTGAAGGGTGAAGACGGCGAAGGCAACGTCACCTATACCATCAGGAAGGGCAACGTCTGCACAATCAACTATGTTTCCGAACCTGTTGACGACCCGAAGTACGTCTGGTTCGAGAGCGACGACGACACCAAGGCCGTCATTTCCAATGTCGGCAACAGCCCCATGGTGCACAGCCTCGTCACCGGCGTCGGGGAGGGCAGCGCCACCATCTCGGCATACATCAACGCTTCCGGCAGGAAGAAGGCCGCCGGCCCCGAAATAACACTCGTCGTGGCTGCGGAGAGGACAGGCATGAGCTTCGTGCCCCTTGAGTCTCTCACCGACGAGCAGAAGAGGAACATGAAGTTGTTCGACAACGTCCAAGGCATCTTCGCGTATGCCGACAGGCGGCTTGTCTATACGTCCAAGATAGAAGGGCATGACGTGTTCTATGTCATCACCAACGAAGGCTCCGAGACCGACACGACCTACACCTATGAACTTGCCATGATTGACAAGGACTACGTGAAGATGGTGTCTGCCGCTCCCGCAGATGGAGGCGGCAGCGATGGAGGCAACGACGGCGGTAACGACGGAGGCAACAATGGCGGCAACGGAGGCGATTAGCGGACATATCGGACATTGATGTGACAATTATATTTATTTGTTGATTTCCTCTGCGCGTATGCTTTCATACGCGCAGAGTTTTAAAAAAACGAAATGGACAAGGTTACTCTCAAAGACATACGCAAGGATGTATTCAGGCGGAGCACGCTCATAGCCATCCCGAACTTGAAGAATCTCCTCGCCTTGAATGACGAGTTCAGCCCCCAGGAGGTGTTCTTCGGCATCGTGAAGGATGCGCTGCAGACCTTCGAGAAATATTTCCCGTTGTACCACCAGTCGAAAGTGTATATCGACGCGGACGACAACAAGGTGTATAAGTTTACAGACAATTTCGAGGCGTGGCTTGACGGAGGCATCGCGGAGGACACCATATCGCTTGTCCCTACATCAATACTATACATCGGCAACACTACCAACACTGTGGTGCAGAAGCCGCGCAGGTGGAGGTACGACCCGCCGTATCTGAGGGAGTTCTGGCTTTTTGCACAACCGTACTGGGTGTTTTGCACAACCAACCGCCCTATCATAGAAGATTACGACAGCACCACCGGCGAGTTCACGGACAAATGCGCCATATACTTCCTGACAAAGGACCTGGGCAGCATGTACAAGGTGTTCCGCGACCAGGTCTATGTAGAGTTCTGCCGTTACCTGATAAACATAAAGAAGAACTTCTCTTTGCAAAACCTGCCTCTCGAAGTGTTCCAGGGGCTTGAGGAGGACTATCAGAACGTGCAGAGGGAGAACGACGACATCTACAAGATGGCATTGCCCGCAGGCCAAAACTTATTCTGATAAAAATGGAGAACGTAGGATTCACGGAAGCCCTGCTCGACACCGTGGACGGGTTTTATTCCACCGCCATGGGGCTGATGGAAATGCAGAAGAAACTGCAGGGCATCACCGTCGACGTAGAAAGGAATACAAACAGGGACAAGTACAAGGCGGTGTTCGGCAGCGTGTACACGTCGAACCTCGTGGACGATGACAGCGTGGAGCACTTCCCCTACGTCGTGCTCATACAGGTCAACGACATGAAGAACGCCTACGCGGAGAACGTCGGCACCCTCGACTTCTACGACAACGCCGACGTCATCCAGAAGGGGGACCTGCTGACATACACCCGTGGGGGGAAAAGGTACCAGTTCAAGGTCACTGGCATGGAGACGTTCTCGGACGCAGGAGGCGTCCTGAACCATTACACGCTGCAAGGACTGTGGGAGACAAACACGACAAACATCAACAAGAATGGCAAAGCAACCAATCAAGACCGACAGGGTCATCAGAGGGCTTAAAGGCGACGACAGGAACAAGGAGCAGGTAAGGACGGGGAGGCTCGTCGGCTCCATGGAAAACATAGCCTTGAACAAGAAGCCGGTGATGACGGACAACATTGTCATGGCCGAGCCTAACACGGACAGATGCAAGCCCAAGGCCGTCGGAGCACGGCTTGTGATGGGGCTTCCCAACATGGAGAACTAAAACATGAAAAATTCTTTTCGCGACCTGCTCGGCTTCCAGCCACTGACACCGCATTATGACGAACTGCCCGAAGTGGACGAGAAGGCGTATACCAAGGCGGTGGCGCCCGTGCCCGACCAGGGCTCGCCCAACACCGCGCACAAAAGGCTCGCTGTGTATGACGGGGAGTACGAGAAGGGGCTTGACAAGGCGGCCTACCGCATCAGCCAGTTGAACACCGGGCTGCAGACCTTCGTGGCCGCGCTGCCCAACGTCAACGACTTCGACTCTGCGGCCATAGCCAACGTGCTGGGGGATGTCGGGAACTCGTTCAATTTCCTCAACTACACAAGGAGGAAGTATGCGAACATGGCCAACACGAAGCCCACCATCTCCGAAATGATGGCGGACTCGAGGACGCTCAGGGCGAACGCGAACAGAATTATCTCCGACATCAACGACCCCATGGGCAAGTACCGCACCGACCCCGCGCCCAACCCGGCGCACACGAGCAGGGATTATGTCAACCCCAACCCAAATTCGACGAGAAGCTTCGGCAAGATGTCGGAGACGATGGTCAACGCCACCGGGCGGGCGATACAGGAAGCTCTTGGCGCAATATCAGTGCCCGTGAACAACGGCACCAAGATATATCAGCGGAGCGCGAAAGACCATCCCCTTCTTACTGTCGACCCGACCCTTGTGGGCGAGTGGTTCTATGAGTTCAAGGAAAAGTACCAAAGCAAAAATCCAAACGAGGGCATAAAGTTCAAAGAATCATGCCCCACGATAGACTACTACCAGTACATATCGACGGCATATGACGGCATGCAGAAAAAAAGCAGCCCGCAGGAGATGCTCGCGTTCGCCGTGGACCACCTCGGTTTCTCGAGCGGATACAAGGACTGGCAGAACTTCTCG
>Ga0326511_10002704_pt1 | contig 14323 bp, 18 predicted proteins | sample 0_2496_0518_D_FD_203701 | JGI IMG/M metagenome (GOLD analysis project Ga0326511, IMG submission 203701) | Bovine rumen microbial communities from UC Davis, California, United States - 0_2496_0518 | ecosystem: Host-associated > Mammals > Digestive system > Stomach > Rumen | place: USA... | reverse complement strand
CCGCAAAGAGCATCATATACTCAAACGCTCCGTTGTTGCTGCAATTCCTATACGCATCTTATAACGGTCCTGTATTTTTCCGTGTAATTGCCAATCTCGTTAAAGATGCCGTCGCGTCAGGCACTACCGACGCGACAACCTTATACAATATGGTTTCGGCTCGAAGACGGCAATACAGCAATTATTTCGCGAAGGGTGCGGACAAGTTAGACCGTATCGCAGCACAATTGCAATCATCTCGCGGCGGCGGTTTCGGATGGTTGCTTTGGCTCGGTCTCGGAATCTTCGCAGTAACAATTATAACCTCAAAATCTAAGAAAAAATGATAGGTAATATCTATACTGACGCCGCCCGCGTGAATTGGGCGACCGTGCCGGGGCGTGATGTTGATTTGGTCAACGATGAAAACGGCAATCCTACAAAAATAACATGTTCAGAAAACGGAAAAGTCATATATGTGCAATACTTGACTTATGACGAAAAAGGCAATCCAACAAAAATACAATGTAAAGCGCAATAATTATGGCATACAAATACAATCCACTTTTGAAACTTGATTTGCAAAAGCAACAGGACGTCCCCGAACCGCCTGAGCCGACATACGACGATGCCCTATCCGACACGTCCGAAAACGCAGTGCAAAACAAAGTGATAACGGCTAAAATTACACAAATGGAATCAGACACCCGTAAAAAGGTGTCTAAATTTTTCACGTCCATTGAGGAACTCAAAATCGGAGAAATCGGCCAATATCAGGGAGAAACCAACGTAACATTCACACGCGGATATTTCTATCAGCGTGGCGAAGGTGTTAATGAGTTTCGATATGTAGAGGAAGCTGAGGTTACGATTGTTAAAAGATTTTCAACTTCAAACTACTATCAAACTCTTTTGGAAGGAAATTGTCCTACACGAGACGTTGAGACAGACCGGCCTCCACTTTTCTTTCTGGATACGCATACTATTCCAGGAGTGTCATTAGATTTCTATGTGCTCCCGCTTGCATTTGGAATTGTCAGCGAATATTATGTCGATGATGATGTGTTGTTTAATAGGGATTCCAAAATAGTAAATGGATATTTATTGCCATTTGCTCGTTCACGAGTAAATGATATTGAAGTTATCTATCAAATACGTTATGTCAACAATGTCTTAGAAGTTAATTATAATGATTCTTGGCTTATAATATCTTCTTTTGACGGATATGGCTATGCTAATGCAGTTGAACATATCTATTCTGCATATATATATAGTCAAAATAAATTGTGCCCTTGTTGGTTTTACAATTTGCCTGGTTCCGCTATTTCTTTTTATGGCTTAGCCAATCAGGATATGCAGTATTCCATTTGGAATTATGCCGGAGTTGACGTCTTTACTCCTAATATTCTTAGCCTATGGACTAATGTTTCTATACAAGAGACGTTATATCTGCCAACATACGTTAATATACCCGCCATCACCCGCATCGACACCCAACCATCCCTCAACCCTACCGCCTTCGCCACCTCAGCCCAAGGCGCGAAGGCGGACTCCGCACTGCAATCAATAAGCAAAGGCACAGATGGCAACTTCATCACTACGACGATAGGCGCGAAGGCAGGCAACTCGCAGACCGTATCATCATCTTTGACGATACAAGCCCTATCCAACGCCGGAGCATCCGCGAAAGGTCTTGCCGAAGCATCCGACGTCAAAGAGTATATCGGCAACAATACCGCGACACGCGCACAAGGCACAAAAGCCGACAACGCATTACAGGGAATAGATCACGGTACTGATGGACAATTTATTGCCACTACCGTAACGCAAAAAGCCAACAATGCGCAAACTATCTACACATCTCTCACACTTCAAGACATCGCCACAGCAGACGCACAACATCAAGGCGTCGCCGAAGCATCCGACGTAAAAAAGTATTTCACTACATACATTCCATACAATCCGATATACGGCATAATGTGGGACCGCGAAAACCCCGACCCCGACTGCGTCCGCATCGGCAACCTCGACCTACACGCCACCTTGCCGGTACATTCGCAGATAGTAGGCGGCACACTCACCGACGCCGGAGCATTCTCGCCCTTTGCCGACCAGTCCGACTGGACGGGCGAAACCCGCGACGGCTCTGTTGGACAAGTGATGTCGCGGCTGCCCAAGTGCTATTACAAGTTCATCACCGAAGGCACTAAATGCAAAGTGCTTTTTTCAGCGGACGAGGTGAGCGGCTTTCAGGTGTTCCCGATGCAGTACATTTCGTCATACAAAGCGACATTGCAACGCTCTACTTCAAAACTCAGCAGCGTCGTAAACCTCGATGCCGACTACCGAGGCGGCAACAACAACGCCGATTGGGACGGCACTTATCGCACCCTCTTAGGCAAGCCCGCCAGCAATATATCATTGACCAATTTCCGCACATACGCCCGCAACCGCAACGACGGCGACACGCAATGGAACGCGATGGTATATATGCAGCGCAAGATGCTATATTGGCTGTTCGCCGTCGAGTACGCCACACGCAACACCCAAAAAGCCTACAACGCCGCCCTTGATTCCAACGGCTGCCGCCAAGGCGGACTGGGCGTCGGTGTTACGGATTGGAACTGGGATTCTTGGAATGCATTCAACGACCACTATCCTTTGATACCCTGCGGCTATACCGACGAATACGGCAACGCCACCGCGCAGAAGCAATACGATCTCATCGCCGCCGACGGAGTGTCCATTGCGCACACATTCCAAGTGCCGCGCTACCGTGGCATCGAATCAACATTCGGCGACATTTGGGAATGGCATGACGGAATCTTGGCAAGTGTGCAAGCCGACGACGCTGGCGGCAAGTCGTCAGTATATGTTACAGCCGACCCGTCCAAGTTTTCAAGCACCGACTTCACGCAATACGATTACGTCTGCGACGAAATCCGCTCTGAAAACTACATCAAAGACATACACTTCGGCGACAACGGCGACATTATATGTACATCAACCCCCGGAGCATCAACGCAATACTATTGCGATTGGTGGTATGGCGCAAATCTGCCAAGCAGCGGCACAAGTTTGCGTGGTGTGCTCTTTGGCGGCTCTGCGGCTGACGGTGCGCTCGCGGGGCTCGTTTACGGCCTCTCGCACCACGCGCCCGCCCACGTCGCCGCGAGCATCGGCTCTCGGCTGTGCTACATCCCCGAACTCACGTAACCCACGGATGGAGCGATAGCGACCGTTCCCGACCACGGAGCGGCACAAAATATTAGGTTGGCAGCCTGAGCGTGGTGTGCACTTTGGCGGCAATGCGAATAACGGTGCGCACGCGGGGCTCGTTTACGGCAACTCGAACAACGCGCCCGCCAACGTCAACGCGAACATCGGCTCTCGGATATGCTTATCATAAAATATTTCACAGACGGCTGCGACCTCGCCTCTTGGCGGAAAACATATAACGTTAATGCGTGTTGGTAGGCTCAACGCCGACGGCTCGCAAAGAATAAGCACAGCTAAATGAAACGCATAGGCGACTTATACGACAAGATAACGAGCCTTGACAATCTGCGACTTGCGGAACTCAACGCACGGCGCGGAAAGTCGCACCAAAAAGGCGTTAAGATATTTGACAAAGACAGGGACAACAACCTGCAACGGCTTCGCGATATGCTTCTGGACGGAACGTTTACAACTTCGCAATATACGGTGTTCACGGTCTATGAACCGAAAGAGCGTCTTATATATCGGCTTCCGTACTTCCCCGACAGAATAGTGCATCACGCGATTATGAATGTGTTGGAGGATATTTGGGTAAAGACATTCACCTACAATACATATAGTTGCATACGTGGACGCGGCATCACGGCTTGCGCACGTCAAGTAAGGCGGATTATTGACGGATCCGCCGGCAGGACTTTGTACTGCCTGAAAATCGACATCCGAAAATTTTACCCATCCATCGACAACGAAATCTTGAAAAAGATTGTGCGACGCAAAATTAAGGATGTCCGTTTGCTGAGGTTGCTCGACAATGTAATTGACAGCGAAAAGGGATTGCCCATCGGCAACTACCTTTCACAATATATGTCGAATCTGTACCTATCTTATTTTATGCACTATTGCAACGAGGTGCTTAAAATCGATTGTACGGAATACGCCGACGACATTGTGTTTTTTGCCGACACCAAAACGCGGCTGCACGACGTGTTATCCGCAATACGCCGCTATCTGCAAGACGAATTGCGTCTGACTTTGAAGTCTAATTATCAGATATTCCCAGTGGCAGACAGCAAGGCGGACACCTACGGACGCGCCCTCGATTACGTTGGATTCCAATTCTTTCGTAATCAAACCCTTATGCGCAAGAGCATCAAGCAACGTTTTTGCCGCAAGGTCGCCGCGCTGAAAGGCAAGGCGTTGACAGGCAAAGAATTTACACAGGCCGTTGCGCCGTGGCTCGGATGGCTGCGGCATTGCGACGGCAGACACTTGAAACATAAGATTATGGACTATTCAGAACTTGTAAAGAACGGCACGATAAAAGAGCCGACAGACAAATTTTTCGATTGTGAGCGCGTCAGCATCGACACCCTTATAAACAAGCGCGTTGACATACTCGCCTGTACTGGCGACGTTGACACCAAGCAAGGCAAAGGGCGTATGGTGGTGAAAGTGAGCGACAATGGAAAAGTCTGCAAGTTTTTTACCAACTGCAAGTTCATCAAGGATGTATTAACCCAAGTGCCGCTCGAAGCGTACCCAATCACAGCCACCATCGTTGTTGAAGTGGAAAATTCGCGCAGGCACTACAAACTGAAATGACGCTATGACAGAGACCTATTACGCAGACCGCCCAGAGGAATTTGCACGAGACAAGTTCCACGCCGAAATACGCCTTGGCATCACGGAACACCCCGCCGAAGGCGAATCCGAAACGCCGCAATATTCTGCGACGGTGATTCCTACGTGCGAACCGTTGAGCCAAAACAAGTTCATCGAAGCCGCAATGACTTTGATGTACGGCAACGACTACGAAAACAAGTTGCTCAACGAATACAACGCCGCCACACTCGGAATCTACGACCCCGACACAAGCAACGCTATGATAGAGCGTTACAAGGCGTTCCTCGCCAACCGCAAGGCGATGAAAGCCGAAATTGAGCGAATCTGCAACGAGAATGGAATCAATTAAATGGAATCCTTTGCCAACATATTTCAGAACGTCGCCTTTCCCGTCGCCGTGTGCGCGGTGCTTTTCTACGCCCTGTATTACATCATCAAAATGGGCATCCGTCAGAATGACGATGCATTGAAGATCGTCAAGGAAGCGCAGCAGCAACATCTTGACTACTTGCAGCGTCAGAACGAAAAACTCGCCGCCATCATCGCCGACTGCACAAAGGCTCTCAATGAAAACACAATCGTTTTCAAAAAGTTGCTACTATTGATTGACCAACGATAAGTCCCCGATTAAATGAAAGACGAATGGAAAAGCCTTGCAATCTGTTACTTTGTTATATATTCTATTCTATTGATAGGATTCATCGTTTGGTGTCTTTTATCGTGAATTTGCCGGCATCGAAAAAGCGCGAATGGCAGGTGATTGACGGACAGAACTTCACCTTTGAAGGCATCTCAGAAATTTGGGGGCTGCAAGACATCTTGAAATTGCAATACTAACCCCCACCGAAAAAAAAACGGCGCAAATATTGACATTTGCGCCGTTTTTGTTTGCTTGTTAAAGTAATAGTTTGTATTTTTGTACTGTCAGTTAAATATTATAAACTCTTACTCAAAATGAACAAAATTTATTCACTTCTGAAATCTTTTGCCGTATCGAATTGGCAGAAGTATTCGTTCAAGCGCGAATGGGCGGCGGTCATCGTGTTGCTCATCGTCCTGAAACTCGCTACGTCGGCGGCCTCAATCTTCTCGGGGTTCTACTACCTCGACAACTTCTTTTTCTCATTCACCAACTCCGACACAGCGGCAAAGGTGTTCGCCGTTGTCGCCCTGATTCTCATTGAGGGGCTTTGCGCGTTGTTCCTCGCCAAGTTTTTCAAGTTCGCCATCAGGCTCGAATTTGCCACCGCCGCAATGCCTTTGACGTGCGCCGCCCTCGTCTTCTGGATTTCGTTCATAGTCAGCACCAACGGAATCGCCCTCTACGCTAACCAATCCGAAGACCTCAGCAAGGACATCAACGCCAAGTACAACGCCGCCATCGAATCCGCCAAGGCTCAGTGCGCCGCCAACGTCAAGCAAGCCAACGACTACATCGCCACGCTCAAAGCCAATCCGCAAGGCTGGTCAGGCGGCAAACGCTGTATGCTCTCTGACTTTCAGACGCAGGAAGTCGCCAAGGCGTTTGAATCCATCGAGAGTTACAAACGCGCTTTCAATGAAACTTCCAAAGATATTGAAAAACAGCGCAATCTCGAATTATCCGAAAACAACCGCGCCACCATCGACACCGCCGACCGCTACTATAAGATTGTAACAATCATTATGATTGTGCAAGTGGTGTGCAGCGGCGGTCTGTGGTTCTTTTGGTGCAAGATTGCGGGACAGGACGCGCCCGATGTCGATTACAAGGAATCCGTGCAAGATATCTATGACAAAGCCAATTCACTCATCGACAACGGTCTCGCCGCTTGCATCACCGCCAAGTTCGACGTTATCACCGACGCATTCAAGACCCTCAACGACGATATGAAAATGAAAGAAATCGCCGCCAAATCCACCGCGCCGCGCACAGCCGCAGCCACTCGCCGCACCGGGTTTGCCGTTCCCGAAACGCCGCAAACGCCGCCCGAAATCGCCCCCGAAAACGTCGTAAAAAACGCCGAAACGGAAACGCAAATTAACGCCGTCACGGTTGCCGTGTCTGACGTACAGAAAGGCGTACAAACGTCAAGCGTTAACGCCGTATGTACGTGTGCCGAATGTGGCAAGCCGTTGACGGAATCTCAGATGGTGCGCCGTGCGCGTTTTTGCTCGCCCCGTTGCCGCGTCACCAACTACAACAAGACCCACGCCGACCGCAAGCCGATTGTAATTGCAGAATCTAATTTAAAGGACTAAGACGATGAAATCAGTAGCACGCCTATGCTTTTAATATAAAATCAAAAAATATGTCAGATCACAGATTAAAAGGCGATTTGGCTGTAATGTATAAAGCCTTCCTTATTTGGAAAAAAGCGCAGCCACGTTATTGGGTAGTACATTGGTATTGGAGTAGTCCTTGTTACGACCCCGGCAAATATTTTTGGTGGGTTGACATCCTTCCGTGCATCGGTACGCCAAAACGAGGAAAAAACAACATCGTTGTCACTTCTTTGATGGGCGGTCAATCCACCTACAATGTCAATCAGTGTAAAATCTTTGACACCTCGAAAGAAGCCAAAAAGTTTCTCGAAGCAAAGAGGAAAGAACTTCGGGCTAAGCGTGATTTATTCAACCAGCCTTGACTTCGTAAACTTCGCAGTTTTTTAAGTTGGTTCTATAAAAATAGAACCAACTTTTTTTGCACATCGTTTTTTTACTATCTTTGCAATGCTCTGTGTGTGCGTCAATCGCGGATGCCTTATTGGCTCGTAGATAGTCCCACAACTCAAACTTTGAGCCTTAAACCTACGGTAATGGAGTGAAATTCAGAGTTTTGATGTGTTCATTGCCGTTTGCCTTGCTCCTGTCCGTATAGACATCAGTAATCGCAATGCTACTATGTCGTGCTTGGTCTCGCACTTCCGATACATTCAAGATGTTAATCATCTTTGTAATACCTGAATCTTTCAGCGAGTAGAACTGGTACGAATCAGGCAATTGCAAAGCCTTGCGCACTTGCAACCATTTCGCTCTCAAAATCCTGTCGGAGCAAGGACGTTCCGACGGTGCGAAGTCGTGTCCTATCAGGTAGTAAGACGATGGAGCAGTGTACACTTGCAAGTCTATCATCATCGCCGCCACATTGTGCGGCATCGTAACAACCTGACTTTTACGATTTTTGCTATACGCTGCATCAATGTAGATAGTTTGGTTTTTGAAACTGATGTTGGCAAGTTTCAGGCTGCAAATTTCCGACGGTCTGATAAAACACGAATACAGCAAGTAACACGCTAATAGATAGTGTTTTTCGCCTTTCTCTGTCAAATAATTGAAAATCCTTTGCAGCACATTCTCAGGAATTGCCGCCCTGAACTTCTCGCCTTTCCTCAAATTCTGTACGTCCCTTGCCGGATTCTCAACTATGTAACCGCGTTTCTGACAATGCGCAAAAAACATTCTCAACGTTGCAAGATAGGCGTTCCGGGTCATTGCCGTTAATCCTCTTTCAATGTAGATGTCATCAAGGAAGTTGTTAATGTCCAATTCCCTGATTTTGAACACGAAGCAATCATCTTTGACAAACGCCTGAAACCTTTTCAAATGCTGTTTGTACACGTCGAATGATTCAGCCACAATTACTTTTGTGTCAACGTCCCTTTTTCGCGCTTTCAGGAAGTCAAGCACGGCATCAGACAGCAACACCAATCTGTCCGCGTTCTCGTGGTAGAATGGATTGAAACCGTGTACTAACTTGGCGTTGATTTGCTTGATAAGTTCGTCGGCATATTCTTTGCGCTGCCGTGCGCTTTTGATGTAGTTAAGTTTCATGCGCTTAACTATCAGTTTGCCTGTTTCGGGATTCGTCGCCGAATACGAAACATACCAATTGCCCTTACCTTTCACAAGGTGCGCCGGGCGGTAATCCAAAAATTTTTCATTCATAAGCCGTTGAAATTTGCGGCTTACATCGTCAATGTCTGTGTGTCGTTTGTGTGTCGTTAAGAAAAGCAAACGCCCTGCAAAACTCTAATTTGCAGGGCGTTGCAATTAGTCAAGCGGAAAGAGAGGGATTCCCTTACTCTCGCCACCCCACGCACATCCATCTGTAAGCCTGATTCGTACCGGGAAAAAGCCGTTACCGTTTCGCGTTTTCGTTCCGTTCATAGAGTGCCACAATCTTCTGCAAGTCAGACACTTTGTCTTTCAGTCTTGTATTCTCGTCTTGCAGTGATTTGATGGTGGATTGATTGTTTTGGTACATTTCTCCCTCACCCCAGAGAATCCACGAAATTGAAACTCTCGGATTGATCAAGTAGAGTTTGTGCAGAATTTCAAAAGAAATGTTCTTCTTGATGCTGTTGACGTAAGCCGCCGAAACTCCTGCAATCTCGGCAAACTCTGAGTTAGAAATTCGCTCTGTAAAGAGAAATTTTACTACTCTGTCTTTCAAATTGTTAACTTCCATTTTTTGACGTATTTTGTAAAAAGTTGTAAAAAGATTTTTTCTTTTTAAAACTATTAGTTTAAATTTGCACTGTCTTTTGAAGTCATAGCTTTGATATTTTAACCAACATTTTTGTTTGTGTGTATGTTGGTTAAAAATTTTTAACTCAAAACTTATCGACAAATAAAGATACAAAAAAATTTATGTTTTACAAAGGTTTACATCAAAAATGTCAGTGAACGTCGATTTATTCGGTAATCAGATTACACCCTCGGAAGCGTCCCCAAAAAAGGACGCTAAAACCATTTCCACCCCACCGCCAACCTTTGACACCTCGCCAACGCCCGACCGCGTTGTAAGTGTCGAGACACTTGGCATCACCCCAAATTACATCGCGACCTACGAAACGTATCTTGCTGGTCCAAATACTAACAGCATCGCCACAGCGGATTTCAATTTCCAAGACCGCCACCACGATTGCAAGATGTCACAATCCGCCATCAAGACCATCAAAAAGGCAACTTCATTGATTTGCTATGTTTCGCGCAAAGAATCATTCAACAAAGAACGTGACCGCATTATCACTCAGAAAATCAATAATTCAGGCTGTACAACAAAACGTTTTGCTGCCGTCAAACATTCGATAAACAAGGATTTCAAAAAAATATCTTCCGAAGCACGGCGCAATGTTTCAGGCGGTTACAACTCAAAAGGCGAATGGATTGACGGCAAACACCTCTGTACATTCGTGACATTGACCCTGCCCGCAGAACAACGCCACACCGACCGCCAACTATGCAGCCAACTTATCAATCCGTTTTTTGTGTGGGCAAGGAAACAGAAGTCTGTCCGATATTATATATGGAAAAAAGAACTGCAAGCCAACGGCAATCTGCATTTCCATATCATTTGGGACAAGGCTGTCAACTGGCGTGATATTCGCAATGAATGGAACAAACTATGCAACAAAGGATATGTGAAAGGCATTGAGCATCCCTTTGACTACGTGGATAGATATTGCGCCAAATGGTCTCAGGTTCACGCCAACGGATTCAACCGCGAATACGTTAGGGAATACGTCTCCACGCTCGCCACTACCGAAATGGAGATTAACGAACAAATGGACGCTTGGGAAGCGCAGACAGGGCGACAAATGACCACCCCCGAATATGACCGCCTACAAAATGAAATCATTGACGGCATTGTAGCCGAATATGAAGCCGCCTACGAAAAGGAACTACAAAAGGCTAAGGAAAACAAACTCTACCGACTTTGGACTGACCCGAACTCCACCGACATCCGCGCCGTCAATTCCCCTCGCGCCGTGGCATCATATATGTCGAAGTACATCGCAAAGGAAATAGAAAACAATCCCGCACTCGCTAACTATCAGGCCAATATAGATCAATACAAACGCGAAATGCACGAATGGCAAAAGGTTGCCGAATACAACCAAAAGAACGACATCGACGCTACCGACGCTCTCGAATGTTGGCAGCGCAATAAAGATGCACTCGACCAATACCGCCGTGAAAATTGCCCGATACAAGGGCGAATGTGGTTTAAGAGCCAATCCCTCACCGTCTTTATGAAAGGCATCCCCAAAGTGGACAAAGACGGCAAAAAGACCTATTCCAACGGCGCACGACAGGATATTGACGATGATTATCTTGCAGAATTGATTGACTTGCAGAATTATCTGCATCAAGAGGAAAAAAGGATAAACATCGAACGCGCCGCCCGCGCTGAACGTGCCGCCGCCCGTGGCGACCTCGAACTCGCCGCCAAACTCAAAGAGCCTATCTCCCTCGTCCTTGAACGTTACGACACCAACCCCGACGGCACACCAAATACCGCAAAGGTGATTTGCAAAACGCTACTTATCAGCGTTTTCGACCTACAATCTATGAAAACCGACACCGGACGACCGCGTTTTCCTTACCTGTCTTTGGCGTGGAATCGTTATATGAAAGATTGTTTTTACTACAATTTCAAACACCGCCTTGTTGACCGCCGCCCCGAACCCTCGGCGACATTCCTCGCGCTCCGCGACCGCGCCACCTACACCCTCGACGGCATATATACACACGTTTACAGCGTTTATGATATGCCCTTTGACTACTGCAAAATCGAATCAGGCAACTACAATGTTACTTTGCCGGATGCCGATTTCTACCTACAATGCAACGTCCCCGACCATTGCGCAAAAGGCAAAGCAATCGCCAACTACCTGAAAGCCGCAATCCGCACAGCCTCACACAACCGTCGCAACGGCATCACCGCCGACGGCGATACACAACGCTTACACGAATACTTACTCAATAAAATACAAATGCAAAATGGAAATTACAAAGCAAAATAAAATAGACCAACGAAGCCGCGATTATGCAGCAATCAAGGCACTATGCAAAGGTGCTGATATGGACAAATGTCCATTAGTGTTAAAGACTTGTAACGTGGAGAATTGCCCGCTATTTTTCCTTACAAGTATGAAAGACTGCGACATCGCCGCTGACATCGTTTGCGACGATATTTATTAACCTCTAAAATTCCGCAACTATGCCAACATACAAAACCGCAAAAAAGAAATCAAAATGGTACAATGCTTATTTGCATTGCTGTACGTGGGGCGTTTGGTTTCCTGATCATAAAACCCGCCGCCGTGTTTCAAAATCGAAAATGGACCGAGTTAGGAAAAATCTTGACTATTGGCAACGCCGCAACTGCATTGAGGGTTGGGATTGGGGACACCCCGCCTGTTACTACTTTGACAAAAAACAACGTTGCAAGATATTCAAATATCTCGACTAATCTGATAGACAGATATTTAAAATGTCCAATACAAATGTCCAATACAACGTTCTAAATTTTGACTAAAAATCAAAATTTTCGCTAAAATCTTCCAAAAATATTTTTGCCCCTAACACCCCAAAAAATCAACTATTTAACTCAATTTTCTTTGACATATCAAATGCTTTTTGTATCTTTACATCGTAAAAAGTTGCAAAAAGATTTTTTCACTACATAAAAAAATACGTACCTTTGCAGCGTACACAAAACATAACTCTCATAGCAAGAAAACAGATACCATCAAGATATTGCGGTGTCCCTTGCGGTAGCGGTAACGCGCCGCGCTTGCCGTCGAGAGTGGCAAGTGTACAAAGGGTAACACCGCTAATTTTTTTATGTACAAACCAATAAAACTCTCAGAAATGGAAACAAACACCAACACCCCGAAGGCGACACCCGAAGCCGCCAACAGCAAGAAGGCACAGGACGTGCAGACCATCTACGCAGCCAATGATTACATCAACGGCATCTACGTCCAACTCCACCAGATCATGCAATCCTACGGCTATCCGATGGGAAGCCGCACCGAACTCGCCGCCGCCTTTGGCGCAATCTCCACCGAACTCGGACGTGCCGCGTCCTTCATCATCAACCCCGATGCAGAAGACATCGTGGACGGCGTGAAGGAGCGCATCAGGTGCGGCATCGACTAAGACGGTTCTAACATTTATTCCCAATATCAATAGTTTAAGTTTTGATTGAAGTTTAGTTTTTTGATTTTCAAAACCGCCGTGCGGTTACGCGATTTTCCGCACGGCTTTTTAAACTATCAGCAACCAACTTAAACTATCAGACAGCGAAACAAACTCACAGCAAACATATTGTTAAACCACAAAATCAAAAGAAATGAAGTACATAATTGAAGACGAAACTCTGAAAGCGATTGTCGATCGTATTTGCACGGCAATTGAGCGTGTCACAGAGACCACGTACAAAAGCGAAAACTCTCGCGACGAAATCTCAGCGGCACGCAGCACAATTTCTGAACTACTCCGTAATCTTCCCGAAGTCGCTAATGTAATGAGCGCAATGAAGAGCAAGGAAGACAAGGACAACGAAAACGAGAACAACGAAGACGAGAACAACGACTAAGCATAGTGCCCTCGAATTGCCCACCGAGGGCTTTTAAAAGCCTCGCTTATTGTTAAGCCCTCGGTTTTTCCTTTGAAACTCTAATAAAAACGCCGTGGCGGCTTAGCCGCTGAATTGTAACCACGCACACAACGTGCGCACACTCTGAAACCTGGGAACACGGCGTTTTTTATCCTCTATACAAACCGAAAGTTTAAAAACACAAACCGAAGGTCTTTCGCAGCCCGGCGGCGTGTTGGAAATTAAAAGCCTGGGACGCGCCGCCATTTTTCAAAAGAAACCAATAGTATAACAAATAAAACTCACAGCATTATGGCACAGATCATCAAAGAAACTAAGAACGGCGCCACTGGACTTTGGACGGTGCTCGTTTCGGTAGGTGGAGTTGTAATTCCGGTCATCGGTTACAACTTTGACGCCATCCTGAAATTGATTGCTCGCGTCTTTGGCATCCCCTATTAATTACCAATAGAACCGACAGAAGGTCAGGGCGGCAAAAATGGTAAGACTTGGCACAGCCGCCCTTTTTCTAAAAGACAATACTATGAAACGATATTACGCTACACTTGGCGGAATCCGTAAGGAAATCACGCCGGAGCAAGCCGCAAAAATCCGCGACTTACAAAAATGGATTGCCGACAAACGCAAATCAAGCAAGCAGCAAGTCAATAAATCAACAGAGCAACAATCTAATCTTTGACGCTATGGCAAATCTCGGACATTGCAGAAGTTGTTATTGGTGGCAAATGATTGAATACAACAAAACAAATTTTAGTGTTGGCTTATGTTGGTTTCAATCTGATAGCAAATCTAAGGTCTTTCATAAGACCAAAGAAAATAGTTATTGCCCCGATTACAGCAAAGCAAAGAAAGCCAATGGGCTAACATATAGATACAAATAAAATGACTACCCTCTACAAATACCACCTCGAAAAGTACGCCGGACGCTCCACCCGCCACAAGTGCCCCGCCTGTGGACGTGTTCAATCGTTTTCATATTACGTAGACGAAAACAACCGCCCCGCTGGTCCCGAGTTTGGACGCTGCAACCATACCGGATGCGGTTACATTCTTTATCCGTCAGGCATCGCCGCCACCTCGCCCGATGTATCGACTAAAACCGCGCCGCCA
>Ga0326511_10002703_pt1 | contig 14328 bp, 10 predicted proteins | sample 0_2496_0518_D_FD_203701 | JGI IMG/M metagenome (GOLD analysis project Ga0326511, IMG submission 203701) | Bovine rumen microbial communities from UC Davis, California, United States - 0_2496_0518 | ecosystem: Host-associated > Mammals > Digestive system > Stomach > Rumen | place: USA... | reverse complement strand
TCTTGTTCCATTTATTTTATTGATTTGTACATTTCGGAATTGTCGGCATCTGCCAGAACTCGGCTATGCGATTTCCAATGCAAAGTTACTCCGATTATTCCCGACAGTTCAAAATCTTCCGAAAAAAACGCTTCGTTTTTACATTAGTTTAGAAATTGGTCCTATCGAGTATGAAAAAAGAACCAATAATCATACTATAAAATATTGATGGACATGACGAAAGGGAAAGAAAAAGGGAGAAGCAACGCCCCTCCCCAAAGATGATACCTATTATATAATAGGTGTCCGATAGAACAAGCTGAAAGTCGTTATTGCCCTACGATCTTTAGTTGCACCGTCTTCATCGGTTTGAGTGTGATGCGGTTAACCGACTCTCGTTTGCTTTCGTCTGCCATGTTCGCATATATCTGTGTGGTCGAAACGTTCTTATGTCCCAACATGTGCTGAACGGTATAGACACTCGTACCTGCATCCACCTGAAGCGAGCCGAATGTGTGACGACTGCAATGGAACGAGATTTTCTTGGTGATGCCGGCGGCTTTCAGCCAGTTCTTCAAGGGCGTCTGTGCCATCTTGTCTGCAAAGCCGACGAAGACGGGGCCTGTTCCTCGCTCACCAATCAGCTCCAGAGCCTCGTCACTGATGGGATTGTTTACAAGTTCCTTGGTCTTCTGCATACGAAGGGTAACATACATACCTCCATCGCCGTATGGTTGTATGTTCTCCCATGTGAGTTGCTTGATGTCACTCTTTCTTAGTCCAGTAAGACAAGCAAAGAGAAAAGCGGTTTTTAAGACGGGATATTGGCATGGGGTGTTCGCCAACCTGACAAGTTCATCCTTTGACAGATGCTCTTTCTCTGTGGGGATGGTGTCTATACGCTCCAAGAACCCGTTGGGATTCTCCATAATCTTGTGTTCTCTGTAGGCGGTATGAAGTACGGCACGGAAGGTTGACCAGTAGCCAGCTACACTATTGATGTGAAGTTTATGTTCCGTGTGGATGGTCTGCGGAGCGGTCAGAAGATACTCACGGAACTTGTTGCATAGGTCAACGTTGATTTCATCGAAACGGCACTTGCAGTTACAGAAACGTGCGAAGTGCTTATAGACGTGCTGCCACTTGCAGTTCTTCTTGTCTGCCTTCTGTTTGAAGTAGGCAAGGAAGTCGCCCTTCATCTTATTACGGTCAAAGAAGTCGTACCTCTCATTGACTATGGACTCATAGCGACGGCAACGGAGGGCTTCTGCCTTCTCACGCATACGGTCGTTGTAGTCCTTCTCACGTTGTGACTTCGGCTTGGCATAGATGTAGATGCCGAGCGATTCATGGCGCATGACCTTCATGGTGGACTCGTCCCGATAGCCAGGATAGTAGTCGAGATAGAAGGAAAGCTGTTCTCCGCCTTTGATTTTCCGTGTGCGGAGGGTCACGGTTTTGCAGATGTTACTCATACTTATATTTTATTGTTAGTAATCATGGTGGAGCGTTTCTCCACGGGTGCAAAGAAACTCAATGATGACATGCTGATTCCGATTATTCACAATAATCACTGAATAATCCGTCAGTATGGTAGAAATTCAGAATCCAACAGCCATCATTCCCAAAGATTTCCGTTCCTCCATCACCCTCTCTACATCGGAACGAAGCAGAAGGTTAAGCCGTCCGACCTTTGTCTTTTCAATGTGCTTCACCTTGACGATATGGCAGATGTTGGCCTTGGTCAGTCCGTAAAGTTGCTGAACCTGCTCGACGGTATAATAGTTCTCATCAGAAAGGAGGTCGGTACGACGGAACTCATCAAAGTGGCTTTGAGAGTAGTAGGTGTGTCCATATTCACGTTTACTGGGTATCTTGTGACGATGGGCATAGGAACGTACTGCCGTAAGGTTTATACCATATCGGTCTGCCACTTCCTGTGGTGACAGCCAATCGACAATGGCATCAAGGTCTATGGTTGTGCCGAATACGGCATCAATATGTTTCTTGCTGTAGTAGTTCCGTCCTGCGATACGGCAAATGGGGATCTGGTGGCGTTTGGCAGATGCATAAAGCCATGACTGCTTGACCTTGTAAATCTGCTTTACTTCTTCGCCAGAGTAGTATTCAAGAACTTCATCTGAATACGATGATGTCGATTGAGCTTCCTGCTTCCTATCACCAACAGCTTTCTTTTTCTTAGGAATTGTTTTCTTGGGCTTCGTACAAGGAAGGACTCGTTTATAAGGATTGGCAGCAAACATCTTCTCAATGTCACTTCTGCGGACAAGAGCCATTCGACTGCTCAACCGTGAGGCTGGCAACTTACCTTGCTCAACGAGTTTATAGACATACTGGCGGGTACATCCTAAAAGGATGGCTGCTTTGGAAAAAGTCAAATACTCATGCTGTTGGAGTTCCATCACTGGCTCAACAGCCCGAAGGAAATCTCGTTGTCTCTTTTTCTTGGTTTCCTTCGCTTGCTCGGCACATTCCTCCGAGCAGTACTTCTGCATTCCGTTGTTTGTGGTGAAAACCTTGCCACAATAAGCACATTTTCTGGTCTTTGTCATACTTGCGGTATATATGGGTTCAACATTCCTTTTGTTGTACCTCTCCGCAAGTCACTACAAGTAAACTATAGACAATCTTTGTCAACTTTCGCCACGATATTGCTTTACTCAAAAGCGAGTAGGAAAAATGTCAACTCTTGTAAACCTTAGTCATCCCTTGTCAACAATGTTCACGATGTGGCAAAAATAAAGCCTCGTAAATTCCCTGCGGTAGAAATACGTTGCAAATTTATAGGGAATTTCCGAAGCAACCAAAAACAGCCTCCGAAGTGTTAAAATCTAAAAGCGGCTGTAATACAATGATTTAAGTTCGATTAGTTTTCGTTGTTCATGGTAGTTTAGAGGTCTCTAAATACAACCATAAAATCTGCATGTAACGGCACTGCTGGTTCATCATTATCATCCACATCAAACTGGTAATCTTCAAACACCTGTTTCAGTCCTTCTTTGATGCCCCAAAATGTGGCTTCCTTGTTCAATGGACTCCAATAGGACTTATTATAACCCTTTGGCAAAGGGTCATTAAAATTGCTTTTTATCAGGAACTCCGTTGAAATAACATTGGCAGATGGGCACGATTCCCCAACAAACTTTCCTGTTCTTTCGTCTATCATCAACTGGTGTGGAATGGCCGAGAGCGCCATATCCTTGACGAAGAATATCCTATTTACAATGTTTGGCACAGCAATAGTGCATTCCTTCATTTGCAGATATATCTGCTCTGCTTCTGACTTAAGCTCCAGCTCATTCTTTGTATAGATAGTATTACTTCTGTCTCGTTCGGTTTTACTGAATACCAGTTTACTGATGGTCTCTTTCTGTAATTTATCGGCATCGACCGCACTGATTGCTGACAGTTCGTCAAACTTATACATGTTTCCGAGCAGTGTCATACGGAACACATTGCTGTTGCCTTTTCCTATCCACATCACGCAGTCACTCTTCTCCGTCTGCAATAGACACGCTAAACTATCTATTTCACCGTATGGTAAATTGCATTCTTCTGCTTTGGGGTCAACTACATCCACTTTTTTGAAGTCACTTTCAAGTTTCTTGTCAGTCATTGCAAATGAGAAGTCAGATTTCGGTCTCATCGCCAATATAAAGTCTGCTGGTTTACTATCTGCAACAGCCTTTTCAAGCACGTCTGTGGCCAGCACCAGTGCATTATGGCTGTCCAAACCTATATCTTCAGGATTACGCGTTGTTTCAAGTTTTGCTAATTCCTCCATCAGCAGGGTACTCTTGTCTTCTTTCTCATCATAGAATCTCACAATGTTCTCATTCCCGTTCTGTAGCATGATAGCTTTCATTATTCCTTCTAATGAGTCCATCACTGGATATTTTCCTATTGCACCAAGTTGGCGCAGTGATCTAATGAGAGTATACCAAGGTACTGCACTATGCTCCATATTACTGTACACTACATCCCTTTTATCACATAGAAATGCTTCTATGTGCTTCGCTGTATCTTCTATGTCCCCATATAGTTCAATCCCAAATGCTGTATGATAGACTGACAAGGTCTTATAATCATCCATACCCAAGCCATCATACATTTTTAGCAATTTGTCTATGAAATCTTGCTTATGGAAATGGGCATCACGCATAATCTTTAACATCTGCCAGATGATTTCAAAGGCCATCTCCTTCTGCACTTCGTTCCGGGTCTGTAAGTCCAAGAGGGCAACATTAAGATACAACAGTCCCCCCAGCACATGCTTTGCACCTATATACGCTCTCGAAGCACAAAAATATGCTTCTGCTATCATCCCTTCTTGATAACCTATCATCAGCAGATTTTCACCATAGTCTCTCGCCAACTGTCGCTGGCTAGATGTATTGAGTCTGTCTGATATATTATTGTTCCATATAGTATTCAAAAGCAGATTTTCCTATCTTTTGAATCGTATTGGGTAGAGAGACTGAAGTCAGCGTATTGCAACCGTAAAATGCTTTTTCATCGATTGTCGTGACGGTGTATGTATTCCCTCCGTTGTCAATAGTCTCAGGAACAACGATACTGCCCGAATAGTCGTTTAAAATCGTATATCCCCGTATTCCCTTGTAGGTCACATAGGCCTCTGTTCCAATTAATTTGTAATAAATGCCATCCACCTCACAGTCGAATGCCATTACGTTCACACCTGCCATACACATGAGCAGGAGCACTAGTTTTTTTAGATAAAGTTGTTTCATATGGCTTGTAATATTAACTAGGACGGAACTGCTCTGTTTAGCAGCTTCATCCAAAGTGAGTCCTTTCCACTTTGGCGGCAAAGATACGAATAAATCTCTGACCCTCCAAGCGATTATAAAAAAAAATCAGTAGAAGAATTAAAAGGAAATAAATGAGAATAATGATTTCCGAGCGAGTTTTGAGCGCGTTCAGCATGAATAATCATTCACACAAAACTGTATGTTCATGCGCCTGTACCCTAAACCGTCATCTTCAATATCGCCTCGACTTTCTCTTCCATGGGCAAAGTTGCATCGAGCCAATGGATGGTGAAGCCACGCCGTTCCATGCCCCGGAACCAGGTCATCTGTCGCTTGGCAAACTGGTGAATGGCTATTTCGAGCTGACGAAACATCTCGTCGTAGGTGAGACGGCCAATGACGTACTCGGTCAGGTACTTATATTCCAGTCCGTAGTAGATGAGGTCTTCTGCAGGAATGCCACTGGCCAAGAGGCCGCGTATCTCATCGACCATACCCTCATCGAGACGTACACGCAGCCGTCGAGTAATCTTCTCGCGGCGCAGTTCGCGGTCGATAGAAACACCGACAATAAGCGAGTCGATAGCTGGCAACTCGCGAAGGGGCATGGGATGCTCTTGGTTGTAGGTCTCAATTTCTATAGCGCGTATGGCTCGCTGACAAGAGTCAACATCAGTGGTGTTATGCATCACAGAGCTATTCTTTGCCTTTAGCTCTCGCAACAGTTGAGTAAGTTCTTCAAGGCTCTTTCCCTCCAGCTGCTCCCTAAGCTCAGGGTTCTGGGGAACGGGCGAGAGCTTATAGCCCTTGAGCACCGCCTCAATATAAAGCCCCGTGCCTCCGCAGAGGATAGGCTGACAACCGCGTGCAGTGATATCCTCATAGGCATCGAAGAAGTCCTGCTGATACTGGAAGAGGTTGTACTTCGTGCCTGGCTCACAGATATCAATGAGATGGTAAGGCACATCACCATAGTCGGCCAGATCCTTACCCGTGCCGATATCCATACGGCGATAGACCTGACGCGAGTCGGCTGAGATAATCTCACCGTGTACGCGACGTGCCAGGGCTGCTGCCAAAGGGGTCTTTCCGCTGGCCGTAGGGCCTAAGATGGTGATGAGGGGCATTGGTAATTGAGAATTGAGAATTGAGAGTTGAGAATCGAGAATTGAGAATTGAGAATTGAGAGTTAATTAAACAAGCCGATGCTCAGTCCTACGGTCTTGGCATCGAGGCTGTTATTGGTTCGCAGATAGTCGCCATAAGCACGGACGAACCATCGAGAAGTCTCGCCCTTGATGATGAGCGGAAATTCGTATGTGAGTTGCAGGCGACCACGCCAATAGTTAGCTTCGTAGTAGTTCATGTCGGGTAGTAACACACCTGTGGCATAGTCGGTAGTTGCGTCTGCCAGACTGAGATTCGGCGACTTGGCAAAGAATCCGCCTGCAGCAGCATCGACCCAGAAGCCACTGCCTAACGACATGCCACCCTCGGCCATGAGCTGCATGCCGCCATGGCTCATTTCCGATGCAGGCAACAGGTGCTTGTTCTTTGCACTATTGAGGGCTGCGTGAATGCCTGCATAGGCTTGTTCTTCCTGCTGTTGGGTGAAATGTATGCGGTAGCGCAGGTCAGCATGCAATTGATTCAGCTGATAGCGTTTCTTATAGACAATCTGCGTGCGATAGGAGTAAGAGGTGTAACCCGTCTGGGCATCCTTCTCCTGTAACAATTCCTGGCGGTACTCGTCGGCGTAAGCCTGCTCGTAGTCAACCTGCAGGTCGAGCTGATGAATCGTATTGCCCATGTAGAAACGGTCAAGCATCTTTGCACCATACTGATAGTGAACGTAACGGCCTGGCTCGTACTTATACTGACCGTATGCATACTCCTCGCCACGGCTGATGCTGAGAGCCTGCAACGAGTGTCGAGCTGAGGTTTTTTCGGCATAGCTCAACTCGGCACCGAAGCGATGATCCACCCATTCGCGGCTGAAACTGCTATAGCCGCCCACAGTGCCCTCGGCATGTTCGAGTCCCGACATGAGGTAATACTTCATCGTGGCATTCTGCTGAACAGTGGTCACACCCGTAATCTTCTCCTTGCGACGGTGGTAAAAACCGCTGAGACCCACCGTTTGCTGTCCGAACGAATAGGTTACAGCAGGAGAAAGTTTATAGTCGAGCAACTGCGAGCGTGAACGCGGATCGCGCAGTCGGCTCAGGTCGCCCACATTGTAGTCCAATCGCAGGCCATAGCGCCAACCGTTGAGTTCGACGGTGCCCAAGGCAGCAGTGAAATTGAAGTTCTGGAAGTCGTACTTGCCACTGATGCTGCTGCCCGATATGAAGGGGTTGGCATTATAAGGGCGCATCACATCGGCCCAGGCACGATTTTTCGTTCGTCCATAGTCGAAGTCGAAGTGTCCGTAGGCATGCAAGTATTTACCCACCGTCTGATAGCGCTCTGTCTCAAAGCGCAGCTGGTTCTGTTGCGTTCCTTCTTGTACTCTGGTATAGTCGCCATTCCAGTGTTCGGCATTGAAGAGCGCATAGCCCCTGTTCTGTGCCGAGTCGAGTCCTAAGCCTGCTGCATTATTGGTGAGCCGCCACAGCTGGATGGCATCGAAGTAACGGTAAGAGGCCTCCTGAGCCGATGCCTGAGAGGCAATAGAAGATAGAGACAGGATAGAGACGATAGAAGCAACAGATGCTATAGAGACTATAGAAGGTATAGATGCTATAGAGACTATAGAGGATATAGAGGGTAAAAAGGTGTTATTCTTCATCATACGCACGGGGTTTAATGGTCGTGGAGACCTTGAAGTCGTTACTACTGTTGTTGGTGTCCATGAGAATCTTGCGGCCATCGGCAGTCACTGAAGCCGTGCGACGATAAACCACTTCGCCCGTATAGCCGGAAACAGACTCGATATGGGCATAGCCGGCATCTATGTCAGCATAGAGGCGCTTCGTGCTGACATCAATGCCCGTTGCCTTGTTCTTGACATAATCGACGCCATCGAGAATCAGCCGTTTGGGTATCAGCAGATAGTAAAGCGACCCCGTCGTCTTGCCATAGCCATAGGAGTGAGGCCATGCCGTGATATCTTCCTGAGTACGGAAGATGACAATGCCACAAGGGCCACCCTGCATCAGGTTCATAGTGGCATTCTTGGCAAAGATGGTGAACGATGTTATCAACGCAGGCGTTTCGGGATTATTGGCAGTTGCCCCCGTCACATCCTTCGATTCGAAGTCGGCATCGCGGAGATCATATTCCAAAGAATCGACATCACTGTGATCGGTAGCACTATTACAAAGCAGAATAGTTCCACCAGGCTTGACGAGGAATGGTTTGTCGGCAGGTATTTGGAACACCTGTTTGGCAACTACCACAGAGTCTTGGAACTCGTCGTGTAAGTTGTCGAGCGTATAAGGCTGTGGTGAAGAGGACTCAAGCAGAGCGATATAGAGTCCTGCGGCATCAACCGTATCTGCCGACTGATTGTAAAGTTCCAAATATCGGCCAGCAAGATAGACGCGGTTGTTCTTATCTTTAGAACCCGAGGACGCAATCTTGCTGATAACGATATCGCGTTTCACGGCAACGTTCGTAGGCAGCATGACGGGTTTGTCAGCCTGCTGTTCAGACAACAGCTGCGAATTGAGTGAGCCTGAGACAGTGCAACCACTGGTCTGTGCCAGTGCGCCTGTCAATGCTATATACTCATCATTGGTAATATCCCATGAAGTAGAAATATCGTAGACATCAGGCTGCAGGTCGTTGAAGACCGCAATGCCCTCATCATTGGTAACAGCCTTGAAGGTAGACGGGCCTAAGGTAAGCACGATGTCATGGCCCTTCAGGTCGCTGCCTTTCGTAAACTCGGCAGGCATCTGCAGTTGTACTTTGATGCTCACCTCATGGCTCACGTCATCGTAGTCAATGCAACTGGTCAATGCCAGCACACTCAATAATAATAAGTATAGGCGCTTATCAGTCATATAATAAATTCTCAATTCTCAACTCTCAATTCTCAATTCTCAAAGGTTCAGGTACAATTCGGCACCAAAGCTCATACCCACGTTGCGCTGTGTCAGCGTATTGGTATTGTTGCCTTTCATATAGGGTTCATAATAGAGGGCGTTGTTCACGTAGAACGACAGTCCGCCCACCTTGCCCAACTCCTTGGTCAGACGTGCCTGCAGATTCCACGTAACGGGACTTTCCGAAGGCTCGTTATCGCTGACGCGAACCAGCAAGTCCTGAATAGCCACGCTGCTCTGTCCTTCAGGCCGGGTGGCATAATACTGAGCGTCCATGCCGAGATAGCCCCCCAACATGTCACTGGTCAACTGATGACGCTGCAGGTTCATGTCAATCCACCCGACAGGGTCTTTGTCGGCTGTATAGCTGTCCTGCCAGTTATGCCAGATGGCCTGAGCCGTGAGCGAGGCCACCATGCGAAGTTCGGGAATATGAGTAACGGTACGCAGCGTAGTGACAAAGCGACGGTATTTCGAGTAGTCAAGACCTGAAGGATAAATCACCTTGAACGGTGTCAGCCCGTAAGCAGAATAGCTGGTAGGCAGCAAGGCAGCCTTCACGCTGGAGCTATTCATATCGGTGTTCCACGACTTTGTCTCCTGCCAGGCTCCGCTTATCATAAATTGCGTGCGAAGTGCCTGAACGGTGCCAAAGTCGAAATCGCCCTCAATGCCCCGATTCACAGTGGTGTTCGTATTTCCTATCTCGCCCGTGGTCATCATCAGCACATCCGTGCGCTCCGGATTGCTATAGTCAATGGTGGTGGGCTGTCCGGGAGTGATGACAAGACCTTGCGTCTGCGAATAATAATTAGCCTGATAGGCGAAATAGTTGGTCACAGGTCCAAAGCCGTTGGGGGTCTTGTCTCGATAGGCCAACAGCGACAGCTTTCGTCCTTGCGGCAGTTTCACGTCGAAGCCAACCTCCACCTTCGTGGTAGTGGCGTTCTTCATGTTCTTCGAGTATTCCACTTGATAAGCCTGTGTGTGATAAGCCAGTATCTGTGCATCAGCATCGTTCACAGGCATGTAGTTGGCAGCCACACGATCGGCATATTTCTTGTCGGGATAGAGATAGTTCAGGCCCGGTGTCTTCGAGTTCATGCCAATGCCACCACGCAGGTCGAGCCATTTTGTAACCGTGAACGAGAGATTCAGTCGGGGCGACAGGGCAGCAGTTGCCACATTGCCAAAAGGCTGGAGGGCCGTAAAGCGCAGACCCGCCGTGGCACGCAGGCGATTGACCTTATTTATATTCCATGTGAACTGGTCTTCAACGAAAGCTGCCATCTGATGCAAACTGGGAATATCGCTGAAGGCACGTGGACGACCGTCGCTATTGGGACGCAGCGGATAGCGTTCGTCACCATTATAATAGCCCTTGCCGTTGTTCCAGTCGTAGTGATAGTCGGCACCTATCTTAAAAGACTGGCGCGTCTTGCCCCAACGGAAATAGAATTGGTTGCTCACTTTGGCAAAGAAGCTGCCAGGACGGCTCTCGGTGAAGCCCGACGCCAAATAGGAACGGGTCTCGAAGGGAACAATATGATAGCCCGTCTCACGAGCTGTCAGAATGGGCAGTAAGCCCGAACTCACGCTGGCAAACGAAGAAGTAGCGGCATCACTGGAATTAAGACTGAGGCCTACGGTATAAGATAATGTACGTGCGAACATTTTTTCCAACTGAACACGACCGTTATGAGTCAGTGAAAAAGTCTGGTTCTTGTTCTCCGAATAAGTACCGTCTTGCACGGCATCGGGGTCTTTTCCCGTCCAGTCCTTCGCCTGCATGTAACGCAGCTTAGTATTGGTGTGCCATTTCGGGTTGAGGTCGTAACCCCATCCTAACGTAGCGGTATAACGGTCGAACGAGCGAGTCTTCATGCGAGGATCGCCCCATGCCTGAGCATAGTCAAGACTCGCATTGAGGATGCCGGCCTTGCCCAGATTCTCACCCTTGCCGAGTGAGTAGTTCATCAGTCCCGGATTGATCTTGGCCTTGAACTGCCAGGGGGTGACACCTACCTTCGAGTGGACGACAACCAGACCCGAGGTCAGGTCGCCATATTCGGCTGAAGGGATGCCCCGCACCACCTCGACCTCATCGATATCGTCGGCAGCCACCTGTCGAAGGTCAGTGCCCGTAAAGGTTGTGCTGGAGAACTGTCCCTGGGTCACGGCTCCATTATTTGACATGGGCACACCGTCAACGACGATACTGGCACCGAAGGCCGACGTGTTGTTGTTGACCAACTGGCGCAGCTGCAGGTTCGAAGCCGATGTCAGGTCGCTGTTTCCCATCAGATGACCGGGAATGAGCTGCATCACGTCTGCCAATGAGGTAGCCTGCAGGTGGTCGATGGCTTGCCGGCCGATGATGCTGCTGGTAGACGAGCCGCTCACATTCTGACGGGCAGTCACCGTGACTCCCTTCAACGCCAGCGACGAAGGTATCATCTGATAGTTCAGCTGCAAGTCCTTGTCAACCTTGATACGTGTATTGATGGTTTCAAAGCCTACATAGCTGATTTGCAACGCATAGTCACCAGCCGGCACGTTCTTCATCGTAGCCTTTCCGTTCATGTCGGTAACGGTCATCACATCGGCAGGCAACAACTTCAGGGTGGCCATGACGACAGCCTCTTTCGTATTGCGCTCTTTGACAGTGATATCAAGGGTGTAGCCGCCCTTCTGCGCCATCGCTACGAGCGACAGTAGCAGCAAGAGGGCAGATACCAGCAGTTTTCTGCACATAGCATGTCGCGTCTCATTATTTCTTATCATAGGCATGAACGGGATAGTCAACCGTATAGTGCAGTCCGCGACTCTCTTTGCGCTCCAACGCAAAGCGAGTGATGAGGTAGCCCACGTTGATCATGTTGCGCAGTTCGCAGATGTCTTTCGATGCCTTGACACGCTTGAACAGGTTTTCTGTCTCTTCATAGAGCATATCCAGACGATCCCAGGCACGGTGCAGACGAAGGTCGCTGCGGACAATACCTACGTAGTTCGACATGATCTGGTTCACCTCCTTGATGCTCTGCGTGATGAGCACCTGTTCCTCGTTGGTCATCGTGCCCTCGTCATTCCATTCAGGCACGCGCTCATTCCATTCGAACAAATCAACATGCTCCAGCGAATGGCGGGCAGCCGCATCAGCATAGACCACAGCTTCGATAAGTGAGTTCGAAGCCAGACGGTTGCCGCCATGCAGTCCGGTACATGAACACTCGCCGATGGCATAGAGGCGGTCGATGGAGGTCTGACCGTTCAGATCGACCTTGATGCCGCCACACATATAATGGGCAGCAGGACGCACGGGAATATAGTCGGTGGTGATATCGATACCCATGCTGAGGCACTTTTGATAGATATTGGGGAAGTGGTGGCGCGTCTCTTCAGGATTCTTGTGCGTCACATCGAGACAAACATGATCCAAACCATGAATCTTCATCTCCTTGTCAATGGCACGAGCCACAATGTCGCGAGGTGCCAACGACAGACGCTCGTCATATTTCTCCATGAAGGTCTGGCCATTGGGCAGTTTCAGAATGCCGCCATAGCCGCGCATGGCTTCAGTGATGAGGAAGGCAGGATGGGTCTCTTTCGGGTTATGCAGCACCGTAGGATGGAACTGAACGAACTCCATATCAGCCACCGTAGCCTTGGCGCGATAGGCCATGGCAATGCCGTCGCCTGTGGCGATGACGGGGTTCGAGGTCGTCATATAGACAGCACCACAACCTCCGGTGCAAAGGAGCGTTACCTTCGCCAGGTAAGTGTCTACTTTCTGTTCGGGATTCAACACGTATGCACCATAGCACTTGATATGGGGCGAGCGACGGGTGACGCGAACGCCCATGTGATGCTGGGTGATAATCTCTACGGCAAAATGGTGTTCCTTCACCGTGATATTCTTCGCGGCACGCACGGCCTCCATCAGTCCGCGCTGGATCTCGGCACCCGTATCATCGGCATGATGCAGGATGCGGAACTCGGAATGGCCACCCTCACGGTGCAGGTCGAAATCGCCATTCTCCTGACGGTCGAAGTGTACGCCCCACTCTACCAGTTCCTTGATTTGTGCAGGTGCGTTCCTGACCACCTGCTCCACAGCAGCACGATCCGAAATATAATCGCCTGCAATCATCGTATCTTCGATGTGCTTCTCAAAATTGTCAACAGCAAGGTTGGTCACACTGGCCACACCGCCCTGCGCAAACGAGGTGTTCGCCTCGTCAAGGCTTGTCTTGCAAATCAGACATACCGTGCCTTTCTGGGCACGAGCCACCTTCAGCGCATAGCTCATGCCTGCCACGCCTGCGCCAATGATTAGAAAGTCGTACTTATAGACCATGTTATTAAAATAATGTATTTAATGGTGCAAAAGTACTAAAAAAGGATGAAAATAAAGAGATTTCATCTTTTTTTTTGGTATATTTCCTTTTTTTGAGTACCTTTGTTACCTAAAAATATTTCAACTTACATTTTAATCTTCTGATTTCATTATGATTGCAGCATTTTTGACTATCGTTATTCTATTAGTTGCCTTTGGCATTTGTCTTTTATTGGTTCAGCGTCATTATATCAAACTGCTGGATACAGCCACTAAGCGTGCTCAAAAAAGCGAGCAACTGAAATCTGTGTTCATTGAAAATATCAGTCGCACTCTCCGCTTGCCTTTGAATACTATTAATGGTTCATGCAACACGATTCTTGAAGAAAAAGACGATAAGATGCTACCTGTCCAGGTAAGGAAAGAGGTGACCAAGATCTCTGACCAGTCAAAGGAGTTGATTGATTTTGTCGCACAACTTTATGAAATGTCTAAGTTCGAGGGGATTACTCCGTCCTTCACTTTTATAGAGGTTAACCTGACCGAGCTTATGGCATCATATAGACGCGAGGCACTGAACTACACAAAACCTGATGTCAGTGTTCGCGTTACTACTGATCTGTCACCACATTGCAGGGCTATACTGGATACCAATCTCATGCACCAGCTCATTATGCACCTGCTGTCGAATGCTGCGAAATACGCCAGCGAAGGCGACATTTTCATCAGGTATACTTGTGAACGCAGAGGACTTAAAGTGACCATTAACTACACCAGTATGATTCAAATCGAACAGCCGAATGCCGATATCTACTCACTCATTCAGGAAGAGAACGCCCTGAAGGATTCTACTAAGTTCTCCTATTTAGGACTGGCCATCTGCAGGGCTATTGTAGATATGTTAGGAGGCGAGTTCTTCATGGATTCAGAACAAGGACACAAGACCATTGCTTCTTTCTGGTTCCCCTGCGAGATGAAAGACATCTATAAGGATCTTTAAAACTGAGTACTAAAAAAGGATGAAACTGAAACGATTTCATCCTTTTTTACGTTTTTCGAGATTATCTGACCATTTTCTTGCCCTGTTGCACATAGACACCGTGCGATACAGACTTACTGAGCTGACGCCCTTGAAGGTCGAAAACGGGAGGGGCTGAGCGATGAGAAG
>Ga0326511_10002702_pt1 | contig 14331 bp, 24 predicted proteins | sample 0_2496_0518_D_FD_203701 | JGI IMG/M metagenome (GOLD analysis project Ga0326511, IMG submission 203701) | Bovine rumen microbial communities from UC Davis, California, United States - 0_2496_0518 | ecosystem: Host-associated > Mammals > Digestive system > Stomach > Rumen | place: USA... | reverse complement strand
CATGGGCTTGTCGTAAACTTCATAGATGTATTCGCTGTCAGCGGACACGTTCGGCCAGTACATCATCTGGTTGGGTCGGAAGCAGGTCGGGTCGGCCTTGTCGATTCCCAGCTTCTCAGCCACCTTCCGGGCGAGGGGTTCATATTCCTCGCCCGTCGCGGTGCGTTTCAGCGGAAGGATCACCCGCAGCCTGGGGTGGTCGGGGTCGTGTTTGCGGGTGGAGTAGATGCAGGCCGCGCAGCCCAGCAGGTCCACGTCGAACAGCACGCCCTCGGTGCCCCCCGCGGGAATGGCGTCCAGGTCAAGGGTGACCAGGTCGCGCCCGGTCACTGTCCTGATCTTGCGCCGCCCGCCCTGCAACGTCCCACCCACAAAACCGCCCACGTCCTTCAGCCGATCCTGCGCGGCCTTGCTCATGCGCATGTAGGCGACATGGGTCTCTGTGCCGACCTGCGGTGTCTTCAGCCGCTCGACCAGCTCACCCCACGTGTACTTCGCCTGTGGCCACAGCACCGCGTCGCGGCTGCCAGCAGCGCAGATGCTGATTGATCTATCGTGGATCATGTTGTCCTCCTAAGTGATCGCTCCAAAAATGTCCCGCGCTTTCAGTAACTGTATCCTTCCACGGTAGTCCATCGGCACCAGCTGCGGATTCTCCCCGTGTTCAAACCGGGCGCGCCGAGCCGCGAGATAGGCGTAGGCGGTGTGGATGTGGTCGCCCCATCCAGTGTAACTGCTATCATCTCCAAATAATCCAAAGTGGCCATTCCAAGCGCAAGGGTAGGCCCCAAAGTGGTCTCCGTCCACGGTTTCGTAGTTGTGAGGATAGAGATCGAATCCAAGGCAATCATAACTACCCATCGCGCGCGAATCGTAAACATCGTCGGCGTATTCAATGTTGGGAATGTCGCTGACGATCAGGAGCGGTTTTTTGCCGGATTTATTGGGGTTGTCAGGAAAAGAATCGCAATAGGCGTCAATTTTCCCATACCAGCCCCAATATGAAAACTCTTTGATCTTCTTCGCGCTGGCCTCGTCCATCTGACCCTTGACCTCGATGTACAGAGGGAACGGTTCACAGTCCTGCCCTCGCGAGGCATGGCACATGACCCGGAAGTCGGGCAGGTACATGGAGCCGTCCGGCAACCGGAAGCCCTCCGGTTCGTATTCATACTTCACCCCGAGACTGTCAAGGAACACCGCCCAGCGCGCCTCCAGTCGGCTCCGGAACCGGTAGCCGTTGTAGATCGTCTCGATCGGCTTGATTTCCGTAATCATTGATCCACCTCCTAAAATCCAAGTATGCTCATGATGTCCCTCTCGGCCTTCTGTGTCCTCCGGTTTTCCCGTTCCTTGTAATGCCGGATAGTCGCGGCCATGTCGCCGTTCCGGTGCTTCAGCACAAAGCTCACCGAGGTATGGGAAACGCCGAACATCCGCGCCACCTGCGGCACCGTGTAGGTCTTGCGGCCCACCCGGTACAGTATCGGCTTTGCGCCGCCCCTGGCGTAGTGCCGATTGAGCTCCCCGGTCTGATACCGCCGGTAGTGTTCAACGGCGTCCAACAGGCTCTTGCCCTTGTTATCGCACAGCCAGTTCGTCAGAGTGCTGGGGCTTATGCCCAGCATCCCGGCGATCTGCTTCCGGGTCATCCACTTCCCGTCCACCATGTACCGGGCGCTCCGGTCGCGGTCGCTCCCGAAGCAGTTCTCCCGGTACATGTTCACCACGGTCTGATAGGTCGGTCTGCCCAGCCGGCTGCGCCGCCCCTGCAGCGCCATCTTGGTGACGCCCAGCATGTCGGCAATCTCCTGCACCGTCATTTCGCGCCCGTCGATCAGATGCCGCTCGGGCTGTCTTACCTTCCGGCTCATTCGATCACATCCGCCGCGTGGACCCGCTGGTCCAGTCGTCGCAGCTTCTGGACTTCATACTTCGCCACCTTCTGGCCGTTGCGGAAGATCAGCTCCAGCTGGTCCAACATGATGCGCACATCGGCCATCTCCTCGGCGATGTTCTCGGGGTCGTCGGCCCGCGCCAGCGCACGGATGAGCTCGGACAGCTCCTCGATGGCCTTGAACTGCTGCGCGCTCTGTCCGTACTTCTGAATTGCGGCGACAAGGATTTTCTTTCTTACGTTTTCCATTTTTCATACCTCCTCCGGCAAATCCGGGTATGCGCTCATGGCCTGCATGACTTCGACCGCCGCGTCCGTCACCGCCGTCTTCATCAGCAGGTGCAGGCTGATCGGCGAAAGCCCGCAGGCGTTGACATCGTCGTTCCACATCACGCAGTCGTCACCAGTGCATATGCCCTCAGCCCGGAACGGGCACGGTCCCTGACTGTTTTTCTCCGTAGCTCTGTCGAACATGCTAATCCTCCTCAAAGTTGCTTTCCCAGAAAAACACCCGGTAGCGGTCGATGCAGTTGAGCGGGTCTCGCTGGTCGAAGTTGTACCCGCCGTCGCTCTTCTTCTTTTTCGAGACGAGGATATCGAAGTAGGAATCGTATCCGCTGTCGCCGGTGCTCTTGACGCCGAACTCGGGAACATCCAGGCCGAAGGTGGTCAGGACGTGATACAGAACCCCGCCCATCGCTTCATGGCTCGAGTTGTAGATCCCGAGGACCGTGTCAATGTCGCCGTTCCAGTATGTGACGATGTACTTCTTAGCCGCCATGCCTGTCCCTCCTAAATCTCCTCGCCGCTGAAGCGGTTGTAGTTGGTGCGCATCATGCGCTCGAAGTCCTCGCCGATCTTCTCGGCTTCGCTCTTCCGGCAGGCGTCGTCCCAGCGGGCCGTGACCGTCGTGCCGGTGTAGAAGTAGGTCTCGCCCCGGCTGGTGTCGTCCGCTGCCTGGCGCTTCAGCTCCTCATACCGCTTCTGGCCGATCTCCATCGCCATCAGCAACGCCAGCCGCCGCTCGTAGCCGTTGCAGTCGTAGAACTCCCGGCCCATGTACACCCGGTTGCCGGGGCGCTCCCCGCGGGGCTTCTTCGGCTTCGGCGGCACCTGCGCGATGAGCTCCCGCTTGCGCTTCTTCAATTCCCTGATCTCCACGATCAGCACATTGCAGCGCTCGATCATGCCCCGGAGCAGCTCGTCCGGCGTGTTCTTCGGCTTGGAGCTTACGCCCGCCGCGTTCAGCTCAATTCGCCGGATGGCGATCTTCGAACTGAGTATGGCGTACTCCTTGGCCTTGTTGTCCAGCTCCTGCCTGACGTGGTTCAGCTCGCAATTCACATCCATTTACTTTCCCTCCACTTTATCCAGTATGGTCAGCATGTCGTTGAACAGCTGCGTCATGCCGCAGCCAATCTCGTCGTTCCAGTAGGGGCAGATGTCGCAGGACACCAGCATCTTGCACTCCTGCCCAGGGTCCGGGTCGTAGCGGCACAGCTCCGCGCCCTTGCGCACCTTCGCCATCAGCGCTTCATTCATCGGTGCTCCCCTCCTCCGGCTCAACCTTGCACTCCTCGCACTCGCTCCCGGTGAGCGCGTCGATGGTTTCTGACAGCGTTTCAATGGTTTTCAGCGCGTCGACCATCAACCGGTTGGCGCAGTAGGCTTCCGGATCCCGATAGGGGCATTCCGGGCAGGTCCTCCGCTCGTCGGGGTTCCGCACGATGCAGCACGCCAGCGCCTTTTTAACCTCGTCAATCTTTCTGGTAGTAGTCATTTTCTCGCCTCCATCAGCTTTCGGTTGTTCAAAGTCCGGGTCGTGTTTTTCCCCTGTTCTGCCTTTGGAATCCAAGTGCAGTTCTCAGGGCAATAGTCGCCGTTGACGTTAAGTCGCTCGATGGTAAGACCGAGGGCATATCCAGAGGAAAACGCCCAATCTCTGAACGTCTCGTAATCGTTCCATGCGTCGCAGCGCTTAATCCCACGCCCTCCATAATGCGGGTAGTCCTTGCTGTTCGGGTTAGTGCATCTTTGGTTGATGGAAAGCCATACCTTGTACAGCTTTTCATCGTGGTGGCCGTGTTTTGTCAGGCGCTTTTTTGTTAGCTCTCTCTTGTAGCATCCACAGCTTAATGTCGAGCCGTTGCACAAATGGCCACCACGTACATTGGCGATCGTGCCGCAGTCACACCTACATCGCCAGATCGTCGCCCTGGCATCCGTTTTAACCCTACCCATAACAGTCCAGCGGCCGAAGCGTCTACCGGTAAGATCAGTGAACTGGCCCATGCCCTTACTCCTTTCTATAGTAGTCGCAAATAAAACCATCACCCTTCAGAGGTAAACCAGGTGCCCATTCAATAGGGGACGCCATCACATCAAGCATCGTTTGAAGCCCGGATTCGTCATCGACTTCAACAATCAGCTCATCGTGTACATGGAACACTGCGGTCATATGGTGCTCGCGGTCCAGCTTGTACAGCGTCTCGGCCAGACAGTCCCGCGCCACGGCCTGCGTGATGTTCTCCACCAGCTTGCCGCCCCAGGTGTCCGTCTGCGCCCACTTCTTGCTGGTCTGGTTGACGCCCCAGTAGTGGAGCGACTGTCGGTCGGGAAAGTTCTTCGCCGGTGCGAGGAACGGATGCGCATAGAACAGCTTCCGGCGGCTGGGCAGCTCGATGGTCAGGAACTCCTGCTGGGTGTCCGGGTCGGCTTCCTTCCGGAAGGTCAGCTTCACGCCCACCTTGAAGTAGTCCGAATAGCTGCCGGGTTCCGCGCCTGTGCGCTCCTCGTTTGCCCGCGCCCTGTCGGGGTCCTTCGTCTTGATCTGTACCATCTGCTGCGCACCGGTCTGCACGGCGTTCACCGCCGCGTCCTCCACCCTCCGCCAGAGGGCGCAAATGGAAGGATTCGCCCTGCGCCAGCTCTGCTTGATGCCGGGCAGGTCCTCCTCGGGAATGCCCATGCGCAGCGCGCCCATGGCCGTCAGCGCCGACTCGCCGCCGCCGTAGCCGAGGGCCAGCACGGCCACCTTGCCGCGCTGCCGCAGCTCGCTGTTCTGGCCGTGCTTCTCCACCGGCACACCGAACATCTGCGAAGCCGTCGCGCAGTAGATATCCTTTCCGGCCATGAACGCATCCAGCACCCACTGTTCCCCGGCCAGCCAGGCCACCACCCGCGCCTCGATGGCGCTGTAGTCCGCCACGGCGAACCGCTTACCCGGCCTGGGGATGAACGCCGTGCGGATGAGCTGCGACAGCGCGTCCGGCACCGTGCCGTAGTTCAGCGTCAGCAGCTCCGCGTCCCGCGCCTTCACCAGCTGCCGGGCGTAGTCCAGGTTGGGCAGATGGTTCTGGGGCAGGTTCTGGGGCTGCACGATGCGCCCAGCCCAGCGCCCGGTGCGGTTGGCTCCGTAGTAGAAAAGCATCCCCCGCACCCGTCCGTCGTCGCACACGGCAGCCGCCAGCGCGTCGTACTTCTTGGTGCTGGTCTTGCTCATCTGCTGCCGCAGCTCCAGCATCCGCGCCGCCTTGTCGGAATCGACCCCGGCCTGCAGCAGCCCCGTCACGGTTTGCTTCCGAAGGTCGGTAATCTCGGTCTCCGCGTCCGTGTCCAGCTCGGTGTTCAGCCATTTCATCAGCTGCTGCACGCTCTTGGGGTTCTCAAGCCCGGACAGCGCCCTGGCTTCTGCCTCCACCCGCGCCTGCTCGGCTGCGCCGATGGCGAGGGCGCTGTCCACCAGCTCGGTGTCCACGCCCACGCCTCCGGCGTTCGCGTCGCAGGTCAGCTCCCAGATCAGCTGCTCCATGGCCGTCATCGGCCACTTCTTCAGCCGCCGCTCGATCTCGCGCTCGGTCGCCACGTCCTGCTTGCAGTATTCCTTAAAGAGGTTCCACTTCTCCGGCTCCGCGGCGATCACCCGCCGCACCTTCGTCAGGCTGTCCTCCTCGCCCAGCAGGCCGTCCACCAGCGGCTTGGCCTTCTCCTTCTGAGGTACGCAGAACCGGCGGATCAGCGCCGCGCCGATGCCCAGCTTGCGCTTGTCCTGCGGCAGCCCCATCGCCTCGCCGGTGATGCCCAGTCCGGCGGTGTAGCCGCAGTAAAGCCCGTGAGCCATGGTGCAGCGCCAGCGGTGCAGCGGGATGGTAGGACGGTTTCGTCGCTCCAGCCAGGTGTTCAATGTCGCGTGCTCGAATGCGGCGTTATAGCTCCGCAGCTCCACGTCATTGTTGTAGACCACTCGCAGGAAGGGATCCGGGTCTTCGCCCTTCGTCAGGTCGACGAGCTGCACCGGTTCATCGTCAACAGCCCATGCGATCAGCAGGATGTCGAAGGTCGGGCTTTCGACATACTTGTACAGTCCGGCCTTCTTGATATCGACGTCGCTGAAGGTTTCAAAGTCCACGCAGCATTGTTTCATGGGGTTACTCCTTCTGTCAGAGCCCGCTCCACGGGCCACCCGGCTTTGATGCGTTGGTAGAGCATCGTCTTTGAAATGTTGAGCTTTTCAGCCCATTGCGCTATGCTCAGCGTCTCGCCATGGTATGTGATTAGCTTGGTGTTTGATCGGTGATTGAACTGTTCCGACCACGGCACCCACCGGCAATTGCCCGGTTCATAGCCTCCGTCGTTGTCGATGCGATCTATGGTCAGCTCTTCGGTGTATCCGTTGGCCAGAGCCCAGTCACGGAAAGCCTCGAAGTTGTTTCGCCATTCCTCGCACATCTTGACGCCGCGACCGCCATAGCGGTGATAGGCTGTGCCCTTCGGGTTGGTCGTGCGGGTTATCATGTTGCACCAGATGGAATACAGGCGGGAATTACGTCCGCCGTGGGTCTGATTAATCATCCCCGCCTGTTCTCTGCGCTTACAACCGCAGCTTACCTGCCTTCCGGAAATCAGGTTCGATCTCGATACCGTGACAAAGGCACCGCATGAGCATTTGCACTCCCACAGGGTATGACCATTCGGTGCTTTCCCCGCGTAGGTCGTGACGGTGAGCCGTCCAAACCTCTCACCCGTCATGTCGTGCTTGTACTCGTGCATTTAAGAATTTCCTCCTCACTCGGTACGTCGTTCCAAAGCCGCCATGTTTGCCCGTAATTGTACCCGCGTCGATATGTTACGCCAAAGGCCCCGACACAATCGTAGCAATCATGCGCTGGTTCACCATCATTGGATTTTCCGAAATGATCAATACTAACGATTTTGACCATTTGGAGGCGTTTAAGCGCTGGGCGAAGCGGTATGTCCTTAAGCTCCAGAATATAGGTCTCGCCCTTCTTAACCTCGGGCAGGTTTATGATTGAAGCCATGCGCTCACCCCAGCGGGTCGTATTCGTCGTCGCCGCCGAAGTCGCTCTCCACGCTGGCGCGCTCGGCACCCAGCGGCTCATCGTCGGCTACCTTCTGCACGTTGCCCAGGCCGCAGCCGATGCCCATCTTGCGGTTGTTGTAGCCGTAGAAGTCCAGGCCGACCCGCGCCCACATGCCGCTGTAAATCTCCGTCGAGTCGAGGATGGGGTTCAGCCCCAGGTCGACCACCTTCGGCTGGTCCATGCTGCTGGCCGACAGCACCCACATGCCCTTGCACTCCGGACCGAAGGGCGTGTAGCCGTCGGCCTTGAAGCCGTCGCCGTCCCAGATCGGGGTGGGCAGCTTGTCGATCGGGGTGCCCTTCTTGATCTTGCCGTTGGCCAGCGCCTTCTCCCCGGCGGCCTTGATGGCGGCGTCGATCTTCGCCTTGGTGACGGTGTCGGCCTTGGGGATCAGCAGCGTCACGCTGTACTTGGCCTTGTCGTTCTCGTCGGCCAGCTTGCTCTTGTAGGGTGCGGTCAGGTGGGCGTAGCTCAGGCGGACCTTGCCGGTCACAACGTGGGTAGGATTGTTGGTGGTAGCCATGATTCATTTCCTCCTTAAATGCTCAAAATCGGTAATCAAATGCCCGTATTTGCAGAAAAATGTCCAAAATCGGGGTTTAGATGCTCAAAACGGTAATTCCTCGCCGAAGTCGTCCTCCGGCTCGGGCTTGTTGGTGATGGCCTTGCGCTTGTCGTCCTCGGTCACCAGCGTAGGCTTTCCGGGCGGGGTGACCACGAACATGGCCTTGGGCTGTGTGAAAACCTTCGCAAAGTCCTTCTTGCCCATGATCTTCTCCAGCTGCGCCAGCGACACCGGCTCGCGCTTGTAGAGCATCTCCTCCGGTACACCCGCCAGCTTCGCGGCCTTGAACGCCGCGTCCTGATCGGTCCAGGCGCGCACCGCGCGACCCTCGACGGCTTTCCATCCGGGGACGTCGCTGCCGTTCAGACAGGCGGTCAGCGCGTACTCTTCGAGGTCGGACAGCCAGGTCTTGAGCCTGCGTCCCAGCGTCAGCGCCCGCCCGACCTCCTCGTCGGTCAGCAGCGGCGGCTGTTTCATTCCGAAGTCCTCGAGCACGGTGTTCGCCGAAGCCCTCGCGCGGCAGTTGCCCCGGACGGCGCACCAGCGGCACCAGTCGCCCTCGGCGAACTCGCCATCACCGGCAGCCGCCAGCGCGGCGGCTGGCTTGACCACATCCTCGGCCCAGCGCAGCAGATCGCGGGCGGGAAGCTCCCAGGTGTCCGGCTCCCGCTTGATGCGGGGCTGCACTATGGTCATCCGCACGGTGAAGATGTCGTAGAAGGCCATGTACTGCTCGATCGCGCCCATGGCGTACAGCTTGAGCTGGGGATTGTCCTCGGCGCTCACTTCCACGCCCTTGCCGTACTTGAAGTCGACGATGTGGAGCACCTCGCCGCCGATCATGATGCAGTCGGCGGTGCCGAAGCCCTCCGGCACGTACCCAGAGAAGTCCACCCGCTGCTCAAGCGCCACATATGGCATCTCGGCGAAAGTCGCGGCGATATCCTTAAGCGCGTCCAGGTAGGCGTCGGTGTGGCCGTCCATCTCGTCCTGCCACAGCTCGTCGGCCTTCAGCTTCCGAAGCGCCGCGCCGTACTTCTGCGGACCCATGCCGATGAAGTGCTTCCGCGCCTTCAGCTCCGCCACCGCGTGGGCCAGCTCCCCCTCGCGGGTGAACACCGTGTCCCGGTCGCCCGCCTCCGCGTTCAGCAGCGCGGAGGGCGGGCAGTTGATCCAGCGGCTTGCGCTGCTGGGTGATAGCAGTGCGTGGCTCATATCTTCGCTCCCATCTCGCGCAGCCGGTCGCCGAACTTCTGCAGCTGGTCGCCCTTGAGATCGGACAGCTTCTTAATTCCGAACTCTGGGAACATGTCCGTCACGGCCTTCAGCTTGCCGTCGTCCCGCATCTGCGCCGCGGCCCTCTGTACGGCATCCAGCGTCACTGCCGGGGTAGCTGGCGCAGGCTCCGCAGCTGCGGTCGGCTTCTCGGTAGGCTCCGGCTTGGGCGGCTCCTGCGGTGCTTTCTGGGGCTCTGCTGAGGTCGGCTTCCCGGTGGGCGCGTTCGCGGCCTTTTCCAGGGTGCCGTTTCCGGCGGCCTCCTTCAGCTTCGTCACGATCTCGGTCTTGATGGCTTCCAGCAGATCGGTCTTGATGGCTTCCAGCAGATCGGTCTTGTCCCGGCTCTCCAGCCAGTTGCACAGCCGGTCGAGCGCGGGGATTTCAATGGTCAGCGTCATCATGCTCGTTACCTCCTTTTTCGTCTTCTGCCCTCGCCAGCATCAGCCCGATCAGGCCGGTCAGCAGCACCGCCGCGCCGGTGATGATCATGCCGTTGCTGACTACGTTCATAGCGGCGTTCACCATGTTCACACGATCACCCGCCATTTCGGGTCGAGGATCCGCACCTGTTCCGGCCTGCGGTGGTCCTTCCGGACGGCCTTCAGCATCGCCTTGGCGTCCTTCAGTTTGCGGAACAACATGGCCTGTTCATCTTCCTCCGCCCAGATGGTCACCGGGCAATCAAAACCCTCCACTTTCGTGCGCGTCTGTAGCCAGCCGTGCTGATGAAAATCCCGAATCGCGTAGCCCTTTCTCATACTGTCCTCCTGTGCAGTAGTCGGTCCTGCCGGTGATACAGCCAGCTCACGCCCAGGCAGATCAGCGCCCAGCCGACCAGCAGCCGTTCAGCCCAGCGCGGCGTCGGACGGTCCTGTCCGTAGTCGTAGCGCGCCTTGACGGTCATGGCATTCCACTCCTCGGGGGTGTGCCGCATCATAGCCACCCGCCGCACAGCGTCGCTGTGGTGCGTCTGCCGGGTCCCGGCCTTGATACCGCCCGCCAGCGCCTCGGCGATCTCCGGGTCGCCGCCCGTCCTGATGGCAAATCCAAATCGCTTCACAATGTCCTCCTTTCACTCGGTAACCTTTATCCCGCGCACCGCCCGCTTGATGATGCGCTTGGCGATCTCCTTGCCGTCGGCAAGGCCGCAGCTGAGCACCTTGTACCAGTCGCTCTCGTAGAAGCGCCGCAGCTCCTCGAGGTGCCGCAGGTTCTCCCCGGTCGGGTGCGCAGCGGCCTTCCTCGCCGCGGAGGTCAGTGCGCTCTGCTGCTCTCCCAGTATCGTCGCCGCCAGGTTCACGCAGGCTTCGGTGTCCAGGTCCTTTGCCGTCAGGTAGTCCTTCATCCTCGGGGCGTTGTCCAGATCGTCGAATGTCATGGTTTCACCTCCTCGTGTCCGTCCCCCGCCGCCACTCTCGCGGCGTGGTTGTGGTTAATCCGCTGGATCGCCCGATCCACCTCGGCCCACCGCCGCGCGCTCTCCTCCGGGCTCAACCCCCGGCAGCAGCTGTCGTCGATGTGCACCGTAGCGGTTCCGCTGGTGATGGTCTTTACGATGGCCATATCCCTCACCTCGTCCGTGGATGGAAAAATCCACGTTTCGTGACCTTACACGCAATAAAAAAGCTCGTCGACGGTCTTCCCGAAATACCGCGCAATGGTCAGCTTGGCGGCATCGTTGGGAATCCGCAGGCCAATTTCATAATTGCGCAGCGCAGAATCGCCCAGTCCGGTATCGTCGGCCATTTCAGCGATGGTCTTCCCCATCGATTCACGCAAATCGCGTATGCGGGAACCAATGACAGTGTTGCGTCTCGGCTCGTTCAACTCGCTCACCTCCTTCCCGAATTCCACGTTCCGTGACAACCACATTATACCATGCACCGTGACCCATGTAAACCACGAAACGTGACATTTGTCTTGCAAGTATGTTTCAATTCGTGAACTTTTTGATGTTGCTTTTTGTCACGCTCCGTGGTATAATTTGCCAAAGGAGGGAACAGACATGAGAAACGCAGCAGATAGAATCCGAACACTGCGTATTGCACGAGGGCTGAACCAAGGGCAGCTGGCCGACATGATCGGCGTAGGTCGCACCGCGATCAGCAATTATGAAAAAGGTCTCCGCGTTCCAGATCTGGAAACAGCTGAAAGACTCGCCGAGGCGTTCGGCATTTCCTTCGGTGACTTTGTCGACGGCTTGGATCAGGCAAGAGGAGGGAACGATTCGTTACTCCCCTCCAACGTCCGCCCGATCTCATCCCTCCACCGCCAGCGCGTCCCGCTGATCGGCAGCGTGGCCGCCGGGGAGCCGATCTATGACCCGGAGGAGCTGGGCGTCTACGTGGACAGCCCCGTCGATGCTGACGCGGCGATCACCATCCGCGGCGACAGCATGATTCCCACCTATCAGGATGGTGACCTGGTCTACATCAAGGCCCGGCCCGACGTCCCCGAGGGCGCGGTGGCCGTGGTGTTCCTCGACGACGAGGCGACGCTCAAGCACGTATACAAGCGCCCCACCGGCCTGACGCTGATCTCCGACAACATGGAAACCCACCCGCCGATCATGGTGGAGTTCGAGGATTATGCGAATGTTCGGATATTCGGGGTGCCTGTCGGCTACACCCGCATCTATAAGCCCGGCATCGCCGGGAAGGTCAAAAAGGGATTCAAATAGGAGGGTATGAATATGAACTGGGTGATTTTTCCGAAGTACGCCGAGGAAACCTCAAAGAAAAGCTGGATCATCCGCACGCTTGAGATTTACGGTGTGCTCACGGTCATCGGCGCGGCTCTGTCGGGCCTCTTTGTTGCCGGGCCTGTCATAGCCGCCTGGCTGATGAAAACCGTCAGCACGGACTACAACACCGCCAGTCTCGGCGGCAGAATCCTCGGCATCATCGGCGGCTTCTTCTCCGGGCTATGGCTCAGTCTGCCCGCTTTTGCACTGGCCATGGTAATCGACGACATCCACGCCACCCGCCTGCAGACCGGGGCTTATGTGGCTTTTCAATCTGATGAAGTAAAGCTGGGGAGGTGACGGCATGGGCCTGATCAAAGCCAACGGCCTGTATGCCGCCTACCTCCGTAAGTCCCGCCGGGACATGGAGATGGAAGCACTCGGCCAGGGCGAGACGCTGGCCCGGCATGAGAAGCAGCTCTCCGACCTGGCCGAACGACTCGGCATCCGGGTGGCCCGGTGGTATCGGGAGATCGTGTCCGGCGATACCATCGCCGAGCGCCCCCAGGTGCGGCAGCTGCTGGAGGACGTGGGCTCCGGCCTGTGGGACGGCGTGCTGGTGGTGGACGTGGACCGCCTTGGGCGCGGGGACAGCATTGACCAGGGCGTTATCATGCAGACCTTCCTCTACGCTGGTGTGCTGATCGTCACGCCCGACAAGACCTACGACCCGGCCGACGACAGCGACGCCGAGTTCTTCGAGATCAAGCTGTTTTTCAGCAGGCGCGAGTACAGCATGATCAAAAAGCGGATGCAGCGCGGGCGGCTGGCCTCGGCCATGGACGGTTGCTACATGGGCCCCCGCCCGGTCTACGGCTACGAGCGCATCAAACTCCAGGGCCGCAAGGGCTGGTCGCTGAAGGTCGTCCCGGAGAAGGCCGCCATCGTTCAGTCCGTATTCAACTGGTACGCCTACGGCATGGACGGTCGGGACGTGGGTGCGGCGGTGATCGCCGATCGGCTCAACGGTATGGGCCTGCGTACCGACCTCGGCCACCGCTTCGAGCCCTCCTACATTCGTCACATGCTGCAAAATCCCACCTATATTGGCAAAGTCCAATGGAACCAGCGCACCACACAATACGCCATCAAGGACGGCAAGCGGGTCAGCACCCGCCCCCGTAACGACGATGCGCTGCTGGTGAATGGACATCACGAAGCCATCATTGACCGGGATGTGTGGGAGAAGGTACAGCAGATGTTTTCAACGCATGAAAAGCGGCCAAAAAACAAAATGGCGCAGATCGCCAACCCGCTGGCCGGGCTGGTGATCTGCGCTCAATGCGGAAGGATGATGCAGTATAAGGGTGACCGCCATCGCCGCAACGGCCTTCTCGGCTGCGTCACCCAGCACTGCCCCACCGCTGGTACGTACATCGACGTGGTGGAAGGCGTGGTCCTGGACGGCCTGCGCGCCTGGGTGAACGCTTACGAGGCACGGGACGCCGAGCCTGCTCCTGCGCCATCCGCGAACGCCAGCGCCACCGATGCGGCCCGCGCCCAGCTCACCGACCAGCTGACCACGCTGGAGGGCCAGTCGGGGCGGCTGTTCGATCTGTTGGAGCAGGGCGTTTATGACACCACCACCTTCCGCGAACGTCGCGCCGATCTCGATGCACGAATCGCCGCCACCCGCGAAGCCCTCGCTGCGCTGGACGCGCCCCCGCCTCCGGATCCCGTGCTCGCCGTCCTCCCCCAAGTCCGCACCGTCCTCGGTGCCTATGACCTCGCTGCCACTCCAGCGGAAAAGAACGCCCTCCTCCGCTCCGTCCTCGATCACATCAGCTACTCAAAAACCCAGCGCTGCCAACGGAACAACGCCCCCACCGACCACCTGAGCCTGACGCTCTTCCCCCGTGTGCCCGATGCTTACGACGAGGATTTTTCTGCGCAAAACAGTGGTAGCATGGTGTGAAAGATGAATTCCACCCACCATGCTACCACTAAAAAACCGCCCCGCGCCATTGCAGCGCGGGGCTTCTTCAGGTCTACTCCTCCGGCACTTCCGGGATGCCAGCCACGCTGGTCAGCAGCGACAGGATGCCCGCCAGCACAGCGGAGGACAGCACCAGCTTCCAGTTGACATCGCCCATAGCAGCAGATGTTCCGATGGTCGCCACCGCCGTCTGCGCCACGGTTTTGATTGCACGGATTCCCGCTGCCTTGAACCACTTGCCCCAATCTCTCATTGAAATCACGCTCCTATTTCTCGATCAAGTACTTCTGAATCTCGTCATAGCTTCGCTTCAATCCGTCCACCGAGTTCCCGTCGATCTCGTGGTGCAGCATCGCCATCAGCGCCCGCATTTGTATGCGGTTGGCTTCTTCCAGATTGTTCAGTCGTTCGTGGTCACGTTCAAGCCGTTCATCGTGTTTCTTCACTTGTTCTTCGAGATTGTTCACTGGCGCGTCCTTTCTCTTCTGCTCTTCGCGGTGGGTCTTGATGGCTCCCATGATGGTGTTGTAC
>Ga0326511_10002700_pt1 | contig 14342 bp, 10 predicted proteins | sample 0_2496_0518_D_FD_203701 | JGI IMG/M metagenome (GOLD analysis project Ga0326511, IMG submission 203701) | Bovine rumen microbial communities from UC Davis, California, United States - 0_2496_0518 | ecosystem: Host-associated > Mammals > Digestive system > Stomach > Rumen | place: USA... | reverse complement strand
TTGCAGCTGCCTTTTGTGCGGCTTTCTGAGCCTTTGCTTCTGCTTTTTCCAGTGCTTTAAGTTTCTTGTTTTCTTCTTCTGTCGCCTTCCTTATGCGTTTCTCCACAGCTTTGTTTTCTTTTGCTATCTGTTTTTCTGTTTTCTCAACATTTGCATCCAAAGTGATTTCTGTTGTGGAATTTGTTAGTATAGGAGTATGCGTAATGATTTCAAGAGTCAGAATGTCAGTAATCACTTGTGTCTGGAGTGATTGGTATTTGGAAACGGCCGATTCCTCTCTTAGTTTTGTATATGCAAAATCTTCAATGTTCATATTGCCATTATGGAAATCCTCCAGGTTCAAGGCACCTGCACCTTGATAGATGGCTGCGTTTTCACTAGCAGTCTTCAATGCTATCAGGTTATTGGTGACGCTAGTGTATAATGTTGCAATCTGTAACTTCAGCTGATCGTATTGGTAGTCTTTATTATATATAGCCTGATCAACTTCGAGCTTCTTCCGCTTTACGGCGGCACCTAAATCCAGTATGTCTTCCAAAGGCACTGCCAGATTAACACCGACATTCCAGTAACTCTGCTCATGGCCTTGGAACTGATAGATCATGTTGGTATAGGATGACGAGTTGTTTCCCCACATATCCGTCTTACCATAGCTATAGCTGGCATGTCCGTAGAGATATGAGAAGATATGTCTCTTCTGCTTAGAGACTTCCGCTTCTGCAATCTCCTGTGCTTTCTGTAAGGACATCACCTGAGGCGTGGCTTTCGCATTCTCGAACAAAACGGCTAGCGGCGGCAGGTGAAACTCGGAGAAGTTGATGGTTTTCTCCTTGCTAGTGTCAAAGAATCCAGCGGCAATGCCACTATCATCAAATGACTGTGCAAATGACGTGGCTCCAATGGCTGTTGCTGCTACAAAGAATAATAGGCGTTTGAAATTATTCATTGCTCGTTAGGTTTATACATTTTCTTTTTGTATGAATGCTGTTAACGTTCGGAAGATAATTTTCATGTCCAGCATGAAATTATATGTCTGTCCGTATGTGATATCCAGTTGCTTGCGCTCTTCGGCTGACATCATGCCACCCTTGCCGCGCTCTTCAACCTGCCAGAGACCGGTGAGTCCAGCAGGTGCCATGAATCGGTCAATGCTTGCGTCGGCTGTCAGTTTCTCAGCCTCATAGAGTGGTAGCGGGCGATTTCCGACAATCGACATGTCACCCTTTAGAATATTGAAGAGCTGTGGTAGCTCGTCGATGCTGTACTTGCGGATGAATTTGCCAACCTTTGTGACACGGGGGTCGTTTTCAATCTTTACAAACGCATTGTTGATGTCCTCTTTCTTCTCCTTGTTAAAGTCGCTTTCGGCGACGACATAGTCATCACCGACAAGCATTACTTCATCGTCACTAATCATCATGTCGGACTCCATACCCATATCCATCATCATCATCTCTGCCTCGTCGCCCAGCGGAGCCGTAATGACGGCTTTCAAGTCTTCTTCTTTCTTTTCTTCTTCATCCTTTTCTGTTTCTGCATATTGATTGCCAGACTCTTTAGCTACTTGCTTGAGTTTCGACTCCGCATCAACATACATGGAGCGGAATTTCAGAAAATCGAAAATAGTGTAGTTGGTTCCCACACGTTTTGACTTGAAAAGAATAGGTCCCTTGCTCTCCAGGCGAATGGCAATGGCTGTTAGGATGAATACCGGTGACAATATGATAATGCCGAGGGCAGAAAAAACTATGTCGAAAAGGCGTTTCCAGATGGGAATCTTGAACTTCAGGATTTTGTGTTTGGCACTTTGCTCGTCAAAAAGCATACCTTCCCGGTCGGAAATGAACTGAATCTTCTTATTCAGCTCTGTGACGGAGGCACCGACGCCTATGGTGTCGTTAATACCGCATTTCTGGTAAACCTCTCGGTCTTCCTTGGTCAGCTCGTGTGTCAGTAAGATGATGTATACGCCCCTGCACTTCTTCTTAATGTACGTGATAGCCGTAATATCCTCATTGCGTACATTCTGCTCGAAGAATAAGATGAAATGCTCGTTGCGTACGTGCGAGACACAGATGGACGCTGCATCTTTGTAATTCTTGGTGAACTGCACAAGACGCCCGGGAATGTATTTCAACCTTTCCTCGGTTTCTGTATTATTACCTAAGTATACTACACCTATCATATAATAATATATTAGGTTAGGGAATTATCTTTTTAACTCGTATTTTGAGCTCCATAGGATTGAAAGGCTTGACAATATAGTCCTCAGCGCCAATTTCCAAGAGACGTATGCGTTCGCTTGTAGAATCCTCGCTTGAAAGCATGATGACAGGTATGTGACGGAACAATTCGTTCTGCTTAATCCATTCAAGGAAATCGTCACCACGCATTCCTGGCATGCGAATGTCGGAAATGATAAGGTCTGGAGTGTTGCCGGCCTGAAGCCATTTCACACCCTGAAGTCCATCGGGGAGCCACTGGACGTCGTAGTCACTCATTAAGTAGATAGAGAGAACCTTTGCAATGGTCTCTTTGTCGTCAAGTATTAGTATTTTTTTCTTCATATATGAAACTGTTTATAATCGGTTTGTTATATTATTCTTTTTGCAAAGGTAAACAAAATATTTTAATTGTGTTCAAAATATGGTAAAAATTTAACCTTTTCGGCCAAAAAAATTGTTTTATTGAAAAAAAAAGGGGAATTTTGCGCTTAAAACGTACTATAAATATACATTTAATTCATTTAACAACTAATTTATGGCGAACAGATATTTATTAGGATTCGATGTCGGTAGCTCTTCTGTGAAGGCATCGCTTGTTAATGCCGATAGTGGCAAGTGTGTGGCAACAGCTTTCTTTCCTGAGAAGGAAGCTCCTATTAAGGCCGTAAAGGCAGGATGGGCTGAGCAGGATCCCCAGATGTGGTGGGACAATGCAAAACTGAGTCTGAAGAAGATTATGTTCGACTCAAATGCGTCCCCCGAAGAGATAAAGGCTATAGGTATTTCATACCAGATGCACGGGCTTGTGTGTGTGGATAAGGGGCTCAACGCCCTCCGGCCGGCTATCATCTGGTGTGACTCTCGTGCGGTGCCATACGGTGAAAAGGCATTTAAGGACCTTGGGGCTGACATGTGCTTGAGCCACCTTCTGAACTCACCGGGTAATTTCACCGCAGCCAAGCTTGCATGGGTGAAGGAGAATGAGCCGGAGGTCTACGACAATATATATAAGGTAATGCTGCCTGGCGATTATATTGCCATGCGTCTTAGTGGTATCGCCAATACAACCGTAAGTGGATTGAGTGAAGGTATGTTTTGGGATTTCAAGAATAATCAGGTGGCCGATTTCTTGCTGGATTACTATGGCTTCGATCGTTCGCTGATTGCAGACATTGTGCCGACGTTCAGTGTCCAGAGTGAGGTCTGTGCTGAGGCTGCTGCTGAGTTAGGATTGAAGGCAGGAACGCCGATAACCTATCGTGGTGGCGACCAGCCTAACAATGCCCTTTCCCTTAATGTGCTGAATCCGGGTGAGATAGCTGCCACGGCAGGCACTTCCGGCGTGGTTTATGGTGTGCTGGGTGATGTCAATTATGATAAGCAGAGTCGTGTAAATACGTTTGCACACGTTAATCACACATCAGAGCAGACCCGTCTTGGAGTGTTGTTATGTATCAATGGCACAGGAATATTGAATGCTTGGACGCACCGGAATATTACTCCTGAGATTGGCTACGCAGAAATGAATGATCTTGCCGCTTCAGTGCCCATTGGCAGCGAGGGCGTAACAGTTATTCCCTTTGGCAATGGGGCAGAACGTGTGCTGGAGAACCGGGAGATTGGTTGCTCTATTAACGGACTGAACTTTAATAAGCATAGCAAGGCTCACTTGGTGCGTGCGGCCCAGGAGGGCATCGTATTCTCCTTCTGCTATGGCATGGAGATCATGCAGCAGATGGGTATGGACATCAAAAAGATTCATGCCGGTAAGGCCAATATGTTTCTCAGTCCTTTGTTCCGTGACACGTTGGCCGGGGTCAGTGGCGCTACGATTGAATTGTATGATACTGACGGCTCTGTTGGCGCTGCAAAGGGAGCTGGTATTGGCGCTGGCATCTATCAGAATAGCCAGGAAGCATTTGCTACGCTTGACAAGTTGCAGGTGATTGCACCCGACGAGGGACATCGGGCAGAATATCTTTCTGCATACGCTGCATGGAAAGAGTCTTTGGCAAAGAATATTAAGTAAATAAAAAAGAACCCGTCATTTCAAAATGACGGGTTCCTTTTTTATCATAGACCAGCTTTGTACCATTCGAATAACTTTTGGACTCCATCCTCAATCTCTACTTTGTGAGTCCACCCTAACGAGTGAAGCTTTGAGACATCGATTAACTTGCGCATGGTACCGTCGGGTTTGGTTGAGTCAAACTCTACAACACCTTCGAAGCCAACTGATTTCACAACGAGATCTGACAGCTCACGGATGGTCAGCTCCTTGCCTGTGCCTACGTTGATGTGGCAGTTTCGTATCTCGCCAAGGCTTGGTATTGCTCCGCCGCGCCCTGCCGAGTGGTTGCGGTCTACGGCTCCGTTGGTCTTGGCGCCGTAGTGTACGCTGGAGTATTTGTCGATGCCGATGATGTCGGCGAAGTTCACGTTCAGCAGGATGTGTACCGAAGCATCGGCCATGTCCTCGCTCCACAGGAATTCACGTAGCGGAGTGCCTGTGCCCCATAGCACCACCTTGTTGTTGTAGATGCCGTATTTGGCAAGCACCTGCTCGATGTCGGCAGCAGGAGCAGTGCCGTTGACGCTCTCGACGGGCCGTTTGTCCATGTCGCGGCGAATGCTGTCCCAGTTGGCATCGTGGATGAGCTTGGCCAGATACACTTTGCGCATCATGGCCGGCATCACATGCGAGTTCTCCAAGTGGAAGTTGTCGTTAGGACCGTACAGGTTGGTGGGCATCACGGCGATGTAGTTGGTGCCGTACTGTAGGTTGTACGACTCACACATCTTCAGGCCCGCAATTTTGGCGATGGCGTATTCCTCGTTGGTGTACTCCAGAGGCGAGGTTAGCAGGCAGTCCTCCTTCATGGGCTGCGGGGCGTTCTTGGGGTAGATGCAGGTGGAGCCGAGGAAGAGCAGTTTCTTGACACCGTGGGCGTATGCCTCGCTGATGACATTGCACTGGATCTTCATATTCTGCATGATGAAGTCGGCCCGATAGAGTGAGTTGGCCATGATGCCTCCTACGAAGGCGGCAGCCAGCACGACGGCATCGGGGCGTTCTTCGTCGAAGAAGTGGCGTACGGCCAGCTGGTCGGTCAGGTCCAGTTCCTGGTGCGTGCGTCCTACGAGGTTGGGGTATCCCCTTTGCAGCAAGTTGTTCCAAATAGCAGAACCCACCAGCCCGTGGTGTCCTGCGACATATATTTTCGAGTCTTTAGTCAGCATCGTCCATTTGGGCTTTGAGGAATAGCTTCTTTACGAACTTCATGTCGTGGCGTACCATGATGCGCACCAGGTCTTCGAACGAGGTCTTGTGCGGGTTCCATCCCAGCTTGGCCTTGGCCTTGGCGGGGTTGCCCAGCAGCTGGTCCACCTCTGCGGGACGGAAGTACTTGGGATCGACCTCGACGATGACTTGGCCTTCGAAGAGTTGCGAGAGCCTGGTGTCTAATGTTCTTGCGCAGATTCCCTTCTCATTCACCCCTTCGCCTTCCCAGCGGAGTTCGAGGCCCACCTCCTTGAAGGCGAGCGTGCAGAATTCACGCACGCTATGGTATTCGCCTGTGGCAATCACGAAATCGTCTGGTTCAGGCTGTTGCAGGATGAGCCACATGCACTCGATATAGTCCTTGGCATATCCCCAGTCGCGCAGCGAGTTGAGGTTGCCCAGATAGAGCTTGTCCTGATAGCCTTGGGCGATACGTGCTGCGGCGAGGGTGATTTTGCGTGTCACGAAGTTCTCACCGCGCCGCTCGCTCTCGTGGTTGAAGAGGATACCGTTGCAGCAGTACATGCCGTAACTTTCGCGGTAGTTCTTCATAATCCAGAATCCGTAGAGCTTGGCAACGGAGTAGGGCGAGCGGGGATAGAACGGCGTTGTCTCACTTTGTGGAACCTCCTGCACCTTGCCGTAAAGCTCGGACGTGGATGCCTGGTAGATTCGGCATGATTTCTCCAGACCGCAGATGCGTACTGCTTCTAACAGGCGCAGCACACCTGTGGCATCGACGTCGGCCGTATATTCTGGCACGTCGAAAGACACCTTTACATGACTTTGAGCAGCCAGATTGTAGATTTCCGAAGGCTTGGTTTCTCCGATGATGCGAATGAGAGAGGATGAGTCGGTCATGTCTGCCCAGTGTAGGTTGACCAGTCGCTTTTTCTTCATGTCACGCACCCATTCGTCAAGATACAGGTGCTCTATGCGGCCTGTGTTGAAGGATGAAGAGCGCCGGAGCAAACCATGCACTTCATAGCCTTTCTCGATTAGGAATTCTGCCAGGTATGAACCGTCCTGTCCGGTAATACCTGTAATAAGGGCAACTTTCTGATTCATATAGTCAGCTTTCGCCAGCGAACTGCTTGATACGCTGTTCCTCTGTCATTTTACATATTAATAGCATGTCGTTCTTCTCTGTCACGATATAGCCGTCGAGTCCTTGGATGACAACGCGCTTCTCCTGTGTTGTATGGACGATGCAGTTGTGACTCTCCACCAGCTTGATGTCTTGCCCTATGCTTACATTTCCGTAAAGGTCTTTCTTGCTCTGTCCGTAGAGAGAGCCCCAGGTGCCCAGATCGCTCCATCCGAAGTCGGCAGGACACACAAAGATTTCCTCAGCTTTCTCCATGATGGCATAGTCGACGGAGATACTCTCACACTCAGGGAACCGTTCGTTGATAATGCTTTGTTCCTTCTCAGTTCCATAAGCGTTGAGCATTGACTCGAATATCTTGGCCATGGTGGGCTGGTAGATCCTAAATGCATTCACGATGGTGTTAACGTTCCAGATGAAGATACCGGCATTCCAAAAGTAGTTGTTCTTCTGGATATACTTCATGGCCGTCGCTATGTCGGGTTTTTCCCGGAAAGAGTCCACCCTGAAGATTTCCTTGTTGCGTAGGGAGGACGTGCTCAGGTCGGCCTGTATGTAGCCATATCCGGTTTCCGGGCGGTTGGGCTTCATGCCCAGCGTTACTATGGCATCCGTCTCGCTGGTGAAGCGCATACATTCCTTGATGACGCGCTGGAACTCGGTCGTGTCGGTGATGATATGGTCGCTTGGCGTTACAACGATGTTGGCCTTCGGGTCTTTCGACTTGATGCGCCAGCTGACGTATGCTATGCACGGGGCCGTATTTCGGCGGCAAGGCTCGCACAGTATGTTGCCTTCTGGCATTGTGGGCAGCTGTTCTTTGACAATATCAGCGTATTTCATATTGGTGACAACCCAGATGTTCTCCGGTTGCACCAGGTCGGCGAACCGTTCTACCGTGAGTTGGAGCAAGCTTTTGCCCACTCCTAAGACATCAATGAATTGCTTGGGGGTTTCTGCAGTACTCATTGGCCAAAAGCGGCTCCCCACGCCGCCTGCCATAATGACCAGATGGTTGTTCATTCTTGCCATAGTCTTTCCTTATTTGTTAATAAGCTGCAAAAATATACAATTTATCTCATTTGACCAAATTTTTTTGGGGAAAATATTCCATTAGGCTGTTTTTCTCTTTTTCCTTAGGTATGACTTCGCAAGGAAATAGGCAGCAGCAACCAGTAGCAGCAGCAGAATAACGATTTTTATATACTCTGCATATTCGGCTATTTTGTCGTTGAGCTGATCCTCGGGTACGATGGCGTGCAGATACCATCCCAAGATGGCCAGAACGGAGTGCCATCCTCCAGCGCCAATAGTTGTGAATAGGATGAATTTCCAGTAGTTCATCCGTGCCAGTCCAGCGGGGATGGATATCAGGTGGCGGATGACGGGCACGAAGCGCCCTGTCAGCGTGGCTGCCACGCCGTGGTTGTCGAAGTATTTCTCGCTCTTCTCCACCTTTTCCTGGTTCAGCAGGCACAGATGCCCGATACGGCTGTTAGCAAACCGATATACGACAGGTCGGCCTACGTAGAGAGCCACGAAATAATTGATAGATGCTCCCACGTCAGCCCCTAATGTCGCAAAGAGAATGATGAGAAACACGTTGAGCGAGCCGCTGGCTGCATGATAGGCTGCCGGAGTAACCACAAATTCCGAAGGTACAGGTACGACCGTACTTTCCAGGAGCATGAGGAAAAAGATGGTAGGATAGTTGAGGTTGCTGAGCAGTGAGGTGATGATATTCATTTGATATTCATATTTTCTTTGATAAAGCTGAGGTATTCGCCAGGTTTCATGTCGGCAGGGAAGAGGTGTCCCAATACAAGCCTGGCCTCCTTGGGGTTCTTGTCTACAGCGAGTGTCAGATAGTATAGGAATTCCTCTGTGTAGTGCAGATCCCAGCAGCAGAGGGCCATGTAGGCATAGCCTTCTTTCCAGTCGTCCTCAACCCGTTCGAAAAAGGCCTTGAATAGTTTGTAGGAGGCTTTTACCAGCCGGTTGTCGTACAGCGACACCATGATGCGCAGCATCGTCCTGGGGGCGTTGCCCGACATCTGGATGGCCTTCTTGAACGCCATCTCCGCCTCGTCGCTGCGTTTGTTGGCCAGCAGGATATGCCCCCTGATTACTTCCATGTCGATGTGGTCACATTCCAGGTCCTTCGTTTTGTCCAGATAGTACAATGCTGTTTCGGGCAGTTGCTTCTCGCTGTATGAGAAGGCCAGTTCCTGAAAGATTTCTGCCAGATACGGCGAATCGTCAGGTGCCACGTCCTTTGCTCTCTCCAGTCGGGCGATGGCATCGTCAAATCGTCCCAGGTTGATGAGGCAAGTGCCCTGATGCAGATAGCCAAACTCATCGAAGCTGGCCTTCTCGGAGTAGCGTTCGAAGAAGTTGAGGGCCTCCTCGTAGTTCTCCAGGCTGTATAGCCCGTTGGCTTTTGCCAGAATGCTCTCCGGGTCGTTGGGGTCGATGGCGATGGCATATTCGCTACTGGTCACCGAGGCGCCATAGTCTTCATTCATGAACTGTACACTTGCCAGCGCGTTCCAGTAGTGCTTGGAGTAGGGGTGCTGGTCAATCAGCTCATTGAACAGCCGGCCGCTGTCCTCGTATTTCCCCAGTCCAAAGAGTGTCCTGGCCATCAGTTCCTTGAAGTCGTCGGAGCTGTCACCCTGTGAGCGGGCCATCCATTCAAAGGCCTTCTCGTGCTGGTCATATTCCGAGAAGAGGTTGGCCACGTCGTATACGTAGTCCATCAGCTCGTCGGGGGCTGTATCCTTGTATTGTTGGCGGAACAGCCTGTCGGCTTCGTCCGTCTTACCTTCACAGATGAGTATTTCTCCCTGCATATATAGGTATTCCAGTTCGTCGAGGGCTTTTAGCTTCTCGGCGTAGCCTCTGGCTGTGGCATAGTCACCGCAGCTGAGTGCCTCCCTTGCCCTATAGAGTAGTGGACCTATAGCGTCAGGATTGATTTGTAGGGCCAGCTCCACGGCTCGGTCGGCTTCCTCCGGGAGGCCTTCATATTGATAATAGTCGGCAATGTCGGCCAGGTCGTCGGCATCGATATAGGTGGCGTGCCCTGACCTGACCGAATCCTCATATCGCCTGAGGATGTCCTGAAACTCTTTCGTCTCGAAATACTCAGTGTTGTCAGTCATCTGTTATTGTTTCTTTGACCAGGAGTCCTTCAAGCCTACAGTCTTGTTGAATATTGGTCGCTCTGCTGTCGATTCTGTGTCGGGTGTGAAGTAGCCGATGCGCTGGAACTGCAGGTAGGTGAGGGGCTTCATCTGTGCGGCGTAGGGCTCGATGTAGCAGTCTGTCATCACCTTCAGCGAGTCGGGGTTGATCATCTGCTTCATGGCCGTCACGGCGTCGCACTGCTGCTCCTCGCGCAGACGGGCCAGTTCGTCGCGCGGGTTCTCCACCTTCCACAGACGGTCGTACATACGTACCTCGGCTTTCACGGCGTGCTGGCAGCTCACCCAGTGGAGCGTCTTGCCCTTGATCTTGCGGTTCGAGCCAGGCAGTCCGCTGCGCGACTCTGGGTCGTAGGTGCAGTAGATGGTGGTCACGCGGCCGTTCTCGTCCTCGTCGCAGGGGTGCTCCTCGTTGCACTTGATGATGTAGGCATTCTTCAGACGTACCTCCTTGCCGGGGGCCAGTCGCATGAATTTCTTCTCGGCTTCTTTCATGAAGTCATCGCGTTCGATCCAGAGTTCCCGACTGAACTCGATGGTATGGGTGCCGTCGGCCTCGTTCTCAGGGTTGTTGACGGCCGTCAGCTGTTCTATCTGTCCCTGGGGATAGTTGGTGATGACCACCTTCACGGGGTCGAGTACGCCTGAGACGCGGATGGCGCGCTGGTTCAGGTCGTCGCGCACGGCACTCTCCAGCAGGGCCATGTCGTTGAGGGCGTCGATCTTGGTGTATCCTATCTTGTCGATGAAGTTGATGATGCTCTCGGGCGAGTAGCCGCGACGGCGGAAGCCGCAGATAGTGGGCATGCGAGGGTCGTCCCAGCCGCTGACCAGCCGTTCGTTGACCAGTGCCAGCAGGTTGCGCTTCGACATGAGGGTGTAGTTCAGGTTGAGCTTGTTGAACTCCGTCTGTCGTGGACGGTTGTCCTCGATGTTGTCCGTCTCGCCCCTCCACTCTTTCATCCAGGTGACGAACAGGTCGTACAGGGGGCGGTGTTCCACGAACTCCAGCGTACACCACGAGTGGGTGACGCCCTCCAGATAGTCGCTCTGGCCGTGGGTGAAGTCGTACATCGGGTAGGCGTTCCATTTATTACCCGTACGGATGTGTGGTATGTTGAGCACGCGATAGATTAGCGGGTCGCGGAACAGCATATTGGGGTGACTCATGTCAATCTTGGCGCGAAGCACAAGCGTGCCCGGCTCGCACTCTCCGCTGTTCATGTATTCAAACAGCTTCAGGTTCTCCTCCATGGGGCGGTCGCGATAGGGGCTGTTGGTGCCTGGGCTGGTAGTGGTGCCCTTCTGCTGGGCTATCACCTCAGCACTCTGCTCGTCCACGTAGGCGCGTCCCTGGCGGATGAGCCACACGGCGAAGTCCCAGAGCTCCTGGAAGTAGTCGGAGGCGTAGTACACGTTGGCCCACTGGAATCCGAGCCATTTGATATCCTGCTCGATGCTCTCGATATACTCCGTGTCCTCCTTCTGTGGGTTGGTATCGTCGAAGCGGAGGTTGCAGGTGCCGCCGTATTTCTTGGCCAGTCCGAAGTCGATGGCGATAGCCTTGGCGTGACCGATGTGCAGGTAGCCGTTGGGTTCCGGTGGGAAGCGGGTCTGCATCCTGCCGCCGTTCTTGCCTGCTGCCAGGTCGTCAATCACCTTCTGCTCGATGAAGCTCACCGATTTCCTCTCTTCACTCGTGTTGATTGTTTTCTCTTCCATATATTGATTTCGTTTTTTCGTTATTACGTTATTACGTTATTTCGTTAATTCGATAAGCTGCTGTCACTTGATTCCCCTGTCGTTCAGGGCCTTTGAATAGCGAGCGGCATTCTTCAGGTGCTCCTGATAGGTGCGGGCGAAGTTGTGAGTGCCCGAGAAGTCCTCCTTGGCACACATGTACAGGTAGTCGTGGGGCGTGCGGTTGAGCACGGCGTCGATGCCCTTGACGGATGCTATCTTGATGGGGCCTGGTGGCAGTCCTGCGTTCTGATAGGTGTTGTAGGGGCTGTCGAAGAAGAGCATGTCGTGGTAGATACGCCTTAGCTCGAATCGCTTCATGGCGAACTTGACGGTGGGGTCGGCCTGCAGGGGCATGCCAGCCTTCAGCCGGTTCAGGTACATACCAGCTATCATAGGCTTCTCGGCGTTGTTGGCCGTCTCTTCGTCGATGATGCTGGCCAGTGTGCATACCTCGTTGGGTGTCAGCCCCAGTGCGTCGGCCTTCTTCATGCGCTCCTGGTTCCAGAAATGTTTGTTCTCCTTCTGCATGCGCTCCATCAGCTGGTCGATGTTGATATTCCAGTACAGCTCGTAGGTGTCGGGCACGAACATGCAGGCGATGGTGGCAGTGTCGTAGCCCATGTGAGCGCAGTAGGCACTGTCTATCAGTGTGGCTGCTATCGTTGCGCTGTCGAGCATCAGTTTCCTGTCCAGCTGAGCTGCCAGCTTCTCCATCGTTCGCGATTCGGGTATAGTGAGCATCATGGGCTCCTGGCGCCCGTTCTTCAGGTTGCGGAACACCTCGTAGATGTTCATGTCGGGCTTGATGGCATAGCGGCCCGTACGTACGTGCTCGGGGTACTTGCCGTAGCGAGTTAGATATTTGAATCCCGTCAGGCTGCGCTCGGCAGCTGCCGGTTGCAGCTTGGCATAGACGGAGTCGACCGTGTCATCGCCATCGATGTAGACATAGTAGACGGTCTCGCGCTCCCTGGTGAAGTCCGACAGGAAGTAGTAGTACACCAGCCCCGCTATAGCCAGCAGGCAGATGGCTATCGGCATCAGATAATATTGCGTTTTGATTGCCTTCATCTTCTTATTTCTTGAAAATCGCTGCAAAGTTACGAAAAAAATCGCAACTCATAGCCGATAACTCATTTTTTTATTGTATCTTTGCAGGAAATTCTTAAGATTATGAAACTCAGATTCTCCATAAACTACGGCACGCAGTGGGGTGAAAGCCTCCATGTGGCCATTTCCTATCATAGCGCCGACGGCACGGTGCGCACGGCCAATCTGCCGATGCTCACGCAGGACGGCATGCTCTGGACGCTCGAGACGGCTGTCGTTGAGTCGCGCCAGCACCCCATCAGCTCCTTTACCTATTATTATCAGGTGGAGGATGGCGACGGGCGGGTTGTCAGGCGTGAGTGGACGGGCGTCGGGCGCTCCTACTGGTTCGACCGCTCGAAGAGCTACGTGCTGCCCGACCTCTGGCGCGACATCCCCCTGCAGTATCACCTCTACAGCAGTGCCTATGCCGCCACGATGGGCCTGTCCCTCGGCGAAGAGAGCCAGACGCTGCGGGTGCCCCTCTATCGCAAGACCATCATCTTCCGTGTATCAGCCCCTCAGCTGCTCAAGGGGCAGTCGCTCGCCCTGCTGGGAAGCCATCCCGCCCTGGGCGACTGGAATGCCGCCCGCTATCTTAAGATGGAGTACATCGGACGCTTCGACTGGCTGCTGTCGGTCAACGTGGATGCCGTCATGCTGCCGCTGGAATATAAATATGTGATCATCGACGATGCCACCAACAACCTTGTGGCCTGGGAGGAAGGTGACAACCGGACTACTGTCGGTCTGCTGCCCCCAGAGCATGCAACGGTGGCGGACGGTACGGTGGTTGTGCTCTACGGTGAGAACCTCCGGGTGAAGGAACACACCTGGCGAGCTGCCGGGGTAGTAGTGCCCGTGTTCTCCTTGCGCAGTGAGCTGTCGTACGGCTGTGGCGACTTCGGCGACCTGCGGCGGCTGGTAGACTGGGCCTCTGTGACCGGCATGAAGGTGATACAGGTGCTGCCCGTCAACGATACCACGACCGACGGGCGGTGGCACGATTCCTATCCCTACAACATCGTCTCGGCCTTCGCCCTGCATCCGCATTACCTCGACATCGAGGCACTCGGCCCGCTGAAGAACAAGCAGCGCATGACGGCCTATCACCGCCAGCGACGCGAGCTGAACGCCCTTGGCTACAGCGACTATGAGGCCGTGGGGCGCGTGAAACGGGAGTACATAGCCGAACTGTTTGCCGAGCGCGGACAGCAGACACTCGACTCCAAGGAGTTCCGGGACTGGTTTGCCCACAACCGCTTCTGGCTGGAGCCATACGCCCAGTGGAATGGAGAATTAAGAATGGCCTACTTCACCCAGTATCACCTCCACCTGCAGCTCAAGGCCGCCGCCGACTACGCACGCTCGAAGGGCATCATCATCAAGGGCGACCTGCCCATCGGCGTCAATCGCCAGAGCGTGGAGACGGCCACCCATCCCGAATACTTCAACCTCGACTGCTCCGTAGGCGCTACTCCCGATGCCTTCGTGCCCAACGGCCAGAACTGGGGATTCCCCTCCTACGACTTCACGAGTGGCGAGAACGATGGGCAGAGGAGGGTGAATACTGCCGATGAGCACAGTTCTCTCATCGACTGGTTCCACCAGCGCCTCCGTTGGATGGCGCAGTATTTCGATGCCTTCCGAATAGACCACGTGCTGGGATTCTTCCGCGTCTGGGAGAT
>Ga0326511_10002699_pt1 | contig 14342 bp, 16 predicted proteins | sample 0_2496_0518_D_FD_203701 | JGI IMG/M metagenome (GOLD analysis project Ga0326511, IMG submission 203701) | Bovine rumen microbial communities from UC Davis, California, United States - 0_2496_0518 | ecosystem: Host-associated > Mammals > Digestive system > Stomach > Rumen | place: USA... | reverse complement strand
ACACGCAGCGGGAAGCGGCGGCAATGTGCGGATTGACCGACCGGACACTCCGGTTATACCTTGCCGACGATGAGTTTTCCAAAGAGTACCGGAGACGGAAACGGCAGCTTGTAAGCGAGGCAACAAAGCAGCTACAAGCCAGCTACCAGGCAGCTATAAAAGCGCTCCGGGACATCGTGGAAAGCGAGGAAAGCAGCGAGGGCGCGCGGATCAGCGCGGCGAGGGCTTTACTTGAATTTGGTACCAGATTCACCGAAACCAGCGACATAATGACAACCATGGAAGAACTGGAAGAGGCCGCAAAACGGCAGAAAGGAAATTAAAATGGCTACTATGAAAACTATCCCCGTATCTATCCCCCTGTATGGTCACGGCGTGGAAACCGTCGGCAGCATCGACCATGAACCCATTGTCAAAGGCACTTTTGCAGCCGAAACCGTGACAGGTGCCGACGGTAAAGAGTACGCGCTTTTTACCATTGCGGATGAAGAAGTGCCCTCCATCTGGGCGGGAACATATCGAATTGACGTGGGCCGCCTGACTGGGCTTGACGTTTTCGCTTGATGGGAGGGCGGCAGCATGAACAACTATATCTCCCGTTGCAAGGATGTAATCTGGGACTACCTGAGCAAAGCGCAGCACACCGAAAACAAGATTGCGGAGGGCCGCCGGATTTACCAGCCAGACAGCATGGAACAGGAGGAAAAGCGCCTGCGTGGTGAACTGGCAAAGGCCAGGAAAGCAGCCGAGGAAAAGATTGAAAGCATCTATCATGAAGCCAGCGCCGGGGCGCGGGAATGGGGCCAGCTGGACGGCGCGAAGCTGACAGCAGACGCGGAACTCCTGAAAGGCCAGGGAGTGACACCGGATCAGTTTGACGCGCTTGTGACGAAGTACCAGGACAATTATACCATGCTGGATCAGCTGAGGAAGTACGGCGAAGCCAGGAACGCGGAAGCCATGAAACAGGCCCACGAAGCCGGGAACCATGATTTTTATATGGGAGATTATAACATCCGCGACATTCCTACTCCTGATTCTAAAATGCAGGAATGGGAAAACATGCGGAAGCGGGCAGAATATTTCCTGAATGTTGCCGATGGGCGCGGCATGGATCAATTCACCTGGACAATGGCAAAGGGAACGGCAGACAAGGCCCTTGATGAATGGGGCAAGGAACCGGAAGCGCCATCACCCGTTGACGTGCAGGAAACATTCAGAAAGGCGTGGGGATTCTAACCGCTTTTTCCCGCTTTTTTCCGCTTTTAAGGGCCTCAGGGCCCTTTTTTTGTAGAATTTTCACAAGTGACATATATTTAAATTATTGACACCAATATTATTATGTTGTATAATGTAGGTGAAACAAGGGTTTGCGCGGTGCCGTTAATCGGTGCCATAAGTCAAGGGAGGTTTGCAGGATGATTTACGGTTATGCGCGGGTGTCCACCGTGGGCCAGGAGCAGAACGGGAACAGTTTGCAGGATCAGCAGCGGAAGTTAAAGGAAGCAGGAGCGCAGGAGATTTTTTCCGACACATTCACGGGCAAGACGATGCAGCGACCGGAGTTTACAAGGCTCCTGGAAGCGCTCAGGGAGGGCGACACGCTGATTTGTACGAAGCTGGATAGATTTTCCCGTACCGCAGCGGAGGGCGCTCAGATCATCCAGGAATTGCTTTCAAAGGGAATCACGGTTGACATTTTGAACATGGGCCGAATTGATGATTCACCCATGGGCCGCCTGATGGTGACAATGCTCCTGGCTTTTGCTGAGTTTGAACGTTCTCAGATTGTAGAGCGCACACAGGCGGGCCGGAAAATTGCAATGGCAAATGGTCAGCAGATGGGCCGCCCGCAAAAGTTTAACCCTGAGCGCATGAAAAACGCGCTTGCGCTCCTGGACGCGGGAAACAGCTATACAAAGGTTGAAGCCATGACCGGGATCAGCAAAAGGACATTGATTCGACATAGGAAGGTGGAAGCATGACAGTAAAGTATATTCCTTTCCCGGCTGAGATTCGCGGCGTGGTATTCGGGATGATATACGGCAGCGGGAACATAGCCATAGACAGCACTCAGCCGGAAGAGACGCAGCAGCGGGCGCTCCGGCACGAACTTGCTCACCTGGTACTTGGACACCAGGACACCAACAAGCCGATAAAGGCCATCGAGGCCGAAGCTGACGCGCTTGCAGCCGCGAAAACGGTTGATCAACTTTTAAACCTGGTTGAAAGAAGGTTTAAACATGACAGTTAAAGATGTGGCGACAATGGCGGGCATTTCCGTTCAATCGGTTTATAAACGGTTTAAAGCCAATGGTTTAAAGGTTGAAAGCCTGAAAAACAAGGAAACAGGCCATTTTACGCCAGCAGGAGAGGCCGAAGTTGAAAGGATTTTCAACCTAAGTTGTCAACCTTTTAAACCAGATTTTAAACCTATTCAACCGGATTCAACCGAGGTTGAAAGGTTGAAAGTTGAGGTTGAAAAGTTGAAAGAAAGTTTAAACCAGGTTAAAGAAGAGTTGACAACCACGACGATCCGGGCCGAAGTGCTGACGGCACGTTGCCAGCTATTGGAGAACGAGCGGGACAGCCTCCGGGACAAACTGGACAAGACACTAATCCTCCAGCTGGAGACGATCCGCACGATCCCGGCAGCACTCCCGGTGGGTGAAAAGAAATGGCATTTCCCTTGGTTTAAAAAGAAGTAACCGCAATTTACAAAAGGATTTTGCTCTATTTGGTATTGTCAAAACCATGTATACCCTGTATAATGGACTTGCAAAGAAAAAAGCCTGCCCGATGTTGCAGCACCGGGCGGCGGCGTTGATGCTTTAAGGTTTTCGCTCCCCTTATAAGCATCTCTATTGTAGCAAAAGTGACACACAACGTCAAGTTGTATTCTTGCCATTTCGGTAAAAAAATTAGCTACAGTGATATTGCCGCCGTCCGTCCAACCTGTGCAGGTATGGAAAGGACGGTTTTTTGTATGAAAAGGAAACCCTTGACTATCCCGGAAGGTTACACCCTGGAAGAAATCACAGCACTTGCCGAGCAGCAGCTGAGGGAGCAGCGGAACAAGTACAACCGAGAACACCCGGAAACCATCAAGCGGCAGCGGATCAGGACATACTCCAATTTTCTGAGGAAGAATGGCCTGTTTGTCATGAACGCAGAACTCCCGGCACTTCCATGGAGTAAAGACCAGGAGCGCATGATAATAAACGCGATCCGGGCCAACGTGGAGGGCCTGCGTAATGAATGACGATATTATGCAGCGCATAGAAGCGCTTGGAAAATTGGCATCTGAGCGCGGCGAATTGATGACACCATACCAGCGCGCTTTACTGGATCATAAGCAAAACGGTTGGCAAGGAAATGCGGAAGGTTCCTCCGTTCCTGACTGGATCAATGAAGAAACGTTGGAAATAAATCAGCCGTTGTTATGCCTTTACCTGGTCGATTTGTACGCGTACAGAAAAACAGCAAAAGGCTTTACATCGTGGGGGAAGCGCACAACAAAAGAAGAAATTCAGCGGGCCATTACCGATGAAATCGGCAAATACTACCCAACAAAAGCATGGGCGACGGTGAACGCGGTTTTCCGTTTGTTGCCTGCGTATATACCGGAAGAAAAGGCAGAAAAGAAATTCGCTGCATTTACGGCGGCAGACTTGAAAGGAAAGCAGCTACCACCGCCAAAGTTTGTTGTAAATAGTATTCTTCCATGCGGTTTGTGTGTTCTGGCAGCACCACCGAAAACCGGGAAAAGCTGGCTCTGTTTGGCTCTTGCCGATGCAATAGCAGCGGGGGAGCAATTCATGGGGTTTAATACCGATACTGGGAAAGTGCTTTATATGGCCCTGGAAGATTCAGAATATCGAATCAAGCAGCGCCTATTAAAAATCAATAGTACCATGCCGGAAAATCTGAGTATTGTATTCCGTGGCGTTTCAAGGCTTGACGAGGGCCTATGTGACCAGATCAGCGCATTTATAACCGATAATCCGGGCGCGAAATGTGTTATCATTGACACGATCAGCAGAGTTAAAACAGGCGCGTCTATGGGCATGAACGCTTACGAATCGGACACACAGCAATATGCAGCGCTCCAGGAGTTGGCAATACAAAAGAATGTTTCAATCCTATGTGTTACGCACTTTTCAAAAATGAAGCAATACGGCAATATTGACGATCCGTTCGAGAGAATCACAGGATCAACGGGCCTATTCGGTGTATCAGACGCGGCCTGGCTGATTTACGGAAAGCGCGGAGCTGAGGAAATGACTTTCCATGTCACCGGGCGCGACGTGTACGACACCGAATTTAAAATCACTTTCGACAAAGAAAAATTCCGCTGGAAAATGCTTGGAAATTCTGAGCAGCTTGAAGAGCAAAGGAAGGTTGACGAATACAACACCAGCCCGCTTGTAAGAACTATCAGGGAACTTGTAAAGGAATCCGGCGGGCGCTGGATCGGCAGCGGGGAAACGCTGAAAGCGGAAACCATGAAACGGACGCAGAGCGTCCCGGCGACCTCCAGCAAAGCGCTTTTCAATTTGTTGTGTGAGATTCAGGAGCAGCTTTTGAAGCTGGACGGGATTGCATTTTCAAAGGGGCCAGGCGGGCGCGCTGGACGTGATTATACATTCGAGACCACACGACAAACCAAAATCGAATGAGGGGGAATTATGGAAGCGGCTACCGAAAATAAGCGAGGGAGACCTCGCATTTACGGCGAAATGCTTTATGCAATTTATTCCGACAAAGAAAAGCGAGTTGCTCAAAATTCATATTACGCGGGAATAGCGATCCAGTTAATGCAGCAGCAGCCAGGGGACTTCTTTGTTACGGAGAAAGGGAATTTTCGCCGTAAAGGAATAGCAGAGCAGATAGGAAGAATGAGCGCGGATGGATATACAGAAGCCGATTGTAAGAAAGTCGCAGAAATGGCAATTGACTTGTATAAGCGCGGTTTGACAACAAAAGCTATAGAGCGCTGGATCAGAGAAGGACGCACGACAAACGAATGGTAATAGAACGGCCTGGGCTTTACGCCTGGGCCGTTTGTACGTTCGATTGTAAGCCATTTTTATTTTGAAGGTAAACCGTTTCCCTTCGTGCGCGCGCGTGGTGCTACTCACCAAATTATCACCGTTGTTAATTTGGTGAAACGTTTCCCTTTGTGCGCGCGTGTGGTGCTACACATTGAACTTGGTGACACCGTTGTCACTAAGTCAAGTTTCCCTTTGTGCGAAAACCCGCAAGCAATGCGCCGTTGGCCCATAATGCGCTTGTTGGGCAGCATCCCAAACCCTTTGAACACCTGACGGCGGCGGCGCTTTCAGCTATTCCTCCAGCATAAAGAGAGAAGATGACACACTTTCTATCTTCTTCAATCAGTAGATTAAGATATAACTTAATCTGAATGAGAGGTATCGAAGCATAGCAGGAACTATTTCAAAAAATTCCGGTTGATTGAAATAATCCTCCCCTTGCCCTTTTTCTTTTTCCTGAAATACTTCGTCCTGAATACTACCCGCCCATGAAATGGAACACATAAAGCGGAACACTTCCACCGCTACAATGTGTTCCCGATGTGTTCCGGGACGCGAAAAAAGGCTTATTTTCATCTGAAAAAGCAAAAATATAAAGCAATGTGTTCCATGTGTTCCCGATGTGTTCCATGTGTTCCACCCCTTGATTTATAAGGGTTTTCGGCGTTTTGGGGCCTATAAAAAGTGTATTTAAAAATAGTATATATAAGTGTTCCATGTGTTCCATGTGTTCCATCCGTTCCATGTGTTCCATGTGTTCCACCCATTGATTTATAAGGGTTTTCTTGGAACGCTTTACTCCTACTCCCTGGAAGCGGAACGCTTGGAACGCTTGGAACGCTTATATAGCGTAATGAAAAAAATTTTTTGTTACGATTTTATTACATACTACATGTAGAATATCATTTTCATATGGTGCCATAAATGCAATAATGGCACTGAGGGAGGGCTTGCAGATGGATGAAAAAGCCAAAGAATACCGCCGTGAATGGCGACGGAAGAACCGAGACAAGGTGAAGGAGTACGAAAAAACAAGGGCCATGAGGCGCATCGTTGAGGCAATCGAAGCCGGGAGGGTCGAAGTTGTCAATAAACGGGAGATCAGAGCGATCAGGTGAAAAATGGGCCCAATACTGGGTCAGTAAATACCGCTGGGCGCTGGATCAGCGCGGCGACGTTGACCAGGATGATTTAATGCAGGCGGCGCGTATAGGCATCTGGGAGGCTCAGAAAACATATAAGCCGGATTTGGGCGCGTGGGCGACCTATTCCGCTTTCTGGATCAGGCGCGAAATACGGCGCGCTCTGGGCGTGAAAAGCGGCAAGCTACCACCGCCGGAAATCCACCTTGACGAGCCTATCACCTGGGACGCGGAAGAAACCCGGCTTGATATGTTGGCTGATGATAGCATCCCGGACATGGACAGCGTGGTCGACGATCAGGCCCGCGTGGTGAGGGAAGCCGTCGAACGTCTCGACGATCCACAGCAGCGGGAAGTCATTCATAAGAAGTTTTACGAGCGGAAAACCGAAAACCAGATTGCGGAGGAAATGAACATCGAGCAGGCGCGGAAAGTTTATGGCATCTGGGTAAACGCGCGGCGGCGCTTGCGGCGTGACAAGTATCTCCGGGAATTGCACTCCCTGAACTTTCATTATCACATAAACGTTAGTGTAGCCAGGTTCAATAGGACGCGCACCAGCGCCGTGGAAGAGGCCGTTTTAAGGTATTACAGGGAGTTGGGCGACCTTAAAAGGAAGGCGAGAATATGAGAATAAGAACACCAGACAGAAAGGCAATGGCACAGAACAAACAGTCATTGAAAGCAAAGCAACGATGGGAAAAATGCAGCAGAGAAAAGGCGCGGACGGTGAAAAGGAACTCCGGGAAATCCTTAAAAGGCGCGGTTACGACGTGACACGCGGCGGCAGCCAGACTTACGGGTCAATTCCGGATTTGGTGGGCCTGCCTGGTATCCATGTTGAGTGCAAGCGTCAGGAACGGCTTGACCTCCTGGGCGCGATCCGGCAGGCAGAGACAGACGCGGCGCGTTTTAAGGATGGGAGGCCAGCCGTTTTCCATCGCCGGAACCGTTCGCCCTGGTTGGTGACAATGAGCCTGGATGAATGGCTTGGACTGTACGAGGAACGCAGAAAATGAATGAATCAATAAAAAAGCGCCTGGCCTATCTCCAAAAGATCCTGGGACCGAGTGACCAGCTTGTGACCATTGAACACCCGGACGGCAGCCTGGAAAAGAAATCAGCGCGGGAATGGTGGGAACATCGGAAAGAATGGGGCCTTGCTGATTTTCAGCACCAGGACGGCGGGCTTGTGGTTTTGCTTGTGCTTGCTGCAATGGCTGATGATGCAGGCAATACGGAAGAACGCGACGACATGTTAGAAAGGTATTTCCATGAATGAATCAATAAAAAAGCGCCTGGAAGCGCTGAAAGCTCAGTTTGAGCCGAAAATCACCTTTTGCATTGTGGAACTTCCTGACGGCACCGAGCGAGAGACAACCATGGATGAATGGTTTGAGCATCGGAAGGAATGGAAGTGGCAGCGGATCAGCAAGGGCGGGGACAATAGGGCAATGCTCCTGCTGTTTGCGGCGTTTGATGATGAAGTTGCCGAGGACGCAATGCAAAAGGGCGACATGGAAAACGCTATGCACTTCACAGCGGAGGCAGCGCGTTTTCTGGCTGAATATGAAAGGGGGAGCGGATGAAAAACAAAGAAAAAGCGCTTGCGGCGCTCCTGACGTGCGACACGCAGCGGGAAGCGGCGGCAATGTGCGGATTGACCGACCGGACACTCCGGTTATACCTTGCCGACGATGAGTTTTCCAAAGAGTACCGGAGACGGAAACGGCAGCTTGTAAGCGAGGCAACAAAGCAGCTACAAGCCAGCTACCAGGCAGCTATAAAAGCGCTCCGGGACATCGTGGAAAGCGAGGAAAGCAGCGAGGGCGCGCGGATCAGCGCGGCGAGGGCTTTACTTGAATTTGGTACCAGATTCACCGAAACCAGCGACATAATGACAACCATGGAAGAACTGGAAGAGGCCGCAAAACGGCAGAAAGGAAATTAAAATGGCTACTATGAAAACTATCCCCGTATCTATCCCCCTGTATGGTCACGGCGTGGAAACCGTCGGCAGCATCGACCATGAACCCATTGTCAAAGGCACTTTTGCAGCCGAAACCGTGACAGGTGCCGACGGTAAAGAGTACGCGCTTTTTACCATTGCGGATGAAGAAGTGCCCTCCATCTGGGCGGGAACATATCGAATTGACGTGGGCCGCCTGACTGGGCTTGACGTTTTCGCTTGATGGGAGGGCGGCAGCATGAACAACTATATCTCCCGTTGCAAGGATGTAATCTGGGACTACCTGAGCAAAGCGCAGCACACCGAAAACAAGATTGCGGAGGGCCGCCGGATTTACCAGCCAGACAGCATGGAACAGGAGGAAAAGCGCCTGCGTGGTGAACTGGCAAAGGCCAGGAAAGCAGCCGAGGAAAAGATTGAAAGCATCTATCATGAAGCCAGCGCCGGGGCGCGGGAATGGGGCCAGCTGGACGGCGCGAAGCTGACAGCAGACGCGGAACTCCTGAAAGGCCAGGGAGTGACACCGGATCAGTTTGACGCGCTTGTGACGAAGTACCAGGACAATTATACCATGCTGGATCAGCTGAGGAAGTACGGCGAAGCCAGGAACGCGGAAGCCATGAAACAGGCCCACGAAGCCGGGAACCATGATTTTTATATGGGAGATTATAACATCCGCGACATTCCTACTCCTGATTCTAAAATGCAGGAATGGGAAAACATGCGGAAGCGGGCAGAATATTTCCTGAATGTTGCCGATGGGCGCGGCATGGATCAATTCACCTGGACAATGGCAAAGGGAACGGCAGACAAGGCCCTTGATGAATGGGGCAAGGAACCGGAAGCGCCATCACCCGTTGACGTGCAGGAAACATTCAGAAAGGCGTGGGGATTCTAACCGCTTTTTCCCGCTTTTTTCCGCTTTTAAGGGCCTCAGGGCCCTTTTTTTGTAGAATTTTCACAAGTGACATATATTTAAATTATTGACACCAATATTATTATGTTGTATAATGTAGGTGAAACAAGGGTTTGCGCGGTGCCGTTAATCGGTGCCATAAGTCAAGGGAGGTTTGCAGGATGATTTACGGTTATGCGCGGGTGTCCACCGTGGGCCAGGAGCAGAACGGGAACAGTTTGCAGGATCAGCAGCGGAAGTTAAAGGAAGCAGGAGCGCAGGAGATTTTTTCCGACACATTCACGGGCAAGACGATGCAGCGACCGGAGTTTACAAGGCTCCTGGAAGCGCTCAGGGAGGGCGACACGCTGATTTGTACGAAGCTGGATAGATTTTCCCGTACCGCAGCGGAGGGCGCTCAGATCATCCAGGAATTGCTTTCAAAGGGAATCACGGTTGACATTTTGAACATGGGCCGAATTGATGATTCACCCATGGGCCGCCTGATGGTGACAATGCTCCTGGCTTTTGCTGAGTTTGAACGTTCTCAGATTGTAGAGCGCACACAGGCGGGCCGGAAAATTGCAATGGCAAATGGTCAGCAGATGGGCCGCCCGCAAAAGTTTAACCCTGAGCGCATGAAAAACGCGCTTGCGCTCCTGGACGCGGGAAACAGCTATACAAAGGTTGAAGCCATGACCGGGATCAGCAAAAGGACATTGATTCGACATAGGAAGGTGGAAGCATGACAGTAAAGTATATTCCTTTCCCGGCTGAGATTCGCGGCGTGGTATTCGGGATGATATACGGCAGCGGGAACATAGCCATAGACAGCACTCAGCCGGAAGAGACGCAGCAGCGGGCGCTCCGGCACGAACTTGCTCACCTGGTACTTGGACACCAGGACACCAACAAGCCGATAAAGGCCATCGAGGCCGAAGCTGACGCGCTTGCAGCCGCGAAAACGGTTGATCAACTTTTAAACCTGGTTGAAAGAAGGTTTAAACATGACAGTTAAAGATGTGGCGACAATGGCGGGCATTTCCGTTCAATCGGTTTATAAACGGTTTAAAGCCAATGGTTTAAAGGTTGAAAGCCTGAAAAACAAGGAAACAGGCCATTTTACGCCAGCAGGAGAGGCCGAAGTTGAAAGGATTTTCAACCTAAGTTGTCAACCTTTTAAACCAGATTTTAAACCTATTCAACCGGATTCAACCGAGGTTGAAAGGTTGAAAGTTGAGGTTGAAAAGTTGAAAGAAAGTTTAAACCAGGTTAAAGAAGAGTTGACAACCACGACGATCCGGGCCGAAGTGCTGACGGCACGTTGCCAGCTATTGGAGAACGAGCGGGACAGCCTCCGGGACAAACTGGACAAGACACTAATCCTCCAGCTGGAGACGATCCGCACGATCCCGGCAGCACTCCCGGTGGGTGAAAAGAAATGGCATTTCCCTTGGTTTAAAAAGAAGTAACCGCAATTTACAAAAGGATTTTGCTCTATTTGGTATTGTCAAAACCATGTATACCCTGTATAATGGACTTGCAAAGAAAAAAGCCTGCCCGATGTTGCAGCACCGGGCGGCGGCGTTGATGCTTTAAGGTTTTCGCTCCCCTTATAAGCATCTCTATTGTAGCAAAAGTGACACACAACGTCAAGTTGTATTCTTGCCATTTCGGTAAAAAAATTAGCTACAGTGATATTGCCGCCGTCCGTCCAACCTGTGCAGGTATGGAAAGGACGGTTTTTTGTATGAAAAGGAAACCCTTGACTATCCCGGAAGGTTACACCCTGGAAGAAATCACAGCACTTGCCGAGCAGCAGCTGAGGGAGCAGCGGAACAAGTACAACCGAGAACACCCGGAAACCATCAAGCGGCAGCGGATCAGGACATACTCCAATTTTCTGAGGAAGAATGGCCTGTTTGTCATGAACGCAGAACTCCCGGCACTTCCATGGAGTAAAGACCAGGAGCGCATGATAATAAACGCGATCCGGGCCAACGTGGAGGGCCTGCGTAATGAATGACGATATTATGCAGCGCATAGAAGCGCTTGGAAAATTGGCATCTGAGCGCGGCGAATTGATGACACCATACCAGCGCGCTTTACTGGATCATAAGCAAAACGGTTGGCAAGGAAATGCGGAAGGTTCCTCCGTTCCTGACTGGATCAATGAAGAAACGTTGGAAATAAATCAGCCGTTGTTATGCCTTTACCTGGTCGATTTGTACGCGTACAGAAAAACAGCAAAAGGCTTTACATCGTGGGGGAAGCGCACAACAAAAGAAGAAATTCAGCGGGCCATTACCGATGAAATCGGCAAATACTACCCAACAAAAGCATGGGCGACGGTGAACGCGGTTTTCCGTTTGTTGCCTGCGTATATACCGGAAGAAAAGGCAGAAAAGAAATTCGCTGCATTTACGGCGGCAGACTTGAAAGGAAAGCAGCTACCACCGCCAAAGTTTGTTGTAAATAGTATTCTTCCATGCGGTTTGTGTGTTCTGGCAGCACCACCGAAAACCGGGAAAAGCTGGCTCTGTTTGGCTCTTGCCGATGCAATAGCAGCGGGGGAGCAATTCATGGGGTTTAATACCGATACTGGGAAAGTGCTTTATATGGCCCTGGAAGATTCAGAATATCGAATCAAGCAGCGCCTATTAAAAATCAATAGTACCATGCCGGAAAATCTGAGTATTGTATTCCGTGGCGTTTCAAGGCTTGACGAGGGCCTATGTGACCAGATCAGCGCATTTATAACCGATAATCCGGGCGCGAAATGTGTTATCATTGACACGATCAGCAGAGTTAAAACAGGCGCGTCTATGGGCATGAACGCTTACGAATCGGACACACAGCAATATGCAGCGCTCCAGGAGTTGGCAATACAAAAGAATGTTTCAATCCTATGTGTTACGCACTTTTCAAAAATGAAGCAATACGGCAATATTGACGATCCGTTCGAGAGAATCACAGGATCAACGGGCCTATTCGGTGTATCAGACGCGGCCTGGCTGATTTACGGAAAGCGCGGAGCTGAGGAAATGACTTTCCATGTCACCGGGCGCGACGTGTACGACACCGAATTTAAAATCACTTTCGACAAAGAAAAATTCCGCTGGAAAATGCTTGGAAATTCTGAGCAGCTTGAAGAGCAAAGGAAGGTTGACGAATACAACACCAGCCCGCTTGTAAGAACTATCAGGGAACTTGTAAAGGAATCCGGCGGGCGCTGGATCGGCAGCGGGGAAACGCTGAAAGCGGAAACCATGAAACGGACGCAGAGCGTCCCGGCGACCTCCAGCAAAGCGCTTTTCAATTTGTTGTGTGAGATTCAGGAGCAGCTTTTGAAGCTGGACGGGATTGCATTTTCAAAGGGGCCAGGCGGGCGCGCTGGACGTGATTATACATTCGAGACCACACGACAAACCAAAATCGAATGAGGGGGAATTATGGAAGCGGCTACCGAAAATAAGCGAGGGAGACCTCGCATTTACGGCGAAATGCTTTATGCAATTTATTCCGACAAAGAAAAGCGAGTTGCTCAAAATTCATATTACGCGGGAATAGCGATCCAGTTAATGCAGCAGCAGCCAGGGGACTTCTTTGTTACGGAGAAGGGGAATTTTCGCCGTAAAGGAATAGCGGAGCAGATAGGAAGAATGAGCGCGGATGGATATACAGAAGCCGATTGCAAGAAAGTTGCAGAAATGGCAATTGACTTGTATAAGCGCGGTTTAAAAACAAAAGCCATAGAGCGCTGGATCAGAGAAGGACGCACGACAAACGAATGGTAATGGAACGGCCTGGGCTTTACGCCTGGGCCGTTTGTACGTTCGATTGTAAGGCGTTTTTATTTTGAAGGTAAACCGTTTCCCTTTGTGCGAAAACCCGCAAGCAATGCATCATGGGCCCATAATGCGCTTGTTGGGAAAATTCCCAAACCCTTTGAAACGCCTCCGGCGTGCTGCACTTCGTTTAATGGAACGCATAAAGCGGAACACTTGCACCGCTCCAATGTGTTCCCGATGTGTTCCAGAACCCGAAAAAAGGCTTGTTTTTATCTGGAAAAGAAAAAAATAAAACTATGTGTTCCATGTGTTCCCGATGTGTTCCATGTGTTCCACCCCTTGATTTATAAGGGTTTTCGGCGTTTTTTGGCCTATAAAAAGTGTATTTTAAAATAGTATATATATGTGTTCCATGTGTTCCATCCGTTCCATGTGTTCCATCCGTTCCATGTGTTCCACCCCTTGATTTATAAGGGTTTTACGGGAACGCTTTATTCCTCTCCCCCTGGAAGCGGAACACTTGGAACACATGGAACACATGGAACGCTTATATAGCGTTATAAAAAAAATTTTTTGTTACGATTTTGTTACATACTGTATGTAGAATATCATTTTCATATGGTGCCATAAATGTGATAATGGCACTGAGGGAGGGCTTGCAAATGGATGAAAAAGCCAAAGAATACCGCCGTGAATGGCGACGGAAGAACCGCGACAAGGTGAAGCAATACGAGATAGAAAAAGCCATGAGGCAAGTCGTTGAGGCAATCGAAGCCGGGAGGGTCGAAGTTGTCAACAAGCGGGAGATCAGAGCGGTCAGGTGAAAAATGGGCTCAATACTGGGTCAATAAATTCCTCTGGGCGCTGGATCGGCGCGGCGACGTTGACCAGGATGATTTAATGCAGGCGGCGCGTATAGGCATCTGGGAGGCACAGAAAACATATCAGCCGGATTTGGGCACGTGGGCGAAATATTCTTCATTCTGGATCAGGCGCGAAATACGGCGGGCCCTGGGCGTGAAAAGCGGCAAGCTACCCCCGCCGGAAATCCACCTTGACGAGCCTATCACATGGGACGCGGAAGAAACCCGGCTTGATATGTTGGCAGATGATTCAATCCCGGACATGGACAGCGTGGTTGACGATCAGGCCCGCGTGGTGAGGGAAGCCGTCGAACGTCTCGACGATCCGCAGCAGCGGGAAGTCATTCATAAGAAGTTTTACGAACGGAAAACCGAAAACCAGATTGCGGAGGAAATGAACATCACGCAGGCGCGGAAAGTTTATGGTATCTGGGTAAACGCGCGGCGGCGCTTGCGGCGCGACAAGTATCTCCGGGAATTGCACTCCCTAAGCTTCCATTACCACATAAACGTAAGTGTTGCCAGGTTCAACAGAACGCACACCAGCGCCGTGGAAGAGGCCGTTATAAGGTATTACAGCAAATTGGACGACCTTAGAAGAAAGGCGAGAATATGAGAATAAGAACAC
>Ga0326511_10002697_pt1 | contig 14348 bp, 27 predicted proteins | sample 0_2496_0518_D_FD_203701 | JGI IMG/M metagenome (GOLD analysis project Ga0326511, IMG submission 203701) | Bovine rumen microbial communities from UC Davis, California, United States - 0_2496_0518 | ecosystem: Host-associated > Mammals > Digestive system > Stomach > Rumen | place: USA... | reverse complement strand
GCCCCATGCTGCGAGCAGAACAGGGATTTCCAGCTCGGTCCCTTTGATCGTCTCCAGCAAACGGGTCACGGTCTCGTTCTCCGGGATGTTCAACTCCTTCTTTTCCTTCTGCGGGAGCTTGATCCCGTGGAGGGTAATGCCCTGTGTTTGAAGTATGGTCTGGATCAGGCCGAAGTAATTGACGACAGTTTTCGGACTTATCGTCTTGTCGATAGTACGGCCCTTGGCTGCTACCGCGGCATTTCCTTTTTTGCGGGCAACCATGTCATTTATGAGCGCCTGCACCGTCTCGGAGGTGATCACGCTCATGTGGGATCGCGTAAAAGTAGGGTACTGGTCTTCAAGCCATGCGACAATGCGCAGGTATTCCCCATAAGTTCGCGGGGAGAGAGTCTTCGAGCGGTTAGTGAGGAAGACAGCAGCGGCCTCTGAAAAAGTCGGGTTCTGTGCGTTGGAAGCGGAATTGGCATGATCCTTCTGCCACTGCTCAGCCATCTTCTTCGCGGCGGACTTTGTGGCTGCGGTAAAACTTTTATACAGCTTCTTGCCCGTCGGATCGGTCCCGATGTAAAGCCGGTACCGGATGGATCCGGAGGGAAGTGTGCCTTTTGTTTTGTTTGACATAAAGGGCCTCCTTTCGCCTTTCGGCATGGAAAAGAAAGCCCGAACGTGATATCCTTTGCTTGTATGAGCTGCGGATAGCCTTCGGGCCCGTAGTATTGCCGCTCTTCCTGTTGGCGCAGGAGGAGCGGTTTTTTATTTATGCGGATCTTGTCCGCGGTGTCACAAGAATAATGCCGGCGTTACGTCACTCAAAAATCCCATAGCGCCCGATCATGTTCTTTCAGCGCGTAATCGCTGGACGAACCATAATACTTCTCGATAAACTCCAACCTTTTCTGGTACTTCCTTTTCTTCCGATCCAGTTCTTTTGCCCACCTCTCTGCCCGCTTCCGGGCACGGATTACATACTCGTCGTCTTCTTTCCGCTCCTCCGGGATCATCGGTTCAATGTGGTGGGCCTCCGCCTCGATCTGCTGGACGTCCTCCCGCTCCCAATCCCGATTGTGGATGTGCTCCATGGCGTGATTGTAAGAGGCCATGCGATGGGCCTCATCCTGCTTGATATCGATGTAGATGGTGTAACCGTCGACGCAGGGGACGACCATCTCGTGCACATTACTGGTCGGAAAATCAGTTAAATACACATAAACTTCCTCAACCATCAGGGTTTGTCTCCTTGAGTCTGGTAAGCAGATCGGCAGCCATTTGTAGATCGGAAGGGCGGCACCCCTGCGCGGCGTCGAACAGGACGCGCATATCCTTGTTGCTGAAAAGTTCCTGCGCCTTCTGCGTGGTCTCGGGGTCGTAATAGTATTCCGGTTTCGGATCCTCCCATCCCATGATGACAGCGGGGGAGAGCTTGAGCGCATTCGCCAGGGCGGCGATCTTGTCCCGCCTCATGTTTGCGATGTCCCCGGATTCCCAGCGGGAGATGGTCGCCTCGCTCACTCCGACCAGATCAGCAACTTCTTTCATGGTCATGTCCATTTCTATCCGTCTGTTTCTGATGATGTCCTTAACTTCCATGGTGGCGTCTCCCTTCTATGACAAGTATAGGCCCATACTTGCAGACATGCAATAACAACAGACGGAAACGGATAAAAAACTTGCAAAAACGTATTGACACCTTTATGCCAGTGCTGTACTATCTGACTTACGGAAACGCAAGAAACCGCAGAAAGGAGGTGATGGAATGTTCAACGAAAGGAAGTTTCGGGCCCAGTTGGTTTTGGCTGGGATCACAGTCAAGGAATTGGCCGAAAAGCTCGGAATTAATGAAGCGACCTTGTACCGCAAGATCGGAAGCGATGGCAGGTTTACCCGTCAGGAAATCAACAACCTGATTGAAATCCTGGACATCAAAAATCCCGAGGAAATTTTTTTTGCCAAGGATCTTACGTAAACGCAAGAAAGGAGAAAGAAACATGAAGGACGAGAAGGTCACCAAGCTCATCGAGGAGATTCTGAAAAGAGCCGCCGATGGTGAGTTCGAAGTCGAAGTCGTCAAGCTGGAACCGAAGGAGCCGGAGGACGACCAGTGGAAGAAGGATGCGGCCGATCATGCGGCCAAGATCTTCGCAGAGGTAGCAGAGAAGTACCTCGCCGATTGGCTGGTCCGGGATATCATCGAAGACTTCGTACCGAAGTACATCGAGAGCCTGGACGAGCTGGAGGACGACGAGGAATGACCGGCGCGGCATTTAAGCGCCACGTTCTCGCCGATCTGGTCAAGGCCGGGAACAACTTTGAGATTCTGGCCAAGGCTATGGGCATGCACCCGGACACGCTCCGGAAGCGCCTGGATGACCCCGATCTGCTCACACGGCACGACATAGCCCGGATGAGCGGCTACGTGAGCCGGGAGACGATCATGATGATCTGTCCGTGGTGGAGAGAGGAGAAGAAAACATGAAAGCAACAATCATATCTGCCGCATGCGGCCTGATCATCGGGCTGCCCATCGCGGTCATGGCCGATGAGACACGCCCCGCACCGCAGGAGCTGCTGCCGAAGCCGGCGACGGTTGTCCAGGAGATCATCCTGCCGGAGCGGACCACAGAAGACTGGGCCAGCCTAAGCCGCACCGATCCGGACGTCGACCTGCTGGCCCGGGTCATCTACTGGGAGGCCGGCAATCAGGACAACTTCGGGAAAAGGCTGGTCGCTGATGTGGTTCTCAACCGGGTCAACGATCAGGGCGACACCTTCCCGGACACGATCAGAGAAGTCGTTTACCAGCCGGGACAGTTCGCGGTGACGAACAATCTCTACAGCGTGGATCCTCCGGAAGAGTGCTACCAGATCGCAATCGAAGAGATGGTCGATCAGGTGGACTGGGATGTCTTGTGGTTCAACTGCAGGGACTATCTTCCATTCGGTGAGGAGGCCTTCCAGTACGGGGACCACTACTTCAGTAGATAGGAGACCGAGAGCATGAAATGGAAAGCCACGCAGAAAAGAGAAACCGCCGAGGGCAGGACCATCGTCTATGAGTCCGAGGAGATCCCCGCAGAATTGCATTTGCATGTCGAGAGCAGACTGCGCCACATCCCGCACTCTCCGGGCAGCGGCAGCGGAGGGACCTGGGACCATACGGACTATTGGGTGATCTATGGGACCTTCGAGAGCGGGCCCTACTACGCGCTGAAAACCGCAAAGGAAGTTGCAGAGATACTTGCAAACAAAGAGGCCGCACCGGCTGCCACCGGACACGGCCCAAAGAAAGATAGTACACGGTGATTATATCACCAGAGGAGGTATCCATGAGCAAAAAAGAGATGATCGAACTGTTCCGCTACATCCTGGCCATCGAGCCGGGTGCAACGGAATTTTTTATCGGCATCAGCGAGTATGACGCCTATGTCAGCATCCAGATCGGCGACGTGAAAACAACCTACAGCATCGCCCGGGAAGTGCTCAACAAGGCGCCGGTGACTTATGGGGAGGATTGAATCATGGCAAGTCTTTATCAGCTCACAGCAGAGTATCAGGCGCTCCTCGATCTGGGTGACAGCGCGGATCCGGAGGACCAGCAGGCATTTCTCGACACCTTGGAGGGTCTCGACTTTGAGGTTGGCCTGAAGGCCGACAGCTATGCGGCAGTGATCTCCCAGCTTAAGGGACGCACGACCACGATAAAGGCCGAAATTGACCGCCTGACGTCTTACCTGAAAGCGGCCGACACTTCTATCGACCGGATGGAAAAGGCCCTCTACAACGCTATGAAAACCATGGATAAGACCGAGATTCGCACGGACCTGCACACGTTCAAGATCGTAAAGAACGGCGGCAAGGCTCCGCTGACCATTCGAGAGGATGACGTCCCTGCTGAGTACCAGCGCACTGTGGTAACTACTGTACCGGACAAGACCAAGATCCGCGAGGCACTGGAGGCTGGCGAGAACCTGCCTTTTGCAGAGCTGGGGGAGCGGGGAAGCCATCTCGTTATCAAATAGGAAGAAAGAGCAATGGAAAATAAAAATTACGAAGACTTTATAGCAGAGAAAGCAATAACCACTCTGTATACAGACAGCATCCAGGCCGATGCCGACAATCTCAATCCAATGCTCTATCCCTTCCAGAGGGACATTGTCCGATGGGCATTAGCAAAGGGACGTGCGGCAATCTTTGCAGATTGCGGTCTTGGGAAAACCCCCATGCAGCTAGAGTGGGCCAGAAATGTAATTCTCAACCGTGGCGGGATGGCTTTAATCCTTGCGCCGCTGGCTGTCGCATCCCAGACAGTGGCCGAAGGTGAAAAATTCGGCATCCACGTTACCCTATGCGAGACAGCGGCGGATCTGAGACCGGGAATCAACATAACAAACTACGAAAAATTAGAGAAGTTCCAGGGCGCAGAATTTCAAGCCATCGTGCTGGACGAGTCGAGCATACTTAAGAGCTTTGCCGGGAAGGTGCGGAATATGATCATCGACTTCTTCTGTAAAACGCCATTCCGGTTGGCATGCACAGCAACGCCCGCGCCCAATGACTATATGGAACTGGGCAACCATGCCGAATTTCTAGGCATTATGAGCTATACGGAGATGCTCGCGATGTTCTTTGTGCATGACGGGGGAGACACCTCTAAATGGCGACTTAAAGGCCATGCGCAGGACGTTTTCTGGCAGTGGCTCGGATCATGGGCTGTTGTCATGGAATCGCCGCAGGACCTTGGATACCAGATAGACGGGTATGATCTCCCGCAGCTTAACATCCGAGAAATCATAGCAGACGGAGATGTGACCGTTGACAGCACCATGACGCTAACCGAGCGCAGGCAGGCACGCCGGGAGACATTAGACATTCGATGCGAACAAGCCGCAGAACTCGTCAACGACTCTAATGAGCAGTGGCTAGTCTGGTGCGATCTAAACAATGAAAGCGACACATTGCACGGTATGATCCCGGATTCAGTAGAGGTTAAGGGATCCGACAAGAACTCCGACAAGGCTGATAGAATGCTTGGATTTTCGGCAGGACAGTATCGATGCATTGTGACGAAACCATCTATCGCCGGATTCGGTATGAACTGGCAGAACTGCCACAATATGATCTTTGTCGGGCTTTCAGACAGCTACGAACAATACTATCAGGCAGTGCGCCGGTGCTGGCGATTCGGGCAGTCTCAGCCAGTCAATGTCTACATTGTCATTAGTGCTCGCGAAGGCGCTGTGAAAGAGAACATAGCCAGGAAAGAAGCAGACAGCCGCAGGATGCGTGCGGCCATGATCGAGCAAACCAAAGAAATCACAAAGAAGGAGCTGCAGACGACTTGCAGGCTTTCAACACCATACGAACCGGGAATCACTATGCGACTCCCGGACTGGGAGGAAATGCACCATGCTTGTGCTTAATCAGAGCGTAGATAAACGCTACGCACTATACAACGGCGACTGCGTAGAGGTGACACACGGACTGCCGGATGATTCAATCCACTATTCTATTTTCTCTCCACCGTTTGCATCTCTGTACACGTACTCTAGCAGCGACAGAGATATGGGTAACAGCAAAGACGGCGATGAGTTCGCAATCCACTTTGAATACCTGATCAAAGAGCTTTACCGCGTGATCATGCCAGGGCGGCTTGTCTCAGTGCACTGCATGAATCTTCCGGCCATGAAGTCCCGCGATGGATTCATTGGCATAAAGGACTTCCGAGGAGACATTATCCGTCAGTTCATAGCAGAGGGCTTTATCTATCACTCTGAAGTCTGTATCTGGAAAAATCCGGTCACAGAAATGCAACGCACCAAAGCACTCGGATTACTCCATAAGCAGATCCGCAAGGATTCCACGATGTGCCGGCAGGGCTTGCCTGATTATCTCGTGACATTTCGGAAGCCAGGAGAGAACCCGGAGCCCATACCGCATACACACGAATCTTTCTCCGTGTCCGTTTGGCAGAATTACGCATCTCCTGTCTGGATGGATATTCGACAGAGCAACACCCTGCAAAGAAAGAGCGCACGCGATGAGAAAGACGAAAAGCATATTTGCCCTCTGCAGTTAGATGTTATCGAGCGCGGGATTGATCTCTGGACGGCGCCAAACGACATTGTGCTGGACCCGTTCGGCGGCATCGGATCGGTGCCGTATCAGGCAGTGAAGATGGGCCGGCGCGGTATCGGAATCGAACTGAAGGAATCTTACTTCCGGCAAATGTGCGCCAACATGGAAGCAATCGAAAACGAATACAAAGAGAACGGCGCAGATACCACTGTCCTGATGCGTTGCCCTAAATGCGGAAATAAGATTCCCGGCGGCGGCACAGATTGTCCTGTTTGCAACAAGATCGAAACAGAAAGCGCAGAAATCGGCATTACGTTTAAACAAGAGAAGGAGGGGCAGATTGCATTTTTATTTTAGAAAGGAGGAAGCATGGCAAAAGTCATCGGCGTGATGGGCGAGAGCGGCTCAGGTAAGACTACAAGCTGCCGCAATCTGGATCCATCCACCACCTATTACATTGACTGTGACCGGAAGGGCCTGTCCTGGAAGGGCTGGCGGTCGCAGTACAGTCCAGAGAATAAAAACTACATTTCGACCAATTTTCCGCAAACCGTAATGCAGGTTCTGAAAAAGGTCAACGAGGATCCTGACCGGCGGATCCGCACGGTTGTGATCGATACCATCAACGGCCTGATGGTCGCCGAGGAAATGCGCAACAGCAAAGTGCAGGGATACGGGAAATGGACCGACCTTGCGCAGTACGTTTGGGACATCTTCGAGTACGCGCTGACCATGCGGGATGATGTTGTAGTCGTTATTCTCTGCCACTCAATCACGGACACGGACGACAACGGGATCGTCTTCACTCACATCAGGACCAACGGCAGGAAGCTGGAGAAGATCGTCCTGGAATCCAAGCTGACCACCGTCCTGTTGGCCGAATGCAAGGATGGGCAATACATCTTTCATACCCGAGCCGATCATTCGACGGCCAAGACGCCAATCGGGGCTTTTGATAAGGACGAGATTCCGAACGACGTAGCGGAGGTAATCAGAGCGCTGGAGGAATACTGATGATGATTCAATGCGAGGATGGCACAGTATTCGCTACTTATGATGATTATTTGAAGTCCAGCCAATGGCAAAAGAAAAGATCGGAACGTCTCAAGATCGATAAGATGCGATGCCAGTTATGCGGACGTCCGATGGATTTACAAGTTCATCATTTAACGTATGCCAGTATTGGACATGAGAATGTATACAGAGATTTATTGACCCTTTGTAAATATTGTCATGAAGAAGTTGAGCAAAATAAAAAAACGAGGCGAATACCAGTTTCCCCATATTCTTATGCGTACAGAAGACAGTTGGCAAAACAATTTGCAATAGAGCATCAGCAAGACGATTTAAGCAATGTCGGGATTGGGAAGGTGGATTTTTGCAACCTTGAAGAAATAAAGGCTCATTTTTTTCCCTATCTAATTGAACACGGATACAAAGGCGAACTAGGAAACACAACGATCATAATCGATTTTTTCAGAATCAAAAGATATGCCAAAATTTTAGAAATGATTGAGCATCACTTTCCGGAAGACGAAATATATAAACGCACTCTTTTTTCAAAGTCCATGATCCGAAAAGTTTGTGCCAATCCATCTGCCTATGAAAGATTGATCAAAAATAATTCTTATATGGAGGACTAAATCATGCAGAAACCCAACAACTACGAAAACACCCAGGCATCCGGAGACTTTACCCCGATCAGCACCGGGGGCCATCACCTCATCATCAAGAAGGTAGAGGAGAGCGTCACCAAGAGCGGCAAGCCAATGATCATCGTGGCGTTCGACACCGCCCCCGGAGACAAGCAGCCGAATTACTTCTCCCAGCAGTTCGCGGAGGATATCCGGCCGGATAAGAAGTGGCCCCGCGGAGGCCGGCAGTACATCACGACAGAGGACACGGACGGGAATTGCTCCAAGTCTTTCAAGACGTTCATCACGTGCGTCGAGAAGTCCAACAACGGCTTTGTCACAACCTGGGGCGATGCCTTCGCCGCCCAGTTCAAGGGCAAGCGGATCGGCGGCGTCTTCGGAATCGTCGAGAGCGAATACAACGGGAAGACCTTCAAGCGGTCAGAGCTTCGGTGGTTCTGCGCCGATAACAAGGTCGAGTCGGCCACCGTCCCGAATCCCAAGTTGTTGGACAACAGCGGCACAACTGTTGACACAAGTAGGGATACCCTGAGTGGTTTCGTGAACATCCCGGAAGGCCTGGATGAGGAGATCCCGTTCTAAGTCATGACCATACAGATCGATACAAGGGAACATAAATGGGAGAGGGCGAGGATCCAGCGCCAGCTTGTCACCCTTGGCTGCACGACGATCGTATCAAAGTTATACGTAGGTGATTACCAGTCGTTAGATAATCCGCGGCTGGTAATCGACCGCAAAAAGGACCTGTTGGAGCTTTGCGGGAATGTCTGCCAACAGCACGAGCGTTTTCGGGCAGAGCTGGTGCGGGCGAGGGAGGCCGGCATCCAGATCATCATCCTGGTCGAGCATGGGAAGGAAATCCAGACGCTGGAAGATGTCTACTTCTGGGATAACCCCCGGATCGCCCAGTCGCCCAGGGCCACGACAGGACAGGCTCTTTTTCGGTCCCTCCTCACGATCCGGGACAAGTACGGGGTCCGCTTTGAGTTTTGCACCAAGGCACAGACCGGCGCCAAGATCATGGAGCTGTTAGGAGATGTCTAAGAAGAAACAGCGAGGCTATATCAAATTGTTTCGCGATATTCAAGATAACTATCTATGGACATCGCGAATGAAATTCGACCATAGGAGCGCATGGATAGATTTACTGCTATTGGCGAACCATGAACAGAGGGCCATGGAGCTGAGGGACGGCAGCTCGATCATCGTTGAAGCGGGACAGTTATGGACATGCTACGACTCACTGATGGAGCGGTGGCATTGGAAAAGCAAAAGCACCATTTCTCACTTCTTAAAAGAACTACAAAATCACGGAATGATTACATATAACGGAACGCCAAAGGGAACGCTGGTAACCATTGTAAATTATGGCTTCTACCAGTTTGGCAGAACGCAAAGTGTACCACAGACCGTACCACAGGGTGTACCACAGACCGTACCACAGGGTGTACACGAACAAGACACTATAGAAAACACTATGAAACAAGAATGTAAGAAAAAGAAGGCGGCCCAGCCGCCCGGGGATTCTTCTTCTCTCGGAGGCTATCAATGATCGAAATCAATGAACGCGAGCTCAGGAAGGCGCTCACCATCTTGAACCCTGATGGGAAGCTCTTTGAGATTCGCGTGATGAAGAAGCAGCCGAAACAAACCATCAGCGGATATTTCCGGGATGTAGATACTGCGGTTGCGGAACTGAAAAAACTGAGCCTGCAAGGCTTCAACTGCTACCTGACTCTGAATCTGCTGAATGATGCTTGCTATAGCCGAATGCAGCGGGATCACTTCAGGGTCCCAGAGAATACGACCAGCGATCAGGACGTCATCGCCTATGACTGGTTGTTCGTCGATCTGGATCCTGTTCGGGTCGCCGAGGTGTCATCAACCGATGAGGAGCTGGAGGCAGCAAAGCAGCTCGGGCGAAAGGTGTATGCCTATCTGAAAACAAAAGGATTCAGCGAGCCGATCATCTCCATGTCCGGCAATGGCATCCATCTTCTGTACCGCATAAAGCTGAAGAACAATCAGGAGAATCGGGACATTCTGGAACGATGCCTCAAAGCTCTTTCTCTGTTGTTCAATACCGATGCGGTCAAGATCGATACAGTCAACGCCAACCCCGCCCGGATCTGTAAGCTATACGGCACCCTGGCGCAAAAGGGGTATGGCACTGAAGAGCGCCCCCACAGGATGGCGTACATTATCAGCGCTCCCGCAGAGCTTTTGCCCACATCCAAGGAATACTTGGAGGACATCGCCGATCAGCTTCCGAAACCAGAGAAGCCACAGGCCTACAACCAGTACATGCCGGCACAATTTGATATCCGCTCATGGATGGATACGCACGGCATCCGCTACAAGGAGAAGGGCGTCGGTGACTATACAAAGTTTGTCCTGGATGAGTGCCCGTTCGACCCGTCCCATAAAGCGCCGGACAGCATGATCACAATCGGGCGATCCGGTGCAATCGGCTTTCGATGCCTGCACAACTCATGCCATGACAGAACATGGCGAGATGTCAGGATCAAATACGAGCCGGACGCATACGACCACACGGCTGATGATGAGCGCATTCAGGCCGGGTGGAATCAGCACAAGCTATACAACCGGCAGAAAAACATTCGATACGAAGAACCAGAGGATGACAACGGCCTGGTCTTTCAGACGGCGCTGCAGATCCTCGAGTCCCCGGAGGAGACAGAGGACTTTATCCGATCCGGCATCGACGGAATCGACAATCGGCTCCGGGGTTTCAAAAAGGGATTTGTGACCCTGCTGTCAGGTCTCCGCGGCGGATCCAAATCAACGTTGCTGGAAGTGTTCGGCTTGAACGCTGTCGACGATGGCAACAATGTGATTGTGTACTCCGGTGAGCTGACGGCAAAGAACTTTATGCGCTGGATGAACCTGCAGGCGGCCGGGAAGAACTACGTAAAGCGCTCCCCGAAGTGGGCGAATTACTACTACGTCGACGGGAACGTCCAGCGGAAGATCGCCGAATGGCTTGGGCCCCATTTCCTTCTCTACAACAACGATTACGGAAACGACTATAGGCAACTCCGCGAACGTTTGGAGCGCCAGATCGAAGAGCAGAAGACGGACCTGGTCATCCTCGACAACCTGATGGCTTTGAACATCTCCGGGCTCGATCCTGACAAATACGTGGCCCAGACCAGATTTATCAACGACCTGCAGAGAATGGCCAAGCGGACCATGGCGCACATCATCTTCGTTGCACACCCTCGGAAGGCGCAGGGCTTCCTCCGGCTGGATGACATCTCTGGGACTGCCGACCTGGCCAACATGACGGACAACGCCCTGATCGTGCACAGGAACAACGCTGACTTCCAGCGGCTCACTAAGCAGATGTTCGGCTGGGATGATACGCACGAGGCGTATACCGGCACCAACGTGATCGAGATCGCCAAGGATCGCGATATGGGCACGCAGGATGTTTTCATCCCGCTCTGGTATGAGCCGGAGACGAAGCGCCTCAAAAACTCCCCCGCCGAGATGATTCAATACGGCTGGGATGACAGCGATATTTGGGACAACGTCCCGCCGGGTAAGAGCCCGTTCGAGGTGTAGCCCATGCCCGATTTTACTTTGAAACTTTATCACGACCTGATCGTCGATATCTGGAAGATGGCCAAGCAGTATTTGCCCGAAGTGTGTCCTTATGACGAGTATTGGGACGAGCTGATGGATAAGGCGGGCGAGATCGGCGCCAAGTACAACCATACGCCGGCCGAACAGTTCGCCGTCGTGCTGGCCAATGCGGTGATCAAGGAGGCGGATAGGATTTGGAGAAAGGAGGACGCCAAACATGCTTCCGATTGACATCACGCCCGAGCATGTCGGGCGGAACCTGAAGCGGATCCGGGAGGGGCGCGGCCTCTCTCGGGATGATCTGGCCAAGGCGTCGGGATATAGCCTGGCGTTGATCGAGAGGCTGGAAAATGGCCGGTGTTACCCCTCGGTTGCGTCGCTGCTTGATCTTTGTGCGGCGCTGGGTGTGACGCCGAATGATGTGCTGATAGGAGGGAGGAGAAGTATATGGAAGACTGCAAATGGTTAGAGCATGCCCGGTATTGCCAGAAGCGGGCAATAGAACGAAAAACGGCAAAAGAGGCTATTGATATTCTCTGCTACGGAGAATGGTACGAGAAGGTTGCGGAAGCACACTGCCTGAGCACCGACGAGCTGAAGCAGCTTCAGGATGCACTCGACGCTGTCGAAATCGAATTTATGCGAATGGAGGATGATCTGAGATGAATGCAGACAGGACCCAGTACGACCCCGATCTGGTCAAAGTGGTGCGATGTGCAGACTGCTGGAACGCACGGGAGGATCCTCCTTGCCAGACCCGGATCAAGTGCGCGCTCTTTGATGGAAAATCGCGGTACCTGATGGACTATTGCAGCGATGGGGTGAAGAAAGAATGAAAGCAACAACACCGATGAAGGCCATACGATTGAAGTGTTTGGAGTGCTGTTGCGGACAGGCTCCGGAAGTGCGGCGGTGCCATATCACAGACTGCCCTCTTTTTGCTTACCGTATGGGGCATAGGCCGCCAAAGAAGAATTTACCGTCAGAGTTTGAGGAAAGTATCGACCACGATCAGTAAACACGAAAACCCCCGTCCTAGGATGGGGGTAGACGTTAAAAATGGGCATTGCAGAGAGGAGGTTACAATGGATGACTTGATAAGCAGACAGGCGGCAGTTGATGCGCTTGATAAGAGGTTTGATTCGATCCCCTTAGACAAGACGGAGGAAATATTGAAGTTGCGAAGAGATTTGAGGGCATTGCCTTCCGCACAGCCACAGCGGATTAAGGGCAGATGGATTGACAAGAACGGCAATATTGTTTCTCCGTTCTGGGAACGATACGAATGTTCAGTGTGCGGCGCGCGGTCGGAAAATTCGAATTTCTGCCCTAACTGTGGCGCGGATATGCGGGAGGAAGACGATGCGGCTGATTGATGCTGATGCTTTCGAGCGAGCAGTTATGTTTTCCGATGATGATGATATACAAGACGTCATATATAGACTGCGGGACTTCCCATCCGCACAGCCACAATACGAAGAACTCACACCAGAAGAAGCGGCATCAGAAATCGCAAGCGGAAATATGGTATCTGCCCTGTATTGGCTCGATGCCATGATACGGCTAAAACAAATGGGGTATGTAATATGCAGGAAAAAATAAAAGATGACACGATCAGCAGGGGGCAAAAGGTGATGATGACGCGGTATATAAGGCTGCCGATGTTTATCGTACGCTGGAAGCCTTGCCGCCTGCGGGGCCTACATTGCGCGAAAAGGCGCTGATGCTCCTTCTGGAGTGGGCCGAAGAGTGTGACTTCGGGTATGACAACATCCCTGGAGAATACGACAAGTACAAAGACGATATCGAGGATATGGACTATTTTGAAGGCATGATTTACATCGCCGAGAAGGAGGTCGAGCGCCTGGAAAATGAAAACAAGGGAGGAGAATCATGAAAAACACAATCGGAGATCTGAACAACTATTTGTTCGAACAGCTCGAACGCCTGAACGACGACGAGACATCCGAAGAGGATTTGGAAAAGGAGCTGAAGAAGACCGACGCCATAATCAGAGTTAGTCAGCAGATCATCGCAAACGGCAACCTGGCATTACAGACCATGAAACACATGGACGAGTACGGATACAACGCCCGGCACTCTGTTCCGGCCATGCTGATGGATAAGGCGGAATCATGAGAAGTGTCAAAACCCCAAAAGAGATCGAGGATTTTATCCGCGCCAACACTCACTACGGCGTCAGTGCCACCACGGTAGCAGAGATGACGAATGAGAAATTCGGGACATCTTACACCCGTGAAGCCATTTATCATCATTGGATGAAGCTGGGCATCAGGCCCAGCGTGGCCCCGATCGGAACGGAGTTTATCAACAAGAATGGGTATCGAGTCCGGAAGATGTCGAACTCCAAAAACCCCTGGGAGCGATGGCGGTATGTGCATCGCATTATTTGGGAAATGCATTTCGGTCCGCTGCCAAAGGGCTACATGATCATTTTTCGCGACGGAAACAAGCAGAATTGCCGCATCGACAACATGCTGCTTGTGACGCGCGCCCAAGGCATGGTCATGAATCGATATGGATTGTATTCCAACGATCCTGATCTGATGGAGTTTGGCGCCAATACAGCAAAGCTGATTATGAAGTACAGAAGCGTAAAGAAGGGGAGACGGAATGGATAAACGGAAATATTTTGCGATCCTGACGCGGGCGCTGGATGAGTACGGACTGCAGCACCAGTGCTGGATCGCCATCGAGGAGATGAGCGAGCTGATCAAGGCCCTGTGCAAGTGGTGGAGGGCAGAAGGGTCTTTGCTCGCAGAGCTGAAAGCCGCAATCGTTGATGAGGTGGCGGACGTCCTGATCTGCATGGACCAGATCATCAAAGGCTTTGACATCTCGAAGGAGGTCAACGAGCGGATCCAGTACAAGGTCGAAAGGCTCGACCGGAGAATCGACGATGAACAGCGAGGGGTATAAGGACCCAACCGCCGAGAATGCCATCCGGCACACGCACCAGACACCGCCGGAGGTGATGCAGGTCATCAA
>Ga0326511_10002696_pt1 | contig 14348 bp, 15 predicted proteins | sample 0_2496_0518_D_FD_203701 | JGI IMG/M metagenome (GOLD analysis project Ga0326511, IMG submission 203701) | Bovine rumen microbial communities from UC Davis, California, United States - 0_2496_0518 | ecosystem: Host-associated > Mammals > Digestive system > Stomach > Rumen | place: USA... | reverse complement strand
TAAATTGTTATGCCACCATCGATCACAAGGGCGTGACCAGTCACCCAAGAAGATGCATCAGACAACAAATAAATAATGCCGTTTGCGACATCCTCAGGCTCACCATACCGCTTTAGCGGATAGCGTTCCATATCAGCCTTGTATTGTTCGTCAGAAATCGATCCTCCACCAATCAATGGTGTGTTCACCATGCCTGGGTTCACGCTATTCACACGAATTCCTTTTGGTGCCAATTCTACAGCACAGAATTTCATGGTCGAATGAATCGAAGCTTTCGTCGCACCATAAATAGAATTACCTACAGAATAGCCCATGACACCACCAATGGAAGAAACAAACACCACAGATGCATTATTGTTGACTTTCTTTTTCTTTAGTAGCATTCGTAATAGTTCCACGGGAGCGAAGTAGTTAATATTGAACACTTCGTCATATTTATCCCGCGTATTAAACTTGAAAGGAGATGTCATTGCTCTACCTGCACACAGAACGACTCCATCCACATTATTTATTGATGCAACAAGATTCCCAAGTTCCTCTGAAGAGGTCAGCTCTGCAATAACAATTTGGTGACCATCCCCCTCCATCTTTGACAAGGTTTCTTTCAGTCGCTCTTCATTTCGAGCTGTGAGAATTACTTTTGCTCCCATTTTAGAGCACTCGATGGCAGTAGCTCGTCCGATACCAGACGAAGCACCTGTCACCAAAATGTTTTTACCTTCTAACGAAAACGGATTATACGACATGTTGTTTATCAATTGCGTCATCATTCACTTCTACCAAAGTTGAGATGACAAATTCTTTTGTTTCAAACGCAACAGTTCCCCAAGAAAGACCAACTCCAAACCCGCAACAAATGAATTTTGTAGGCTTGTCCTCACATTTTCCCTTCAACTGAGATACGATTGTGAGTGGAATTGAAGCAGAGGACGTGTTACCAAAATGATACATACAAGAGGGGACTTGCTCTGGTGCTAATTTCAGTTTCTTAGCTATCATGTTATTCATCTTCATATTGGCCTGGTGGAAAATAACGTAATCAGCATCAAGATAGTCAAAGCCATAGTTCTTGGCAAGCGTCTTCACAGACTTAGGTGCCGTGGTAATGCCGAACGAGAACACGTCCATACCATTCATGTGGGTCATCAAACGATTCGAAGGCTTACCATCAACAACATTAAAGTTGAAGCTATCAACAGAAACCGGATTTCTGGCACCCATATCTGGTGTGATGATTGCATCAAAGCCACTACCATCGGTACCAAAATGGAATTTCAATCCATCTTCGCCTTCCTTAAATTCTACTGCAGTCGCGGTGCCAGCACTGCCAAAAAGAGGGTCGCGCAACTGTTTGCCTATTTTGAATCGTCTTTTGGCATCGCCACACAGTACCAATGCTTTCTTCGCCCTGTCTGCTCCCAACAAGCCCGCAGCCATACTCAAACCATAGACCCAACCAGAACAGCCTAACGAGATGTCGGTAGCGAAGCATTCCTTACTCAGACCCAGGCGATCCTGAAGAATGCAAGCCGTTGCAGGCAAAATGTAATCTGGTGTCTGTGACACGAAAAGAAGAACTCCGATGTCTTCCTTATTCCAGCCCAGATCTGCTATCAGTTGCTCTGCAGCTGCATAGCTTAAATCTGAAGTGGTCAAACGACGAGAGACTCTGCGCTCCATTACACCTGTTGTACGCACGAACTCTTCGGGAGTGTATTCACTTGAGATGTTGTCATCCTCTGTTGGATGAAGATTGCTCGCCACTTTTTCAGGAACGCCGGCGGCGATGCCGGCGATCCTTACATTTTTGAATTCGAGAAATGCCATTTCTTTTTTACTTCTTTGCTTTTACTGTATTAAACAAATCCTCAATAGTGAGAGCATCAATGATGTCCTGACCCTTGATAGTAACATCATACTCCTCGTCGACCATGGCAATCACTGACAAGGCTGCCAAAGACGACCATTCGTCCAGCTCCTTAAACTCTGTAGCACCAGACAATGTATCCACATCGTCAACTTCAACTGCTTCTGCAAACTTTTCAATAAATTCTTTGATTTCCATAATTTTTTAATGAATAAAATTAATAATACCTATATATGCATATAATGCGCTATCTCTTTCAAACGTTTCTTATAATATTTATTATAATTCTTTTCCAATAATTCCAGAGGCAGACGCTCTTTCTCTGAATAAAGAGCCTTTTCATGCTCAATGATTTCCTCTGGAGAGAACGTAAAGCCTACTACTTTCGCAGGGTTACCTACCACAATCGAATAAGGGGGAGTGCTTGACCGTACCACAGCACCTCCGCCAACAATACAGCCACGACCAATATGGACGCCATTCAACAGCGTAACATTTACGCCAATCCAGACATCCTCGTCAACAATAATGTCCTTATCATATTCTTTACTCTTCAGCACCTTATCCTTGACTTCATCTGTTACTGTACCTCTCCATTGGCCCACTAAGCTCAAGTGATTGCCAGGAACAACTGTCAGATTATGAGAGGCTCCGCTGCGTCTCTTCATTATGAACTTAGAACGTGAGTTCATAATCAAAGCACCTGAGTAAATAGCAGTGTACTCGTCAAGATATAAATTCCTGGTATTATAAACGTATGCTTCATGCGAAAGATAAGCAGTGGGACCCAGCTTTCCATAAACTTCGCGTGGATCACGCATCCCCTTATAGTGATAATATTTTTTCCTGATTTTCTCTATTATTTCTCTAATCATCTTCATTCACTTTTTTACGACTTAACAGATACTATTTTTTTCTATCATTACAAGCATATTTTCCATATAAGCAAGGTCAGATACATTAGCATTTTTACATTTCCTATAGACTATTGGCAAAAGCTTAACGAACTCCATCTTAGGAAAAGCAAGACCATTGTAGAAATAAGTGGCTGCATTGAAAAAGAATATTCTATCAAAGTGGAAAAGCTGTAAATAGTATTCCACACAAATATTCACTTCTTCCGACAACACTCTATAACTCACACCAGATTCTTTCACAATATTCAATATTTTTTCACGTGAAGACGGTATCTCACGGGGATGAAACTTAATGTAAAGAAACTGGCTCTTGTCGATACTATCTATGCATTCCTTTATTGTATCGAAATACAAATACAAATACTCATTCGGAATCAGCTCACGCAAGGGATCGGTCATCAGCATCACTCGACGCTCACCATCCTCATCCTTGATGTTTGAATAAACATAGTTTTTCAGTTTTTCAGAGAACATAGGTTCTACCTTCAGTTGCACATCAAACGATTTGTGATGATAAGGAATCATGCTGAATCGCTTATCCATTGGCAACTTATCATACGACATGTGTGGGCTAGTATTCCATTCTGCAAATTTGACATGATAGAAAGGTAAGAAATAGAACATGTCTAACAGACATACCTTCAATTTATGACTCAAAGACGAATCCATCGTGTATGGCCGATCAATATAATGACTGGTACCTTCTTCAAAAAATACAATCTTGTACCCTTGATGACGAAACACAACATCAGTAAAACGACATGCTTGATTCAGAACTTCGCCTAAGTAGATTGTATCTATCTGATTCTCTTCAAGAATCACCTTGATTCGCTTGTAATTTGAATAAGTTTGCTTCACCTGCTTCCAAGACCTTACCCGGCCACCATTCCAAATGGCCAAATCCTGAAAGGGAATTACATTTCTCCAAAGATCATCCAAACGCATCATGTTATATACGTCCTTGAACAGGGAGCGATAACCTTCCAACAACACATTATTCTGCAGTTTTTCCTGCCGAATAATCTGCTGTGCCACAAACAACTGCAAAGGAGTGAAAACAAAAAATAAATTTCCCATTACTGTCTATTCATTATCTGCTTTACAAATTCCCGCAATGCACCTTCCCCGCTCTTTGTTTTACAGACATAGTCAACCTTTGGCTTTATGTCTTCCTCCGCATCTTGCGGACAGCCCGTGAAGCCACATGCCTCCATGCACTCCACGTCATTGTAATCGTCGCCAATATAGGCTATTTCATCCATTGATACACCATGCCGGGCAGCCACTTCCTGCAGTTTAGCCAATTTGTTGCCAACCCCTTGATGGATTTCCTTGATCTTCAGTTCCTCTGCACGACGAGCCACAATCTGCGATTCACGTCCCGTAATGATGACAGGTATGATACCTATTTTGTCGAGCGTATAGATGGTATAGCCATCCTTAATATTAAAGGCTTTGAATGCCTCACCTGTAGCCGACATATAGATTTTTCCATCTGTCAGTGTTCCGTCAACATCCATCACCAACATTTTTATTTTCATCTGATTCTATTTTTCTTCTATAAAGATAATGTGTGTATTGAAAAGAGCTAATCCGATACTTTCCAGTCAACAGGAATGCGAGTTTCGGCATCAAATTTCACACCGACCTTCACTACCCTATGCCCTTCTGATTTGTAAGGGATGGCGTACCCTTTGTCTTCTATCTGCAACAATGCCTCTTGCACGGTGCCATTCACCTTTAGCTCAAACACATAGACTGCCTCAGGCATCCACACCACCATGTCGATACGACCATTGGCACACTTCACCTGCGTGCGGACATAGACGTTAAGCATGGAGAATATGAATGACAGGATAAGATGTCCATTCGCTCTCAAGCTCCATCACTTTCAGGCCTTCAAAAAGTTCTTTCTCTCCACGAAAATATGACTCCAGTGTCGATGCGAGCAGCGACTTTCCAAATCGACGAGGACGACTCAGAAAAACATACTTTCCATAATTGGCCAAGCGCCATACCAAGTCGGTCTTGTCAACATAGACATATCCCTTCCTGATAATTTCAGAGAAGGTCTGAATGCCTACTGGATATTTTCTTTGTCCCAACATAATATTTGAGAAAATCGTCTGCCTAACCGAGTGGCCTTTATCGACTATTTCTCCAATATTTTCTGGTAAATACTTGGGGTCAGGAACTTCACTTTCAAAGCACTGCCTACAGAATCGGCAAAATTCTTCAGATGCTCAGCCACAGCCTGATTTGTTTCCTTATATTTGCTGCGGAAACGCTCCTCGCCAAAGTTCACATTATTATAATAGTTTCCATCCAGACTAAAGCCATCGAACCCTGCAATACGATAAGACGTAATACCAATGCGCTGCAAGATGCGCAACAGCATGAGCATGGTGTTGTCAGAGTATTCTTTGGTGCGGTCGATATAGGAATCATAGTTAGCCACCCAGTCCTGCTGACTTCCAGGCTCGACGTTCGATGTACGGAACGACTGCAACTGCATGCGTAGTTCCTTGAAGCGTTCATACCGCTTGCTGCTACCCCAGAAGGCCAGACAATCGTATTTCAGATAGCTCTCATCAATGAAATTTGCCATAATCACCGTGAGATTGTGCTCTTCGATCTCCTTCTGTATCTGCTCTTTGTGCGAAGCTATCGAACTTCCTGGCAGCAACAACAGCAACTCTTTTCCTTCCAGACGGGCCTTCAACCGGGCCAGCGCCTCATGGTCATCCACTTTAGTATGATTGTACTCTTGATAGAGCCGCTGTATGTTGTCATAGTCATAGCGCATGCGCAACTGCGGGTCAATCATGCTTATGATGTACTTTATATCCTTGGTAGCCAGTCGGAATTTCTCCGTCAGATAAATGATATTATTAGGATGCGACTTGTACACACCGCCCATAAGTGCCGGAATAGAGTATCCCCAAGGATGCTGCAAATGATAGTTGTGTATGTAGTCGTCGATGATATCAAGTATGGAGTCGAAGTCATAGTCATAGTTACGCTTGCGCACCAGATAGTCAACAATGAGCTCAGTGTTCAGATTGCCAGCTCCTTTGCCCATGCCGTTAAGCGTGCCGTCGAGAATGATTTCACGCTTTCCGTTACTCAGGCGAATGATTTCCTGAGCAAAAGCGAAGGACAACTGGTAGTTGTTATGCGAATGAAAGTCGATGGCAATATCCTCTGCAAGATTGTGATCCACCAACGTGTAGATACGGTCAACGTCGTCAATGTACATGGCACCATAGGTGTCGACTATGCCAAAGCCATCGGGGTGAATCTCATTGACCAGTTCCAACAGTTCCAGCAGTTCTTTATCGCTGTACCCCAAGGAGTTAACTCCCTGAATGAACAACATATAGCCTTTCTCCTTGACTCCTTTCAGGCAACGGATGATGTCATCCTTCTGACTGTCAAAGCTTTTCTTTGTAAAACCTACTCTGACACCGTCAATCGACGTACCATCGAAAGGCTTCATCGATTCGAAATCGTAAAGTTCGTAATCGATAAAAGCTACAAACTTGGTAGATGTGTCTTTTCTGACAAACGGGCGTATCTGGTCAACGTCAGTAAAGAACGTGCTGTTGCCTTGGTAGTTCACCTTGGCTGCGTCACGAAGGAACCCCACCTCAACGATGTCAATCTTCGACGATGCCAGCCGGGCAGCAATGTCCTTGGTCTCTGCATCGGGGAAAGCACAGTTAATGATGCGTCCACCATCACGCAGGGTGCAGTCTAATATCTTAACATTCTTCATGATTACCTTTTCATTCGTTCTTCAATAATCAAGCGCACCTTCTCCAGATCGTTCTTTGTGTCAACAGAAAGCGACTCAGAATCAATTTTCTTGTAGTAGATGGGGATACCATTCTCTAAAAAGCGCAGATGATCGATGTCCTCAATCTTCTCCAATGTACCCATTTCGGCATGTGAGAAGAAATCGAGGGCCTTTTTGTTGAAGCACTCTATGCCTATGGCTTTCTTGTATGTAAAGAGCAACGAACCTTTCGGACAAGGTATGGGATAGCGGGACTGATACATGCAGGCCCCTTCCTTGTTCAGCACAATCTTCACATTGGCAATATCCATCAGCTCTGCAGGATCCTTCAGCTCGCGATAGACACTCTGGAAGAAAGGACGGTCGGCCACAATGGTATCAGGGAATGCCGCCCTGATGTTATCGGGCGATATAAGCGGCTCGTCACCATTGATACTAATATAATAGTCGGCCTCAATCATCTCAGTAACTTCCCATATACGGTGGATATGATTGGGTGTGTCGGTACGAGTCATCAAGAATTTCATGCCATACTGACGGCAACATTCGGCAATGCGCTCGTCGTCGGTAGCCACATATACTTCGGTAAATTCTTTTACCTGCATCACTTGGTTATACACCCACCAAATCATGGGTTTACCACAAATATCTGCCAATGGTTTCCCTGGAAAGCGCGTAGAGGCATAACGCGCAGGGATGACTCCTATTACTTTCATAACTTAATCTATAATTCTTTTTATAATACTGTATTTTTCAACACCACAAATTCCATCCCGGAATGAGCACTTATTTCTTCCATGTCCATTTTCCTATTAAAACAGGACAGAACATTTCTGACAAATAAATGAGAAAATAAGAAGTAAGCAAAACAACAATTAACCCTATCAATTGGTTAAATATGTCTGGAATAGGCAACTGAGGTATCTGCCAAAAAATAATCAGATGAGTAGCCAATATCAGAAGCGTTCCTCGGGAAAGCCTTTCAATAATCACGCTATATCTGTCAAGCAACATTTGGCATAATGCCATAATAATAGTAGACAATGAAAATGTAATAAAGTAGAACGAAAGAAGATTATCCCCTATACGACAACGGAAGACATTGAAATCTTTGTTTCTTGCAAAAAACATAATTGCCGCAAATAGTATGATGCCAAATGCCACAATAATTTTTTTATTCTGTCTCTTTAGGAAAGGCATAACATCCAACTGCCTCAAATAATACCCTCCCGCCCAAAAAGGCAGGCACAATATGGTTGTACGCCATTGAAAGTAATCATCCTCAAGTCCCCAAGTCTTACCATTTAGCAGAGCGGTAATGATTATACAAATGACCATCAAGACTTTCATATCAAGATGTATGCTACATACCAAACGCATCATCATCAAGACGACCAAGAACCACATGGGTCGCATTAAAAAACATAGCTGTTCTTGATCACCTAACAATATATAAGAAATATAACCTGGTTGGTAGCCTCCTCCCAAAGGTAACGGTAACAGATAGATAAAATTATAAAGCAAGTAAGGTAGCAATAATGAGAACAAAACAGATTTAGCATCATCCTTTACATCCCTTCTACGATATAAATAGCCTGATACCATAAAGAACAATGGCATGTGGAACAGGAATATCAAATTGCAAAATAATGGTGAAATATGAGCCCATACCATGAGAGTTATAGCAATGCATTTCACCCAGTCAATCCAATAATAACGTTTTCTATTTATATGCTCCAAGTTCATCCCTTTTGTAATACAAACTTTAATCTGGCAAAAACAAATTCGTTTACAAATCTTTGCTACATGAAAATTTCTGAACAACTTGCAATATCGAATAATTTCATAGATTATTCAGAGCCAATGCAAGCTATCACAACTGTAAATTGTCTTGTAATGAAATAAAAAATACACCGAATTTTTCAACCGACCAATTGTATCATTATTTCTATTACAAATATTTACCATTTCCTTTAAAAATAGTCTTTGTGAAGTTCCCAATCCTGGCACACGTTCCAAAAGAGCCTGCGCTATAGGTAGTCTATCGTCATGTATAAAACGAAACCTAAAACTCTGAATTTTGGATTTACGCTTCTGCCGCGAATCGGTAATGCTCGTTTGCGACCTTCTATATTGCAATACAGGGGTGAACGTATAGTTCATACCACCCTTCATGCATGCCACCATTGCCAACCACTTGTCATGATAGCCAGTTGCGTCGGGAATAGGACATGCGATTGAGACAAGCTCTCTGCGAAACAGCATGGCAGCTCCCTGATAGGGATTTCGGAAAAGCATGATAGACATCGCTTTTTTCAAGTCATTGTCAGGTACCCAGTCTAATGATTCCTGATGGGAAAGAAAGACTCCTGTCCCTTCACCATCTTCGGTAGCAAGGATTGCGTTACCACATGCCAACATTTTATCGCCAAGCGCATCTAATAAGACCTCCAGATGGTTGGGTAGCCATATATCATCTTGATCACTCAGAGCTATATATTCACCTGAGCACAATTCAATTGCCTTCTCAAAGTTTTTCTTGAAGCCTAAGTTGTGCTCATTTCTAAATATACGTACACGAGCATCTTTCTTTGCAAAATTGCATAACAGTTCATAAGTGCGATCTGTGGAACAGTCATCGCAAACAACAAGTTCGATATCATGCAGACTTTGATTTAGTATCGAATTAATCTGCTCAACTAAATGGCGCTCACCATTGTAGGTGGCCATAGCAATAGAAATCATCAACAAATAGAATTCAAGCTAAAGGGAATGGTCAGTCCTCTTCACAATTTCTTCAGCGCAGAAAGATGTCTTCGGAGTAGCCACAAGAAATAAAAACTATCTATGAACTTCTTTAGTGGATTATTCCAACCAATGAGTGCTAAGGCACTGGCTGAACGTATATTGTTCAAACGGGCAAGAAATTCCTTAAAAAAAGACTCGTTGCGATAATCGACCCCAGTTAAAAGCTGCCCATAACATACAAAAACAGAAATCTGAGCTATGCGTTCCACAAATACGGTATCCTTGTCTTCAAAATATTCATTAAGACAGTCCAAACACTTTCCTGCCTGCCGGCCTCGATAGAAAACATAATCTCCGCTACGTGTGGTATATGAGTTTTCACGCGTATTGTCATAATGATAGACCACATGATCGATTACAGCAAATCTCTTGGCACAATAGGCCAACTTAGGCATCAAGACCCAATCTTCACCTATATTTATACCATCCACTGCACGAATATTGTTATCAACAAACAATGTACGACGAATGAGTCTACGCACAAGTATATGCACCAACGAAGGCTCTAACATAGCCAGAACCACATCTTTCTTATCAGCACAAACTGGGTCTTCTAACAAGATGTCGCTGTTTTTCAGATGACGAACAGCCTTTGCCGAAACAATGTCAGCATCTGTTTCAACTTGCCGATTTACCATTACTTCTACTGCATCGGGAGTCAACCAGTCATCAGGATCAAGGAACGTGACAAAGTCACCTGTTGCATTCTCGATCAAAGTATTACGAGCTATAGCAATGCCTTGATTCTGTTGGTGGCGAAGGTAAACAAATCTAATGTCTTTGCCTTGCGTAGAAGCATCTATCGTCCTATGTGCCACATCCATACTATGGTCAGGAGAACAATCGTCAACAAAGACAACCTCCAGATTCCGATAGGTCTGTCCCAATATAGAGTCTATACACCGAGCAATATAAGACTCAACATTATAGACAGGAATAAGTATTGACACCAAAGGCTTATTCATAACTTATTTTTGCTAATCGTAATAACAGGATAACAAGCTCAAGAGTATTTTCCTTTTATAAGCGAAATGATGCGCATGCAGAAATCCTTAACTCCTTGCGAGAACATGAAAAACTCACCTAATACAATCACTGAAACAACAAGAAGAACAGCAATAGAATAATAAGCAAATTCCAGATAACTTTGGAATGCAGCAGGCAATGGAAATACACTGCTAAAAAGAAAGGAAAGTGCGATAGTATTCAAAATCAAAAGTATATACCGCATGACAACAGGAACAAAATAGACTTTGGGCGGTAATTTCATTCCTTTAGTAAACAGCATATAGGGTTTCCACATTAAAACTATAATCAACTGGGAGAGGATTTTACCCATCAGCACTCCTTTAAAGCCGAAAAGGAATCCAAGTCCAATAGCGCCACATATATTTATACAGCCCTCAGCTGCTGGTGCCCAAATGTCTTGAAACAGCCCATAGCCATTAATATAATGGTCAACAGTCACGCGTGTTAGCCAAATAAATGTGTCAATCAACATGAGTGCCAGTAGGAATCGGCCTAAAATATATTCTTCTCCAAGCCACAATGCCATAAAAGGATGAGCCAAAAAAAACATGCAAATTACCGCTATACCAGTAATACAAAAACGAGAATCATACAACTCCCAAAAAACACGATTTATCCGGGTATTATCACCAGTAGCAATCAAACTGCCAACGGCAGCCTGCATGCTTGTGAATACCATGCCAAGTACTTGATTGATCTTTGAAAGAATTGTCGTGTAATTGCCAACGAAGCCAACAATTCCCAAAGAAGAAAACATGTAAATCAAGAAAGAACTTGACTGAAGCACAATGACTGTTGTGACTTTATGGATAAACAACTGTTTTGTTTTCTTTAATATATCGGGGAACTCCTTCAACAATTCCTTTCCATTATACCCGTCAGTCTTTAACCAAGGATACTCTTTCCTAATAATATAATTAAGCCATAAGCAACCGAACACATTGAAAAGAAAAGTAGTGGAAAGATAAAACACAAAGGGAGAGGCCACAATAGGTAACAGAAGGATCTGAAGCACCTTGATAAACACACTGAATCCCTGCGTAGCCATTGTTACTTTATAGCCCTTTTGGTCTGTGTACAGTACTATACTTTTATAATTAATAAAATAGCCTAACATAGAACCTAACAGCATGACACTGAAAGTTGCGTATGCATACCATAAAGGAAGTGTTATATCTGCAAATATCCACGGGAAGAAGCACATCAAAATGAGAGCCCCGATAATAATAATCGTAGCCACACGGCGGTATATCCATCCCTGCAAAGCTACAATCTTGTTTATCTGTTCAAAATTGTTCTCATTTAATGGGGCATATAAGAAAAAAGTACAAGCAGCGCCTACACCTAATTCTGCCAAGTTAAGGAAACTAAACAAATTAGCCGCTGTTGAGTCAAGTCCAAGGATATCTGCTCCGAGGTAATCTAAGAATACTTTTCTTGACCAGAACCCCAAAATCAATTGGAGTACATAATAAAACATTGACACCTGCGCATTCCGCAGGCTCTTTAAAGTGCGAGACTCATTCTTCATAATTCAAACAACAAACAATTTCCTAACTATGCAATCAGTTCTAAACAAGCCTTTCAAAACTTCGATAGAATTTATATAAAGCATATTGAGGAAATAGCCACAGCAAGCTCTTCTTTCTGACAATTCTCCATAACCAGAAAAGTGGTATGGAGATATGTATTTTATCCATCGGCAAACGAGAGCCGCCAATATAATTATACAAATCAATATCTTCTTCCTTCAATTTCTTGTCAAAAGAATCCAAATCGAAAGTCACATTGCGATATATCAAAGAGCAAAAGTAGACCCAGCGCGTCCTTCCATAGTACATGTCTTTTATATACTGATAAGCAGGATTGTCCTGAGGCACTTTTCTGAAACTCTTACCCATCGCCCATACACCTGCCGCAACATGACTCAATCTTTTAAGCCGTACTTCATCATCTGCCGTCTGTCCTTCACGTCCAATAAGATATTTATAAATCAAGACATCATAATAAAAGACTTTTCTCACTTCTGACATCGGGTAACAAACCCATTCCATGTCTGTGTATGAGACACCTTCACTTTGATGATACTCTATACGTTTGAAGATGGCAGAACGGTAAGTTACGCTATGCATGCACAGATAAGTATGCTGTGGAATGACACCGAAATGAAATATCTGACGCTTTGGCAACGAATAGCCACACTCTGACAGCTTTGAACCCTCTGAATTATAAGTGGCATAGTCTGTCAAGACCAAATCAACGTCCAAAATATTAAGCAAGGCCAAGAAATCACACAGATTATTCTTTTCATAACTATCATCCGCATCCAGGATCTTTACATATTTACCACGGATTGTAGGCAATGCTGCATTAATACATGAGCCGTAGTTGCCATTTTTTTTGTCAATAACACAAAACACATTTGGAAACTTTTCTGCATAGCTATTTGCAATCTCCAAAGACTGATCCTTACTACCGTCATTGACGATAATGACATCCAGAGCCTCGACCATCTGTGGAACGAGCAAGGAATCAAGACATTGCGGAAGCAAAGCCTCCATATTATAAGTTGGAATGATAACTGACAGTAACTTTTCCATGTGATATTCCATTATTCACAAAATAAAAAATGTACGAGTTCCAGACTCATCTTATTTTGTATCTGCTGCGTTGTATTCTATTTAGTATAAAAAAGAAGCTTTCAGGGAGGAAACTTTCCAACCTTTTTTTGATGGATTTCTTATTAGAATCAGTCCAAGAACCCATGTAATGATGTATAGTACGGGTATTCGGAGTAATGTGCAATCTGCCAGATATAACATTTATGGGAGCAAAGTATTCACGTGGATATATCGTAATATCCCCAACTTGCTGAATACCAGCAACATTCTCTAACCCCTCTCTCATCAGTTCCTCTGTAGTGTAAGCTACTATGGTTTTGAACCAAGGATTTAAGACAGCCCCATTGAACTCCATATTTGCATAATAGTCCATCATCTTCTGCATAAAAGGATGTTCTTTTTCAATACCGAATCCAAGTCCCAAGGCAACATCGAAGCAATACCGAGGCGCATACCTCCCTGGTATGTTTTTACCATCTGGATCCATCTCAAATCCCATGAAACTACCTCTGGCAATAATATCATCCATTGAGCGAATCACCTCAACATCGGTATCAAAATACAATCCACCTTGCTTATATAAAATGAGGAAACGGGCATAGTCACTGACAAATGCATATTTTTTTTGTCTATAAGCTTCTGCAGTATATGGAATGACATTCACATCAAAATTGTCTTCATTCCATTCTATGATCTCATAATCAGGCAAAAACTTCCGCCACGAGGCGATACATTTTAGGGCTAACGATGGCAAAGGATTTCTTCCAAACCAACAATAATGAATTTTCTTTGGAATCATATTATGCTTTCAAATCCGATATCCGTGTGCTTCTAAAAAAGTAGCAACTTTACCCATACTATACTTCCAATCACCATAAATCAATGCAGTTTCTCTGTTTTTTAAGACAATATCCTGATAGTCATCAATATGACTGATAATATGTTGAACTTGCTTACTTGGACTTTCCAAATCCAGTTCAATTACAGGATTATATCCAATTAAGTTCACAAGATCCTGAGGCGCATGACCAACCATGACAATTCCCGAAAGCATACATTCCCAATACCTTTGTGTCAAAGTTTCTATATGTCCTGCTCTCTCCGGATGTGTCAATGACTGCGGCAAAGCTATAGTAACTTTAGCATCTTCTAAAGCCTGATGGAAGGATAAATCGGAATTAAACATTGGCACACCTGCCTGACTTTTCAAATGTACATACTCTGATGCAAGCTGAATATTGCAATATGTAGTGCTTGGTCGACCATACTCTAATAAATCAATGGAACGGTCGCTAAGAAGTTTCCCC
>Ga0326511_10002695_pt1 | contig 14350 bp, 28 predicted proteins | sample 0_2496_0518_D_FD_203701 | JGI IMG/M metagenome (GOLD analysis project Ga0326511, IMG submission 203701) | Bovine rumen microbial communities from UC Davis, California, United States - 0_2496_0518 | ecosystem: Host-associated > Mammals > Digestive system > Stomach > Rumen | place: USA... | reverse complement strand
CGGGACATCTATCTTGATTCGGTGGCTACTCCGATTTCGTTTACCGATCCCATTTACGTTGGAGACGCGTATGCACAAAGGATACGCTTCCGTACTTTCCAGAAGCACGGCAATTTGGCCCCGTTGGATCTGAGTGAAACTACCATTACAGCGCATTTTATTCGGCCTGATGATGCGGATGTTGTGATTACTGGTGTTGGTGGCGCTGAATGGTCTTATGTTGATCTTCCTGCGGCTTGCTATGTTTATCCGGGTCTTTTTAAACTCCTGATCCGTGCCGTTGGCGATGAAAAAACCACAAGCATTGCTTACATTACCGGACGCATTGACAAGCCCACAACGGACACCATCATTGATCCCGGCGAAACGATCCCGAGCCTTGAAGAACTGCTAGCGCAGATCGAAAACTGCGAACGGGCCACCACTGCCGCAAATACTGCGGCGGCATCCGTTCCCGGCCTGATTGCTGAAACGTTCAGCACCAGCGTGGCTTATTCTGCCGGGGATTATGTATATCATGAAGGAAGCTTATACAGATTCACGGCGGACCATGCCGCCGGAGCATGGACCGGAACGGGCGCAACCGCTTGCAAAGTGGGACCGGAAGTTAGTAACTTAAAGACGGCTTTTGAGAGAAAAAACATATTTGAAAAAAGCGGAGCAAGAATTATTTCCGTTATTGGAAACACTTCTGGTTCTCTTGTTGGTGGCGGCGGCGTTTCGTCCGTTGCTATCCCGGTCGAACAGTCAACACAGTACACCATTTCTTTTTGGGGCGGCAATCGCAGACTCCTTTGGGAAACGGCTGACTATCCTGCTGTGGGTGGGACGTGGCTTGTTAATGATGGGGAATTGACAAATAGCGGCGAAACCGTTGACGGTAATAACCGATATGTCAAAACGATTACAACAAACGAAAACACACATTATTTGCTTTTATATTTCTACACAGAAACAACTGGCGCTGAAAACGTGCTTAATACGATTCAGGTTGAAAAAGGCGCAGTAATGACCGCGTACACAAATTCTTTTTCGATGCCAGATTTGTACAAAGATAAAACTCTTTCGGTCGAAAACGCCGTTCCTGATTCTAAGGCCGTTGGTGATAGATTTGCAAGTTTACCCCAACAGCAATACACAAATCTCTTCGACAAGTCAAATGCAACCATTGTAAGCATCGCAGTTAACGCTTCTACACTTGCGTTTGTTGGTGCGGGCGGCGTTCAAAGCGTAATTGTGCCTTGCAACCCGAATACAAATTACACGGTTGCTTGGAAAAGCATCGGAAGCAAATCGGCGTTTTTCGTTGCACCTTCGACAGATGTTCCCGTGATCGGAGGCACTGCAAATGCGAGGATTACACTGTCTTCTGTTGCCGATGACGGACGGCATTATGGCACATTTGAAACTGGCGCAAACGACAACTATCTCCTTCTCTGGTTCTGGAATGAAGCAACAGGCGGAGACGAAACGCTTAATTCCATTCAAGTCAATACCGGAGAGGAATTACAGGACTATACAAACTATGGTTATACTTTGGACGGCTTGAATATAAAGGCGCAAAATATATTTGGTGGTGGGTTCGGGCTTGAAATGCTCCCGGATTATGTAGTTGATTTGCTTGGTTACCGTCAGCTTGGGGCGCTTGATAAAGGGTATATTTGTTTGGTCGCGGATGACGGTACAGCAGATGTTTCTTCCGTATCTTTTTCAATAGTGCAGACAAAGAACGTTCCAATCACTTTTGCTTTGTGGTCAACGTCGGCATGTGTTACTGATTCGGCTTTGCTTGCTCAATTAAACACTATGATTTCCAATTATGGATGCTCCGTGGCCCAACACGGCGTTGGAAATTTTGCAACGGATTACACTATTGATTCGTTGCTGAATTATTTGGCCGCAGAGAAAGCCGCTTGGGAAGAAATTGGAATTGAGCCGAAGGGAATGGTTTACCCGAATCATGGTAACAACGCCGCCGTAAGAACAATTTGCGGTTCTATGTATGATGTAGCTTGCACTGGCGGCACCAGCACAAATAAAGACCATGTATATCCGAACGACACACTTGGAACTCGTTCAAATATGTTTGCGCTATATCGCGTTTCGACCTATTCAACCAGCGAATCAACTCTGAAAACAATGTGCGATTACGCCGCTGAGAACAGAAAACTTTTGATTATTTGGTGGCATGACAATGATATCGTGAACGAACAGACTCAAATTGACAAAATCAACAGCGTAATAGATTACGCAAAAACGAAGGGCCTGGAATTCATTACTGTCGGAGACATTCCGAATCTGTAATGAAGTTGTTTAAAGGTTCATTTAAGTAACCACGCCGGAGGCATTTTGCCTCCGGTATTCCATTTTATTTAAAATGGAGGTGATACTATCAACGCTGAAACGACAAGACCCTTGAAAATCTATAAGCGTTATTTTTACCAATCTGATTGTTATAAGGCAGGACGCATTATAAAACCGATTGGAGTTCAGGTACATAGCACAGGCGCAAACAATCCTTATTTGAAGCGCTATGTACAGCCAGACGATGGACGAATTGGAAGGAACCAAAACGGAAACCATCATAACAAGTATGGCGGCAATGTGTGTGCGTCAGCGTATATCGGAAAGCAAGCGGATGGAAATGTTGCGGTATACGAGGCGCTTCCGTGGGATTATCAATGCTGGCTTTCCGGGAGTGGGCATAACGGGAATGCAAATCGTCTTGGATATATCGGGTTTGAAGTGTGCGAAGACGGCTTAACGGATAGAACGTATTTTGAAAATGCCGTAATGGGCAAAGCCGTTCTTTTGACTGCGTATTTGTGTCAAGAATTCGGAATAAGCGTTGATAACGTCCGGGATCATTCAGAATTGCACGGTATGGGCCTAGCGTCCAACCATGCTGATATTACGCACTGGTTGCGAAAATACAGCCTCACAATGGACGATTTTCGGGCCGCTGTGCGGTATGCGCTGGAGGATGGTATAACGGTGGAGTATATAGATTGTGACGTTGTAAAGGGCCTTTATGACGCAATAACGACAAATCCGGGAACGTATCTGAATCTCCGAGAAGGACCGGGAACAAATTATCGTTCTATCGGGCACATTCCGCAAGGCGCTATTGTTTCAGTGCTGGAAGATTCTTTGCCGGAATGGTACAGAGTTAGTTATCAGGGCGAAACCGGGTTTGCTATGGCTCAATACCTTGAACGGGTGGATGACCCGCCTTTTCAGGAACCGCAGGAAACTGAACCGCAAGAGAGCGATAACGTGCCAATATCAAAAGAATTACTCAAAGAATTATCAGCAAAAGCATTGAATTTGTATCAATCATTATCAAAGTTACTGGGGGAATGAAAAGTGGAGGGGATTAAGCCTGATCAGCTTTTGAGCGCCGTTACGGTGATCCTTGCGATCTTTGCGGCAATCGTAGCAGTGGACAAATTTGTTGACGTAATAAAGAAGTGGAAAGCCCCGGAAAAGGATGTTGCCGAAAAACTGAGAGCAGATAAGCTTGCATTGGAAAAGCACGATGCAGACATTAAAGCTTTAAAAGAAGGGCAAAAAGCAATGTGTAAAGGCGTGGTTGCGCTGTTAGATCACGAATTGCATAACGGTAATTCAAAGCAAATGGAAGACGCACGGGCTGAAATATCAAAATACCTTACTGATCGGATTTGAAAGGAGCGTTGAAAATGGATTGGAAAAGGAAACTGACTTCCCGTAAATTCTGGGCGGCTGTTGCGTCATTCGTTACTATGTTGATTGTGGCGCTTGGTGGAACCGAGTCCGGTGCAAATCAAACGGCGGCACTGATCATGGCTGGCGCTTCCGTAATCGCTTACGTTATCGGAGAAGGACTTGTTGACGCTACCCGGATAAACTCGGAAGCTGAAGAAGAATTTAAGCCTCCCGAAGATGAAGACGATTTGAAATAAAAACATCAATTTTTCTGCACGGTTTTTTGCACGGTTTTATATCTCTATAACCGTTCAAAACCATACACAAATCGACATAACACAAAAGAATAAATGAGTATGAAAAAGCCCCGGAAGCCTTGAAAACCAAGGATTTCGGGGCTTTTTCTTTGGTGCGCCCTGCGAGATTCGAACTCACGGCCTTTTGATTCGTAGGGAATGAAGCTGGAGCCGGGAGGGCCTGAAAATAAAGGGTTTCGGTGTTTCATGTGAAACTTTGCACGGTTTTTTGCACGGTTAAGGCTTGGTTAAGCCGATTTTTGGATTCTTCTGCACGGGCCGTGCCGGGGTGATCGTAGATGCGAAGGATCATCTTTTCGTCAGCGTGGCCCATCCAAATAATCGCCTGATGCATATCAATTCCTGCATCACGGAGCATTGTACAATAGGAATGACGGAGATCGTGAGGACGGATAGCGATTGGGTGTCCTGCGGCTTTTGTGAGGGTGTGAAGGTAGGATTCCCATCCGCGCATAAAAGCCTGTTCCGTCATGGGTTCGCCTTTTGCGCTCTTGGCAATAGGCCCGGAAAGGCCGGAGAGGTAGGGCAGGATAATGGACGGGATCGGGATGGAGCGCTTTCCCGCTTCGGTCTTCGGTGCTGAAATGATGGGTTTGTTGGAGACAAAGAAAACGGCTTTGGATACTGTGAGGGTATCTTCTTGAATATCGTCCGCTGTGAGGGCGAGAAGTTCGCCGCGCCGGAGGCCACAATACAGCATGATCAGAGCGGGAATCTGAAGACGATGAGAAACGGACAGGATCAGCGAGCGCTCTTCTTCTGTAATGGCTCTGTGCGTCCCTTTTGTGCCTTTAGGAGGCTTTATACTGGGTGCGGTGACTGGATTACGCGGGATGTAACCAGCGTCCACAGCAGACTGAAAAACGGCTGTTAAAAGGATTCTGGATTTATGGATGTAGGAGGCTGACATTCCATTGAGGGCCGCAAATAGTTCGGCTATATGATCGGTGGTGACTTCTGACAGGGAAAGGTCACCGATGGGGGAAAGCACCCGGTTCAGGATAGAGGCATAAACGTTGTAGGTTGCTCCTTTTACGTCCGATTTGTGGATCGGGAGCCAATAAGAAGTATACTGGGACACGGATTGCTGATCGGGCCGGGGACCAGAAGCAAGCTGGCGTTTATACTCCTCCCGCTTGGCGATTGCCTCCGCTTCGGTGTTGCCCATGAATTGTTTATCCCCGTAATAACAACGGTAACGTCCGTCACTCCTCTTGGTCAGATGATGTGTTTTTGGACGAGGCACTTTCTTCCACCTCCTCAATGGTGCAGTCGTTATAAAAATCATCATGCTGTATGTGCCGTATTTCGTGACGAAAGGCGGCTTTTTTGGCCTCCGGGGACAGGTCTTGATTGATATAAATGGAGGCGAAACCATCTTTATCTACACGGACAGCACCGTGGACGGTGGCAGGAAGCTTGACGATATAAACCCGGTATTCGTCTTCGGATAGTCTCTCTGTCATTCTTCGGACTCCTCCGGCTCCAAAGCTTTCAGCATCGCGGCGGCGGCTCTCAAATGCTCCGGTTTGGCATTGTCTGCGGCATCAAAAAGGAGGCGGTAATCAGGATCACGCCGGAGGCGTTCCCGGATTGAAAAGGCTTCATCTTGGATTTCGTCCATAGGTTCCGGTTCACGTCCCAAGAGTTCATCAACGGATACATGAAAGTAATCTGCCATAGCAAGCAGAATAACGTTTGATGGTTCGCGCAATCCGTTCTCGTAGCGATTATACACTGTTGGGGATAGGTTTAACCCGATAGCGGCTTGACGTTGTGAGATTCCTCTGGATTCTCGTATTTCTTTCAGCTTCATATTATTTGCCTCCTTTTGTTTATATATTACCATAACGGCAACGGAAATAATATTTCCATTTCGGCAAGAAATATTTAAAAATCGCTTGACAAATTACCGAAACGGTAATATAATAAAGTTGATCCGAGGGACCACAGCAAAAGGAGGGCAATATGAAGCAGTATGGCATTTATGAAATTATGAACGATAAGTTTGGGCGTGGAATGGTTGATGATTACAAGCGGTTTCTTGCGAAGTATGAACTGGCATCAGATGAGGACAAGGAATTTTACCAGAGGATTCTTGATGACATCAATGTGGAGTTCATGAAGAGGTTCAATTTTAATTGGGCAGAAGACGGATGTTGAGACGGAACGTTCATAAGAATTGACAACAGAGGACAGCCGGGGCCGCAAGGCCCAGGCAGAAAGGAAAGAAGACGCGATGAAGGAATACACCTTAAATTTTACCGAGCATGAAATTGAATTGCTCATGCGTGCAACAGAATCAGCAAGCGTACATGCAAAACTTCAAGCGGCGGCAGGAAAACGAGATAAAGAAAAGACAAAGGCATACACAGACAGGCTTTGTGAAATTAATTCAAAGCTTTATCAAAAAATCTTACAGATTCACGGAACAATCTGACAGAGACCCGCCCCGGAGGTTACGAAGGCAGAAGGGAAGAACGGTATGAGCAAGTGGTACATCGAATATAAAGCCTATGGCAAATTCGGTTATATGGGAGGCATTGAAGCTGTTAGCGGAAACGAAGCTATTGAGATTTTGAAATCCAAAGTTATTGGCATTAATAAAATTATTGGAGTCTGGCATGACGATGATTGTGAACAGGAATAATAATTACTCGCCCCGGAAGTTACGAGGGCAGAAAGGAAACCGACATGAAAAAGCGTTATCGTTACTATTGCCTTGAACGTCCGGCGGGGCCGGGTGCGATCCCTCGCGGGGTGGTGGTGATCACCAACTTTGACGAACGGAAAACGGCGGATGAGATCGGGCGCATGGCTTGGGGCTGGGTGGAGTACGAACGGGAACTTACTGAAAAGGAAATCCGGGAATATGAATTGATGGAGGCAAAAGTGTATGAAATTTAAAGATTTCATTGCTCTGTACGATCACGAAACAGCCGAGAAAATGCTGTTAAGTATCGAAGGGGTTGAAAAGGTGCAGGAGATCAGCTTGGACGCAAAGCCGCTGTTGGTTGGTCTGATGGATATGAATGTGTCGAATCTCTGGATTGAGGATGGACTGTTGGGGGTTAGTTTGGAGTATTTTGCAAGGCCTTTCTAAATATCCGTTATGGTAATTTTATTTGTTGATAAATTACCGCAACGGTGATACAATGATACCGAATCGGAAACAGGAGGTGATAACTTGAGTTTGAGAGAAGCGCGTATTAAATCCGGCTTATCAATGGACGAGCTTGGAGAAAAAGCAGGGGTTTCCGGTGCGGCGATTTGCAGATATGAACATGGGGATCGAGTGCCGAAAGTCAAGATTGCAAAAAAGCTTGGCAAGATTCTGGGAATTGAATGGTACAAGCTGATAGACAATGAAGAAAAAAAGAGGGCCTGATCATGAAAGACCTGTTGACCACAGAAGACATCATGGAGCGGTACAAGCTCCAGCGCCAAGCGGCGGCAATCCTGATGCACAAAATGCCGCTTTTAAAGATCGGGAAAAGGCTGTATGTGAGCGCTTCCGATCTGGAAGCTTGGGAACGGTCAAAAACGGTTTATCCGGTCACTACCGGGAAACGGACGGCGTTGAAGGTATGCAAGATCGAACGCAGGAGAGCATGAAAGGAGGGAAAGCAATGGGAAAGATCAAGGATACCGTCAAAGACTGGTACATGCCGGATGACGTGGATTGGGAAGCAGAAGAAATCTTTTACAAGATCGTTTTCGGGCTGTGTGCCGCGCTGGCGATCTTCGCGGCTGTGCGGACGCTGATCCGCTGAAAATGGAAAAGGCCCGGTGGAGCGCGGCAACACTCCCCGGACCAAGCACAGAGGAAAAAAACACACTCAGATCTTAACACAACGGAGGAGAAAAAACAATGACGTATCTTGAAAACGTGGACATGCTGGAACCGGAACAGGACCAAGAGCGGTTCGTGATCGACAGCGACACAAAAGCACTTTGGGCCATTCGCAGGATTCAGGAGGCGGAAGCGGAGCGGGATAAGCTGATCAGCTTTTACCAAAATCAGATTGAGAAAGCAAAGGATGAAACCGTGCGCCGGGTGGATAGGCTGAAAGCGCTCCTTGAGGATTACACGCGGAACCTGCCGATGAAGGAAACAAAGACCCAACGGAGTTACGCGCTTCCCGGCGCGAAACTGGTGTGGAAGAAGGAGAAAGCACAAATCCTACACGATGACGCAAGGATCATGGAGGCGCTGAAAGCCTCCGGCAAGACGGAATTCATTAAGGTCATCACCGTTGAAAAGTTGGATTGGGCCGGATTGAGAAAGCGGTTCACCGAAGACGGAGAAATGGTTGACGGCATTTCGGTACAGATCGAACCGGAACATTTTGAAGTGGAAATCAAGGAGGAAGCATGATGGATATTTACGGACGCATTGGAAAAGTGATGGCTGATCTTCCCGCTATCGGAAAGGATAGCGTAAATAAACAGCAGGGATGGGTTTTTCGCGGCATTGACACAATTGTGAACTATGTTTCCCCGCTTTTTGTGAAGCACGGCGTTTTTATGGTTCCACAGGTGCTTGAAAGCACACGGGAAGAACGTCAGACCAAAAACGGTGGAAATATGATCTACACCAGATTGAAAGTGAAATATCTGTTTTACGCGACTTCTGACGGTTCCAGCATTGAGGCCATTGTGGACGGTGAAGGAATGGACAGCGGCGATAAAAGCACGAACAAGGCGTTGGCGGTTGCGATGAAATATGCGCTTTTCCAAGTACTGTGCATTCCGACAGAAGAGATGGAGCAGAAGGAAAGGCTGATCGACCCGGACGAAACAAGCCCGGAGGAAAGTTACCCGGTGGACATGGCGGGGAACCGGATTTACCGCTGTTGCGATTGCGGACGGGACCTGACACCGATCACTGGGAAGGATGGTAAAGAAATCAGCGTTATGGACCAATTGGAACTTGGACGTAAATACGCAGGGGGGCGGATTGTTTGTCCTGAATGCCTGAAGAAGAACACCAGAAAGAGCGCTTGAGGAGGAAAACATGATTCCGGGAATTTTGATCTACTTGGAAGACTTATCACTGTTTGACGAAACGTTGAATGACGCTGAACTTGGTTCGGTGATCAGGGCGCTTGCAAGCTACGCACAGACCGGGAAAGAGGCTTCCGACCTCTCCCCAGTTGAGAAAATCGCCTATAAGTTGATGCGGCTGAAGCTTGACAGGGACATGACGAAATACAGCGCCAACGTTGAAAACGGGACCAAAGGCGGGAGGCCAAAAAAACCCAAGGAAACCCAACAAAACCCAAAGAAACCCAACAAAACCCAACGGAACCCAGCGAAACCCAACAAAACCCAACAAAACCAAACTGAAACTGAAACCGTAACTGAAACCGTAACTGAAACTGAAACCGTAACCGAAACTGATTTATTATCCGAAACCGTACCTGAATCCGCGCACGATGCGCGGGGGTGGAAAGAACCAACCCTTGACGAGGTGAGAAAATACGCCGGGGAAGCCGAAATCAAGACTGATTGTGAAGGATTTTATTTGCACTACAAAGCGCGGGGCTGGATGATGGGGCCGACACCCATGCGGGATTGGCAAACAGCCTTGAAAGGCTGGGAACACATCGAATTAACACCAAGAACCGGGAAAAGCAAACAACGGCTTGAATCCGAACGGACATACAGCCGAGCCGATATGAACAGTACAAGTGCCGAAATCATCAGCGAGGCACTGATGGACGCGGAGCGGGAACGAAATCTGTTGATCATGCAAGGAGGCCGGAAGGATGAAGCTGTTTAGGTTTAAGGTGATCGGTGATCCCGTTGGGAAGCAACGTCCACGGGTTACTGGTGGACACGCATACACGCCACAGAAAACGCGGGATTATGAAATCCTGATCCAAGATAATTACATGATCCAGCTTGGAAAAAATCACTACTTCACGCCTGACGAACCCGTTTACATCCACGTTGATATTGTGCTTCCGATCCCGAAAAGCGCAAGCAAGACACAACGGGAAAAGATGCTCTCCGGCGAGATTCTGCCGTTGGTCAAGCCGGACGGGGATAACATTTTGAAAGCGGTATTGGATGCGCTGGAGGGATACGCATACAGCAACGATAAGCAAGTTATCGACCAACGGAGCAGGAAGAAATACGGCGAACAGGGCATGATCACGGTTTGGCTTGCAAATCAGCCGATTGAAAAATTCTTCATGGAGGACGCAAAAGAATGAATAAGCTAACGATTATCGGTAACCTGACACGTAACCCGGAAATCAGGACCACGCAGAACGGAATCCAAGTAGCAACGTTCTCCGTTGCCGTGAACCGGAGGAAAAGCGGCGAGGAACAGAAAACAGATTATTTTCGGGTGACGGCTTGGCGCGGCTTGGCTGACGTGTGCGGGAGGTATCTCCAGAAGGGCCATAAGGTTGCGGTAACGGGTCCTGTCGGCATTGAAGAATGGACAGGGCAGGACGGACAGCACAGAGCCGCGATGACGGTGACAGCAGAGGAACTTGAAATGCTGACCAGCAAGACCGAAGCGGAAAAAGGCGCACATGAGGGCTGGCAGGACCAAAAAGAAGCGGCTTACCGGAAAGAGGAACGCGAAGCGATCCAGAACGAACCGCGAGGCGGTTTTGTTCAGGTGGATGACGAGGAACTGCCGTTCTGACGGTGACGGAGGAAAAAACACATGGCGAAATACACAATCCTATACACGATATACAAAGAACCGGAACACAAGGAACTTTGTAGGAGCCTCCGAGCAAAAGAGGCAAAAGACGTGTTGAAACTGTCGGACGTTTCTTTGTTTTATTACTACATCAAGCAAATTGAAAGCGGAAAGCTTGGTGGATACAGCGTTGCAAAAGACAAACGCTTATCGAAAGAATACAACAAAGACCACCAAAAGTCCGATGAAGAAATAGAATCCTTTCACAGCACAATGATTCAATGCCAATACGGCGCGAGGGCTGACGGCGCGATCCTGTGCGGGGATTGCGTGTACTGGATGCAGAACAAGCACAGAAGCACGGACATGAAGCTGTACGGGGTTTGCTTGTTTGAGAATGATTACAAGGACCGCTGTTGTTGGTGTACGCACATCGAAGAGCGGAAAGGATACAGATTCGACTGCGTAAGCGCAGAGAATCATAGCGCGGTGGCAGAACATATTACTAGCTTGAGCGGTTGATGGTGAATCCTCTCTTTAAGGCCACCGCGCAAAGGGGGCAGGGCGCTGGAACGCTCTGCCCCCGGAAAGGAGGTTTGGACGATGTACGAAATTTGCAAGCGGCTGATTCTGATTGCCGGGGGGCTTGCGAGTATGGTTTTGCTGGTGTTTGTGGTGATGATCCTTGTTGCATGGGTTGTAACTAAGATTGAGAAAGTAGTGGAAGAGCGGAAAAAGCGGTAACTGAATGCACATGCTTACAGACGCACAAAGGAGGAAAACACAATGGCAAAGGTGATCAAAGCAAAAGACTTGAAGCCAAGCGGGACGGGATGGCTGGAACTGTACTGGACACCAGAGGATAATCAGGAAATAACGGATAAAGCACTGTTTGAAATCGCGTGGGCGAGGTGGAACTCCATTGAAATTGGCGCCGATGGGCAGATCATGATGGGCTTTACAAAGCCGACAGAAGAATATAACAAGGTTGAGGGCTGGAGGATATGGAATGAGAAACCGACACGCGAGGAAAGGGAGGCAGTGAAATGGGATGGCTGACCGGGAAAGGGTTATAAACGGGCTTGAGCATTGCAGACGAGGCCCTATTGGATGTCAGCAGAAGTGCCCGTACACAAGCGACTTTGGATGCAGGTCACAATTGACGGCTGATGCGCTGGAACTGCTGAAAGAGCAGGAATCTGAATGGTTAGAAGATTCCGATCCCGGGCAGGAATACGGCACGACATGGGCTTGTAGGAAGTGTATGCACAGTATCCATAAGCCGTATATCTGGAATCCGTATGACAGTGGATACAAGTATTGTCCGCATTGCGGAGCGGAAATGAAGGTGAAGTTGGAATGAAGATCAGACCTATATCATACCGAACAGCCTCGGAATATATTAACAAGTATCATCGCCATCATAAAGCGCCACAAGGGCAGAAGTTTGCAATAGGCATATATCAGGATGATGTATTGCACGGAGTTGCTACGGCTGGACGGCCTGTCAGCAGAAAATTAGATGACGGGACAACGTGCGAAATAACGAGAGTTTGCACGGACGGAACAAATAACGCTTGTTCGATGCTTTACGGAGCCTGTTGCCGAATTGATAAAGCTATGGGATATAGCAGGATCATAACATACACTTTGATAAGTGAGAATGGAGCAAGTTTGAAAGCTTCGAATTTCACGAATGATGGTGAAGCTGGAGGGACACATTGGACAGGGGAACGTGACCGAGGACAACAGATACCGAATGAGATGAAAACAAGATGGATTCGGTATCTCGAACCGCCGAAGGAGAAAGAAAAATGAGGCTGATTGATGCGGATGCGCTGATAAAAGAGGCTGGAAATCTTTGGTCAGAAATACCAGACGGAGAAGAGTTGAGCAAGGAACTGATGAAGGCTATCAACCACGCCCCGACCGTTGGTGGCTGGATTTCGGTCAAGGACAGGATGCCGGATGAAAACGAAGAAGTGATTCTTTTCTATGAATGGACAGGGCGGTTTTCCGGGAATAAGTATCAGGAGGTTGGCTTTGGCACAATTGCTGATTTAGGGAAAGAATGTTTTGCGATTGCGTGGATGCCACTTCCAGAGCCCACCGAAGGAGGAAGAAAAATGAGTAATGTATCCACGAATGGTGCTATGCTTAACATCAGTCAGCGCCTTTCAACGGCTGGAGGGTTTTTGATGGCATTAGGCGCTATGATTGTAGATCATCAAAGCACGTATGAAAGCCGAATAGAAACAAAAACAAGGATAATGGTTGAAGATCTCGCATGTGCAGTTTCGTTCATTAACGAGCAAGGTTCTGAAATTCAACGGCTGATGGAAGAAAATCACAAATTGGAAAGTGTCATTGTGGAACAAAAAGACAAAATTCAAAAATTAGAATCCATGATAAAAGAATACTGTGGATCTGAGCAGAAAATTACAGGGAGGTAAACATAATGCTACCAAAAGGCGAGTGCTGGTCTTGTGGGGAGATTACTTTCCTGACGGCGAAGGTTCTACAAAACAAGAAAACTGGCAGTCTGTATTGTGCAATGGTTTGCGAAAAGTGTAAAAGATTCTATGAGGAGCAAGAAAATGAGGAAAAAATGCCCGTTTTGCGGGGCTAACTTGGAAGAACACGGGACAAATCCGGGGGACCATCATTGGTGGTTCTGCCGGGAATGCGGTGTTGTAATTGATGACAAACAGAAGGAGGAAAAGGCGTGAAATACGTTCTTACTCTTACAACAGAACAGACAAAAGCCGTAAGAAACGCAGTTGAGTTTTTGATGAGGATGAAAATAGGGCAGTTTGACCAAATCCCGTATAACGTTATGGATATCGGAAAAGAGGATTTTTGGAAAAAAAGAGATATGGCAAGCCCGTATCTCAGAAAGCTTGAACGAATCTTCTGGCCCCGATCAATTGATATAAAGAAGGACGAATCTTGGTATATCCTGTATAACATCTTCCAAGTGGTACGCAAAGCAATCCATGATGTAGAAGCGCCTGAAACAACGGGCGTTAGCAGTTATCCTCCGATGGACATTTACGGATGCGGAATGCCGGAAATTGAAATAAAAATGGAAGAAGGAGAAGAGAAAGCATGACACAGACGGAACGGATTCTGACCTATTTGCAGGAACACAAAACGATTTCCCAGCAGGAAGCAATCGACCTATTCGGGTGCTATCGTTTGGGCGCACGGATTTTTGAAATCAGGGAACTTGGATTTGAAATCAAAAAGGAAATGGAAAAAGGTGTAAACCGTTTCGGGGAGCCTGTGTATTATGCCCGATATTTTATGGAGGATAAAAAGTATGGATAATTTAACTAAATATCAGATTCATTGCCCAAAGTGCAAATATGAATTTGTGTGGAATTTAGAACCGCTGGAGCGCAGACAACAGAAAATTATTAATCGAATGACAGAGGTAAACTGTTTAATTGCCGATCTTAAATCATTTAATGAGCCTGAACAGTTAAATTGTTCCGCACAATACAGACGTTTGAAATCGGAATACAATCAGCTTTTAAAAGAAAACACACAAATCAAAGAAATAAAAAAGGCAAACGCAAAAATTACCGGGGAAATATATGCAAAAGAATTTAAAGCTGTTATCCGCGAAAAATACGGCGAAGAAGAATACACCAGACTCGTTGAAGAAACTCGTAACAGG